>Ga0123357_10001662_pt1 | contig 23893 bp, 24 predicted proteins | sample TergutEmb28metaG_FD_89873 | JGI IMG/M metagenome (GOLD analysis project Ga0123357, IMG submission 89873) | Embiratermes neotenicus P4 segment gut microbial communities from Petit-Saut dam, French Guiana - Emb289 P4 | ecosystem: Host-associated > Arthropoda: Insects > Digestive system > Gut ... | reverse complement strand
GGAAATGGTGATGGGTGCTGCAGTTAGTGTTATGGTTTGTTACAGGGAGGGGGAGAGGGAGGGAAATGGTGATGGGTGCTGCAGTTAGTGTTATGGTTTGTTACAGGTAGGGGAGAGGGAGGGAAATGGTGATGTGTGCTGCAGTTAGTGTTATGGTTTGTTACAGGGTGGGGGATAGGGAGGGAAATGGTAATGTGTGCTGCAGTTAGTGTTATGGTTTGTTACAGGTGGGAGAGGGAGGGAAATGGTGATGTGTGCTGCAGTTAGTGTCATGGTTTGTTACATGGAGGGAGAGAGGGAGGGAATTGGTGATGTGTGCTGCAGTTAGCGTAATGGTTTGTTACAGGATGGCGGAGAGGAATGGAAATGGAAATGTGTGCTGCAATTAGTGTTATGGTTTGTTACATTTTTGGGGAGAGATGGAGGGAAATGTTGATGTGTGCTGCAGTTAGTGTTATGATTTGTTACAGGGTGGGGAGAGCGTGGGAAATGGTGATGTGTGTTAAAGTTAGTGTTATGGTTTGTTAAAGGGTGGGGTAGAGGGAGGGAATTGGTGATGTGTGCTGCAGTTTGTGTTATGTTTTGTTGAAAGTTGTGGGCGTTGGAGAGAAATGGTAATGTGTGTTGCACTTAGCGTTATGGTTTTTTACAGGTTGGTGGAGAGGAAGGGAAATGTTGATGTGTGCTGCAGTTTGTGTTATGGTTTTTTGCAGGGTGAGGTAGAGGGAGGAAAATGGTTATGTGTTTTGAAATTATCGTTATGGTTTTTTATAGTGTTGTGTAAATGAAGGGAATTTTTCTATGTGTGCTGCAGTTAAGATTATGGTTCGTTACAAGTTGGGGTATTGGGTGTAAATATTTTTGTGTGCTGCATTTATTTTTGTGGTTTGTTACAGTTTGGTGGAGAGGGAGGGAAATGTTGATGTGTGCTGCATTTAGCGTTATGGTCTTTTTCCCTGAGGGAAGTTGGAAGGAAATATTTTAGTGTGCTGCATTTTGCGTTCTGTTTTTTTCGGTTTTTGGGGAGAGGGAAGGAAATTATGTTGTGTTCTGCAGTTAGCGTTATGTTTAATTACAGCTTGGGGGGGCGGAAGAAAATGGTGATGTGTGCTGCAGTTAGCGTTAATGTTTGTTACATGGTGGGTGTGTCGGAGGGAAGTAGTGTTGTGTAGAACTGTTATCGTTATGGTTTGTTACACCTTGTGGGTTAGTTCATCACTGTTTTCTCAACAGTCCCACGCCTCTTTGTATGCTGAGGCCGATCAATCCATTCCGCGGCCCCACATTTTCCATTTCTTCATGTTCCATTTGAATATTATCCTATATCAAATCTCCCTTCCCTTTCCATCCCTCCGGTCCTTACTAAAATCTTTACCCTCCAACGGCACATCATTCCGTTTCGTAACGACTGTTCGTACCAACCTAGCAGGCTGAAATTTCCCGTTACGCTGTTTGCAACATAACAGTTTGTAAGGACTGCTCTATTCTGTGTGCGATGTTACGGTGTTAAGTGAGTGTTAAACTGTGAAATGTTGTTGAAAGCTCAATTTTGATCCACTTTATTTAGAATTATTCCATCTTTATTTATAGGGAAGTTCTGTGATATGTCTTACGGTGTTTGGTGCTATGGCAGAGACTTGAACACGTACCTCCCGAATATCACCCGATCGACCGTCTGACGTCAGTTCGATTCGATTTATTTTTATCACCTTTGTTGGACTAAGTGTTCAGCTTTGCGCTTTGACAGCCTTAGCTACTGGAAAATATTCTCCAGTAGGCCTTGCTGTTTGAAGGAGGCTAAGTGGGTCCATTGAAGCGCGCTGGACGTGTTCCATAAGAGTTAAATATCTTGCTTGTGGTAAGGAATCTAACGACAATCCCCCAGATATCATCCAGTGTTCTCATCACTATACTAGGTTTGTCCAGACAGACGTGAGCCACACTTTGTGAGGACAGATAGGGAATGGACGTGCATCAATAAATCAAAGCCGTCGTTTCCTTTGGACGGTTTATTGTTTCTGTTCCTCTGATTAAAAATAGGTTAATTTCAGGTATAGCCGAAACGGAACGTGATGGCACACGCGCAGAAACCAGATTTGGTTTTCCAGCGAAACGGACGAGTCCATTTATATCGGCGGGGGCGTCAGTTCAGTCGGCTGCTGGCAGCCGAAGTGTGCCCATCAGCGGTAGTAATGCTGGATAGACCGTGTCCGATACACTGCACGACTGCTGGCTACCCCCTCCATTCGCCTTTTTCCCCTTCACTTCTCCACCCGTGCGTTTCCGTGTGCCATCACATTCCGTTTCTGCTCTACATTTATGTCTCCTTTCTTCACAAAATAACTTACAACACCGTTCAAGTTCAGCCTCTTGTGCCTGTACAAAAACCAACCAAACAAACAAATGTCTAACTGAAGACGGAGACGTCCATCTGTCTGTTTAGTCATTCCTTACTTACCGCATTGCTGGACTGGTAGACAGACAACTTAAACTCTATTTTCATTATAAAAGTTTGAAAATTTTGCATTTGTCTTCAAATTAAAACCGAGTAATTTATAGGGGATGTGTAAGTGAATGATAAAATTACAGGCCTGCTTAGTCCCATAGGGAGAGGAGAATTATAGCTCTACTCTTTCTTGACCGCGGCACTAGAAGTGTGTGAGTGGTCAGCAGCAAAGCACGGCCGCAATTACCCCCAGGAATAACCCAGTAACCATTTTAAAAGAAGCTGGGTGGGACTCAGGGCCGGTCAGGACAGGAGGAAAACCTCGTCCCCAAAAGGGTACGATCCCGAACGGTCCAGCTAGTAGAGACTTGCTATACCAACTGAGCTACCAGTCCACATAAAGTCTGTGAACAGGGATCTATTTCGGAACTGTAACAGAGGCAAAAGTAACATCAGACATTCACATCAAAAACAAAGAAATGATAACAGTTAGTACGTAAGATATATGCAGTTTAAGATCCGCTTTAATATTATCCTCAACGTGTTGTTGTTTCAAAAAAAAAAATAAGGCAATATCTGTAATTCATTTTATTGCTGAAATTTTCTGAAGTCCTTTATGAATATAGCGAAAAGTCAAAATGCATACATTTAACATTTACAAACTTAAAGTGCATTATATTACAGCCACGTTATTATCACTATCATTACTGTAATTTAAAGATAAGAATTGGTAATAATACTATGTCTTGCTTGCAGCTGAAGAAAATAAATACAACTGATACAAACTCAATTTCTCCTTGCAAGTTCGAGTTCAGTAGGAGGAGAATTATTTTTGCAAAAGCAGGAGAAGTAGCGTTTGAGATGCCGTCTGAACTGAGAACTGGTACAGAACAGAGCGACAGGATTGAGACAGGGATTGATTAAAAGGAAACATTCTGAAATTAGGTATTGATATTTGTAATAAAAATAACTAAACCAAAAGATATATGTTGGTGAAATAACGTCATCTTGAGTCCAAATGAAATAGGTCCAAAAGACGTGATAGGGCATATAGCTGATCAAAAAAACAACAGTCAGTCCCACCACAATCCTTGCGGTATATCTGCGTGTTTCATGATGAGGATTTTGAATGCCCTCAGATATAGAACGTGAGCTTTTCACAAGATGGCGGGCGGTCATGGTGTAAGTGAAGGCAATCACAATCAGAGGAAGTACACAGGATACTAAGAGTTCAAAAATAACCACACGTTGATAGTACGCTAGCTTAGTAAACACAATTTCTAGACACAGATATCTTGAGAGTGTAGATGGAACAGCGAATAATGCAGCCACAATCCACACTCCACAAAATGTAGCCACAATATTTCGCCATGTTGGTGGTGAAGAGAGACGGACTTGTAACGGATTCACTGTTACTCTGTATCGCTGGATGCTATACAAAGCTACAGAGTATGCTGACAGACCGACTGACAAGCGGCGGGAAAATAAAAAAAAAATACACAAATTTTCCTCGTATATCCACGTGTAATTCATTCTACTTACACAAGCTTCGGATAAAAGTACCGTTAAATAAACGATATCGCTTATAGCCAAGTTAAGGATGTACATATTGGGAACAGTTCGCATGTCCTTGTTGCATATGATAATGACGAGAAGGATGACGTTGCCGGTTGTGCTGAATATAAAGAGAATTACATATACAGGTATTTTGTACTGCTTTAAAAAAGAACCATCAAAATCTTTCTTGGAAATCCCAAAGACAGGATACCCACAACTTCCAATTTTGTAGTCCCCATAATAGTCTATATTACCCTCTAGGCACTGCCCACTCTCCAACACCCTCCAACACATTCCCTTCACTTCTGTCGGTGTGTAGCAATGCGGCACTTTCCGCCTAGTCCCTGTCTGTATGTTACGATCCTCACACCATCGCCACACTTCCTGCAGCTGACAGTCACACTGTAGCGGGTTACCATACAGATGCAGTTCGGACAGTTTTGGCAATGCTTTCAATATCTTAATATCTACAGTCGACAGATTATTGTTGCTCAAGTCAAGCCGTTGCAGTGCGCTGACATTTGCAAATGTTTCAACTGACACTGAACTTATATTGCAGGCTGATACACGAAGACGTGACAAAGATTTTGAATTAATGAAATTACGGTCAGTTGGTATTTGGAGGTCGGGGTTGAAATCTAATTTTAAGCTTTGGAGGTTTGTTGACCCTATGAATGTATCTGGGTGAATGTACTGCAGTCTGTTTTGAGACAAATATATATACTGTAAGTTAAACAACCCACTGAACACACCAGGGCCCAGGTGCTGTAATTTGTTGAAACCTAAGTCAAGGTGTTCGAGGATTTTCGTACATTCAAATGTGCCTGGAATTATTTCACTTATACTATTACTCGATAATGTCAGTATTGTCAACTTTGTAAGCCCGTTGAATGCCCCCAGCTCTATTTTAATCAGTCCAATTTCACGTAGTTGCAATATCTGCAGCTCAGTTTGTGAAACAAAACTGTTATTCTCCAACAGCTTTATTTTGTTTCGATAAAGACTGAGCACTCGCACGTCTGTGAGATGGATTACGGGAACAGCTGTTAATGTTTCACTGTAGCAGCCGACGTCGTATCCCAATCTGTCACACCGGCATTCCTCAGGACACAGTATTGCCACTCTTGCAGGCACGATCACCAACCATAACCAGAATGCAACAGCAGGTGTAGCCAACAGCAGTGACACCAACACGGCAGTCAATCTTGATGGCATGACGAGTTGCTGTGATCTGCACAGAGAAAGAGAGTGGAACTGATAATTAAATTTACTTTGTTGGTGTTGAGAGTGTGGCGGAGTGTAGAGTAGAGACGTTATGGAGGGTTGCAGTAAATTGTGGTGCTGGCGGAACCGCTAAACAAAAAATTCATTCCCTTCACACGATATATGTACATATCTTTCTCTACATTTTACAATTAATTATTAATTAAAACTAATTAAAAAATGACCGTCGCTGTAAGTTAATGAATAATTTCCTGCTGTGAGACAGCTGGGAAATTTTGTGCTTTGTCCTTATTTTACTTGAATGTTTTAAGATATTCTCTTCTTTGAATTGTATTTTAATTTATATATGTGTCATTTTATCTAAAATATAAAGCTACGTCACACTAATATTTTATTGCCAACAGATAGTAATGAAGTGAAGACCATCAAGATTACTCATGTCATACAATTTCAAAACAGTCGCTCTACCATGTCTCAGAAGGTCAGTCACAGCAAGTGCTCGTTGTTGGGGCATGGATAACTATATTTTCGTACGTCAAGCTATAATTTGGCACTTTGCATCAATTTTTCCTGTTACTTTCGATTTCACTGTCGGTACCTTTACACTAACGATAAATACCCACAATTAAAACCACCTTCCATTTTACACAATTTCACAATTCCATTCATATGTCAGTACACTTATACTAACACTACGTACTCAAATTATAACAAAAGTCCACACTAAATAAACTAACAATTCCATCCCCCTGTCAATACCCTTACACTAACATTAGGTAATCAAATTATAACCAACTTCCATACTAATTAAACTCATAATTCCGTCCCCTGTCAGTAACTTTACAATAAAACTAGGTATTAAATTATAAGTAACGTCCACACTAAAAATTTTACAGTTCCATCTATTTCTCAGTAAAATTACACTAACACTACACATTCAAAATATAAGTAAAGTGCACAATACACAATCTCACAGTTCCATCTCTCTGTCAGTATTCTTACACTAAAACTATGTACTCAAATTATAAGTTACGTCACACTACACAATCTTAGAGTTCCATCTCCCTGTCAGTACAATTACACTAACACTATGTACTCACTATATAACAACCGAAAACACTAGACAAACTCAAAATTCCATTCCCCTGAGAGTACCTTTAAACTAAAATCTCGTACACACAATATAATCAACGGGCACACTACACAATCTCTGAATTCAATTCCCTTTACAGTACCCTTACACTAAAACAAAGAACTCACAATATAACCTTGGACCACACTACAATAAATTATACTTCCATTTCCCTGATATTACTCTTACACTAACACAAAGTACACAAAATCTAACCACCGTCCACACTACACAATCTCACAATTCGTTTCCCCTGATAGTACCCTAACACTAACACCAAATTCACACACTATAACAACCGTCCACACTACACAATCTCACAATTCCATGCCCCTGTCAGAACCCTCACACTAACACTAAGTAATCACACTTCACAATCTCACAGTACCATCTAAATGGCAGTATCTTTAGACTAACACTACGTACTCACAATATAACTACCGTCCAACTACACAATCTCACAGATCCAACCGCTTGTTAGTACTCTTACACAAACAGAATGTACACACAATTTAAAAACAGGTCACAATATGAAAATAAACAAATCAATCCCCTTTTCAATACCCTTGAACTAAAACTACGCATTCAAAATATAAACATCGTTCACTCTACAGAATCCCACAATTCCATCCCGCTGTCAGTACCCATACACTAACACTAAGTAACTACTTTGTAACCACCGTCCACACTACACAATCTCAAAATTCAATCCCACTACTAATACGCTTAAACTGAAACTAAGTAACAACAATATAATCACCGTCAAAAATACACAATCTCACAATTCCATTCCCCTGTCAACACCCTTAAACTAACACTAAGTACTCGACATATAACCACCTTCCCAACCACACAATCTCAATTTCCATCCCAATGTCAGATCCTTTACAATAAAACTAGGTACTAAACTACAAGTAACGTCCGCACTAAACAATATTAGATTTCCATCACCCTGTCAGTAAAATTACACTAACACTATGTATCCAAAATTTTAAATAAAATCCAAACTATATTTTCCCACGGTTCCATCTTTCTGTCAGTACACTTACACTAAAACCATGTACTCAGATTATAAGTAACATCGACACTAAACAATCACACAGTTCCATCTCCCTGTCAGTACACTTACACTAACACTAAGTACTCACTAATTAACCACCGACAACACTAAACGAACTCACAATTCCATTCCCCTGAGAGTACCCTTAAACTAAAACCACGTACACACAATATATTCAACGTCCACACTATACAAACTTTCAATTCCATTCCCCTGACAGTACCCTTACACTAAAACAACGAACTCACAATATAATCACCGACAACACTACACACACTCACAATTCAATTCCCTTCATAATACCCTTAAACTAAAACCACGCACACAGAATCTAACCATCGTCCACCCTACACGAATTCACAATTCCTTTCCCCTGATAGTACCCTAACTCTAATACCAAATTCACATAATATAACAATCTTCCACACTAAAGAACCTCACAAATCCGTTCCCCTGACAGTACATTCAAAATAACACTAAGTAAACACACCATAACAACCGTCCACACTTCAAAAATTCACAGTTCCATCTACCTATCAGTATTTTCAATCTAACACTACGTACTTAAAATGTAACTACCGTCGAAACTACACAAATTCACAGAACCTCCCCATCTCAGTACTCTTAAAAAACTCTATGTAATCACACTTCAACCACGGTCCACAATATGCTATTAACCTTTTGGCGCCGGAATTATTTTTTAAATTTTAGCACATCCTGTATATAAAATGTGAATAAAACAGGAACAAAATATGTTGGAATTATGAAAAAACTGCATTTTGAAGAGAAAAAACGGAGAGTATATACCATGTTTAAAATATTCAGTAACGGTATTTGTTGAATTAATATATAAAATGAAACGTTTAGAAGTTAGTGGTGCGGTACGACCACTATAGTAGTCGTTAGGCGTCAACTAATCCATCCCATTGTCAATACCCTTAAACTAAAAATAAGTAATCACACTATAAACACCGTCCAACCTATAGCGTTACAAAATTCCAACCCGCTGTCAGTACTCTAACTCTAACACTAAGTACCCACCCTATAACCACCGTCCACACTACACAATCTCACAATTCCAATCCCCTGTCAGTTCACTTACACTAACACTACGTACTCACACCATAACCACCGTCCACACTACACAGTCTCACAATTCCATCCCCCTGTCAGTACCCTTACACTAACACTACGTACTCACACCATAACCACCGTCCACAATACACAATCTCACAATTCCATCCCCCTGTCAGTACCATTACACTAACACTAAGTACTCACACTATAACCACCGTCCACACTACACAATCTCACAATTCCATCCCCCTGTCAGTACCATTACACTAACACTACGTACTCACACCATAACCACCGTCCACACTACACAATCTCACAATTCCATCCCCCTGTCAGTACCATTACACTAACACTACGTACTCACACTACAACCACCGTCCACACTACACAGTCTCACAATTCTCTACCGCTACTAATACACTTACACTAAAATTAATAATAAAAATATAATAACCGTCCAAACTACACAATCTCACAATTCCATCGCCTGTCAGTACCCTTAAACTAACACTATGTACTCACGCTATAACCACCGTCCGCACTACACAATCTGTCAATTCCATTCCCCTGTAAGTAACATTACACTAACACAAAATACTCACAATTTAACAACTTTTAACCATACACAAATTCTCACTTCCATTCCCCTGAAATTACCCTTACACTAACACTAAGTACTTAATTTTTAACCACCGTCTACAATACACAATCTCACAATTCCATCCCCTGTTAGTACCCTTTAACTAACACTACGTACTCTCAATATAACCAAAGTCCACACTACAAAGTTACTCATTTCCTTTCCCTTCAGAATAACCTTACACTAAAACTAAGTCCTAATATTATAACCACCGTCCAAACTACAGAATCACAAAATTCCATTCCCTTGTCAGTACGTTTACACTAACACTATGTACTCACAATATAACCATCGTCCAATCTACACTAACTCACAAATCCATTCCCTGTAAATACCATTACGCTAACACTATCTATTCAAACTATAACCAACGTCCAAACTAAACAATTTCACAATTCCATCCCCCTGATATTACCAATAAACTAACACAAGGTACTCACTATAACCAATGTCCACACTACAAAATTTCACAATTCCATCCCGCTGAGCTTATCCTTACACTAACTCTAAGTCCTCGCACCATAACCAACTTACAAACTAATCAATCTCACAATTCCATCCCCCTGCCTCTACCCTTACTCTAACACAATGTCCTCACAGTATAACCACCGTCCACACGACAATATTTCACATTTCCATTCCCCTCTCAATATCCATATACTAACTCTACGTACTCACAATTTAAACAAGTCTACAATACACAATCGCACAATTCCATCACACTATCAGTACTCTTACAATAAAACTAAATACTCACACTATAAAAACAGTCCACATTACAAAATCTCACAAAATTATCCCCTTGTAAATACCCCTACACCAAAACTACGTACTCACACTATAACCACAGTCCACACTACACAATCTCACAATTCCATCCCCTGACAGTACCCTAACACTAACACTAGGTACTCACACTTTAAACACCGTCGACTATACACAATCTCACAATTCCATTCCCCTGTCAGTACCCTTACACTAACACTAAGTACTCACACTATAACCACCGCCCACTACACACAATCTCACAACTCCTAACCCCTGTAAGTACCCTTAACCTAATACTAGGTATTCACAATAAAACAACTGCCCACACTACAAATTCACACCATTCCATCCCCATTTAAATACCATTACTCTAAAAATATCTACTAACATTTTAACCACTGTTCACAATACAAAATCTCACAATTCCATCCCCCAGTCAGTACCCATAAATTGAAACTAAATTCTCACACTGTAATCACCATCCACACTACAAATTTTTACATTTCCTTTCCACTTAGATTGCTCTTACACTAACTTTATCTGCTCACACTATAACCGAAGTCCACAATACAAAAACTCACAGTTCAATCCCCCTGTATTTACCCTTCCATTAACACTACACACTCATAAAATAACCACTGTCAGCTCTACAAAATTTCACAATTACCTTCCCCTCAAAATACCCTTACCGTATCACTAAGTAGTCATATTATAACCACCGTTCACAGTACAAAATTACACAAACCCCTCCCCTGTAATTAATCTTTCACTAACACTACGTCCTCACACTATAACCACCGTCCACCCTAAACAATCTCACAATTCCATTCCTCTGTCAGTACCCTTACACTAACACTAAGTACTCGCACTATAACCAACGTCCACACTACACAATGTCAGAATTCACTCCCTCTTAGATTAACCTTACACTAACACAATGTACTCACACAAAAACCACCGTCCTCACTACACAATCTCATAATAACTTCCTCTGTCAGTACTATTACACTGACACTACGTACTCACATTTTAACCAACGTCCACACTACACAATCTCACAATTCCATTCCACTGTCAGTACCCTTATACTAACACTACGTACTCACAATATAACCACCGTCCACACTACACAATCTCACAATTCTGTCCCCTGCAATTACCCGTACACTAACACCACGTACTCGCACTTTAACCACTGTCCACACTAAACAATCTCGCATTTCCTTCACCATAGGAAACCATTACACTACCACTAGGTACTCAAACTCTAACCATTTTCCACACTACACAATCTCACAAATCCTTCCCCCTGTCCGTACCCTTAACCTAACACTAATTACTTACAATATAACCACCGTCCACACTAGAAAATCTCACAATTCCATTCCCCTATATTTACCCTTAATCCAACTGTACGTACTTCCTATTTAACCACCTTCCACACTAAATAATTTCACAATTCCTTCCTCTGAATATACCCTTACACTAACACTACGTACTCACACTATAACCACCGTTCACTCTACACAATCTCACAATTCCCTCCCCCTGTCAATACACCTTAAACTAACACTACGCACTCAAAATTTAACAGCCGTTCACACTACACAATTTCACAATTCAATATCTCTGAGAATATTCTTATACTAACACTAAATACTCACTTTATAAACACCGTCCGCACTTTAAAATCTCACAATTCTATTCCCCTGAACGTACCCTTACACTATCACTACGTACTCACATTCTAACAACCGTCCACCCTACACAATCCAACAATTCATTCCCGCTGTCAGTACCCTTACACTAACACCACGTACACACACTTTAACCACCGTCCACACTAAACTATCTCTCAATTCCTTCCCCCTGACATTATCCTTAAACTAACACAACGTACTCACATTTTAACCACCGTCCACACTACACATTCTCACAATTCCCTCCCCTGTCATACCCTTACGCTAACACTAAGTTCTCTCAATTTAACCACAGTCCACACTACACAGTCTCACTATTCCATCCCCCTGTCATTACCCTTACACTAACACTACTTACCCACACTATAACTACCGTCCCCACTACACAATTTCACAATTCTAAACAGTCTTTAACTAAAACATGTCTTTGTTTCTCTTAAGGTTTTCAATATAGAACCCAGTCAGTTGTTTGGTGTCTGTATACAGCAATTTTAGGATTTTTATCTGGTTTGAACATCTGTACGTTATTACGTGTTCAGAGAAGTAACTGGTATCTATTATGCCCTTCTGAACTTTCACAGGAATTACCTGTCTTCCTTTTGGTAAAGTGAGTTTGATTAATGTTAGGAAGTAGTGAAAAACGTTGAATTCTTTAAATTCTTATGTGTAGTGATTCAAAGATATGACAACGGTCGTTGTGCCCATTGTGTAAACGTATAGAGTTAGAACAGACATAGTTCCACTCATTTTTTAACCTGGCACTAGATGGTGATGAGCGGTCAGATATTTGCCTCGGCCAGCACGCCTCGGAATGTAGAACCAGTTATGATGATCATTTAAATTTTGTTTAACAATTCGGTTTTTAGTGTAGAAACAAATCGATTGGTGTTTTATGACGAAACAATTGCTCTATGCTGTAGCAAATTTAGGAAACACATCAGTGCAGATTTTGTGGCAATGCGGTGTTTTATGTTAAAGTGCTGGCACATAACGTCCAATAACCACTGTTTCTCAAAGAATTAAGTGAGACTAGCTTGTGCTGTACCGCAGGGTATGTGAGTGTGGTGAGTGTGGCTGTAATTGTGAGTGTGTTGAGTGTGGCTCTAATTGTGAATGTGGTGAATGTGGCTATAATTATGGGTGTCAATATGACTGTTGTTGTAAAATTAAACATGCGGATATCAAATTCTAATCTTTATGAGAATCGTGCCAATCAATTAATGCAGTTACTTATGGCAGTATGCTGTGCCACACAGTTAGTTGCAAGTACAGTTGTGTGCAGTTCTGATGTGGCAGTGCAAAAATTGTTTAAATCACGTGGGATGTGGACTGTGTATATTACTGAAAACAGCAGACTGGAGAGGGCGCAGTGCATAATGTGGCTCACAAAATTAAGTTTGCTTAAAATATAAAATCCTTTTTTTTATTTAATTATGTGTGGTTTTGTTTAAAATAGAATATATGTTTCATCCCTATTGTCGGCCATCATGAAGTAGAGTTCATTGAGAAATATTACTGCTGTACAATGAACATGTCAACATAAAAATCATATCCCACCCTTTACACTAACATTCACATTAAACAGCCGATATCCATCGATTTGTGCTGTCAGTAAGCAGAAATTGTGTGTAACAGTTTATTGCAATATACATTGTTACAATAACTATCAGTACTGCTGCCTGCAGTTGCTTATTGTAATGTTTATATACACTTCGATATTTTATTATTACGTATCTTTCCACTATATACCCAACGCAGTTCACGTAAATGTTTTATTGTGGTTATCTTTACAAATGTGGAGAAATTTGGAGATAAAATCTAACAATAAGGAAGCTCGTCAAAAACTTAAACAAATAGTCCATACAATTAAGCAGTCCTCCACCTATTTTTAGACTTCAAGATAGATTTTTATTCAGTTAGGGGGAATGTTTTTTTATAAAGTTTTCATTCGATTTGATATCTACAACAACGTAAAATTGTGTCACAGTGATATCCAGAGCAAATTTCGCTTAGGCATGCACCTGTCTACATGTTTCCTGCTAATAATGGTGTGAAACGAGGAGACGCTATCGCGATATTTTTAACTGTCTATTTAATAATCCATTAAGGAATTTCTGACAAAAATATTTTGGATTGAATTGAAATTGTGCACAATATATTGTGGCTTGTGCTGATGATGTTAATATATTGGGAGGGATTGTAAATACCATAAAGGTAAACGAACAAACTTCGGTATTTGCTAATAAGCAGATTGGACTGGATATGCTGATAAATCTATGTACATGATCGTGTATCGAGTTCAGAATGGAGGACAAAATGATAATTACTTCGAAATATTGATATAGTTAAAAAAATTGGAAACAGAATTAAAGAATCTAAATTTCTGTAAGGAACATATAAAAAGCACATTAATATCACAGAATGTTGCTGTCATTTGGTGCAGAATATTTTGTTTAGCAGTGTGCTATAAAAATACTTAAACAGTAAGAAATACATAATTATAATTTTGCCTGTTGTTTTGTATGGGTGTGAAACTTCTTCGCTCAAATTTAGAGAGGAACGTAGGATGATATTCTTTGCAAATAGAGTGATGAGGAGAATATTTGTGGTAATGACGGTCGGCGAAACAAGTAAGTGAACAAAAGTGCAATATAAGAAGCTTAATTATCTGCACCACTCACCCATTAATCTTCAGGTGATAAAAATCCATAAGAATGAGATCGGCAGGGCATGTAGCGCGTATTGGAAGGAGGGGGTGTATACAGGTTCTTGGTGGGGAAACCTGAGGGGAAAGACCACCTGGGAGACCCAGGCATAGGAGGATAATATAAAAATGATCTTCAGTAATTCGGTTTGTGGCGATATGGACTGCATCGAGCTGGCTCGGGAAAAGGACTTGTGATTGCGGTAATGAACATTCGTGATCCATAAAATGCAGGAAATTTCTTGAATAATGAGAACTGTTTATATTGTCAAGCAGGACTGTGCTGTGTTGGAAAAGTAAGTAAGTAAATTCCGGTTTATTTATAGCACCAGTAATTAGATGTTCGTATTTGTGAACAAAGAGAACTGATTTTAGTTTTGATAGTTTAATTGTACAGCAGTGTTTGTTGTGCGAATATTTTAGTGTAGTAAGAAAGTGTAATTATAGACTGGAATTAAAGAATGTGGTGCTGAGGGAGATGTATGGTGGTAAGATGGAGAAGTTAACAGGAGGATGCAGAAAATTACGGTGGGCTTAAGGAAAATGGGTTTTGTGGTGCATGCGAGACGTTTCGGAGGGATGAAATTTGCGGACAAAATATTTTCTGAAATTCTTAATGCAGTGTGTAGTTGTAGATGAAAGGAATAATATTAGAACTCACTTAGTTAATTACGCCAAAGAGCATAGTCCTACTTTGCAAGCTAACTAGTTCTGCAGCTATTTACAAATTCCCCGCACTTTATGGAATTCGAAAGTTCATCACCGTATTCACAAGTGCCCGCCATCTGACCCTATCCTGAGTCAACCCCATCCAGTCTCAATCCCCTACCACTTCCCAAAGATCCATCTTAATATTATCCTCCCATCTATGTCTGGGTCTCCCCAATTTTCCCTTTCCCTCAGGTTTCCCCACTAGAACCCTGTGCACACCTCTCCCCTCCCCCACATGCGCCACATACATCGCCTAACTCATTCAATAATATTACAACTCACCTTAAAGATTTCGGCAGTGGCAAGTCACGTGAATTCGTCTGACTCAGTTTATATGGCAACAAGGTACCGGTCAGAGCGAAGCTGTCAGTCTGTGATATTGCAATAGCTGCACAGAAAGTTCAGGTGAATTTGAACAGTGCAGCTGCTCAGTGCCACTGGTCCTATCGAGCATTGCGTTGTTTCTATATAAACAAGTGACTAACATCCGGTCGAGACCGACTAGCGGTGTGGTGACCACATTGACCGGAAATCCTCCGCACAATGCCTACAGGAAAACCGTACGTACATTGCGTCTGTGCTGCGTGTTCAGGTACTCCCTGCAGTACAGTGCAACTTGCGATGTCTTCATATTTCAAGTAATGTATAAATTACAAAACAAGCTGATTCAGTGTCATGTTCAGACCGCTTGAAACTGGTCAAAGACATAATTAGAAAGGTAAAGTGCCCCTTCGTAAGGCGCTGGAACTCTGTAGATTCTGTATGGAGAGTAGAGGTATAATTGTAACCTTTCTAGTTCACGGCACTAGAAGTGGTTGAAGGGAGAGTGACAAGCCTCACCCGCTCTTTAACACTGGGAAAGACCCGGTAACCATTGTTCAGGAGGTTTGGCAGGATGCCAGGCACGGCAAGAATAGACGCGATACAACACGCCCCACATTGGGATAGGAACCTCAGACCGTTTAGCTCGTAGCCAGTCGCTATACGGACAAAGCTACCCGACCCACGGTGAAAGACATAACATTCATCATTATTATTATTAATGTTGTTGGGTTCTGTATTGTTTTGTCTCAAAGAGCCAAATGATATTTTTTGATACTGTATTATATATCCTTAAATATAAGAATATATTTTGTATATAATCTTCCATTTTGATTCATCGTCTAAATTTTCAACAAATTTCTCACAATTTCCCTACTACCTACCATTACCTTCACTCCCCCGCCCCCTTTCCATCATATCCCATCCCTTCCCTTCGAATCTCCTTCCTTTTAACCATAACCCTAACACAATATGCTGTCAACACAGAGTTACCACAAACCTTTCCCTTGCCACACTTTATCCAACCCCCTAAAATAAACTGCAGTCAACACACAATAATCATACACCCTTCCTTTCCCAAACTTTACCCAATCCCACTAACACAATCTACGCTCAACACACAATTCCGCCAATCCCTTCCCTTCCCACACTTTATCCAATTCCCTTAACACAATCTACACTCAACACACAATTCCCCCACTACCTTCCTTTCCCGCCCTTTATTAAATCATCCGAATACAATCTACCCTCAACACATAATTACCCCAAGCCCTCGCCTTCCCTCCCTTTATCCAATCCCATGATATAATCACCCCTCAACACCCAAATCCCACACACCCTTACCTTCCCACACTTTATCCAATCCTCAAACACAATCTGCTGCTAACAATCAATTGCCCCACGCTCTTCCTTTCCCCCTCTCTAAACAATCCCACTAACACAAACTCCTCTCAACACATAATCCTCGTAAAATAAGGTACTGCTTCAATTTCTACTGTCCCATATATTCTCCCAAGCAGTCACCTCACTAAAGCAACCAACATTCTCAACACAGAAATATCCACTTTTGCACCAACATTCAAATATCACACAAGTTTTAAATTCAACATTTTTAAACTTTTCACCATTACATTTCTTATCGCTGTTCATATAAGAGTATATATATATATTTATATATATATATATATAGTAGAAACAAATATATTTGTGACGTCATGTGTAATGTAGAGTAAGGAAGTATAACTTTTTATTTTCTAATGTGGTTTTCCTGTTATTTCTCTTCATGTCACAATAATATATTAAAAAATTAAACAGTACCGTTAAAAAATCTCCGTCCGCTACATTCATGTGGTAAAAGGAGCTGTATTGTACTGATGTTTGGCTTTAAAATTAAAACTAATATAATGAAAAAACTGCACCACAGACGTTCGAAAGGTATCTAGACCCGCTGCCAGAATTTCAGTTTTGATGTGTCAGTAACTGTATAACGAGTATCAGAGCATGTCACACAATCAGTTCCTTTAAACCGACAGTCACAGCACAACGTCACTCAATCAGTTCCTGTACATCGATATTCACAGTACACAGTGATTTTATCAGTTACGGTACACCGAAATTCATAGCAAACTTTCACTCTATCAGTTCATGTATACCGACAGTCACAGCACACCGTCACTCTATCAGTTCCTGTACACCGACAGTCACAGCACACTGAAAATCTATCAGTTCCTGCACACCTGTCGGTGTGCAGGAACTGACACCGTCAATCTATTAGTTCTTCTACACGGAGAGTCAGAGCACACCGTCACTCTATCAGTTCTTGTACACCGACAGTCAAAGCACACTGTCACCCTATCATTTCCCGTACACCGTCAGTCACAGCAAACCTTCCCTATATGTGTTCCTTTTACCGACATTCACAGCAATCCTTCACTCTATCAGTTCCTGTACACCGACAGTCACATCAATCCATCACTCAATCAGTTCCTGTACACCGACAGTCACAACAAACTGTCACCCTGTCAGTCCCTGTACACCGACAGTCACAGCACACAGTCACTCTATCAGTTCTTGTACACCGACAGTCACAGAACACCGTCACTCTATCAGTTCCTGTACACAGACAGTCACAGCACACCGTCACTCTATCAGTTCCTGTACACCGACAGTCACTGCACAAGGTACTGAACACCGAAAGTAAATCTATCAGTTCCTTTAAACCGAGTGTCATAGCACACCGTCATTGCATCAGTTCCTCTAAACCGAGAGTAACTGCACACAGACATCTAATCAGTTCCTGTAAATTGAGTGTCACAGCCACAGTAACTGTATCAGTTCCTGTACACTGAGAGTCAAAGCACATCATCATTTTATCAGTTCCTGTACACCAGCAGTCACTGCAAGCAGTCACTGTCTCAGTTCTTCTTAACTGACAGTCACAACACACCGCCACTCTACCATTTGCTGTACACCGCAGTCATAGAAAACAGTCATTTTCTCAGTTTCTATGAACCGACAGTCTCTGCACACCGTCACCCTATCAGTTCCTGTACACCGACAGTCACAGCACACCGTCACTCTATCAGTTCCTGTACACTGACAGTCACAGCACACCATGATTCTATCAGTTCCTGTACACCGAAAGTCACAGCATAAAATCACTCTGTCATTTCCTGTACACCGACAGTCACAACGCACCGTCACTCTATTAGTTCCTGTACACCGACAGTCACAGCACACCGTAAATCTATCAGTTCCTTTACACCGAGCGTCACAGCACACCGTCACTCTATCAGTTCCTGTACACTGACAGTCACAGTACACCGTGATTCTATCAGTTCCTGTACATCGAAAGTCACAGCATAAAATCACTCTGTCAGTTCCTGTACACCGACAGTCAAACCACATCGTCACTCTATCAGTTCATGTACACCGATAGTCACAACACAACGTCAATCTACCAGATAAACTACATTGAGTGTCACAACAAATTGCTATTCTATCTGTTCTTCTACACCGGCAGTCAAAACACATCGTCATTTCATCAGTACTTTGACAGCGAAAGTCACAGTAAACCGTCAGTTTCTAAGATCCTGTACACCTACAGTCACGACACAAGGTCAATAATTCAGTTCATGTAAAAAAGCAATCACAGCACACGGTTACATTATCTGTTCCTCTAAAAATACAGTTACAGCAAACCGTCAATCTATCAGTTCCTGTACACTCACAGTCACATCACACCGTCATTCTCTCAGTTCCTCTATACCGACCGTCAGAGCACACCGTAAATCTATCAGTATCTGTACACCAACAGTCACAGCACACTGTCAATCTATCAGTTCCTGGACACCGACAGTAACAGCACCACGTCAATTTATCAGTTCCTGCACACCGACACTCAGAGCCAGCGGTCACTCTTTCAGTTCCTGTACACCGACAGTCACAGCACACCGTCACTTTATCAGTTCCTGTACACCGACAGTCACAGCAGACCGTCATTCTATCAGTTCCTGTACACCGACAGTCACAGCACAACGTCACTCTATCATTTCCTGTACACCGACAGTCACAGCACACCGTCACTCTATCCGTTCCTGTACACCGTCAATCACAGCACACCGTCACTCTATCCGTTAATGTACATCGACAGTCAATATAAACCGTCAATCTGTCAGTTCCTGTACCCCGACAGTCACAACACACCGTCACACTTTCACTTCATCTACACTGCCAGTCACAGCACACCGACACTATCATTCTCTGCACAGCTTATCGTGTCACAACATACAGATTAATGCTGATTTTTTAAAAATTAATTTATCCTAGCCGTGCTCACATGCAGCGGCTCAAATTTCGTTCCTTTGCGGAAGTCTTTCTATGTGGTCTTTGTTTCCCTTCTTTTGAATCCTGATGTTTTCTTTCGATGCTTGGCTGCCGTGAGTGGGTGAATGGTCTAATATTTAGTTACGTAGACTTCGAATGCAAGGGCAACCTAGTCCACGGGGTGATATTTATGTCTCCTCTTCATGTCAAAATTATCTCAATTAGGGCTCCGACGGCTAGGAGATTGAATGCCTGGCCCCACGGTCGAAGATTGAAGAACTGAGTTTTTTATGACAAGCTGTTTATGGTAGTTTGCTTTTTGTTCTATCTTGTGTGTAGAACATGAGGTGCCTAGACTTGCTGTAAGTAGGCGCTGTGTATAAACGTGTGCTACGGAACCTCGCCAGGGTTTGGGGCGAACCGGCTAATACGCGAGTCGACGTACGGCACGTTTCGAATGGAGTTAACGGGGCCTATCTATAATGTATTAGTATGTATGTTTCTGTTTGTAAACTTCTTGTACTTATAGAAGCGAGACCAATAGGTTCTGGTTATTTAACTGAATTGCAAACCCTTGTATGGGCGTTCTCTGTGCACTTGTTTGTGGAGGCCAAGGGGCCTAGTTGATCCTTTATAAAATGTATTATATTAGAATAGTGTCTTTCTGTTTGTAAACTTCTTGTACTTAAAGAAGGGAGACCACGAATTCTAGTTAATTAACTGTATTTTAACCCTTTGAATGTGTGTTCTTTGTGCATTTTACTTTCGGAGGTCAAGAAGCTTAGTTAATTCTTTACGGAAGACATTGTTTCCCGTTTAGTAGTTTTGGTGTTTTCTGTCTGTTTTTACTGTTTAACCCTTTGACGCCTAACGACCACTATAGTGGTCGTACCGCACCGCTAACCTCTAAACGTTGCATTTTATATATTCATTCAACAAATTCAGGTACTGAATATTTTAAACATGTTATAGACTCTCCCTTTTTTTCTCTTCAAAATGCAGTTTGTTTCATAATTCTAGCGTATTTGGTTCCTGTTTTATTCACATTTTATATACAGAGTGTGCTAAAATTTCAAAAAATAATTCCGGCGCCAAAAGGTTAAGAATACATGTTGATTTCATGTTCCTGATGGTACCGTATTGCCTTCGGGCGCACATGCCGTATGTTTCCTTCTCTTACAAATCTCCACGAGATCGTTGCCGTGGGACCCGACCGCCTAAACGGCTTACAGGGAAGTACAAATTGCCAAACTCCCGTTTTCTTTATCAAGCGCCACCCCCCGTTTGGGGCTGCGACCGCGAGGGCTCACTTTTGGAAGCAGAGAGTGGTTTTACTCAGGTATTCCCTGTTGGAATTTTTTTTCTGACGGCCTCTTGGGCGTTCGGGCTCCGCTCCTTGACTCGTGGGGGTCCGTAAGAGAAGGAAACATACCTCATGTGCGACCGAAGGCAATACAGTACCATCAAGAACATACAAATTAACATGTTTTCTTAATCTTTAGGCGCCGGAATTATTTTTTTAAATTTTAGCACATCCTGTATATAAAATGTGAATGAAACAGGAACCAAATACATTACAATTATGAAACAAACTGTATTTTGAAGAGAAAAAAACGGAGAGTATATGCCATGTTTAAAATATTCAATACCTATATTTCTTGAATAAATACATAAAATGCAACTTTTAGAGGTTAGCGGTGCGGTACGACCACTATAGTGGTCGTTAGACGTCAAAGGGTTGGACAGTAAAAACAGACAGAAAACACCAAAACTACTAAACGGGAAACAATGTCTTCCATTAAGTATTAACTGAGCTTCTTGACCTCCGAAAGTAAAATGAACAAAGGTCACCCATTCAAAGAGTTACAATACAATCAATGAACCAGACCTCGCGGTCATCCTTCTTTAAGTACAAGAAGTTTACAAACGGAAAATTACTGTCCTAATACAATGTCTTTCATAGAGAAACAACTAGGCCTCTTGGCCTTCACAAATAAGTGCACAGAGGACGCCCATACAAGGGTCTGCCATTCATTTAAATACCCGGCCTACTGGTTTCCTTTCTTTAAGCACAAGAAAGTTTAGAAACGGAAAAATACAATTCTAACATAACATCTTTCATAAATAATCAACTAGGCCTCTTGGCCTTCACAAACAAGTGCACAGAGAACGCCCATGCAAGTGTCTGCAATTCAGTTAACTAACCAGACATGCTGGTCCCCGTTCTTTAAGTACAAAAAGTTTAAAAACAGAAAGATACAAACTAATACATTATAGGTACCGTACCTCCATTTGAGACGTACCATACGTCGACTCGCTTATCAGCTGGCTCGCTCCAACCCCTGGCGACCTTCCGCAGCACACGCTTATACACAGCGCCTAAAAACTCCTAAACTAATCTCCGTGGCTTTAGTCCGCGAGCGAACCATACCGGCAGCGCCTACTTACAGGAAAGTCTCGGCACCTCAGGTTCCACCCACAGGATAGAAATAAAAGCAAACTACCATAAACAGCTTGTCATAAAACACTCAGTTCCTTAGTCTTCGCTCCTGTCTCCGTGGGTCCCGACATCCAACCTCATAGCCGTCGGAGTCCTAGTTAAGATGTTTTCGACATGAAGAGCAGACACACAAATCACCCCCTGCGCTACGTTGCCCCTGCCATCCAAGTCTACGTGGCCACCTATTCGTTCTTTCACCCACTCACGGCAGCCAACCACCGAACGACAACCTCAGGATACAAACGATGGGACACAAAGTCCACGCAGAAAGCCTTCCGCCTAGGGAAGCCCTTTGAGCCGCTGCCTGTGGGCACGTCTCATATCGACTTAAAGGCTGAATTGTGTTACAAGATTTCCAGAAACTTTTGAACTAATATTGTACGGCATTCCATGGAAATGATTCTTGTTTTTGAACGTGTTAACTGTACAATGTAAATGTATAGGTAATGGGAAATTAATCCCTGCACATGCTTAGACAACCACTGAGTATTACAGAACTTGGATTTCCCCAGATTTCAAAATTGTCAGCAAAGGAAGATATGAAATTCTAAGGTTCTAATAACCAGTTGCCTTTAACTTCCAAGAAAATATTCCTAGTATTCATTTCTATTAGGTGTTGTGCCGAACAACTGTCATATTGCGGCCGGAAGTATTATGCTTTTGCAAATTCCCAGTGACATCATCGGTAATGCAAACCGCAATCTTCCGCCATGTATCGCAGTGCCCCAACCTTCTGAGTTACGGCGTCATTATTTTTAAAAAGGAAAAGAAATTTCTTGTATTTTAAGCAACCAAATATGCATTACGTTGTTCAAGGTAACCTCCTATTACTCCTTGTTATACTGTCTATGTCTGCAGGTCACATCCCAATATCTCACACCATTACGATCCATATTAACACTATCGTGCCATCCACACAATTACGCTACAAGTTGTGTCTTCGCTTCAGATGTTCCAGCCAAAATTTTGTGGCCTTATTTTAGCCAATGTCGTCCTCAACACAACGAACTGTTTAAACCCCTTCGCCACTGACTAATGGGTTCCCAAACTTTCCGAAGAAAAACATTGGTTTTATGTTCAACGGGCAGAATCGTTTTCGACATTTGTCCTCTTAAAAGTCAGGCCCATATTGTCTGTCGAAAAGTCTGTAACAACTTACCGAGTAACGTGGCTTCATATAACAGAAGAAAGTTTAGGTTATTTATATCCCTGTTTTAAACTACGAACTCGCGTAACTGCATGAACTTTACTTCCATTTCAATATCTTATAACTTTAATATTTTTATCAGAGAGTAATTGCCGGTAATTTTCTCAACAGTGGGCGTTATCACCTACCGCTGGATAACAATATATACAGGGTGTCCCAGGAGGAATGTGCCAGAATTCGGGAGAGTGTTCCTTAGGTCAAACTATACCGATATAACCCAAAACACCTGTATCCAAAGCTCAATGGATACGGAGATATTGGCCAGAGAAAAGTGCGGACTTCTTTGGTGTCTGTCCGTGACGTGATCCGATTGACCTTCACCGCGACAATCCTGCAGTAACCTGCAGCTCACAGCGACGACCTTGGCTTCGGAACAGGTGTTCGGAGTGTATAGTGTTTGGAAATCAGTGGACAACTATGACTCGTGTGCGAGTGTTTTTGTAGTTCTATTTAATGGCTTTATGTCACTCACAAGTTACTTTGATGTTATGTACAGATATTAACATTACAGAAACCACAT
>Ga0123357_10001661_pt1 | contig 23894 bp, 21 predicted proteins | sample TergutEmb28metaG_FD_89873 | JGI IMG/M metagenome (GOLD analysis project Ga0123357, IMG submission 89873) | Embiratermes neotenicus P4 segment gut microbial communities from Petit-Saut dam, French Guiana - Emb289 P4 | ecosystem: Host-associated > Arthropoda: Insects > Digestive system > Gut ... | reverse complement strand
GTGGCGTTCATGGTTCGCTTACTCCTTTATGCAGGCTTCTTCAAGCGTCTTCGTGACGAAAAACCGGTCCGAAGTCAGCACGCTTTGGGGGCGACCCCTTGAGGGCAACCTCTTCGCGTCGCGGCAACGCACCGCGATCCCGACCATTACAGCCGAGCATTGGCTTGCTCGGACTTCCTCTGCCCGCATGTCCATCAGCGAGCCTTGCGACTCGCCTTCCCAAAAACGGGGGGGGGGGGAGACAAACGGGGTTTCCCTGTTCCATCGGTGTGACTGAATGGGTTGCTGCCGGCAGAAGGCAGGTCAGGACTGTTTCACAACAGTCTGATAAGTCGGCACCCGCAGCTTCGGCCGCGGCCTCGGTGCGGCGTAAGAGAGCATGGGGGGAAGTTCAGGGACGGGATCGGACATGCGGGCATGATACGGCAATGCGGTGGCTTGTTATACTTTCAGCCATGAATCTTTGCCGGGCGGTTTTATATGGGAGGTGGGGAATGTGGCTGGCGTGTGGGCTTCGCTTGGCCGCCGCGATGATGGTAGTGGCGGTCATTCTTCTTTGGGGCGTTCGGCAGGGGTGCGAGAAGGTTGAGAAGGTTCGGGATAATGAGTTCATCGGGCATTCGGATGAGGCTTCGTATGCGTTGCAGGCGAAGAGTATTTTGCGGGGGCGGGGGATTCAGGTGGATTATGTAACGTATTTTTTTCATGGGTATCCGCCGGAGATTACGCATCGGGAGGATCATTGGCCGCCGTTTTTGGGGTATGCCATTGCGTCGTGTTTTTATTTTACCGGGGCGGAGGCGTGGGCGGCGAGATTGCCGGGGATTTTTATCGCTTCGGTGGGGTTGCCGCTGATGACGGCGATGTTGACGTGGGCGATTTGTCGGCGGGGTTATGCGGCATTGGCGGCCGGGCTGATCATGATGTCGGCACCACAGGTTTATGGACAAAGCATGAAGGTGCTTGCTGACGGTGCCACCGCGATGATGGTCGCGGGGTTCTGTGCGTGGGTTCTTCTGGCGGGGCGACAGAAGCGTTCATGGATGTACATTTTTGCGGGCGTTTTCGCGGCAGGTGCGTTTTTCGCCAAGGAATCCACGATACTGCTGCTGGGGCTGTTTCCGATCCTCGCGGTCATGACACATCCGAAACGGTTTGGCGTCCTGGCGGACAAGTGGTTTTATGCAGGCTTCGCCGCGGCGATTGTGTGCCTGGCTCCATTTTTCTACGCCAACGTCCGAGACACCGGCCACTTTTTCCGCTCCACGCAGCGTTACGTCACGTCGTTCTACGGCATTGATCCTACGACACATTGGGATAAGGCGATGTATTATCCGTATTGGGACGGTCGCGATCGGGAACTGCCGAAGATTTCCGACCGCTGGACGAAGCATCCGGACTACTGGCAGCGTTCCCGCCAACAACTCGTGATCGCGCTGCAGTATGTTCTGGCGGGAGGGTCGGGCAGCGGTGATATTGCCCGGGATTTTGGGGAATGGGGCGTGAAGGTTCGCGATGTCTTGGAAAACAAGCCGCCGCCCAGCGAAGCTGAAGTCCAAGCCGCTGCTCGCCGCGCCCGCAACCACAGAACGGCGCCGCCACCGCTGACGATGAAGAGCGTCGATCAGTGGTGTGCGCCGGTGTGGGCGATCACGGGTGGAATGGGCATCGTACTGGTGGCGGCCGCGGTGATGTGGGGCGTGACACGCAAAATCGAGAACATCAACAGATGGATGTGGCGAAAGATTCGACGATCGAAATATGACAAACGCACGGTGTCGGCTGACAGGTGGGTAGGACGGGTGTTGGCTGTTGCGATCGTGGGGATCGTTCACGGGGCGTTTTTTGCGTACTTCTGGCGGATAGAGTCGCGGTTTTGCTTTCCGATTCTGCCGTTGATGCTGTCGTTGGGATGTACGTTTGGTGTTGTGTTGATGGAGGGGCCGTGGATTGTTTTGTGGCGTGGCGTGCGATTGGCGGCGAAGTTTGCCAGGGCTCGGAAGATGGTGCGATGGATGAATCGCGTGTCGATGGTTTTCCGCGGCTGGCCGATGACGGCGACGATTCTTGTGGCGATTGTGGTCATGCTGTCGCAGGAACGATTGCTTGGCATTGAGAAGAAAATGCTCGACCGTGAAGGCTCGCATCCGCCGACGGTGAGGGCGGAGAGCCAGTATATCACGACAGGTCGCTGGTTGGGCAGGGAATGTCCGCAGGCGATCGTGATGTGCCGGAATCCGTGGGAGCTGCTGTTTTACTGCGGTCCGGGCAACAAGGCGGTGGCGTTGCCTTATCCGGACGATGACGATCCGCGGGCGGCCGAGAAAATTTTCGCGATCGCCCGCTACTACCACGTCAGTCATATGTATGGCGATGTGATTCATCCCTGCATGATGCCCTACTTTTACGGCCGCAGGCCGGGTCTGATGCAAGTGGAGAACGGACCACGAGATTTGTACGAGATCGACTGGTCAACGGCCCCGACCGCGACCGTGGATGATGTGTTCAAACGCAATTGATAACGTCAATAAGCCATCTATGAGCAAGCCATTTACCTTTTAACTTCCTTTTACCTGCTCTGTCTCAACCCTCTATCAGAGCCGCGACCGTAAGGGAGCGACCCGTGCGACAATGCGGAGATAAAGCCTGTCGCTCCCTTACGGTCGCGGCTCTGATGATCAAATAGCGGAGGATTGAGACAGAGCAGGCAGCCCCCCTTCTGGCTTCCAGCTTCTGGCTTCTTCCCCGCGTTCCTCATAACATAACTTTCCCATGTACTACGTAAAGACTTTTCTTTTTCTGGTGCTTTGTTTTCTGCTGGGCGTCGGCCTGATGCACGGCATCCGCCACTTCCGCGGACGTAACGCGGATGTTTTCGCCACGCCTCGCATTGGCATCGGCAACGCCCCGCCGCTCCGCGGATTCGCCCTCTCCCTGGACGAATCGACCCCGGTGGCAATCGCCAATCTCCCCGTCACGCAACTCCGAGCCACCGCGATCAGCCTGTCTTATCCGACGACAGGAGGGGGGGGGGCGGCCGACAAAACGCTCGCCAAGTCCGTCGCCGCCGCGCACAAGAAGGGCATTCAGGTTATTCTTCTTCCGTCTTGCGTTTTCGCCGGCGGCAATCCTTATCCCCAGCCGCTCGAAAAAATCGCACAAGAAGCCCAGACCGCCCACGTCGATGCCCTCTGTCTCACATGGCTGAACAGCGAACCTGATCTTCGTGATTTGTCCCGCGAAGCGGTCGCGGTTCGCAAAATATTTTCCGGCAAGCTGATCGTCGCCGCGACCCCCGACATCCTCATCGCGATGGAATCGTTCGGCGACGTCGACTACATCGCGGCAATCGGCCCCGTAACTTTACCGCAACGCCTCCCGCACGCCTCGGAAGACGTTGATCTCCACGCGATGCGGGTCTTCTGGGAGTGCGTGCTGGGCTCGCTGGAGTCCCACGCCATCAAGGTGTCTCATGGGCTTTTGCTGCTCAACATGGCCGTGCCGGTGACAATCCAGGCGCGATTGTCCCTACCCGCGTCAGCCCCCGGCTTTGCCGAGGGTTTGCACACCAACGACGCCCATTCTGCCAAAACAGCATCGGTACATGAACCCCCGACGGATGGGGGGAGGCCGAGAATTGACGACCCGAATCTGGACCTTCAGCAAATCACCTATGAAGCTCTATTAATGCAAACCAAGGGTCGTACCAACGTCGAGGGTTTATTTCTTCCCTGGTCGCCGCAGGAGAGTACCACGGACAGCACTGCCGTCAATCGTTTTCCGGACCTAGTGAAAAAGATAGCCGAGCTCTGGTCATCCGCCGCGAAAGTTGCTCCCGTGACCAGCGAACCAGCACCGGAGAAAGAGACAGAGTGACAAGAGACGAGGATCGCCGCATGGCAACGAGCCGTATTGAAAACCTCTATTGAGCCGGCAGCTTGCATGCCGCTCGGGCACCGTTCTCGCAACAGGTAACCGAAAATGCTTGCGGCGTCGCGAACCACGCCAATTTTTCGGGTGTATCCAGAATGAGTGGCAATTCTGGATACGCCAAGCATTCTCCCCCACCTGCCACCCCGCAAAGCGGGGTCGCTACGGGCACTTTTTCGGAATTGCCACTATTGGCGGATGCACGCCAATTTTTCTGTCGTGCCCTCCCCCACTTGGTACCGCGGCCGTTAGTTGGCTATAATCAACATTCGACGTAGTCTGAACAAAGAAATAGGGGATACCTCAGAATAAGCAGTTGAGAACGCGACGATGGATCGTCGCCAACTGCATGTAGGAGGTTATGCGCGAGGAACTTGAGATAGAGAAAGAAATGAATGCCGCGGAGTATAGCTGAGAGAAAAGATTTCTGGGAAATGTTCTGGTCAAGTGGTACATGGCATTATATTGTGTGCGGGTTGGATTGTCAGCGACCGGAGATAATCTGAGACGCGACCGTCAGGGAGCGTTTCGCGGGAAAAACGTTCCTTGACGGTCGCGTCTCGGATTGGCATTTTTTTCGAAAGGAAAACACGTGACAAAGATTGTTGGGATGGCGTTGGCGATGTGTTTGGCGACGGGGGTGGCGTTTGGTGGGAATGCGTCGGAGCCGGTGGGGGAGCCGACGTTGGAGTTGCCGACGCTGCGGTCGTTGGGGGTGTGGTGGGCGGTGAAAGGGGATGATAATGGGAATGCGAAGATGACGCTGGCGTATCGGAAGGCGGGGACGGAGGCGTGGCAGGCTGGGCCAGATGTGTGGCGGGTGGAGAAGGGGAAGCATCTGGCAGGGAAGAAGGGGGATGAGAGCAGCGCGGTGGTGCCGGAGGGGGCGACGTTGTTTGCGGGCTCGGCGTTGATGCTGGAGCCTGCGACGAAGTATGAGTTGAAATTGACGCTGGTGGATCCGGATGGCGGGGGCGTGGAGAAGATATTGACGCAGTCGACGATTGCGGAGCCGGCAGAGCCGTCGGGGATGAAGACGGTGCATGTGGTGCCGGGGGATGGCGGGGGGAGTGGAACGGAGGCGGATCCGTACAAGGGGTTGAAGGCGGCGATGGCTGCGGCAGGTCCGGGGACGATCGTGTTGATGCACAAGGGGACATATGACGGTCCGTTTGAGTTCAAGAAGAGCGGGGAGCCGGGGAAGCCGATCATTTTCCGTGGGGCGGGGGATGGAGAGGCGTTGATCGACGGCAAGTGTCCGCCGGACAAGCGTCAGGGAGCGGCAGTGGATATCGTGGGACTCCATGACATCTGGTTCGAAGGGATATCCATTGCCAATACGTACAATTGCATCAAGGCGCACGGGGCGCAGAATATCGTGTGTCGGCGTGTACATATGCACGATTGCGTTTGCGGGTTCTTTGCGAGCGTCAATAAGCCGGCGGTGATGAAGAACTTTTTCATCGTGGACAATCTCATCGAGGGGAATCGTCCGTTCCCGTCTCATTCGGAGGATTGGGACAAACCCGAAGCGCGCGGCGTCTGGGTCGGCGGGCTCGGACACGTGGTGGCGTATAACCGCGTGCGTCACATGAAGGACGGGATCGACACGGCGGAAGTCGTGCCGTGCGCGGCGATCGATTTTCATAACAACGAGGTCAGCGAGTGCATCGACGACGGAACAGAGATGGACGGTTCGGAGCGGAATACGCGGTGCTTTTTGAATCGTTATACGAATACGCTCACGGGCGTTTCGTTCCAGCCGATCTACGGGGGGCCGTGCTATGTGTTCAAGAATGTCTGTTACAATTTTCGTACGTTGGCGACGAAGCTGAATAATCAGCCGTCGGGGTCGATTATTGTTCACAATACATTTGTGCATATGGGCAATCTATGGCAGGTGGCGACGCCGGCGCCGTTGTGGAAGAGCTATTCGCGGAACAACATATTTATCGGGACTCGCGGGCCGGCGGTGATGTTTGATCCGAAATGTACGGGCTGCGATTTTGATTTTGATGGGTTCGGCGGATGGGATGGTCCGCGGTTTATGAAGTTTAACGGGAATTTTGCTACGCCCGAGGAAGTGAAGAAGAATGGTACGATCGAACGGAATTTGATTTTGCTGGATCCTGCGAAAGTTTTTTTGAGCGGTTTGCTGCCGCCGACGGTGAATTCGAATTACGATGGCAAGACTGCGGTCGGGCATGGAACGCTGGATCTGCAGCAGTACGATCCGACGAAGATCGATGTGCGATTGAAGCCGGACGGCGGGGCCGTGGGCGTGGGTGAGAAACTGGCCGGATATGGTGATGCTCCGAATACGCCGGCGTATTTGGGTGCGATTGCGCCTGGCGAGGAGATGCCGCATTATGGGCCGCGGGAGGAGAAGAAGTGAAGAGAGAAGAGTGAAGAGTAAAAGGTTTAAAGAGGTAAAAGAGTAAGCGGAAACGGAGGAGGCGAAGGCATGGCTGCGGGAAAATGAGGGAAAGTAGGAGGAACGGTGTGACGCTCACGCCCTCCTTGGTTTTGAAGGCGTTTGACGAGAGGAACGTCAACCACCGCGTTACTACGCGGTGCTCTATGTGCGTTAGGTGCTGATGTGTTGATGATGGAGATAGATGTGAAACGGATGATGATGAGGATGGTGATGGCGGCGGCGATGGTTGGGGGTGGAGCGGCGTATGGGGGGAATGGGGCGGAGGCGGTAGGGGGGCCGGCGCTGGAGATGCCGACGATGCATTCGCTGGGGGTGTATTGGGTGGTGAAGGGGGATGATAATAAGAATGCACGGGTGGATTTTTCGTATCGGAAGGCGGGAACGAGTGAGTGGAAAAAGGCGCCGCCGCTGTGGCGGGTGGAGAAGGGATTGCATCTGCGGAAGGGGGGGGAGAGCAGCGTGCAGGTGCCGGGGGATGAGGGGGGGGCGTGGCTGGTTGCGGGGAGTGCGCTTCTGCTGGAGCCGCAGACGGAGTATGAATTGAAGTTGGTGCTGGTGGATCCGGATGGGGGGGGCGTGGAGAAATTGCTGAAGCAGTCGACGATTGGGGAGCCGATGGTGCCGGCGGGGATGAAGGAATTGCACGTGGTACCGGGCAACGGAGGAGGGACGGGGACGGCGAGCGATCCGTTCAAGGGGATTGCGTCGGCGATGGCGGCGGCGGGGCCAAGGACGCGGCTGTTGTTGCACAAGGGGACATATGAAGGGCCGATAGTGATTAACAAGAGCGGCGAGCCGGGGAGGCCGATTATTTTGCAGGGGGCAGGGGATGGGGAGGCGGTGATTGATGGGAAGTCGCCGTTGCCGAAGGATGTCGATGTCGGGCCGAAGCAGGAGGGCAGGGCGCTGGACCTGAACGGGACGCACGATGTGTGGGTGGAAGGATTGACCATTCAGAACGGTTTCTTCGGTGTCAATCTGAACAGTGCGCAACGGAGCGTGGTGCGGCGATGCAATATTCATGATGTGCATGTGGGGATTTGGGGTGGGTCGAATAAGTCGCGGGTGATGACGGGTTTTTGGATTTCGGACAATGTGATCAAAGGGCCGCTGCCGTTCCCGTGCCCGGCGGCGTTGTGGCATAAGGAGTTCACGGTGGGGATCGAGGTGGGCGGGATGGGGCACGAGATCTGCTACAACAGCGTGAGCAATTTTGAAGATTCGGTCGATAATTGCGAGCTGGTTTTTCCGTGCGCGGCGATCGACTTTCATAACAATGAGGGGTACGACCTTGCGGATGATGGATCGGAGTTTGATGGGGGTGAGCGGAATATTCGGATGTTTTACAACCGGTATACCAATTCGCTGACGGGGGTTTCGTTTCAGCCGGTGTATGGGGGGCCGGTGTATTGTTTTCGGAATGTGTATTACAACTTTCGGACGTATGCGACGAAGCTGCATATTGCCGGCGATACGGTTCCGCAGACCGGCGGTGCGCTGCTGGTCCACAATACTTTCGTGCATTCGGGTGTGGCGTGGTTCAATAATGGCGGTGCGCCGATTGTGAACTGCTATTCCCATAATAATATCTTTCTGGGCACGGAGGACTCCAACAACGACCCGGCCTTTAAAAATGTTGATGGCGTTTGCATTTACTTCGGCCCGAAGACGACGCTGTGCGATTTCGATTACGACGGCTTCTCCGGCTTCAAAGGCCCGCGATTTATGAAGTGGAATGGGGTGAATTACGCGACCGTTGAAGAAGCTCGAGAAAAATCCGGCATCGAAAAACACCTGATCATGCTCGACCCCCAAACCCTCTTCGCCAGCGGCATCGGCATTCCCGAGCGCAATCTGAAATATGATGCCTCCACCGAAAAAGGCTGGGGTACATTCGAACTCAACCGGTACGATCCCAAGACGATTGACTTGCGTTTGAAGGCGGGGTGCGCGGCGATTGGCGTGGGGGAGGTACTGGAAGGGTTTGGAGATGATCCGAAGGGGCCGGCGTATTTGGGGGCGTATGCGCCGGGGGTGGAGTTGCCGTGGTATGGGCCGCGGCCGGTGAAGAAGTAAAGAAACGTGAGTTCGATGTAACATGAGCGTCGATAAGAAAATGATGGAGCAGCGCGTGGTAACGCGGTGGTTGACGTTTATTTTCTGTAAGGGCGCAAAGGAACGCCAACCACCACGCTACCGCGTGGTGCTCTTTACGTCGAACTCACGTTAAAAAAGGGACGGTTCGCGACGCCGCAAGCGTTTGCGGGGACCTTTTGCGAGATCACACACACGCAATTTTTCTTTCCCGAGCGGCGGGCAAGCCCGCCGGCTAAATAGACGGGGCGACGTGGGAAGAATGGCGAGGTAGAATAAAAGGTCCTGCTGGTGAGGCGGGGCTTTTTTTTGATGGGATGGATTTATGCCTTTGATTTCTTTGACGCCGCAGGAGATTGTGGCGGAGTTGGACAAGCACATTGTGGGGCAGGCGGCGGCGAAGCGCGCGGTGGCGATCGCGGTTCGGAATCGGTGGCGGCGGCAGCAGTTGCCCCAGGCGCTGGCGACGGCGGTGATTCCGAAGAATATTTTGATGATCGGGCCGACGGGGGTGGGCAAGACGGAGATCGCGCGGCGGCTGGCGAATCTGACCGGAGCACCGTTCATCAAAGTCGAGGCGACGAAGTATACGGAAGTGGGGTATGTGGGGCGGGATGTTGAGTCGATGGTGCGGGATTTGGTGGAGATCGCGATTCGGATGGTGCAGCAGGAGCAGGCGGCGGCGTTGCGTGAGAAGGCGGCGGCGGGGGCGGAGGAGCGGTTGATTGATATGCTGTTGCCGTTGGAGGAGCAGGGACGAGGGGGAGGGGGTGATCCGGAAACGCAGGAGCGATTGAAGCGTTCGCGGGAGAAGATGCGGGGGCAATTGCGTGCGGGGATGTTTGATGCGGCGGCGGTGGAGGTGAGCGTGACGGAGAAGCCGCAGACAGGGAATCTGCTGGGGATGATGGGGATGGATCAGATGGATGCGATGGGCGGCGGGGGGTTGTCGGAGATGTTTGAGCGATTGATGCCGGGCAAGACGCAGCGGCGGAGGTTGCGGGTGCCGGAGGCGAGGGAGTTTTTCATGCAGCAGGAGGCGGAGAAGTTGATCGATCGCGAGAGCGTGGTGCAGCAGGCGATCGAGCGGGTGGAGAATTCGGGGATCATTTTTATTGATGAGATCGACAAGATTGCGGGAGCGGAGTCGAAGAGTGGGCCAGATGTGAGTCGAGGAGGGGTGCAGCGGGATTTGCTGCCGATCGTGGAGGGGAGCACGGTGACGACGAAGCACGGGCCTGTGCGGACGGATCATGTTTTATTTATTGCGGCGGGTGCGTTTCATCAGGCGAAGCCGAGCGATTTGATGCCGGAGTTGCAGGGGCGGTTCCCGATTCGCGTGGAACTGAGCGATTTGACGAAGGACGATCTGACGCGGATTTTGACCGAGCCGGAGAATTCGCTGATGAAGCAGACGGTGTCGCTCTTGTCGACGGAAGAGGTGACGGTGGAGTTCACGGAGGATGCGGTCGAGGCGATCGCGGAGTTCGCCTACAACGTGAATCGCAAGCAGCAGAACATCGGAGCCCGGCGGCTGAATTCGATCGTGGAGAAGGTTTGCGAGGAGTTGTCGTTTTCCGCCAGCGAACGGCGAGGCCAGCGGCACGTGATCAACGGGCGTACCGTGAAGGAACGCTTAACGAAGATTACCGCGGAGGAAGATCGGTCGAAGTATCTATTGTAACAATGTGCACATGACACGAATCTGTATACCAATCTTCGTCGAAGGCGGCGACATTGAGGACGCCATCGGGCAAGCCGAAGAACTCCTTGCCTCCGCCTCTTCCGACACCGGTATGATCGAACTTCGCTGCGACACCGCTTCGCCCAGGCAGATGCTCGCTGCGCTTGATCTCGTTCGTGTGCCTGCGATTGTTACGGTTCGGCCCACCTGGGAGGGCGGGTTTTGTCAGAAATCGGACAAGGAGCGTTTTGCCCTGTTCGAGGCCGCCATCGATGCGGGGGTTGAGTTTCTGGATGTGGAACTGATCGCCTGGGAAACAAGCAAAACGTTGCGGGAAACGCTTTCTGACCTCGCCGCCAAGCACGGCACAAAGCTCATCATTTCCAACCACTCCGTTGACGGTCGTCCCAAAGACCTCACCGAACGGCTCACTCGTTTGCGTGCGGTGAAGGAGGCCGCGATGCTGAAGATCGCATGGAAGGCGCAATCGCTTCTTGATGCGATCGACGCGCTGTGTCTCTCGGCCGAGAACCGCGACAGAACCATCGACGGTCGCCCGCTGGTGGCGCTGGCTATGGGCGAAGAGGGGTTGATCTCGCGACTGCTCGCCGGAAAATTGGGCGCCCCCTTTACCTTCGCCAGCGCCGCTACCGGCAAGGAATCCGCACCGGGTCAGCCGACCGTCAGCGACTTGGCGACCCTCTACCGTTGGGACAAACAATCTATCGACATGCCAGTATTTGGCGTTGTCGGCTGGCCGGTGGGACATTCGCTTTCCCCGCACATTCACAACGCCGGCTTCACCGCCGTCGACGCCCCCGGCGTCTATGTCCCGCTGGCAATCCAGCCTAGCTACGAAGCTTTTCAAACCGCCATCGACGCCCTGCGAGCTTGTCCCCACATGAATCTCCGCGGCTTGAGCGTCACCATTCCGCACAAGGAAAATGCTTTTCGCTACGTCGCCGAAAATGCCGGTGTCATCGACGATGTCTCCCATCGCATTGGCGCCGTCAACACCATCGTTTTCCCCCCCCCCGAAAAGCTCGAAGCTCGAAACTCGAAACTCGAAACTCATCCCTCCTTTCACGGCTTCAACACCGACTACGCCGGTGCCCTCGACGCACTGGTCACCGCTTGGTCGGGCAAGCGAGAGGATGTGCAAGGCAAGCGTGTCGCGGTCATCGGCGCTGGCGGCGTCGCCCGCGCCATCGTCGCCGGTCTGACGGCTTATGGAGCAATCATTATCATCTATAACCGTACATTTGAGAAGGCCCAGGCTCTCGCCGCCGAGTTCCCCGGTGTTGCTACGGCGACGATGGATCAACTTGCTTCCTCCGCCCCAAGCGATGCCTACATCAACTGCACGCCGCTGGGCATGCATCCCAGGACGAATGCGTCGCCTTTGGACAATCTGAATGTGCCCTTCCATTCCAGCATGGTCGTTTTCGACACCGTGTACAATCCGCGGATGACCAAGCTGCTCAAGCAAGCTCGGAAACAGGGCGCAACGATCGTTACCGGCAACGAGATGTTCGTCCGCCAGGCGGCCATTCAATTCCAGGCATTCACCGGTAAGTCCGCCCCGCTCGACGTGTTCCGCAAGGTTCTCGCCACCACTCTTACCCGTTAACGTTTTTTGTCATCTTCTTTCTTCATGATGAACAGATAATTAAATCCACGCAGAAAGTAGTTGCCTTCGATCGCTGCGGTGTGCCAATGCGAGCGTTGCAGGGTGCGGTTGTGGCGAACCACGGAGATGATGTCGATCGGTTTGAAGTGTTTCCGCATCAGCGCGAAAAGCTCAAAGCCGACCGGCATGAAGGGCCTGCCTTTCTTGAACGAATCACTCACATATAACGCCATGTATCTGCGGTTCTTCAGAATGCGGTGAATGTCACGGATCACCTCGGCCATCGCGGTGTAATATTGCGGATCGTCCGTTTCCGGCGAGGCGTCCAGCTTGCCGATGCAACGCGGATCGTCGGAATAGTTCACGTGCGTGGAATAAGGGGGATCGATGAATACGAAGTCGGCGGAGTCGCTGGGCAACGGGATGTGTCGGGCGTCGGCTTGTTTGATCTCCTCCCGCGATGGGACCAGGTCGAAGCAGATCGGCTTGCGGTTGAGTTCTTTGGCCACGTCGAGCGTTGTGCCGCTGCCGCACATGGGATCGACGATGGTGTCGCCATCCCGCGTGTAGCGTTGCAGAAGTTGCCAGACGATCCAGGCGGGCGTTGCGCCGATGTAGTCTTTGTCTCCGTGCGGTTCGCGGCCGTAGTCCTGCGAAGGATACTCCCACAGCGTCGTGGTGAACAATTTCAGCGGCGGTTTTTGATGCATGAGGAAATGAACCTTCAACGTCGTCGCGGATCAGCGGGAGCTCGATCATCCGAGAAATATTGATGGGACCTCGGTTCGAGATTGAAGTGTCGGATCAGCGGTCCCAGGAGAATGGCCGCGACGAAGAGCCAGAGGATCAACAGCAGAAACGAAGTCACCCACGCCGGCGTCTGCGGCACGAGCAACTCAGCGCCGTCCGCAGGCGCGGAGGCCGGCAAAGCAGCCAGAATGGACCAGTAAGGAAGCATGGTTGTGATGATACGAAGAGGGGAGGAGGGAAACAAGGTGAGGGGGGGAGAGGGAGAGCACCGCGTGGCAACGCGGTGGTGGTTGGGCATGCGAGAACAAACCACCGCGTTACCACGCGGTGCTCCCTGTCACCCTGTCATCCCTTCACCTTGTCACTGAACGTGCTCGGCCTGTACAATTCGAGCATGATGAAATCCACAAAAATTCTGTTTGCTGTTGCACTGGCCGCCGTTTCACTGAGCTCGGTGGGATGCGTTGAGCGTAAATTGACCATCGGCAGCGATCCCAGCGGCGCACTCGTGACACTCAATGATGTCGAGATCGGCCGTACGCCTGTGACCGTGCCCTTCACCTGGTACGGCGATTATGACATCGTTCTTCGCCATGAGAAAAATGTCAGCACGCCGGAAAATCCGGTGATGCGACATTATTTCCTTCACACCCACCAGCGAATCAATGCTGCGCCGTCGCAATGGATCGGTATTGATCTGCTCTCCGAACTCGTGCCGTGGACGGTGACGGATGAGAAGTTTCTGGCGTTCACGATTCCGCCGGTGTCGCAGCCGACGGACGCGGAGTTGTTGCAGCGAGCCGCGGCGCTCAAGGCGAGGCTCGGCGGGCCAGGAGCAGCAGCGGAGGAGCCGCAGCGGACCAAGTAATGCCGCTGTCGGAACATGTGATGATCCTGATGAAACTTAGCCCCAATCGATATCGGCACCAGATTCGTCTTCTGGGACTGGCCGCACTGGTCGGCGTCGTGGCAGGACTCGGAGCGATCCTTTTTTACCTGACAACCCGTGTGGCAGAGCATTATGCCCTGGGCGTGATCGCGGGGTACTCGCCCGAGCCGCGGCCCAGTGGCGAGGTGACATTCTCTTGGCTTCCTGAAATCACGCATGGATTCTGGCCGTGGCTCTTGCTGGTGGTTCCGACGATCGGCGGGCTCCTCAGCGGCTTGATTGTTTTTACTTTGGCGCCCGAAGCGGAGGGGCACGGGACGGATTCCGTGATTGCCGCTTATCACAATAAACAGGGGCAAATTCGTCCGCGTGTGCCGCTGATTAAGATTGTTGCCAGTTCGATCACGATCGGGACGGGCGGATCGGGGGGGCGTGAAGGGCCGATTGCGCAGATCGGTGCGGGATTTGGTTCTTTGCTGGGCAATCTGCTGCGATTACGAGCCGCGGAACGTCGCGTGCTGATGGCGGCGGGCATGGGAGCGGGCATCGGGGCGATTTTCCGTGCGCCGTTGGCCGGTACGATTTTCGCCGCGGAAGTGTTGTACAGCTCGACGGAATTCGAGCCGGAGGTCATCATCCCGGCGGGAATCGCCAGCGTGATCTCCTATTGCATTTATGGCATGTTCTCCGGCTGGGCGCCGCTGTTCCACATCCCGGACCTGACCTTTACGAATCCCTGGCAATTGGGACCCTATCTGATCCTGGCACTCTTCATGGCTTTGCTGGCAGCGCTCTACACGCATACCTTTTATCGCTGTCAACGCCTCTTTCATCAATTGCCCATCTACAAGCATTTCCGGCCGGCCATTGGCGCTTTCCTGACCGGGCTGATCGCTTTTGTTCTCTACTATCTTTTCGGCAGGAATCAGCAGGTGTTGGCGGTCCTCGCTTTCGGCTACTCGGCGATCCAGAACGCGATGACCCAGGACGTCACTGCCACGGCGGGAATCCTGCTGATCATCGCCTTGGGGAAAATCGCCACCACAAGTTTAACCATTGGCAGCGGCGGTTCAGGCGGCATTTTCGGACCTTCGATGGTGATCGGCGGATGTGGTGGCGGAGCTTTAGGGCTCGTGCTCCATCACGGGTGGCCGGGGCTGGTTCCCCATCCGGCCAGTTTCGTCATTGTCGGAATGGCAGGCTTCTTCGCCGCGACGGCCAAGACGCCCTTCTCCACCTTGATTATCGTCAGCGAAATGACCGGCGGCTATCAACTCCTCCTGCCCTCCTTATGGGTTTGCACCTTGTCGTTTATTCTCTCGGACAGGCTATCCATTTATTCGTCGCAGGTGGAGAGCCGATCCCTTTCACCGGCCCATCAAGGCAGCTTTGTACAAAAGATACTGGCCCAGGTGCGTGTGAGCCGTTTCCTGACACCTGGGCAGATACCGCCGGTTCTTCATCCAGAGGAGACGCTGGCCGAGGTGACCGAACGGCTCAGCGATGCGTCGTGCTCCATTTTGCCGGTCGTTGATGACCAGACGCGTCTGCTGGGCGTGGTGACGCTCGATGAAGTTTATCTTGCTTCTCAAGTCTCTTCACTTGAGCCACTCGTGCTGGCGGGGGATCTGATGCGGAGCGACGTTCAGCCGCTGCTGCCGGAGGAGACGCTGGATCGGGCCTTGGAGCTGTTTGTCGAGAATGATTTGCTGATGCTGCCGGTGGTGGCCAATCTTGCCCAGCGGCAGGTGATCGGCATGGTCAGCCGATTTGATATTTCCAGCGCTTACTTACGGCACATTCACGGCCCCACGGAAATCAGCCACAGATAAAGAAAACTTTGCATTTTCACGCAATGCGATTGCGTGAAATAGCCTTGCGAAGAATCGCAAGGCTGCGACCGCCGGAGATTCCCATAATAAAACGCTTGTGTGAGCTGCATCTTGGCAAAACGGACTCGCCCTCAATAAATTGGCTATTTTTGCCTTATTTTTTGACATATTTCTTGACAATTGCCGTTCTTGTGTCATACTCAACGCACTGAACATCATTTCACGGCCGTGGTATTTGTTCGTCCACGGTGGAGGCGAAAGAGATGATGGAAGTACCTCTCAAGGAATGCGGTGCATTTGCGTCGCGCTAATCTTCCATATTTCACAATTTGCAGTGCTTGGTAATGTTCTCTTGAATATTACGCTCGGTTTTTATTCAAGAAATATTGCTTGTAGGCGAGTATCTCCTTGCGGCGGCGCAAGGGGAATGGGAGATGTTTTGTCTTTGTTTTTTAGGTCCGCTCGCGTGAGCGGATCAACCAAAGGGCAGCAGAGAGGAGCTATCGGGTGGCTTTTGTCAGCACCCGGATTGAGGATTTTTTTATGTCCAAGTCCAAATCCCTTCTCTCGCTCGCCATTGTCGTCGCGATGGCATGTCAGCCTCCAATCGCCTCGGCGGCCGATGCAGGAAGCCTGTGGTCGTGGGGACGCAATGATAGCGGCCAGTTGGGGATCGGGACCAGTGGTGATGACACCAACTGCAATGTGCCGCAGGAAATAAAACTTTTGGGCAGCGGCGTGACGGCTGTTGCGACAGGATCGTCACATAGTTTGGTGATTCAAAATGGAACGTTGTATGCGTTCGGGGGTTACTCGGGTGGCAAGTTGGGGATTGGGCAGATTGAGCCCTACACAAGCTACTTTCCCGCGCCGCAGGTGGTGACATTTGCGACCAACGACAGCGAGGTGAAGGCCATTGCGGCGGGAGCCAACTTTAGTATGGCCATTGTGGGAGAGAGTAGAACGCTCTATGCGTGGGGTGATAACTCTTTTGGCCAAGTGGGAATTGGGACCTCCGGCTACGGCACCGGCCCCTACGTGCCGATGGAAGTGAAGCCGGCGGCTGACGGGACGGCGATGACCAACGTAACGGCGATTGCGGCGGGATACAACCATAGTTTGGCGATCGTGGGCGGCGCGCTGTATGCGTGGGGGCAGAACGATGTTGGTCAGTTGGGGAACAAGACGACCACGAACAGTGCCGTGCCGACGGCCGTGACGAATATGGGTAGCGGCGTGACGATGGTCGCGGCAGGGAACTATTTCAGTCTGGCGATTAAGGACGACGTATTGTATGCATGGGGGCAGAACACTTACGGTCAGTTGGGGAACGGGACGACGGCGTCATACAGCAATACGCCGGTAGAGGTGAAGAATATAGGGCCTGGCGTGCAGGCCGTTGCGGCGGGCAATAATGCGGTTTTGGCGGTGGATGCGGCTGGCTCCGTGTGGGCGTGGGGAGAGCAATTTGATGCGACACCGGCACCGATATTCACGGACACATTGACGAACATTGTGGATGTAGCGATCACGAGTACAGCGGCTGGCGATGCCGGCACGATCTATACGTACTATGCGTTGGATAAGGAGGGAGATCTGTATGCGTGGGGTGGTAATGCATACGGTGAGTTGGGGCAGGGGTTGGCTACGGACTTTATATATGACTATTATCAGGAGTGGTACGATGGCGAGTGGTATGACACTTATGATATCATCGGGGTCAATGTGGTAACGACGGAACCGGCGAGGATTGGGACCGGCTTTACTGCGATCAGTGTGGGTATGGATGGCACTGTGCTGGCGATCAAGGGGATGCCTGTGCCCGAGCCGGCGACGTTGGGCGTGCTGGCTTTGGGCTGCGTGGCGATGATGTTCCACCGGCGCAAATAACGACACGAAGACTCAAAAACACATGCAACGCATCAGAGCCGCAATCGTAAGATTGCGGCTTTTTGTTGGCGTGGGGCGTGGCCATTTTTTGTGGCAAATGACTATGCCAAAGGCGAAGTCTGCGACGCCACAAGCGTTTTCGATGCGTTTTGGCGAGATCAACGCGAAGCCCCGCATTACCATGCAGGGCTCCTCTTTACGCCTATGCCACAAAAGATGGCCGCACCCTTGGCGTGGGGTCAGCCTCGCCGATTGGAACGAATGACGAGAAGGGAGTATCCTAGAGATTTTCGGGCGCCCATAGCTCAATTGGATAGAGCATCTGCCTTCTAAGCAGAGGGTTACTGGTTCGAGTCCAGTTGGGCGCGGTTCCCCCACTCGCTCAGGGCAAGCGTCTTTGGCCATCGAATAATGCGATTGGCATGACTTTACCCCCACCTGGAAAACCCGTACACTTGCTTGACTCGGCAGGCCTTTGTGGCCTGCCAAACTCGAAACTTGAAACTTGAAACTCCTAACACAGCGAGACAGTTATGCCACAGATCACCGCACAAATGGTCAATGAACTCCGCCAACGTACGAATGCTCCGATGATGGACGCGAAGAAGGCGCTCGTCGATGCTGGCGGCGACATGGAGAAGGCTGTCGAACTTCTCCGCGAGCGCGGTGCTGCCTCGGCTGACAAAAAGCTCGCCAACGTGATGAAGGAAGGGCTCATCGCCGGCAAGATTACTCCTGATGGCAAGCTTGGCGTGCTCGTCCGACTGGGCTGCCAGACGGACTTCGTCGCCCGCAATGATGCGTTCAAGAAACTTCTTGCTGACCTGACTGAGCTGGCTTTCGTTTCCGACGTGAAGACTCCTGCCGACCTGGCCGCCCTCAAATATCCCGGCGCCGGCAAGTCCGTCGAAGAAACCGTCAAGGAAGCGATCGCCACGATCAAGGAGAACATCGGCATCACCGGCCTGGCCCGCTTCTCCACTGCCAACGGTCGCGTTGAGAAATACGTTCACCACAACGAGAAAGTCGGGACTCTGGTCCAGATCGATGGCTCCTCTGACGACGCCGTCAAAATCACCGCCGGCGAAATCGCGATGCATGTGACCGCAGGCGTTCCGACCGTGGCCCTTGCCGTCGATCGTACCGGCATTGATCCGGCGATTGTTGAGAAGGAGAAAGCCGCCGCCGCGGAAGGCATCACCGGCAAACCGCCCGCCATCGTCGAAAAAATCGTTGCCGGCAAACTCGAAAAATACTTCCAGGACGTCGCCCTCGTCGATCAGCCCTTTATCAAGGACGACAAGAGGCGGATCAGGGACCTGCTCGCCGAGACCTCCAAGGCCACGGGCGCCCAGGTCAAAATCGTCGCTTTCGCCCGCCTGAAGGTCGGCGAAGCATAAAAAAGTTAAAAGTTAAAAAGAAGTTAAAAAGAAGTGAAAAGGTAAAAGGGTAAAAGGTGAAAAGTGGTCCCACTGGGCTTCCCACGAATGGTGGGGGAGGTTGCCATGCCTTTTAACTTTTACCTTTTAACTTCCTTTTACCTTTTAACTTTTATTCTTTTAACTTCCACGGAGTCCTCATGCCCGCATACAAGCGTATCCTCTTAAAGATTTCCGGTGAGGGCCTCTGCCAAGAAGGCGGTTTCGGCCTCGATCCCGCCGAACTCCAGGCGATCTCCGAACAGATCGCTCAGGTCGCCAAGTCCGGCGTGCAGGTCGCCGTCGTCATCGGCGGCGGTAACTTTATCCGCGGCGAAACGCTCTCTGGCAAAGGCCAGATTCAACGTGCCACCGCCGACTACATGGGCATGCTCGGCACCGTCATGAATTCCATCGCCCTGCAGGACATGCTCGAATCCCTCGGCCAGCCCACCCGCGTTGCCTCCGCCATCAATGTCTCACAGGTCTGCGAGCCTTTTATTCGTCGTCGCGTGATTCGTCATCTTGAGAAAGGCCGCGTTATCGTGCTCGCCGCCGGCACCGGCAATCCCTTCTTCACCACCGATACCTGTGCCGCTCTTCGCGCCACGGAGCTCAACGCCGAAGTTCTGCTCAAGGCCACCAAGGTTGACGGCGTTTACGATTCGGATCCCAAGAAAAATTCAACCGCCAAGATGTTCCAGAAACTGACTTACAAACAGGTTCTCAACGACAATCTCCGCGTGATGGACATGACCGCCATTTCTTTAGCCATGGAACGCAAGATTCCCATCATCGTTTTCAACTTAAAGAAGCCCGGCAACATCGCCAAAGCCGTCGCCGGCGACCCCATCGGCACCCTCATCACCATCGAATGACATCCCACCTCGGTAAAGATATAATTCAACAAGGTCGAGGTGCAAGATGGTCATAACACAAGAGTTAAAAGGATCAAAAGAGGAGATCGCCCGTCAGCTTGAGCAGATGGATGGGCGGGTTATTTCAGCGATTATCTTCATGGAAAAAGCGGTACCTGAGGTGGAGAGGGGGGGAGGGAAGGGGTTTGTTCCGCCCACTGACGAGGAATTTGAGCGTTTGATGAAGAAGCTCGAGTCTTTGACGGTTGCCGTCGGGCATGTGGACGATTCCCGTGAGGCCATTTACACGCGGATGCCAGGCGAATGATCCTGCTTGACGCCAATATTCTTGTACGCTTGGCTGATCGGTACGATACGAACTACGCTCAAACAGTTCACGCATTGGCTGAATGCAAAAAACGTGACACGGTTGTCTTGGCGCCGCAAACCATTTACGAATTTTGGGCCGTTGCCACACGTTCGCCCCGGCAAACAACGGATTGGGCATGCCTATTGACTGGGTTCACCAAAGGACACAGATTTACCAGTCGCTGTATCAAGTCATTCCGGAGCCCCCTGAAATGCTCGCGGCATGGACCAACCTTGTCGCCAAATACCAAATCACCGGCTTTCGGGTCCACGACGTCCGTTACGTGGCGATGATGCAGCTTTGTAGAATCAGCCACTTGATGACTTACAACGTCAAACACTATCAAAGATTCCCAATCACCATCGTCGATCCTGCCGCGTTCTAGAGCGTTTTTCATGTGGTCGTGGCGTAATGACATGCGCAGGAAGCGAGAGCCAAAGCCCCGCATTGCCATGCGGGGCTCCAAAACGCTACGGGCGAGTGAAAAATGCTCTAATCCTGGCGTTCCTATTGTTGGGGAATTCCGGGGGGAGAAACAGCCTTGCGTGGAAACGCTCACTGGAGCAACGGAAAGGTTGGGCCGGGTGATGGAGCACTTGGCGAAACGAAGAACAACCGCCTGTGACACCCAACACCCGGCCTCTGCCCCCTGCTAGGAGAAGTCCATATCACAAAACCCGCCCAACCCAAACCGATTCCGCCGACAGTATGACATCTTTTTTTATCAAAGAAAATGCTAGATATAGTCTGTAGAGCTTTAGTCGTCAATACGTCACCCTTTCAAGGGTGCGAAAACAGGATTCCAATCTCATCGTGGCGGCGGCGGTCAGACGCCTGCGTCGAAAGCGCGGATGGTCTCAGGAAAAATTCGGTGCGAGATGCAATATCCATCGCACCTACATCGGCAGCATCGAACGTGGGGAAGGTAACATCACACTCAAAACCCTCGATCAACTCGCGGCAACTCTGGGCGTCCAGAGTGACGAACTCTTGAAACATTAATCCAACGTGAGCTCGACGTAAGGAGCACCCCGCGGTAGCGCGGTGGTCTGCTCTCGAATGCTGCTCAACCACCGCGCTACCGCGGGGTGCTCCTTACGTCGAACTGACGTTATTTACGCTTGACATCAAAGTGATATCATATTAGTATCACAAACGATTACAAGGAAAGGAACTTACCATGACCACCACCAACCTTCCGTCCGAAACTCGCACCCCCCCCCCCGCGTCTCCCACCCAGGAACGCGTCATCACCGTCGGCTCCGGCGCACTTATGCTCACCATTGTTCTCCTGCTCTTCTTCGGCGGCATCGCGGGCTTTATCACCTCCATCGCCATGCAAGACCACCGCGGTAACCCCGACTATCTCCTCCTTGTCGTCTCCAGTCTCAGCTTCTTCTGTTCTTTCCTCCTCATGTTCGGCTTCTTCACGCTCCAACCCAACGAAGCTCGCGTACTCGTGCTCTTCGGACGCTACATCGGCACCGTCCGCCAATCCGGCTTCCACTGGGGCAACCCCTTCTACGCCAGAGGCATCACGATGAACATCCAAGTCGGTCAGGCCCAGTCCCAGGCAACTGCCGGCCTTCGCAGAGCCACTAATCGCTACCGCATTTCTTTGCGTGCCCGCAACTTCACCTCCGACCGTTTGAAGGTCAACGACAATCGTGGCAATCCGATTGAAATTGCCGCCGTCATCGTCTGGCGCGTTCAGGATACCGCTCATGCTGTTTTCGACGTGGATGATTACGAGAACTACGTTCGCATTCAGAGCGAATCAGCCGTCCGCCATCTTGCCAGCCGCTACGCTTACGACCACGGCGAGGAAAACGAAGTCACGCTCCGCAGCGGCGGCGACGAAGTCGCTGAGGCTCTCCGCAACGAACTGCAACGCCGCCTCGCCAAGGCCGGCGTCACGGTGGAGGAAGCTCGGATCACCCACCTTGCTTACGCTCCTGAGATCGCCCAGTCCATGCTCCGTCGCCAGCAGGCCGAAGCGGTCATCGCCGCGCGCCAGAAAATCGTTCATGGTGCCGTCTCCATGGTCGACATGGCTCTCAAGGATCTGGCCGACAAGCACGTGGTGAACCTGGACGACGAACGTAAGGCCGCGATGGTCTCCAACCTCATGATCGTCCTCTGCGGCGAAACGGAAGTCCGCCCCGTCATCAACACCGGCACGCTCTACACCTGACCCCCACCCACCCGCCAAACTGATGCGTGATCGTATGTCTGAGCGAAAACCTTTTCTTCTTCGCATCGATCCAGCTCTTTGGAAAGAGCTGGAATCCTGGGCCGCCGCCGAACTCCGAAGCGTCAATGGTCAGATCGAGTTTCTGCTGCGGCAAGCGGTGCAGCATCGCAAAGGAAAGAAATCTGGTACCGCGACCGTTAGGCAGCGCTGATCTCGCTCTGTTCGTCGAGGGAACGCTCCTTCACGAACAGAGCAAGATCGGCGCTCCCTTACGGTCGCGGTACCAAGGGCGATAAACATGTTGTTGCCTTCCACGAAAAACGCGTAGAATGACTCCATTATGTCGCTGCCTGTTCTGGAGATTCATCATGCCCATCGACGAGATTCTTTTTGAAGCGGAAGAACACATGGAAAAGGCGATCGAGCACCTGAAGCACGAGTTTCGCGGGCTTCGCACGGGGCGGGCCACCACGGCTCTGGTCGAATACGTCAAGGTCGACTATTACGGCACAGCCACCGACCTGCGCGCCTTGGCTTCCCTCACCACGCCAGATGCCGCCAGCATTCTTATTAAGCCTTTCGATCCCACTTCGATCAAGGCGATCGTCCGCGGGCTTGAAGAAGCGAACCTCGGCATCAATCCGCAATCCGATGGTAAACAGGTTCGCATGATTCTTCCGCCGCTCTCGGGCGAACGCCGCCAGCAACTCGTCCATAAAGTCAAGGATGCTTCCGAGCAGACCCGTGTCGCTCTTCGCAATGTCCGCCGCGACGCGAACAAGAAGATCGACACCGAGGAAAAGGATTCCGTTCTCACCGAGGACCAGGCCAAGGCCGGTCATGATGACGTGCAGGAACTTCTCAAGAAATACGAAGCGACCGTCGAGACGCTCATTGCCGCCAAGACCAAGGAAATCATGGAAGTTTGATTTTGATTACCCCCCCCCCCATATAGCCTCGGCTTTAGCCGGGATAGGAAAGATGATGACACTTGATACCATTCAGGAACTTCTCGTTCGTCAGCCTTTCGAGCCGTTCCAAATCATCGCCAGCAGTGGTGATCGTTATCCCGTGCTTCACCCTGAGATGGTTCTCCGTGTGAAGAACGGACTCTATGTCGGCATTGGCGGCAGGAAAGGAATTGCCGAACGCGCCGCGTTTATTTCACTGCTACATGTCGCAGCCGTTGAAACGGTTGGCGAGAGTTCTCCTCGTTCTCGTCACAGGCAAAACTAACTTTTAACCAACTTCTCCAGCTCTCCGCGCACCCGCTCGATGACCGTCTCCCAGTCCGCGAATTGCGTTTGCCGAAACAGCCGCATCGTCGGATACCACGGACTTTCTTCTCGTCCCATCCCCCATCGCCAATCCACCGAGTAGGGCAGCAGCGTCCACGTTTTCGCTCCGAGCGCTCCTGCCAGATGCGTCACTGCGGTATCCACGGAGATGACCAGATCCAGATTGGCCACCAGCGCCGCCGAGTGCGCGAAATCCGTCAGCTCCGTCGATACGTCCACCAGTCCCGCTTCCACCAACGGTTTCACCTGCTCTGCCGATAAGCCTTTCTGCAAACTATAAAACCGCACTCCCCCTCCTCCTTCCGCGCCGAACAATGGCAACAATTCCTTCGCCGCTATCGACCGCAAGTTATCCGACGAATGCGTCGGTCGTCCCGCCCACGACAGCCCAACCTTCAACTTCGCCCCTTTTAAGTCTTTCGCTACACGTTCTTTCCACTGCGCCACATCTTCCGGATATGCCGACAGGTACGGCACCTCGTGCGGGATCGTCTCCTTCCGCGTCCCAAACGCGCCGCCCAAACTCATCAACGGCAACTTCACATCGCACGCCGGGAACATTTCCCCTTCACTCGCACACCCATCCACCCCCGCCATTCGTGCAAACAACCGCTTCAACGG
>Ga0123357_10001660_pt1 | contig 23901 bp, 19 predicted proteins | sample TergutEmb28metaG_FD_89873 | JGI IMG/M metagenome (GOLD analysis project Ga0123357, IMG submission 89873) | Embiratermes neotenicus P4 segment gut microbial communities from Petit-Saut dam, French Guiana - Emb289 P4 | ecosystem: Host-associated > Arthropoda: Insects > Digestive system > Gut ... | reverse complement strand
GCCCGCCTGGCAGATCACCGCACCAAGCGAGTCAAGTTGGCTTGTCATCTGCTGATTGGTCAACACCGCCTGCCAGCCAGGAATCGCCTCCAGCTTGTCGAGCGTGCCGCCCGTGTGCCCGAGACCCCGTCCCGACAACTGCGGTACGGCGATGCCGAAGCACGCCACCAGTGGAGTCAGCGTCAAGGTGATTTTGTCGCCCACCCCACCCGTCGAGTGCTTGTCGGCGGTCGGACGACTCAGCCTCGAAAAGTCCAGCGTTTCGCCGGACGCGATCATCGCCGCCGTCCAGCGGTTCAGCTCGCCCGGCGTCAACCCGTTCAAGAAGACGGCCATCAGCAGCGCCGACATCTGCTCCTCGGCCACCGCGCCGCGGGTGTAGGCGTCGATCATCCAGTCGATCTGGGCGTCCGTCAGCACTCCACCGTCCCTCTTGACGGCGATGACGTCGACGGCGTCGAACGCTTCCGTCATGATTGCGCCGCCAAGTCGTCCGGCCCCCACGCCTGGCCGAGCATGTCGCCCAACGTCACCAATCCGGCGGGCGTCAGCATGGCCAACCCGGCACCGCCGTGTTCGTACAGCAGCTGACGGCAACGTCCGCACGGCGTGATCACCTCGCCCGCCTGGTTCACGCAGGTGAACTGGACGAGGCGCCCGCCACCGCTCAACGCCAACGCCGACACCAACCCGCATTCGGCGCAAAGCGTCAACCCGAACGACGCGTTTTCGACGTTGCAACCCGTCACCAACCGACCGTCAGCCGTCACCGCCGCGGCACCAACCGGATAGTGCGAATACGGCGCATATGCCCGCGCCGCAGCCTCCACCGCCGCCTGCTTCAATTCGTCCCAATCCATCGTCATCCCTTGTAAGCCGTGCCTTCCTGCGCCGGTGCGCGCACCGCGCCGACGACGCCGGCCACCGCCAGGATGGTCACCAGGTAGGGCGCCATCAGCATGAACTGGCTGGGGACGGCCACACCGACGACGCCGAGCGCGTTCTGCAGATTGTCCGCAAAGCCGAACAGCAGAGCCGCCACCAGGGCACCCTTGGGCTTCCAGCCACCCAGGATCATGGCGGCCAAGGCGATGTAGCCTCGTCCACCGGACATGCCCTTGCCGAACGACAAACCCTGGGCGACGGTGAAGAAGGCGCCGCCCAGCCCGGCCACCGCCCCGCCCAGCAGCGTGTTGAGGATTCGGGTGCGGTTCACCTTGATGCCAACCGTGTCGGCCGCGCGGGGATGCTCGCCGCAGGCCCGCATGCGCAGACCCCAGCGTGACCGGAACAGCATGATCTGCAGCACCACGACGACGGCGTACATGATGTACACCAGGGCCGACTGGTTGAACAGGACGGTTCCGACGACTGGTATATCCGCCAGCAGCGGGATACGCCAAACCGGCAGCTTCTGGGCGATGAAGAAGACGTCCGCGTGGGCCGTCAGCACCGTCGAGAACAGATAGTTCGTCAGCCCTGCCACCAGCACGTTCAGGACGACACCGACGATGATGTGGTCAACCCAATAGCGGACGGCGAACAGCGCCAGCAGCGCGCCGACCATAGCACCGGCAATCGGCGCGGCCAGCAGACCGGCCCAGGGGTTGCGCGTCAGGGCGGCGACGATGGAGGCCGCGAAAGCCCCGAATAGCAGTTGCCCTTCGATTGACACGTTGATGACGCCGACATGCTCGCAGATCGTGCCCGACATGGCGCCGAAGATCAGCGGCACCGACAGGAACAAGGCACCCGACAGCAGCGCCGTCAACTGCAGCGGGTTGTCCTTGGCGGCCACCGCCCACACCAGGAACGCGCCGATGAACGCCACCCCGAAGCCTATCGCCCACCAGGAGTTCAGCTTCTTTCGGGCGGACGCGGCAAGCCAGGAATAGGCGGTGATCAGCACCATTACGCCTGTCAGCAGCAAGACGGACATCTGCGATGGCACCGTCCACATGACGGTGCCCAGCCCGGGTGTCCCGGTGACGATGGATATCCGCGACTGGGCGCCGGCCTGCAGCGTGAAGCAGAACCCGGCGAGGGATAATACGGTGAGGACGGTGAAGATGACGGGCACCTTCCACGACCGTGGGGCGATGCCAAGATGCTTGGCGTCCACCCCGAAAGCCTGGGGGCCAAGGACGAGTTCCGCGCTCATGCTGCCACCCCCACTGCCACCTTGGTGTCGACAGCCGCGTCACCCGCAGCCGGCTTAGGCACCTTGACTTTCTTCCGGCGTTCCGGGTCGGGTAACCGGAATATCGACTTGACGAGGGGCGGTGCGGCGATCAGCAAGACGATGACCGCCTGCAGCACCAGGATGATGTCGATCGGGGTGCCGGTACCGGCCTGCATCAGATATCCGCCTGCCCTAAGCCCCCCGAACAGCAGCCCTGCCAGCACTGTGCCAAGCGGCTTTGAGCGTCCGAGCAGTGCCACCGTGATGGCGTCGAAGCCGAACGTCGACGCCACACCCGCCGTCAGTGCCTGGGCGGGGTGCGACAGTAGCGGCGACGTGGCCGCCAGACCGCACAGCCCGCCGCCGATCACCATCACCCAGACATAGGTCGCCCGGACGTTCATGCCGGCAGTTTGTGCGGCAGTACGGTTTTGGCCCACCGTCCTGATGCGGAAGCCGAGCGTTGAGCGTTCCATCAGCCACCACACACCCACAGCAGCGGCGATGGCCAGTAGGAAACCGACGTCGATGGACGTACCGAAGAAGTCGGGATACTGGGCGTTGCCGTCCACGATCGGCGACTTCGGGACGTTCGAACCCGGCGGCAAGAAGGCTCGCAGCGTCAACAGATAGCCGATCAGGAATCCGGAGATGGAGTTCAGCATGATGGTGACGATGACCTCGTTGGCTCCCACTAAGGCTTTCAGAATGCCGGGGATGAACCCCCAGATGGCGCCCCCCACGAAGGCGCCGATGATGGCGACGATCAGATGTAACCCAGCCGGCAGGTGCCAGGCGAAGCCGACGTAGGCGCACAGCACGGCGCCGAGCGTGATTTGGCCTTGCCCGCCGATGTTGAACATGCCGCCACGGAAACCGATAGCCAGGGCCAGACCGGCGAAGATCAGCGGCGTCGCGTAGGCGATCGTGTTCGTCAGCGGCATCATGAACCCGCCGAAAGTGGTGGCGTGGAAGTTGAAGACGGCACCTTGGAACAGCGCCGAATAGGCCCCGCCAACCGATGAACCGATGGCCGCGAAAAAGTCACCGGGCTTGGCGGCGAGGTAGCCCGCGCTCTGCTGCACCTTCGAATTGGACGCCGCGATGAGTATCGCACCGATCACCAGGGCGACGATGATCGCCAGGACGACGGTGACAGCCGATGCGTTGGTGATGTCGCGGAAGGTCGTCTTCCAGTCGCGGGCCGGCGTTGTCTCGACGGACGCCTCGACCGGTTCAGTCACGTCAACCTCGCTTGGTTCTGGGGTGTCAGCCATTGACGGCTCCTTGCTCGAGCGCCTCGCTGGTGCCACCGGCTTCGGCGATGGCCTCTTCCAGCGGCACGCCGGCCATCATCAGGCCCAACACGTTGCGTTCGGTATCTGGCGGGACGATGCCGACGAACCGGCCGCGGTACATGACGGCAATTCGGTCAGCCAACGCCACCACCTCGTTCAGTTCGCTAGAGATGATGAGGACGGCCGCGCCAGCGTCGCGGGCCTCCACCAGCCGGGCGTCGATGAACTCGATCGAGCCGACGTCGACGCCGCGGGTCGGCTGTGACGCGATCAGCAGCGTCAGGTCGCGCGACATCTCGCGCGCCAACACCACCTTCTGCTGGTTGCCGCCCGACAGGGTGCCGAGTTCGGCTTTGGGTGAGCTGGTTCGGATATCGAAATCCTTGACCAGTTTCTCGCCGTGATCGGCGATGGCCCGCACGTTGAGCCCACCACCCCGCGAGAAAGGCGGCTGGCGGATCTGGTCGAGCACCAGGTTCTCGGCGATCGTGAAGCCGGCCACCATGCCGTCCTTTGACCGATCCTCGGGTACATAGCCGACGCCCGATTCCAGCACCGTCTGGACGGACTGGCCGGTCAGGGCGATCTCTTGCGGTGTTCCGTCCGGCCCCGGCTTGAACAGGGTGACGCTGCCGGCAGACGGCTTGCGCAGCCCGATCAGCACCTCCGTCAGTTCGGTTTGGCCGTTGCCCTGGACGCCCGCCACCGTGACGATTTCACCCTTGTGGACGTCGAAACTCACATCGTCCAGAACGGTCAGCCCCGAGCGGTCGACCAGCGTCAGATTCTTCACCGACAGGGTGACTTCGCTGCCGCTGACGAGGGATTTCTGGACGCCCAAATCGACGGCCCGCCCAACCATCATCTCGGCCAATTCGGTTTGTGTGGCGGTGGGCGCCACTTGGCCGACCACCCGTCCATTGCGGATGACGGTGATGGTGTCGGCGACGTCTTGCACCTCGCGCAGCTTGTGGGTGATGAACACAATCGACGCGCCCTCAGCCTTGAGCTGACGCATGATGGCCATCAACTCGTCCGTCTCCTGGGGGGTGAGGACGGCGGTTGGCTCGTCCAGGATCAGCACCTCTGCCTGCCGTGACAGCGCCTTGATGATCTCGACGCGCTGCTGGACACCGACGGGCAAAGTCTCGACGACGGCGTCCGGGTCGACCTCGAAACCGAAGCGCTTAGCGATGTCGCTGACCATCTGGCGAGCCTGCGCCAGCTTGATCAGCCCGGGCCCACCGATCGGCTCATGACCCAGAACGACGTTTTCCGCCACCGTGAACACGGGGATCAGCATGAAGTGCTGGTGCACCATGCCGATGCCGGCCGCCATCGCGTCACCCGGCCCGGCGAAATGCACCGGCTGGCCATCCAGCAGAATCTCGCCCCCGTCGGGCTCGTACAAACCGTAAAGGACGTTCATCAGCGTCGACTTGCCGGCGCCGTTTTCGCCCAACAAAGCATGTATTTGGCCCGGTTCGACCACCAGGTCGATGGCATCATTAGCCACCAATGATCCGAACCTCTTGGTGACCTGCCTAAGCTCCAGTTTCATAGGGTCCTCTTCGACATTGCTCTCGTAAGTTTACCCAACAAACCCAGCGTCAACCCTGTGGGTCTGTGCTCTCGGGCTCCAGCGAGGTATGCCCCATCACCGCCGCCGCTGCCCTTTGACCGCAGATTCAACGACTGCCGCCATCTCTGCCACAGGAGTGTGGGCCCACAAACGGATCACCCGCCAGCCGGCGGCTTCGAGCAAGCCAGTTGTGGATGCGTCTCGCGCAGCGTTCTGTCGAACTTTGGCTTCCCAGTATTCGATGTGACTCTTGGGCGACTTGTAGTGCTCGGGGCAGCCGTGCCAGAAGCAGCCGTCAACCATCACCGCCACCTTGGCGCCCGGGAACGCAATGTCGATAGTGCGTCGTATGCCTGGAAGTGGCGCCAGACCGACGCGATAACGCAGACCACGACTGAACAACTCATGGCGTAGCGCCATCTCTGGTCCGGTGTCACGGCTACGGTTCGACCGCATCGACTTACGGGTGGTTTCCGATGTGGCCCATGACTCCTGCACATGTCCAGCCTAGAGACCTTTTCTCGTGAGCGCGGAACGTATGCCGCGCAGAGTGTCGAAACGCGCCGCGTCGACATCGGGCTCAATGCCGCCAGTCTGCCACTTCGGGCGATTACGGCTCAGACATTCGGCTGTAAATCGCCTTGTCTTGCGGAGTGATTTCGCTTGCGGGCACGAGTTTGTAATGCTGTTCGCGCATGACCACCATCTCGGCGTCTTGTACGGTCAACTCGAACAGCGCAATCACATCGTCCGCCATGAACTGTGCGGCGATGGGACGCGGGATCAGTTCTGGGAACTTTGCGGCGCATACGGCGACATCCTGTTCGGCCTGTGTTACACCCAGCTCGTCTTTTCCGCCTTTTGCCTGAACCGGGAGAACATATTGCGTGCCATATCTATCAACAGCCACATAGACCTCATCCACTTCAACCTGTCCGATACCCGGAGCCGTGGTCCTCAGATGGTTCTGCAACGAGTATGCCGCCACACCGAGGAAGATGTCGATGAGTCTGTTGTAGCGAACTAGAGCCAGTAGCGCTTGCTCGTCGCCGAGGGCGGACGAGCGGATTATCTCCGGAGTGGCGTCTGGCACTTTCGTCACGATCAAGTCAGTTCGAGGAAGCACTCTGGCGGCGGCGGACACCGCCGCAAACTCGTACCGCGAACGTCCCATGCCGCGGATGATCCAATGCATGCCATCGGGGGCTTTGGCCGACACAGTGTCAGGCAAGGATGTCCGATAGCGAACCGAATACACGACATCGCCAAGGTTCTTAGGTAGTTCGATGCCGAGTTCACGGGCGCCTTCTTCAAGCTCTTCCCGCTCCCACGGCACCTGGTAGGCGCCTGCAACATAGTTCTTGAAGAAAACCCACTCGATCAGGGCGGCATACCGATTGATTCCTTCGGCCATGACAATCATCCAGCCTTCCTGTTTCGTTGCGGGATAACCCGATGGGCAAGTCCAAAATGGCGCTGTGCCTCGGAAGCGGTCAGAGACAGCAGTGCAGAGTCACCGAGGCCGATGGAGTCTCCCTTCTCGGGAGCGATGCCATCTGCTCGGAGTACCGACGATCCAACGGCGCGCCCGAGCTTCGCGGGGACGCTGTTGCCGATCTGTCGGAAACCGTTCCACTTAGTAACGTGGAACCTGAACCAATCCGGGTAGCCGTGGAGCCTGGCAGCTTCCCTAACGGTAAGGACCCTCGGGAGTGTGGGGTGGATGGGTCGTGGAGCGGTGTACGCCCCGTGATCAGATGCAGTGCCAGCCCTGAGTGTGTTCGAGATCCCAAAAGGATGAAGACGAAGAAACCGCGAAACGTGCTCTGTTGTCCCAGGAGGGGTGGCGGCAAACCGCCTGATCGACTCGGGAGTATGAACGGTACGCGTTGAAGATGTCAGCAGGTCTGGCTCGAACCCGCGCGGATGTGAATAATCATCCTGCTCTTGCTCAACCATCCGCAGGGAAGCGGCATAGCTAGAGGGTCTGCCGAACGAGGCTCGTACAGAGTCGTCTCCTAGCAGCTCTTCGAATCGATCCGCGTCGGGCAGATCACTCAGGGCATCTGACACAGAGGGGCCGACCGGAAGGTCTGGAAATAGGTCGGCCTCAGGCGTCGTCCCGTCGATGCGTCTCGGGATGCAGAGCGCTTGCGGGTACTCAGGAACGCTGACCCCTCGGCGCGCTCCCATCAGAATGAGCCGTTTTCGAGATTGTGGCGTGCCGAAGTCCGCTGCCTGCAACACCCTGTACGGCAGCAGCGTGTCATAGCCAGCCGCTGACATGGCCTCGATGATCTCGTCAAGGAGCTGGCGGTGTTTGCCGATGGTGAGACCGGCGACATTCTCCAGGATGAAGTAGCGCGGCCTCAACTCCATGACCAGGCGTGCGAACTCGGCAAGCAGTGCGTTCCTCGGATCGTCCAACGCGCGTTTTCCAATCATTGAGATACCCTGGCAAGGCGGTCCACCGGCGACGAGTTCAATCTCGCGGGACCCAATGGAGGAACCCATTCTGATCTCATCGCCGGTCATGGTCGTCACATCTCGGCAGAAAGTTGTCGCGTACGGGAAGTTGTACTCATGAACAGCGGCGTGGATAGGGTCATATTCCACGGCGGCTGAAACATCGAAACCAGCCTGTTCAAGGCCAAGGGAGAGACCGCCGGCCCCAGCGAAAAGGTCGACGGCGAGTGGGCGCAGGGTTTCTGCGGCTGTCGCCGACCGACTGGGTTCAGTCATCGGTCCTCCTTCTTCAAGCGTCACAATCCATCCTAGATGGCGGCGCAGACATTTCTTAGGGACAACTCGGTACCCTGGCCAAGACCATGCGCTCGCGTGAGGGCGAGCAACACAAACGGGGCCCCAGGCAATTGCCCAGGGCCCCGTTTGTCAATTGGCTACAGATGCCTTACTTCGGGTCAGACGGCGAAGAGACCACCAGCTTGCCGCTGATGATGTCCTGCTGAAGCTGAGCCACCTTGTCCTTGACGTCCTGTGGCAGCTTCGAATCGAAGTTGTGGAACGGCGCGATGCCGACGCCACCATTGGCCAATGTACCGACGTACGGCGTCGAGGAGTACTGGCCGGAAGCGGTCGCGTTGATCGTGTCGAAGACGGCCGCCTGGATCTCCTTGACAACGGAGGTCAGGAAGATGTCCTGGTAGTCGGGGGCGGTGTTGTAACCGTCGGCGTCCACCCAGACGATGGCGACGTTGCCGGCGGTCTTCGCCGCGGCGGCAGCACCGAGGCCGACGGGGCCGGCCACTGGCATGATGACATCAGCGCCCTGGGCGATGAACTGCTGAGCCAGGTTCTGGCCCTTCGACTGGTCTTCGAAGTCACCGGTGAACGAGCCGTTCTGTGTTGCCTTGTCCCAGCCGAGCACCTTCACGGACTTGCCGGAGTCGGTGTTGTACTGGGCGACACCGTCCACGAAGCCGTCCATGAAGATCGAGACGGTCGGGATGTTCATGCCGCCGAAGGTGGCGACGGTGCCGGTGGTGGAGTAAGCCGCGGCGACGTAGCCGGCCAGGAAGGAGGCCTCCGAGGTCTTGAAGATCAGCGGCTTGACGTTCGGCAGCGTGATCGAGTTATCGTCGACGATGGCGAACTTAGAGTCCGGGTTGGCCGTCGCCTGCGCCTTGGTGGCATCCGCCAGCAGGAAGCCGACGGTGATGGTCAGGTTGCAGTTCTGGGCCTGCATGTTGGCCAGGTTCGGGGCGTAGTCGGCGTCCGACTGCGATTCGGCCTGCTTGACCTGGATGCCCAGGTCGGTCTGGGCCTGAACCATGCCCTCCCAGCCGGACTGGTTGAACGACTTGTCGCTGAAGCCGCCGGAATCTGAAACCATGCAGCCGATGAAGTCGGGGTACTGGGGTGCGGCAGGCGTCTCAGGCGCGGGTGCCGTGGCGGTGTCAGTACTGGTGGCTGTGGTGGAAGGGGTGGTGGTCGGGGGTGCGCCGCAGGCGCCCAGCATCAACGCTGCAGCCGCAGCCAACCCTACGTAAATAGCGGTTTTCTTCACATTGAGTCCAATCGTGTAGTTGGTTCGAGGATGATTCCTTCAATACAAATCTACGGGAATCAGCCCGGGTGAACCAAGGCAGATCGCCCCGAAAATGGTCACGATTCGGCAACGATTTGCCCGCTTGTCAACCATATCTGGGACGGGCCGCCGATGTTTGGGGCACCGGCTACAATGGTTTATTGGGTTGAGCGTTCGCTCCCCGTCGACGATTTCCTTTATCGCCCTCGGGCAGCCTCGCCATGCCCGTCAAAAGATATCTGTTAATTGAAAGGACTCCCCCCTCGTGGCCAGCACAATCGCCCCGACAGCAACTCACACTTCCCCACTCGCGGCACTGAAAAGTCAGCCCGGCGCCGTATGGGCGGTGGCCTTCGCGGCCGTCGTCTCATTCATGGGCATCGGCCTGGTCGACCCGATCCTGCCGACCATCGCAGGGAAGCTGGACGCGACACAGACGCAATCGGAGTTGCTGTTCACGACGTACTTGGCGCTGACCGGTGTGGCCATGTTCTTCACCAGTTGGGTGTCCAGCCGCATCGGCACGAAGACGACGTTGCTGATCGGCCTGGCGCTTGTGGTCGGTTTCTCGACGGCCTGCGCGCTGGCCCCATCCGTCGCCCCGATCATCGGGTTCCGCGCCGGCTGGGGCATCGGTAATGCCCTGTTCGTCTCGACCGCACTGGCCGCCATGGTGTCGGCTGCGACCGGTGGTTCGGCGGCGGCCATCATCTTGTATGAGACGGCGTTGGGCGTCGGCTTCGCCTTCGGCCCGTTGACAGGTGGTGTGCTCGGCACCGTCACCTGGCGGGCGCCCTTCGCCGGCACCGCCGTGCTGATGGCCGTCGGTATCATCGCCGTCTCATTTATGCTGAAAAGCGGCCACAACGTGCACAAGGAAGCGGTACGACTGTCGGCGCCGTTCAAGGCGCTGAAGGATCCCGGGATGGGCACCATGGGTGCAGCGGCCTTCTTCTACAACATGGCGTTCTTTACCACGCTGGCTTTCCCGCCCTTTGCACTGTCGCGTCTTGGAGTCACCGACCCGATCAGCCTTGGCACGGTGTTCTTCGGCTGGGGCGCCCTGCTGGCTGTTTCGGCGGTGCTGGTGGCGCCACGCTTGACCATGCACCTGCGTCGCACATCGATTCTGCTGATGGCCGAGGTTCTGTTGGCGGTGGTGCTTGTCGTCGCGGCTTTGATGATCAACTCGGTGACCGGCCTGATCGTCTGCGTGGTTTTGGCGGGTATTCCGCTGGGGCTGCTCAACACCGTCCTGACGGAGTGCTCGATGGAAGCGTCGACGTTGCCCCGCCCGGTGGCGTCGTCCACCTATTCCGGTTGCCGTTTCCTGGGTGGCGCAATCGCTCCGCCGCTGTGCACTGTCCTGGGTAACCACATCTCGATGTGGGTGCCGTTCATCTATGGCGCCACTATGATCCTGGTCTCGGCGGGCATTATCCTGACGCGCCGGGCAGCCCTGTCACGGGCGGACGGCGTCGAGGACGCCGAGGAGGAGGCCGAGAACATGGCAGTCGCGGCGGTCGCCCTGGCCTGACCGGGCCGATCCCGCCGGGGACTGGCGGTGCATTCGGGGCAGCCGGCGACTGAACCGGGGACCGGCCCTGCCGGCCCCCGGAGGACCTGTTCCCAGTCGCCCGTCCCTGTGGCACACGAGCGCCAATGCTGTGCGAAGACACAGCATCTGTCCTAGTGTGCTGTGACTAAATAGCTTGCCGTCCGGATCGCGCCGGATCGGGCGCCTGGCTGCGTTGTCGTCGGTCGCGATAGCCCACTATCGTTCCCTTCTCCGCCTTGCCATCCATCCCGCCCGGCACGCCCGAACGTGAACCCCTACAGTCACAGCACACTAGACTGACGCTATGACTGTAGGGGACAGTAGCGAGTACGCCGACCTTGATGTTTTGGCGCACGCCGCGCAGCGCGGTGAGTGCACCTTTGAATACCTTGTGTTGGCGTTCCTTGCCCGCACCGTTTTCATGCCTAGTTCCACCAACCCGACGGAATCCTTGACGCCTGTGATGACGAACGTGCAAGACCAGCCGTACATCGTGGTCGCCACCTGTTCGGAGGCCATGGGCAATCTTCGCGATGTGGCGAAGTTCGCGGTGAACCTGACGGGAGCGCAGGTCGTCTCGGGGGCGCGGACGGACATGGGCGTCATGATCAGGTTGAGCGAGGGATCGTTCGCGCTGGCCCCCGAACTGATCGCCCAGGTTCGCAAGAGCTTCAACCTGCCGTCCCGGCCCGATTAGCCTCGCCTGGCAGCGGGCGGCAGTCTGTTTGCGGTCAACGACGATTATCTGAACCCTCAGCCCGCACGGGGCCCGTCACGCTACTTCCCGGTCACAAGTTGGGCACAGATACAGCAAAGACTCGTCAAAAGAATCGCCGATAGCGTAAAGGTTGTCCCTTGAAGAAAGGTGTCAGACGATGAGTACGCCGACCGAGCCACTACCCCCAAACGAGGCGTCCATGCCCGTGGCGTCGGAACCATCGTCACCCTTGCCCATCCCTAACCCGAGCCAGCTGGTCACTTCCCCCCAGTCTGGCCGGGGGGCGCGGTCGCTTCTGGCAGTCCTGCTGCCCATCGTTCTGATGGTGTTGTCGTTGGGCGGTATCGGTGCCACCTTGGCGTGGGCCAACCACCAATCCGCCAGTGTGACTCAGGGCGCTGGTCGGTTCCCCGGCCAGTACGGCCAACGCCCGTCCGGTTTCCCAACGGGTGGACGCGTGCGTCCCAGCGGTTTCCCGACGGACGGGACGATGCCCAGCGGCTTCCCCACGGACGGGACGATGCCCAGCGGCTTCCCCACGGACGGCAACGTGCCCAGCGGTTTCCCATCCCGAGGTAGCTTCCCTGGTAACGGCCAGCGTCAGCCGGGCCAGCGCCCGGCCGGTGGCGGCGGCGTTTTCCAAGGTAACGGGGCGCGGCCGGGCATGCACCTAACCGGCGTAGAGATCGGACTGATCTCTGGCCTTGGTGTGGTATTCGTCGGCAGTGGGGTGTTCCTTGTGGTGGCCCTGGTGAATCGCCGCAAGACACCGGCGACTGCGGGTGTGCCGACACAGCTGCCGAGTGGCGATCACGTGGCCTGAGGCCGCCTTCGCGGTCGGTCACCCTTCGACTGGCGACGAAACTCTTGATTTAGCCATCTCGGGTAAACTTGACATCTGGGATCGCGGCAGGCTGGAATGAAATAGGCATAATCCCAACGACGGTTGATTTCGAAAGGTGGCCATGAAGATACGTGCGGCTTTGCTGGGCGTCGCATCCTTGGCGCTGGTTGCCGCAATGGTCACGTTGCCCACGGAACTGGGCAACGGGTCGCTAGCACCCAGCACGAAGCCCGTGCCGCAGCCTGGTGTGCAAGGTGCCGTCGCTGGACTGGCTGTGGCCACGCCGTCCCCAACCCCCACCGTCAGCGCGCTTTGCGCCGGCCCCGCCCCGGTGACGCCGCCGCCTGACGGCTTGACGGGCGACAAATGGGTGGACGTCAGCATCTCGCAGCAGATCACCACCTTGTATGTCGGCGATACGCCGGTGCAGCAGTTTTGCGTGTCGACGGGCGCCCTCGGCACCCACGACACCCCGCAGGGGACGTTCGCCGTCTACGCCAAATGGCCTGTCGGGCACCTGCACGGCGGCTCGGGTGCCGACGCGTACGACTATCAGAACGTCAAGTGGATCGTCCCCTTCCACGGCATCTACTACTTCCACACCGCCTACTGGCACAACGACTTCGGCACACCCGTCAGCCACGGCTGCGTCAATCTGCGCGAGGACGACGCCAAGGTGTTGTACGACTTCGTCAGCATCGGCACCAAAGTCGTTGTCCACGAGTGACGACGAACCGCTGGCGGTCTTTGCCAATGGGGGTGTTCCGGTCGGCCCGCCGCACTCACAAACCGTGATGGCGTAGCCGAATTATGGATTTCCGTCCCCCAAAAGGGCCTTTTCGGCTAATCGGGGGACGGAAATCCTTGTCTCGACGGGGACGGCGCGTCTTCTGCCGCGGCTGCTCGCGCGTCGGCCTTCGCCGGCTTACGGCCCCAGACCACCTACGGTGGCGCGGGATCGGATAGTTCCTTCCGCATTCTGTTGCTACTCACTGTCGCGGACGGGTTGGTTGCCGTCCGTCACTTTGTGCAGCGACTTCAGTTGTTGTCGCTCCGGCTGCCAGGATCGGTGCCGTCTTTCTTTCAGTGAACCAGGCTGTGAACTCAAGAACCGTCCCGGCCACCTGCAAATAGTGATGACGAGCAACGGGCTTGCACCGAGCGCGCAGGATGACGGGAAAAGAGACGCTTCCCTCGCGGAGCCTGTGCTGCGCGAAGTCGCAGTGCGCAGGGATGACGGGTTCACGCTCCAGGAGCTGAGGCTGGGGACGCCGGCTCCACTCCCGTCCCCCGCCACTTGGCGATCACCCGCATCACCTGGTAGATGACGATGGCGCCGATGGCACCCAGCGCGATGCCCGAGAAGCTGGCCTCACCGAACATCACCGTGTAGTTGGCGATGCCCATGATCAGGGCGACGGCTGCCGTCATCAGGTTGACGGGGGTGCCGAAATCTACCTTGTTCTCGACCCAGATCCGGGCGCCCAGCAAGCCGATCATGCCGTACAGCACGGTGCCGGCCCCGCCCAGGACGCCGACCGGAATGGTCGCAATCAAGGCACCGAACTTCGGGCACATCGACAGCACTAACGCTGTGCCACCGGCCACCCAGTAAACAGCCGTCGAGTAGATTTTGGTGGCCGCCATGACGCCGATGTTCTCGGCGTACGTCGTGGTACCGGAACCGCCGCCAATGCCCGCCAGCATCGTCGAGACACCATCGGCTAGCAATGCCCGCCCCGTCACCTTGTCGTAGTTATTACCGGTCATCAGCGAGACGGATTTGATGTGGCCGATGTTTTCGGCAACCAGCACTAGGACGACAGGCAGGAATAGCCCGAGTATCGTCCAGTCGACCTGCGGGCTAGTGAACGTCGGGAAGCCGATCCAGTGGGTCTCGGGCGATGTCACCAGCGAGAAGTCGAGTTGCTTGCCCATGATGGCCGAACCGTCGGCGTTGGTGCCCACCTGTACCAACACGCCGGCAGCGTCCTGGATGGCGGCCGCGACGTAGCCGACGATGACGCCGATGAGGATGGAAAGACGCCCGATCATGCCCTTGAATAGGACGGTGACAAGCAGGATCGCCGCGATGGTTATGAAGGCTGTGGTTTTGGCGTTGACGACGTTGTTCCACGCCGATGGTGCCAGGTTGAAGCCGATCAGCATGACGATGGCGCCCGTCACCACCGGTGGCATCAGCTTTTCGATCCAGCCCGGGCCGACGAAGTGCACCAGCAGGCCGACCAGCGCCAGCAGTGTGCCTGCCGACAGCACCCCGAATACCGCGATCCCGAGGCCGCCATGATCCATCCCGATCGCTGCGGTGATCGGCGAGATGAAGGCGAACGACGAGCCGAGGTAGCTGGGCAACCGGTTGCTGGTGATCAGCAGGAACAGCATCGTGCCGATGGCCGAGAAGAACAGTGTCGTCGCCGGCGGGAAGCCTGTCAGCAGCGGCACCAGGAAGGTGGCGCCGAACATGGCGACAACGTGCTGCATACCCATGCCGATCGTGAACGGCCAAGACAGCCGTTCGTCAGGCTTGACGACCTCGCCCGTCGCGATACGGCGTCCGTCGCCGTGAAGTTTCCAGATGGCCATGAGTGTTCCTTCCAAAGAAAACGGTTACTGTCCAGCGGTACCTGGCTAGAACACTTCTGGCAGTCGTTGCCAGGCCCAGACTAAAAGCCTATCCGCCAACACGCCCAGCTTCCTCACAGCCACGCCCGTCACATATTTGTTACGCGACCTGGTGGGCGGTCGTCGGGTGGAAGGTGTTTCCGTCGCGGGGGCGTTCCGGGAGGCGATGTACGGTCGTCGACTGGGGTACTACGTCGTCGCACCACTCTGGTCGGCGCATGGCCTGACGGCCATTATCGCGCCTCCCGGCGTTCTTCTCAGTCGTATTCGGGCGCTCCCCCTGCGGGTGACCGCAGCCGTCCACTTTGTGAGATGTGCGTCGACGCAATACCCCAGCCAACGCCCTCGATTGGACGAGATAATGGGCGGTCCGTAGCGTAGCGGAGGAGCGGCGGTATGGCGGGCGGAAGCCGGTTCGAGCTGGCGACGGCGCAGACGCCTACCCAAACCTGGTGGCCACCCAGACCGTGCGTCGAGTACGGCGTCTGTGCGCTCGGGGCCGGCTGGAGCCCGACTCGATAGCTAACATCCGCTTCATGGGCCAAGTACCTCGTCCTAGACTTGAACTCATGACTTCTTTGTTCGAGCCCATCAAACTCCGCGATTTGACCATCCGCAACCGGGTTTGGCTGCCACCTATGTGCCAGTATCAGGCCACAGACGGGGTGCCGAGTGACTGGCACCTGGTGCATTACGGCGCCCGGGCGGCCGGGGGGTTCGGCCTGATCATCGCCGAGGCCACGGGCGTCACGCCCGACGGGCGCATCACGCCCCGCTGCTGCGGCATGTGGAACGACGCCCAGCGCGACGCCTGGGCCCGCATCGTCGATTTCGGCCATCAGATGGGCGCCGCTATGGGCGTCCAGCTTGGGCATGCGGGACGCAAAGGTTCGTCTTGGTGGGACTCTGCCGGGCGCGGGACGGGCTCGGTGCCGGTGGCTGAGGGTGGCTGGCAGACCATCGCACCGTCCGCCATCGCCTTCCCTGGCTATGACACGCCGCGAGAGGCCACCATTGACGACATCAAGACCGTCGTCGCGGCTTTCGCGGACGCCGCCAAGCGGGCTGATCAGGCCGGCTTCGACGCCATCGAGCTTCACGGCGCCCACGGCTATCTGCTGAGCGAGTTCCTCTCGCCACTGACCAACCACCGCACCGACGAATATGGCGGCGACTTCACCGGACGCACCCGTCTGTTGCTCGAGGTCTGTGACGCCGTGCGCGCGGTTTGGCCGGCCGGCAAGCCGCTGATCGTACGCATCTCGGCCACCGAATGGCTGGACGACGGCTGGAGCATCGACGACAGCGTGGCCCTCGCACCGCTGTTGCGAGACCATGGCGTCGACTTCATCGACGTGTCGACTGGCGGCAATGTCGGTGCTCGCATCGAAACCGGCCCCGGCTATCAGGTGCCGGTGGCGGCGGCGGTGCGTCAGGCCGGCCTGCCCGTCAGTGCCGTCGGTTTGATCACCGAGCCGGCACAGGCCCAGAAGGTGCTGGACGACGGCGCGGCCGACGTCGTTGAGATCGGCCGGGCCGGGTTACGTCAGCCGTCCTGGCCGCTGTGGGCCGCGCACGAGTTGGCAGCAGACCCGGCCCCGATCACGCCCCCGTCCTATGTCCACGGTGGCTACCCGAAAGCCTGAAGCTGTCTGAGCCTCCAGTCGACCACCCTGGCGCACCTGACGCTGACCGCGCGAATCACATTGAAGCGTTGAGCGCCCAAACCGGTCAGGTCGTTTGGGTCAGCGACAGTTTCGTGCGGTTCATCGGACTCTATCAAGGTGCCCTTTTCGGCGATAACGGAACCAACGCCGCACTTGAAAAGTATGACGAGGCAACTGGGTTCGCCAAACTGTGGTCCACTGACCGCGCGTCCGAACCAGCTGGTTGCCTATCGCAGTTGGCGGGTGGTCATGTCATCTGTTCGACCCCCGATGGCCAGATATACATCTTGGGTGGGTAGGGCGCGTCCCACAATTTTCCGGCTACGCTTTTGGCGAATCCGCCTACCGGTGACCGGTGCGTTCGGGGCCGGACAGGCGCTAAAGTGGGTTGGGTACCCCTTCAGCCACCAGGGAAAGGTGCCCTCGCGAAGTGAACAAGACGCTACGGCTCGGCTTGGATGTCGGCTCGACCACCGTCAAGGCGGTCGTCCTGGACGGCACCCGAGTGATCTTCTCCGATTACCGCCGCCACAACGCCGATGTGCGCGGTGAGTTGCAGCGCTTGTTGGTCGACGTTCAAGCAGCTTTTCCCGATGATGTCTTCGAAGTCGCCATGACGGGGTCTGGCGGCCTCAGTGTCGCCAAGATCATGGGGGTGCCGTTTATCCAAGAGGTCGTCGCCTCGACGACGGCCATCGAGCGGTTCTATCCGCAGGCGGACGTGGTGGTCGAGTTGGGTGGCGAGGACGCCAAGCTGACCTACCTGCACCCCGTCCCCGAGCAACGAATGAACGGCACATGTGCCGGTGGCACCGGTGCGTTCATCGATCAGATGGCGACCTTGCTGAAGACGGACGCCGCCGGTCTGGACGAACTGGCGTCGCGCTACACCAGCCTGTACCCGATCGCGTCCCGCTGCGGCGTCTTCGCCAAGACGGACGTGCAGCCGTTGCTGAACCAGGGCGCCGCCCACGAGGACATCGCCGCGTCGGTGTTTCAGGCCGTCGCCACCCAGACGATCGCCGGCCTGGCCTGCGGGCACCCGATCAGGGGCACGGTGATCTTCCTGGGCGGGCCACTTCATTTCCTGCCGCAACTGCGTGAAGCTTTCAAGCGGGCCCTGGGTGATCGGGTGAGTGAATACATTTCACCCGACGACGCACAGTTGTTCGTGGCGTTGGGCGCGGCCATTTCGACCACCGAACCCGCGCTGTCGCTGCCCCATATCGGCGCCAATCTGGAATCGGCCAAAGGCGGTGAATTCGGCATCAAGATGATGCGGCCGCTGTTTGCCACGCCGCAGGAACGAGACGATTTCGAAGCCCGCCACGGTGCCGAGGTCATCGAGATGGCTGAGCTGGCGGACGCGACGGGCGGGCTGTTCCTCGGGCTTGACGCCGGTTCGACGACCATCAAGTCCGTCGTTATCGATAGGGATGAGCGGATTCTGTTTTCCACCTACGGGTCGAACGAGGGCGACCCGATTGCGGCTGCTATCGGCATTGCGCGCCAGATCAGGGCGGCGCTGCCCGAGGGTGCCTGGATCGAGCGGTCGTGTGTCACCGGCTACGGCGAGGCGTTGGTGAAGGCTGCGATTCACACCGACGAGGGTGAAATCGAGACGATGGCTCATTACCGCGCCGCCACGAAATTGGCACCGGACGTCACCAGCGTCATCGATATCGGCGGCCAGGACATGAAGTTCCTCAAGATCCGCAACGGTGCCGTCGACTCCATCGCGGTCAACGAGGCCTGCTCGTCCGGGTGTGGCAGCTTCTTGCAGACCTTCGCGGCGACCATGGGTATCGGTATCGAGGAATTCGCCTCAGCCGGTTTGGAATCCACTGCGCCGGTCGATCTCGGCTCACGTTGCACCGTCTTCATGAATTCATCTGTGAAGCAGGCCCAAAAGGAAGGCGCCGGCATCGCCGACATTTCCGCCGGTCTCAGCTATTCCGTCGTCCGCAACGCGCTCTACAAAGTGATGAAACTGCGCGACTCGGGGGACCTTGGTTCTGTCGTCGTGGCCCAGGGCGGGACGTTCCTCAACGACGCCGTGTTGCGGGCCTTCGAGCTATTGACCGATGTCCAGGTGATCCGGCCCAACATAGCAGGCCTGATGGGTGCCTACGGCGCCGCGTTGACGGCGAAGATGCATAGCTCCCAGTTGGGGGTGGATCGTCGGGTGGAAGGTGTTTCCGTCGCGGGGAGCGGCTTCGGACTGCCACATGAGGCCCCGGTCATATCCCCGTTTATGACGCGTGACCTTGATGCGTTTACCGTCGAATCCGAGCAGAAAACCTGCCAGATTTGCGCCAACCGCTGCAAGCTGACGATCACGACGTTCGATGATGGCGCGCGGAATGTGTCGGGCAACCGCTGCGAGCGCGGGGCGTCGCTGGAAAAGAAACCGGCGAAATCTGGCATCCCGAATCTTTACGATTACAAGTATGAGCGCACCTTTGCCTATCACCGGTTGGCGGTCGACAAGGCGCCACGCGGGGTTATCGGTATTCCTCGGGCGTTGGGAATGTACGAGGATTACCCGCTGTGGTTCACCATTTTGACGAAGCTCGGGTTTTCGGTTTTGCTGTCCGGGCGGTCTAACCATGACTTGTTCGAGAAGGGCATGGAGTCAATTCCGGCGGAAAACGTCTGCTATCCGGCGAAACTGGCACACGGCCATGTTGAATGGCTGCTTGATCACGGCGCCAAGACGATTTTCTTCCCCGCCGTCAACTACGAGCTTTCACAATTCGACGACGCGGACAACAATTACAACTGCCCGATCGTCGCCTATTACCCGCAGGTGATCGACAAGAACATTGACCGCCTGCACCAGTCTGACGTCCGCTATATGGTGCCCTTCGTCAATTTGAACAACCCAGAAAATTTGACCAAGCGCATTGCCGAGATCTTCGCCGATTGGGGCGTCACCTCCGGCGAAGCGCAAGCAGCCGTCACCGCCGGTTACGAGGAGTTGGCGCGTTTCCACGACGATGTCAAGGCTGAGGGTGACCGGGCTCTGCAGTACATGCGCGAAAACAAGCTGCGCGGTATTGTGCTGGCTGGACGGCCGTACCACGTCGACCCAGAGATCAACCACGGCATCCCTGAGACCATCACCAAACTCGGCATGGTCGTACTTTCGGAGGACGCCCTGACGGTCGGTCTGACGCGCACCCACCTGGAGCGTCCGATCCGCGTGATGGATCAGTGGACGTATCACTCGCGCCTGTACGAGGCGGCGGCCCAGGTGCGTGCCACACCGGACCTGAACCTGGTGCAACTCAACAGCTTCGGCTGCGGCGTCGACGCCATCACCACCGACCAGGTGCAAGAAATCATCGAGGGCGCCGTCACCGGCCCTGACGGTCGTCGCCCCCCGCAGTCCATCTACACGGTCATCAAGATCGACGAGGTGTCCAACCTCGGCGCTGCCACCATTCGTTTGAGGTCGTTGCAAGCTGCAACAGTTGACCGTGTTGGGGTGGGGCGTCGGGTGGAAGGTGTTTCCGTCGCGGGGGACGTTCCGGGAGGCGATGCCTACGGTATCCTATCGCCTCCCTCCACTCTGGGGCCGACCTCCACCGGCGCTCCTGTGAACCGCCGCGGTGATACCCCCAAGCCCCCGCTCGTGGAAAACCTTCCATCCAACACCGTGCCAACAGTCTCGGCCGACCCCAAGCGACCGTACACCAAGGAGATGAAGGCCGCTGGGTTCACGATTTTTGCCCCGCAGTTGGCACCTATTCATCTTCGTATGCTGGAGCCGATTTTCCATCGGGCTGGGTATAACGTCCATGTGCTTGAAAAGGCTAGCAATGAGGACGTCGAATGCGGGCTGAAGTTCGTCCACAATGACGCTTGTTTCCCGGCGATCATGGTGATTGGCCAATTGATCAATGCGTTTGTGTCGGGTGGGGCGGACCCGGACCATTCGGCTGTCATGATTACGCAGACGGGTGGCATGTGCCGGGCGACGAATTATGTTGGCATGTTGCGGCGCGGGCTGAAGCAGGCCGGCTATCCGCAGGTGCCGGTGTTGGCGCTGTCGACGCAGGGGTTTGAGGCAAACCCGGGTTTCAAGATCACGGTGCCGATGATCACCGCTGCTCTGCAGGCCATCACGATCGGTGACTGCATTCAGAATGTGTTGTTGCGGGTGCGCCCCTACGAGCGTGACGAAGGCTCGGCCAATGCGCTGTACGCCCGCTGGGACGCCATCACCAGCGAGTACTTCCGGGACGACCACTTCTCCAAGACATACGGCGGCAAGCTCAGCTACAAGAGACTGCTGCGCCAATTGGTGCGCGAATTCGACGAGTTGCCCTTGCTTGATATTCCGCGTAAGCCGCGCATTGGCGTGGTCGGCGAGATCCTGGTGAAGTTCCAGCCGGACGCTAACAATAACGTCGTCGGGGTGATTGAGGACGAGGGCTGTGAGGCGGTGTTGCCGGGCATCACGAGCTTCCTGATTTATGGTATGGCGCCGGCGCAGTGGCGTCTAGACAATCTGGGTGTCGGTTCGAAGAAGGGTGTGCTGGGCAACAAGCTGGCCGTCAAGTTTATCGAAAGCTACGCCAAGCCCATGGTGAAAGCATTGAAGTCAGCCAACGGTAAGTTCAGCACACCCGAATCGATCTACGAGATATTGGAGCGGGCCAAGCACGTCATTTCGCCCGGCACGAACGCTGGAGAAGGTTGGTTCCTGGTCGGCGAGATGATGGAACTGATCGAATCGGGCACGCCCAATATCGTCTGTTGCCAACCCTTTGCTTGCCTGCCTAATCACGTCGTCGGACGCGGCATGTTCGGTGAACTGCGCCGTCGATACCGTCAGGCCAACATCGTCAGCATCGATTACGACCCGGGCGCCCCTGAGGTGAATCAGTTGAACCGCATCAAGTTGATGGTTGCTACCGCGCACAAGAACGCCGGGAAGCCAGGCACGCTAGCCCGCTGGGACGACGAAGCCGATGATCCCGAAACGACTGCGCTAGTCCCAGCCAACTAGTGACCGGCATCTGACGGACGAACCGGAATAACCTTCAGCACTGATTCCAAACCTGCGAAGTCGTCCGCATTGGCCGTGTAAAGCGGAAGTCGACGGACGACGGCAATGGCCGCGATCATGATGTCGAGGCGGCGCGGCCGAGGTTGACGTCCAGCGGTCAGGATCAGGGCCGCCAGCTCGCCGTAACGTTCGGCCGCCGCACCATCGAACGGGAGTGGCATGATCCACGCTTTGGTGTTGGCAAACACCTGCGATCGGGTCGCAGCGTCCACGGGCGACTTGGCAAGCGCCACGCCATAGCTGAGTTCAGCCAGTGTAATGGCGCTGACGTGAGCAACATCCGGCAAATCGTCCAGGTCGTATTGGGGCAGGTCGATAACGACGCAGGTGTCGAGTAACCCGTAAGTCTGTGTGTTTTGATTCGACGTCTGGCTATGTTGCTCTTCCTCAGACAAGCGCATCGTCGTCTCCAAAAAACTCGTCCATTTCGGCCCGCAACGCCCGATAGTCGATGCGCGGCTGCTGGGCGAAAGCCGCCATCAGCTCCCGGGTCGGCACGCCCTCGCGCGGACCAGCAATAGGAACTAGCTGCCCGACAGCTCGTCCATCGCGCGTTATGATGAAATGATCGCCGGCCTCAAGACGATTCATGATCGAAGCCGACTGGTTGCGCAATTCCCGCTGGCTAATGACGCCAGGGGCCGCAGAAACAGACATGTCCACACTGTAGCACATCGCGCTACAGTGTGGACATGTGGTTATGCGGACCTCCGCCCAGGCTTCAGGCCTTCTGCACTGCGGCGATTACCTGTTCCAACTGCGCGCCGTTCAGGGCGCCGGCTTGGGCGAAGATCAGCTTGCCGTCCTTGAAACCCATCAGCGTGGGGATCGACGAGATGCCCAGCGCGCCGGCCAGGTCCTGGTTGGCGTCAGTGTCCACCTTGCCGAACACGATGTCATCGTGCTTGCCGCTCGCCGCGTCAAAGATCGGCCCGAACTGACGGCACGGCGGGCACCAAGCAGCCCAAAAATCCACCATGAGAACGCCGGGCGTGTCGACGGCCGCCTGGAACGTCTCACTTGTCAAGACTGTCGTGGCCATGTGATGTCCTTCCTAAAGATTCAACTTTGCAACGCACAACCAAGTGTAGCTATTCCTCAAGGCCGCGCCCGACAGTCCGCGTTGGCGCATGATGGCAAGAAAGAGGGCTCGTGCCACGGCGTGGCACGCTGGCTGCTCACATGGCATCGCCCCTTGCCGCACAACCCCAACATCGCCAACGCGTTCTTCCGCTCAGGCCAGATCGAGACGTGGGGCCGCGGCATCGAGAAGATCGAGACGGCCTGCAAAGCCGAGGGTCGTCCAGCCCCGGTGTTCGCGGCCACAGGCACCGAGATCATAGTCACCTTCTCCACTGCAATCACTGACACCGATGACAGTGTAAACGCCATAGAAAACGTCAGTGATCAGGCTCTTTCAACCACGCAAAGGGCAATCCTCCAGCTGATTTCGGTCAATCCCTTCGTCACCACGGCGGCCATATCAGAGAAGGTTGGCGTCACCCAGCGCCGAGTCGCATCCAATATGGCAAAACTCAAGGCGTTGGGACTCATTGAACGTGAAGGCTCGGACCGGCAAGGCAGTTGGTTGGTTAGGTAAATCCCCCGCTCGAGCTTTCCGGCCAGTCTCACTCCGTTGCGACTGGTCATGAGGTGGACAAGACTACAAACGAAACTGATCGCTCAGATGCCGGTCTCATTGTTCCGTTCGTGTCCCTCAATGGTTTTGCCAGCCAGAGTGAAACACTGTAAGAACCATGGAAAAACACAAGCTGGACGGTCTCACCGACGTCTCCGCGTAGGGAATTGCGTAGGGAATGGCAACTTAACGCCCGTTTGCTGAAATCTGCTTTGACTAGGTATTTCTACCTGAACTTGCCTTTCGCCCTACTTAATGCTGGGGCCTTGGCGGAGGATACGAGATTCGAACTCTTTCTGACATGCGTCCGCCGACAAGGAATTATGGCATCTGACTAGGTAGTTTAGTAGATGCACCTATCGCAGGAGTACGCAGATTTGGGCACCGTACGGTAGATTGGCGTACGCATTACGTACGCGAGGCGTACACCGACGAAGCCCGAGGCCAGACGAGCTCACTCGTATGGCGAGGGCAAGGAAGGTGTTGACGAGCGCAGCGAGGAACACGCGAAACGGGCGGGGATGCGAGATGGCTAGACGAGAATTCGGGACGATCCGGGGACGGTGGGCGAACAACGCCGAGGGCAGGGCGCGGGCTGCGAAGGCACGAGTCGCGCAGGTCGAGGCTGCCGGCAAGGGCAAGCCG
>Ga0123357_10001659_pt1 | contig 23902 bp, 27 predicted proteins | sample TergutEmb28metaG_FD_89873 | JGI IMG/M metagenome (GOLD analysis project Ga0123357, IMG submission 89873) | Embiratermes neotenicus P4 segment gut microbial communities from Petit-Saut dam, French Guiana - Emb289 P4 | ecosystem: Host-associated > Arthropoda: Insects > Digestive system > Gut ... | reverse complement strand
GCGCACGGCGATCAAGGCGGTCGACTGGCTGCGGTCGCCGATCGTCAAGGCTCTGGAGGCAAGCGAGCGCTTCGATCCGCCCGCCCAGATCTTCGAGCTGGGGGAGAAAGCCTCCGAGGTCGTTTCGCTCTGCAACTCCTGCGGCGAGGGCTGGCTGCTCACCGCCGAGATGATGGAGCTCATTGAGAGCGGCACGCCCAACATCGTCTGCACGCAGCCCTTTGCCTGTCTGCCCAACCATGTGAGTGGCAAGGGCGTTATCAAGGAGCTGCGCCGCCGTTACCCGCAGTCTAACATTGTCCCGGTCGACTACGACCCGGGCGCCTCCGAGGTCAACCAGCTTAACCGGATAAAGCTTATGATAGCGGTAGCATTTGAGAATTTTCAGTTGGACAAAAAAGAGGTAAACCTGTAACGCCAGACTTTTTCTCTGTAATCAGGCGTAATTCTTAAAAAATCTTACCGATAAACGGCAAGGGTGAGTTTTTGTGACAAAATTCACCCCTGCTTTTTTGCTTCTTTAGTGTACACTTTTACTATAGCTGGAGCCGTTGCAAGGGATGTGGCTTTGGCTGGGATGTAGTAAGAGCCAAGAAGAACGAGTACGCGACCAACAAGCCCATCACGAGGAAAGCAAATCGAACGAGGAAGGAACAATCATGGCTTTTTGTCCAAAATGTGGAATGCAAGTACAAGACGGAACACCGGCCTGTCCGGCATGCGGGACCCAGATTATGGGAGCCCCCGCTCCCGGTTACGCCCCGCCCGCGCAGGCGGCGCCTCCGGCAAACGACGCGGAGGCCAACAAGGGCATGGCAATTCTTGGCTATGTCCTGTTTTTTGTGCCCCTTATCGCCGGCGCGCATAAGACTTCGCCCTTTGTGAAATATCACACGAACCAAGGAACCATATTGTGGATCGTGGCTGTGATTTATGAGGTAATCATCATGATCATCACATCAATTCTTGGCGCAGTATTACTTACCTCAGCAGTGACACTCTCAGGGTTTTCGGCTGGCTGGGGGCTCTATAGCATACTGTCCACAATCCTGTCGTTACTGGGCTTGCTGCCGCTGGTACTTTTGGTCATCGGCATCATTAATGCTGCAAGCGGCAAGATGAAGCCATTGCCCCTGATTGGCAAATTCACGATCATCAAGTAATCGCCTCAACAAAAACTAAACCAGAAAAGCGCCCGCCGTGACCATCCTTGCGGCGGGCGCCTTCAGTAAGCGAGCCTTGTTTGGCGGGGTGGCACACGACACTGCCATCGCCAAATAAGACCTGTGGTCACATCACGGCCAGGGCTCCGGGGCCCTCAAAACAAGCGGGTACAAAACAAAAGCAGGCCAGACACGGAGCCTGACCTGCGAGGATCTCTGGAGCCAACGAGCGGATTCGAACCGCTGACCTGCGCATTACGAGAACCGGACAAGCTTGACGATGTAACGCCGTCTAACGACGTTTCCGCAGGTCAGGACGTTAATGAACAATAGGGAACAATAGCATTAATGAACATGACTTGCGGTAGATTTGCGGTAAAAATTGCCCGACGCTTGCGCCGACGCTGGGCTGATTATTGTGGTGGTGTTTGTAACCCAAAGGGAGGCCACTCCAGCGCAGTATATTGGGACAGTGGTTTGGTTGTTCTGGAATGCCCGTAGCGAATGAAGACCGGGCGCCCGAGGTGTCACGCCTTCCCATTATGAAACCATCATAGCGCCCGGGTCTGACATTATGAGCGGACAGATGATCTCTTAGCGACTATTTCTGTCGCCTTCGCCTCAAGGTGTCTAAAGGCATCAAAGTTCAGTTGATAGGATCGTTCAAGTAGTGTCACTGGCTCGTGGTATTCTATTGAAGTATCCCGACAGGGAAGCTACCTGCTCATTATGAGGAGGTGACTGACGTGGATGGATATACGCTTGAAATGCTCTTGATGCTTTTGGCTCTACTCAACTCAAGAGCAAACGACCCCCGAAAGCTGCGGATACAACTAACGAGGGCCGGTAGCGTCATCATCACGCTTGAGTTCTAACCAAAAGGCTGATGATGTAAGGGTGAGCGGGATGCTTGCTTAGCCAAGTATCCCGCGTACCTGATAATTGCATTATACCATGCTACTCATAGCGGGGTGGCGTGTTGCCCTCACCGTAGCGGCCCGCTTTCTCGCGTCCGTCTCTGTGGGCTTTGTAGGTCTCCACAGAAGCCCTGGTTACCAGACGCGGAATAGGCGCGGGGGTGACAGCATCGAGCAGGCCACGCTTGACTAGATCAGAGGCTACCGGGCGTGCAACACCCAGTAGATCAGCGGCATCAGTAATGCTCACTACGTTACCGCCTTCAAGGGCTTCGATAAGAGTCTGCGCCGCCTTCGCTATTTTCGTTCGTTCATTCATGTCTCTATTCTATATCCTACGCATGGTAGTATAAGTAACGACCAGGTAACGCTACTATCCTACCTATTGTAGTATACTACGCACCGTAGGATAATATATACATAGGGCGAAGGGATAGAGCAACCCCACCCCGGCAAGGAAAGAAGGATATCATGAGCGCAACCAAGCAACTACTCGAAGCCATCCAGGCCACCCAGAAAGAGGTACAGGCAAGCATCGATCTCTGCGACGGACTGGCCGAAGCAATCGCCATGGGAACAGAGTCCTGGGATGCGTTCCTGGCAATGGTAGAGGCCGGTACCCCAGCGGCCCGGGCTCGTTGTGAAATCGAGCTGGCGGCACTGGAGAGTGACGCCGCGCAGATGACGGCAGCAGAGCTTGCAGAGTGGCACCCGGCAACAGCGCAGCGCGCGGCGGCCATGGAGGCTGACATGAGAGAGGAGGCGGGTAAAGTGGCAGCGGTAGCGGCCCTGGCGAAGGCGGCGTAGAAGTAGGCTTCTGAATATGGCGAACAAGAGATTACACAAAAGCCCGGGGCGTCGATCCCTGCTTGCTTGCAGATGGCGGTCAGACTCTCAGCAGGGATCGACGCCCCGGGCAATGACACGGAAACAGGCTATCACGAACGGAGGTTAGACAGATGATAGTGCGGATAAACGACAAGCAGGGCAACCCGCTCTTTGAGGTGCGCCCGGATACGGGCGGTGCGTGCTGGTCAGTCTGGAAACTGTGTACGGAAAGCGTCGGCGGGGCTCACAAAGGACACCGATACATGAGCCCGCGCTGGCGTCGCCTGGCGCCTTATCCAAAGACCGTACAGGACGCTCTTCTGGTTGTGGCGCAGCAGTACGTGATAAGCGATGACCAGCGCCGCGAACTGAAGGACACCGCGCGCTCAATCGAGAAGATGCTCTCAGCATTCAGCGTCTCTGTGACAACGTAAAAGGACCACTGGCGAAGGCGACAGAACAAGCACAGAGAATGTAACAGAAATTTCACAATGGCTTAAAACCGCTCTCACGAGTTCGCGAAACGATAGGTAACGATATCTACGACGATTTAGCAATAGGTAGCGATATCTTGCAAAATCGGAAAGCTCAAAACGCACAATCACCCATAAACGAACCTAACGCGCCCACAGCGGCGTCATAGACACCTTAAACGGCATTTATAGAGAAAGGACAACACCCATGACAGCAAGCACAAACACGACAGAGAAACGCAACTGGATCCCCGACGTAACAACGACGGACGGCGACGGCCAGCATTTGCCAGAAGAAGCCCGCGCGCAGGCGGCGATAATATGCCCGGCAAGCGTGGCACAAGAAATGCAAGCTGTCACTGATTCTATGATTCGCAAAGGTGAGCTCTCTTTGTTGTTTGATATTGCCCAGGCGGGAACTTGCCCGGCGTTCCTTGTCTGCGAGCGCGTAAGGTATGCCATGTCGCTACATGAGCAGACAGAGGAACAACTCGCAAGCACTTGCTAAAGACGGCTTCTGAATCTGGCGCGCAGGCGGCGGGGTGTCATGCTTCGCCACCTGCGCATGTGTCAGTCATCGCTGTCTTTAATCGGCGCCAGCGGTACCGGGATGGTCGCGTTCATGTTGACGTTGCATGTTGGGGCGTCGCCCACCGTGTCGCGGATGGTGAGAAAGCTGGAGTTGTCACCGGACAGCCCCCGGATGACCGCCTGCCATTCAAGCGCGTCCTGGACGGTGACTTCCTCCTCAGGGATCCCCCGCGCGATCGCGATGAATTCGCGTTGATCTGACCAGTCATCGGGCAACGGACAGGCGAGCAGCTGCAGCAGTCCCTCGCGCATGGTGCGCCTGCGTGTTCTCTCAGTAACACCTTTGACAGTTCCCTTAGAAGCCGCCTCACGGGCGCGCTGGCGTCCTTCTGGCGTGTTATCGAACGGGGTAAGGTTGCCACCTTCGGCCTTTGTCAGTTGTGTCTTTTTCTTTCTGGCAGTCATTACTGGATCCTCTCTTTTACCACGGGTCAACCACGGGTTAGCGTGGAGATTATTGTTGCTGTTTGCTCGCGAGCATCCGCGCGATGAGCAGGTGGCAACAGTGGGCGCCATCACCATAGAGCAGGCCATGTGTGCAGCTGCACTCAGTGATAAGTCGGTCGCCTTCGGTTCCGTAGCGGACCAGGTAAGGCACAGATCCGGATCCTTGCACTGACAGAACTATCAGCGAAGGCGACGCCTCGATGATCTGCACACATCCGGCAGCAATGTAGCTCAGTGCCTTGAACAGCTGCAAGCGCGACGCCTGGTCGCTATGAAGCGATCGCAGAAAGTCTGCTTCTGCCTTTTTCGGCTGTTGCTGTTCCTCAAGTGCGTTGCTCATGCGTTCACTCTCCCTATTACAAGCAAATCAAACGTTGCTGGTCGTTCTGAAACGCTTGCTGCTACCTGGACGGTGCAGGCGTCAGCTTGTCTATGCCAGTAGTTCACTTCCGGGCGGGGGGCCTGTATGAAGTCCAACCCGCGGCGCGCGTCCTGCGCGGTTCTCGCTGCGCTCAAAACCGCGGCGCGCCGGTCGTTGCCTGATGAGGAACAGCACACACAAAAGATTTTAATCATCATAAAGCTTCTTCAAGTCGTCAAATGTAACCCCTTCTTCACTGTTAGTCTTATTCTTTACTTCTTTAAGTGCGTCAGTTTTGACGCCTTCGTGTTGCCTATTTGGATGCATAGAGAATGGCTGAATTGATGCATTGAGAACTGATTTTGTTTGATTCTCTTTGTTCGTAAATTGATGCATAGAGACGCTTCTCTTTGCGTCAGTTTGGACGCATTGAGAATCACGCACTGAATAAGTAAGTTCATCTTGAGTGAGTAGCCTGTACTCTGACGCCTTGCCGTGTGCGCCAGCGATATAATGCCCTCTTTTGAGCTGTTCAAGCAGATGTCTTGCGTGGTCAGTTGTCAGAGCCTTAATGGCGCGCGTTACTTGCTGGCGGTCCATGCCGACATCGCGCGCAAGTGCTGCGTGTGATCGTGAAAATATAGGGCCTCTATCGCCAGGTATGAAATACGTTAATAGCTCAGTAAGAACCTTGAGTTGCGCGGCACTTAACGCGCGCCATTGGTCGGACTTTCGCACGTATTTGGGAATGCGGGAAAAGGGTAGTTCGCCCCTTTTGTCTGTCATCTCGTATTGCTCGATATCGCGCGCCACTTATATACCCAGCTCTTTCTCCAGGCCCTCCAGCTGGTCGTCTACCCAAGTGCGCGGATGCTTGCGGCGCGCCCTGCTCTTTGCCCTCTCAGCGGCCCTGCTGGCCTCCAGGAGTTGGGCGACGCTGGTTACCTGGTCGCACGTCGTTGTCGCCTTCGCGCCCGCAGGCGGCGTCTGTGGTTGCGTGCTGTCGCCTGCGTAAGCCGCTGGCATAACGAGCGTTGCAGATTTACTCATGAGGGGCCACCACGCCCTTAGAGCTGCTTCTGAGGTAGACGCGCGGGTTTAAGTGCGAGTACTTCTCACACAGCATACGCGACAGTTCAGGCGTGAAATCATTGTTGAAGGCGTAGCCCTTACCGTCGGGGCGCGTCTGATTCCAGAATTCCTCACGCGCCCAGCTCCACAAGTCGCGAACGCTGATGCGCTGGCCGGCCTCAGCTTTTTCTCTGAAGCGGCGCTCTATCATCAGCATGGGCACTTTGTTGTCGGCGGCCCACCTATCAAACGCCGTGAGGCTGTCCAGGAGCGAGAGCTGCTCTGCCAGGTCTGTTTCACGCGGGGCGTCGCCTTCGCCGCCAGGCGGCGACACAAGAGGCGCCGGCCAGGATGTGGCGCTACTCATGGGGGCCGCCATCTATCCACTTGCTCAGGTGAGCTTTTCCGATGCGCCACTGCTTGCCAACTTTGCGAGCGGGGAGCTGACGGGTGTTGCAGAGATAACGCGCTGACTGGTCGCTGATCTGCAAGTAGTTTGCTGCTTGCTGTAGCGTCAACACGTCGGGCAACTTCGCGAAGGCGACAGGCTTGGGAGTTCGTGGCGCCATGGTTGGCTCACTCTGCTTCTTTTAACAGTTCAGCGGTGTCGCCTTGCCAGCCCAGAGCTTCAGCAATCTTCTTGATCTGCGAGGGGTAAGGTTTTGCGAGACGTCCGTTTTCTATCATGCCTATTGTCCCGCCTTGCATTTTTGCGAGGCGTGCGAGTTCAGCTTTACTGAGTCCCTGAGTTTCGCGCTCTTTCGTAAGTTTTAACATGATTTTCCTTTCGGGTTTATACTTGTGCATGTGCTATTTGTAAGGTATACTTGTGCAAGTAGCAAAGTCAATACCAAGTTATCTTTTAGTTTAGGGGTACACATGCGATCATCAGCTAATAGCTTTAGCCTTCTGCCTGGCCAGAGCGTGCTCAAAGTCATGCCAATGTCATGGCCGATCGCCAATTACATGCGGATAGATGATGCAAAAGGGCGCCTTGTTGGTGTGTATATAATACGGAACCAAGAGAGACTTGAGGCGGTGCGGTCAGAGTTGCCAACTGAATTCTTCAGTCATGAACTTATGGATCTTGATATTGAGGATGATGATCAGCTCTTTGATTTCACGAATAACTGGGGGGCTGCTCTGGATCCCCAGCCGTTTGCCGACATTATGGATCTGTCTTTTCTGATTGAGCATTATCTCCCGAGCGACTTTGTAGAAAACGCCAATGGGATAGTGCAGCTTCATGAAGTCACTGAGATCAAGAGAACGCTTCATGCACTGAAAGACGCCGCTCACAATATTTTTAAGGTCATGTGTAACGAGTTACAAGAGCTTCCTTCGAATGCCATCCTCTACTACGGAGCTGCAGGGCGTCAAATGATCACACAATCAGGATCGGGCGCGTGGACAGGCGGCAGTAATATTCTTGATGGCAGTTTCGTATCCAATAGAAGGGCGGTTGGTCTTACCTCTGCGATCTGTAATCAAATAATCGACTTTATCGCGGATCCTGCCGTGCCCTGGATCTGCGAAGCAAGAGACTGCGAACGCATATTTAAACGGCAGCGGCGTTTTCAAAAGTCACATGGAAAAGTGAGCCCTGTTTCGGATTCAATATACTGCTCCGATCGTTGTCGCGAAAGAGAGAAGCAGCGTAGACGCCGTGAGGCGCAGGCGACCGCGTAGAAAGCGAGAGACTAACCATGCCACGACGCGCAAGTGACGGGAGTATTCGCGAGAGCAAAGATCGCAAGGGTGTCTATGAGGTGCGTGTCAGCTACGGCACGGACCCGGTGACGGGCAAGCCCCGGCGGGCGTGGCGCACGGTCCACGGCACCATTACCCAAGCGCGCAAGGTGCGTGATGATCTGCGCCGTGAACTTGAAACGGGGCTGGCATTTGACGCACACAAGACCACTTTCGCCGCCTTCGCCCGGGAGTTTGAGAATCGCCGCCTGGAGCAGGGGAGAGTCAACCGGAAAGACGGCGTAAGAGACGCACGCCTGGTCACCTTGCTCTGTGAACAGGTTGGTGATGTGCGCGTCATTGACCTGGACGCCGGGACCTGTGAGCGCGCCCTGGAGAAGCTCCACGAGGCGCACCCGGAGCTATCGAACAACTATCGGCGCATGATATTCGCGAAGCTAAAGCAGGTTATGTCTGATGCTGTGATGCACGACCTCATAACCCGCAACCCCTGCGACAAGCTCAAGCCACCGAAGCGCACAGAGCCCACGCGCAAGAGTTTCACGCCGGAAGACTTCGGAAGGCTTATGGTGGCCTTAGACGGCGAAGGCGACAGCTGCGCGCCCGCTATGGCCGTGCGTCTGGCGGCGGCTACCGGGATGCGCCACGGAGAGATTCTCGCGCTTGACTGGGGAGCGGTCGAGCTTGATGATCGCCGCCTGCGCGTGGTGGCTTCGCTGACGATCTACAACGAGCTTAAAGCGCCTAAGTCGAAAGCCGGTACCCGCGCTCTTGCCCTGGACGCAGGCACCGTGGCGCATTTGAAAGCCTACAAGATTGCACAGTCTGAAATGCTGGCCGGCTGGTCGATCAAGCAGTCAGAGACAACGCCGGTCATCACCACAGAAACCGGCACCCGTTATGATTATGCGAACCTGAGCAGGTGGGTCCGTATCTTCTTTGATAGCCACAATTTGAGCGGCTACGTGCTCCATGAATTACGCCACACTCAGGCTACATTTCTGCTTGCTGCAAACACCGACGTGAAGACGGTTCAGGCCCGCCTCGGGCATTCTCAAGCGGCACTGACATTAGACCTCTACGGGCACGCTATGCCAGAGCGTGACAGGGGAGCGGCTGACACCATCGCCGCGCTCATTTTTGCTGCTCAGAAACAGGCCAGCGAAGGCGACGAGGAAAAACGACTTGCGGTAGATTTGCGGTCGAAGTCTCAAAAGCAGAAGGCCAGAAAAAAGAGAAGCAGGCCAGACACCGGGTCTGACCTGCGCTTTTGTCTGGAGCCAACGAGCGGATTCGAACCGCTGACCTGCGCATTACGAGTGCGCTGCTCTACCAGCTGAGCCACGTTGGCGCTTAGATGCCTGATTATTGTAGCATAGCTGCTTTCAGGGGGGTAGAGCCAACGCGGCGCCCCTCGCAAACGCGGATTAGCGGATTAGCAAACTCGCCGCCTCTCGTAAACACGTCACCGCACCTCCTCAACACGTCGCTCCCCGCGTCGCTTCGCGCGTCGCCCGTGCGTCAACCATAATAACCTCGGGCTTTAAATCAAACTTTTTTGGCATTGGGAGTATCTTTCTTCTTCTCTTCATCTATAATGGTGAAATAAAACTTACGAGCTCACTTGCTTGTAAGCGTCTTTATTTATTGGCAAGAAAAGAACAAGGAGGAACGCGCGAATGTTTCAACAGATCGTTATCGCCTGCTTCCTGGTGTTCGGTGTCGCGTTCACGCTTCTGGCTCTGGGGCTGTCGTGGCTGCTTTCTCCTACCAATCCGACTGAAGGTAAAGGCCTTACGTTCGAGTCGGGGATGGAACCCCTTGGCCCGCCCTGGATACGCTACCGGAGCGGGTTTTTTGTGTATGCGGTCCTCTATGTTGTCTTTGACATCGAAACTGCGTTTCTGTATCCCTGGGCAATCGCTTACGGAAAGAGCGTGACAAACTGGTTCTTCTTTGCCGAGATGCTGATCTTTATCGCCATCCTTTTTGGAGGGCTTCTGTACGCCTGGAAAGAGAAAGCGCTCTCATGGCACTAGATAAAGTCTTTGGCGAACAATCGATCGTTTTCCTTAAGAGCGAGCAGTTCTTTGACTGGGCGCGCGGCAGAAGTCTCTGGTACATGGCCTTTGGTATCGCCTGCTGCTCTCTGGAGGGCCTGATTGCGGCGGCCGGCCCGCGCTTCGACTTTGATCGTCATGGGGTGTTTTACCGGGGCGTGCCGCGCCAGTCTGACGTCATGATTGTGGCAGGCACCGTAAACCGCAAGATGGCGGTCATCGTCAAGCGCCTCTACGAGATGATGCCGGAGCCGCGCTATGTGGTCAGCATGGGCGCCTGCGCAAACGCGGGCGGCCCGTTTCGCGAGTATCCTAATGTAGTAACGGGCGTCGATAAGATCATCCCGGTCGATATCTATATCCCGGGCTGTCCGCCCCGTCCCGAATCCGTGCAGTACGCGTTTTTGCAGCTGCGCAAGAAGATAAACGAAGACGCAAAGGCGCGCTTTAGCTCATGATCGAACGTGCGCGCATAGCAGAACTTTTGAGCGGGGCCTCGGTCACGCCGGTTTCCCTGGAAGACGAAAGCTGCCTGGGTCTGGTTCTGCGGGTGGCCGCAGACGATCTGCTGGCGACTTTTGCGGCGCTGCGTGATAGTTTTGAGCAGCTCATTGATCTGCTGGGCGCCGACCTGACTCCACGCAACGGAGGCATCGAGGTCACCTATCGCCTGCGCAGCCTGCAAGAAAACAGCGACTTGGTCGTCAAGACCACGCTTGAGCCCGGCGCGGCGCTGCCCTCGGTGACAGGCTTCTACCTCTCAGCCCTTCTGCCCGAGCGCGAGGCCTGCGAGATGTTTGGCCTGAAGCTGACGGGACATCCCAACCCTAAACACCTCTTGCTGACCGAGGGGCTCCCGCCGATGCTGCTTAAATCGGTGCCTCTGCGCAGCGAAGAAGATATCCAGGCAGAAACGCTCCCGGAAGGGGACCCTGCCCTTCAGTTGCTTCAGGAGTTCGAGGAGCGCGGGATTATCCCGCCGGAAGACCCCGATGATCCGCTGGAAAACTACGTCATGGCCGAGTGGCTTTCTCCTGAGCCGCCGCCGGGCCCGATCGTGCCGCGCAACATTCGCCGCCAGGATGACGATCCGCAGTCTTTGTCAACGAACCACTATCTGCTTCAGATCGGTCCCGCTCATCCGGCGACGCACGGCGTCCTTAATATTGTGGCGGAGATGGACGGGGAGAAAATCGTCTCCAGCGAGGCGCATGTGGGCAACCTGCACCGCGGCATCGAAAAGCTTGCGGAGTCGCGCCGCTACCATCAGCTGGGAACGCTGGTGGATCGCGGCGACTATGTGGGCGGCTGCAACAATGAGCTTGCGGTGGCGCTGGCAGTAGAGCAGCTGGCAGAAATTGAGGTCCCTGACCGCGCCAGCTGGATCCGAGTGCTTATGGCCGAGATCAATCGACTGGCCAGCCATTACATCTGGTTTGGGCCTACGGGTCTTGACACCGGCGCGATGGGCATCTTCCTATTTTGCCTGTATGACCGTGAGCTCTGGCTTGATGTGCTGGAGGAGATCTCTGGTCAGCGCATGATGTTTAACTACATACGCCCCGGTGGCGTCGTTGCCGATATTACTCCCAAATCGGTACAGATGATCGAAGATATCTTAAAGATCGCAGATGGGCGCTTAGATGAGCACTATGACGCGCTGATGGCCTCAGAGATATTCCAGCAAAGAGCCTGTGGCGTGGGGGTCGTGTCCAAAGAAGACGCGCTCTCTCTGGGCGCGACGGGCTTTGTGGCCCGTGCGTCTGGCATTGACTGGGATTTGCGCCGCGACCGTCCCTACGCCGCCTACGACAAGATGGATTTTGACGTTCTCACCGCTGATTCAGGCGACGTTTGGGCGCGGATGTTTTGCCGCCTTGATGAGATGCGTCAGTCGCTGCGCATTGTCCGGCAGTGCTTAGACGGCATGCCGGAGGGCGACTTCAGCGCTAAGCTGCCCCGGGTGCTGCGCGTGCCGGAAGGGGAGTGCTACGTGCCGGTTGAGGCGCCCCGTGGTGAGATGGGCGTGCATATTTACAGCGACGGGACTGACAAGCCCTATCGCATGAGCTATCGCCCCCCAACGCTGTACTCGCTCATGATCTCTGATTTGACCCTGCCGGGTCATTTCCTGGCGGATGGGATTGTTTCTCTGGGCTCGTTTGACTTCTGCTTTGGGGAGGTTGATCGATGAATCCGTGGCTGGTCGCGCTCTTGCGTGCTCTTTTGATTCTGGTGGTCATGCTGCTCAATGGCTCGCTTGCCATCTACATGGTGCGCAAGGTCTTGGGTCATGCTCACCTGCGCCTGGGTCCGACCGAGCTGGGCCCGGCAGGTATCGCCCAGGTAATCGCTGACATCGTGAAGTTGCTGACCAAAGAGGACCGCCATCCCAATCGCTCGGATCGCTGGCTCTACCTTATCGCGCCTTTTATTGTGTTTGTTCCCTCGTTTGTCGCGTTTTCGTTTATACCCTTTACTGACAAGTTAGTTGCGGCTAACCCCGAGATGTCGCTGCTGATGATGCTGGCGTTTCTTGCCGTCCCGCCTCTGGGCATTTTTGCAGCGGGATGGTCTTCGCGTTCGAAGTTTGCAACCATCGGGGCAATGCGCGCAATCGGCGGTATGGTGACCTATGAGATTCCCCTGCTGCTGGCGGCTATTCCTCCGGTTATTCTGGCGGGCAGCGCCAACCTGCAGGCTATTGTCCTGGCGCAGTCTCATTCGATCTGGTACATACTGCCCTGTCTGCCCTCGTTTGTGATCGCGCTTATCTGCGCGCAGATGGAGACCAATCAGGCGCCGTTTGACATGACCGAGGCCGATCAGGAGCTGGTCGCCGGCTTTTCCACGGAGTATTCCGCCATGCGCTTCGGGTTTATGTATCTGGCCGAGTTCGCGGGCAACTTTACGTTTGCGGCCCTTATTGTTTCGCTCTTTTTAGGCGGCTGGACGCTGCCCGGGATTTCTGCGACGGCGCTCGGGCCCTTTGCGGTGCTGGTCTTTGTGGCCAAATGCTACCTCCTTATTTTCCTGTTCATGATGGTGCGCGGAACCTACAGCCGCTATCGGGTCGATCATTATCTGGAAGTCGGCTGGAAGCGCCTGCTGCCGTTCTCGCTTGCCTGGATCGTGGTGTTTGCCGCCGCCGTGCGCATCATTGCAATGTTGAAGGGGGGAGCATAAGTGACGACTTCTCTGACTCCCGCTTCTGCTTCTGCCCCAAAGAAAGCCCACTGGCCCTCAGGCCTGATCAGCGCGGCGCGCATCGCGGCGATCAATCTCTTTCGCCGCAATATCACCATACAGTATCCCAAACAGCGCTATGATCAGCCTGATCGCTCCCGCTGGGCAGTCGAGCAGGTTTTTGATGAGGCCGGGATGCATCGCTGTACGGCGTGCAAGATTTGCGAGCAGTCCTGCTCCGATAAGTGCATTCATATTGATGTTGAGACGCGCGAGGATAAAACGAAGTTCATCCATGCCTGGAACTACGAGCGGGCTGCCTGCATGATGTGCGGGCTGTGTGTTGAGGCCTGCCCGTATGGCGCTATTCGCATGGGGCATGACTATGAGCTTGCGCACAGCGCGTCTGCGGAAAAGCGCATCGACCTTTTGCGTGAAGTAGAGGCGATCGACCCGCGCAAGAAGCAGGCCGCAGATACTCAGGAGGCGCCGGATGCTTAACACCATAGCCTTTTTAGTTCTGGGTTGCGCTATCATCCTTGGCGCGTTTTCTGTCGTGACGGTAAAAAACGTCATGCATGCCGCGTACTGGCTTCTTGAAGTTGCGGTGGCGGTAGCGGGCTTGTTTTACTTTATGTCAGCCGAATACATCGCGATACTTCAGCTGCTGGTTTATGCGGGCGCAGTAGGGATGCTTCTTGTGTTTACGGTCATGATCACGCGCCGCAGTCGCATCGACAATGAGCGCCCCGCGGCGTTTTCGCTCTTTGCGCTGCTTGCTTCCGCTTTGCTGTTTGCGGCGCTGGCGTATGGCGTGTTGCAAAGCCCCACCTTTGCGGTCCGCGCAGCTCCGGCTACGGTCAGTATGTTGACCTTTGGCCGGACGCTGTTCAGTACGGACGGCTGGGTGCTGGCCTTCGAGATTGCTTCGCTCCTTTTAACGGTGGCGCTGGTTGCGGCGGTCTGGTGGACTAAGGATCGTGATGACTGATGCACCTGAATCTGGCAGTTAACTATACGGCGGTCATTTTACTTGCGGCAGCTCTTTTTGTCATTGGGCTTTATGGGGTCCTGACGCGTAAGTCTGCCATCGGTATCCTCCTGTCGCTTGAGCTGATGAGTATGGCGATCATGATTAATCTGATAACCATGGGACACTTTGTGAACCCGTCGCCTCTTAACAGCTGGTTTTTCACGATTTTTCTGATGGTGATCGTCGCCTCTGAAGTTGGTATCGGGCTTGCGCTGATTATTGCGATCTATCGCAGTAACCATACGAGCGAAGTTGACGACCTTGATCGGTTGAAGGGCTAAAGGTGAACTGGTTCTTCCTCATACCAGTATTTCCCGCGTTGGGATTTATCGCGTTGGTGTTCCTGTCGCGCGCCTGGCGTAATCGTCTGATATACATAGGTCCGGTGCTGGTCGGGCTGTCGGCCCTACTTGCGATCATTGGCTTTATCCGGTATTTTCCGGGGCGGGTGATCGGGCAGCCGTTCGCGAGCCTCTCGTGGACACTGGCGCGTCTGGGCGGCGTCAGGCTCACGCTCTCGTTGGGGCTTGATTCACTTGCGATCCTCATGCTGGCGATGGTGTCGATCGTTGGCTTCTGTGTTCAGCTTTACTCGCTGTTCTATATGAAAGATGACGAGCGGCGGGGCTGGTACTTCTGCGTGCTGTTGCTGTTTACGGCGGCCATGCTCGCGCTGGTGACCTCCGGCAATCTGCTGCTGATATTTGCGATGTGGGAGGTCATGGGCGTCTGCTCGTACCTGCTCATCGGGTTCTGGTATAAAGACGAGGCGCCGCGCCGGGCTTCTATCAAGGCATTTTTGGTGACGCGCGCAGGCGATCTGGGGTTCTTTGTCGCGCTGGCTGCGATCTGGTCGGCCTGCGGATCGTTCCAGCTGGATGCCATCATCAAGGCGGCGCCGCAGTTTTCTGCCGCGACCCTGCTGGTGGTCGGGATCGGCCTGCTGTGGGCTGCCGCGGGTAAATCCGCGCAGCTGCCGCTGTCGGTCTGGCTGCCGGATGCGATGGCAGGACCTACGCCGTCGTCGGCCATCATCCATGCGGCCACAATGGTTGCGGCGGGCATCTTCATGATCGCGCGCATGATGCCGGTGATCAGCCTCTCTCATGTTGCGCTGTCGCTGGCGCTCTGGGTCGGCATCATCACGGCGCTCTTTGGCGCGTTTCTGGCCTGCTTTCAGACTGACATCAAGCGCATGCTTGCGTTTTCGACGATCTCCCAGCTGGGCCTGATGTTTGCAGCCCTGGGGACCGGGGCGATTGACGGCTCACTGTTTCACCTCATCACGCATGCGTTTTTCAAGTCGCTGCTCTTTCTTGCGGCGGGCACGATCATCCATGTGACGGGCACGCAGGACATGCGCAAAATGGGCGGCTTGGCTAAGCGTATGCCAATCATGATGACGATATTTTCTATTGGCGCGTTCGCGCTTGCGGGCATCATGCCTCTGTCGGGGTTTTTCAGCAAAGACCTGATTATGGAGGAGTTCCTCACACATGGGCACCCCGTGGTCTTTGCGCTGGCGCTGGTTATGGCGACTCTGACCGCGCTTTATGTGGTCAAAGCCTGGTTCACCGTCTTTTTTGGCGCGTCTCGCCAGGAAAAGAGCCATGCGCATGAGGGTACTCTGCTTGAAATAGTGCCCACGGCGATCCTTGCGGCCTTCACGCTTTTGCTGGGCGTCTTTAACCAGGGGTGGCTGGGCTGCCTGGGCTTTAAGGTCGAGATGCCAACGCTGCAGATGGCCTCGATCTCGACCGGCGTGATGCTTATAGGCGCCCTGGCGGGCTTCCTGCTGTATCGCTTCAGGATTGATAACGACTGGCTGGCCAAACACGCGCCGTGGCTCCTGCGCGCGACTGAGGCGCGCCTGTATACCGACGCTGTTTATGAGTATCTTATTATCAAGCCTTACTTCTGGGTCTCAGCGCTGCTGTGGCGCGTTGACGCCCGCGTTATCGACGGGGCGGTCAACGGCATGGTCGCGCTTTACGGGGGCCTGACAAAGCTGGCGGAGGTTACGGACTCCCGCCTTATCGACGGGGCGGTCAACGGCATCGGCGCTGGCTACAAGCGCCTGACCGCGGTGGCCTGGATCGTCGACGCCCGCCTTATTGACGGGGCGGTCAATGGGGTCGGCGCCGGGCTTAAGCAGGCCGGTGGTCTTGCCAAAAAAGCCCAGGTGGGGCGCATTCATGCCTATCAACGCGCGGTTGTTGGCGCTGTCATTGTTTTGCTGATCATCGTATTATTCGTGGTTTTCGTGGTTTTGAAAGGAGTAGCATAGTGCTCAGCCTTATCGTCTTTCTGCCTCTGGTCGGGGTGCTGCTGATTACGCTTCTGCCTAAGAAGTTCGAGGCGGCGGCAAAGTGGCTTGCGCTTGTGACGAGCGTGGTCGACTTTGGCCTGGTCATCGCGTTGCTGACGCGGTTTAAGATCGGTTCTGCGGCCATACAGTTTGAAAAAGAGATCGCGTGGATACCCCAGGTTCATATTTACTATCATCTGGGGATCGATGGACTTTCGCTGCCCCTGTTGGCGCTTTCGACCTTGCTGATTGCTATTGCGACGCTCGCAAGCTGGAAGATCACGGTCAAACCACGGCTGTATTTTGCGATGATCCTGCTGCTTTCCGTAGGGCTTTCCGGGGTGTTTCTCTCGCTGGATCTGGTGCTGTTCTATCTGTTCTGGGAGATCGTGCTGATCCCGATGTACTTCCTGATATCACAGTGGGGCGGCCCGCGCCGGCAGTATGCGGCGATCAAATTCTTCCTCTACACCTTCTTTGGCTCGGTGTTCATGCTGGTTGGCATCGCCGCGCTCTTTATCTATACGGGCAGCTTCGACATGATCGCGCTGCGCCACCTGACTGCTGGTTTAGGTAGCGGCGCTTTTGGGACGGTCGCCTGGTGGATATTTGCCGCGTTTGCGATCGGCTTCGCGGTCAAGATCCCGATCTGGCCATTTCACACCTGGCTGCCGGACGCCCATGTTGAGGCGCCGACGGCAGGTTCTGCCCTGCTGGCAGGCATCATGCTGAAGATGGGCCTGTACGGATTTTTACGCATCGCGGTCCCGATCCTGCCCCAGGCTTTTCATCACTGGCAGTTGATCCTCGGTATCCTGGCCGTTGTCTCGATTGTCTATGGGGCGGCGGTTGCCTTTGCCCAGACTGACATCAAGAAGCTGATCGCTTACAGCTCGGTCTCTCATATGGGCTTTGCCATGCTGGGTATCGCCGCGGGAACGGCCGCGGGCTTCAGTGGCGCGATGGCGGTCTCGATCAGTCATGGACTGATCGCAGCGATGCTGTTTTTGCTGGTCGGGGTCGTCTATGAGCGGACCCACACGCGCGAGATCGCAAAGCTCTCCGGGGTCGCCGCCGCGATGCCGCGTTACGCGGGGCTGTTCTGCTTTGCGAGCTTTGCCGCGATGGGGGTCCCGCTCCTGAGCGGCTTTGTTGGGGAGTTTTTGTCGCTGCTTGGCTCATGGGGCTCTGCGGCGCTGCCCCATGTATTGGTTGTTATCGCCGGCGTCGGCATCCTGTTAGGCGGCGCCTACATGCTCTGGCTTATGCAGCGCTTCATATTTGGGACCCCGTCGGCAGCGATTGAGGGGCAACCTGAGATCAGCGCACGTGAATTGACCACGATAGTGCCGTTGGCGGTCCTTGTTGTTGCGATTGGCGTGTACTGGACGCTGCTTCTGCAGTATGCTGACCCGATTGCCCGCATGCTCCAGAAGTTGGTGGGAGCCTAGCCCATGCTGCAACTTCATGGCGTGATACCGGTAATCTTTAAGGGCTATGCGTTGATTATCCCCGAGCTGCTGCTGATTGTGGCGGCGCTCTGGGCGCTGTTTTCCGAGCGCCTGCCGGGCGGGAACCGGGGTGCCGCTGCCATCGCGGCGGTTCTGGTGCTGTTTTCCGGGGCTATCCTGGGTTGCACGGCGATGAATACGGTGCTCTTTGGCAGTAAGCTGGTATTGACGCAGGACGCTCGTTTTGGTGGGGTTGTTCTGTGCCTGCTGGCGCTGATCTGGCTGATCTGGACAGCTTTTGCCGGGAGCGGGCGTACGGGAGAGGCCACCGCACTGGTCTGCTTTTCGCTTGCCGGCGCGCTGCTTGCTACCCAGGCGGGCGATCTCATTATCCTGTTGCTTGCGTTGGAGCTTACCTCGCAGCCGATATATGTACTGATCGGGTATCGGCACAAGCGCGCGAAAGGTCTGGAGGGCGCGCTTAAATACTTCCTGCTCTCGATTCTTACTTCGCTGTTTCTGTTTTACGGGGCAAGCTTTGTGCTGGGCCTGGCGCATTCGACGTCATATGGGGACCTGCAAAACCTTCCGGCTGAGCCGCTGATGGTTGTGGCGCTTCTGTTCATGCTTATTGGCATTTTTGGCAAAATGAGCGTGGCGCCGTTTCACTTTTGGGCGCCGGACGCCTACGAGGGCGCTGAGCCCTGGGTGGTTGCCTTTGCGGCCACGGCGCCAAAGATCGCCGGAGGCTTCGTGCTGGTGCGTCTGATGATGGTCCTGTATGCGCAGATAGCGTTTCTCAGGTGGCCGGTCCTGATAGCGGCGGTGCTTTGTATGCTGCTTGGCAGTCTGGCTGCGCTGACGCAGAAAGATCTCCGTCGGATGCTGGCCTATGCCGGGGTTGCCAACATGGGCTATATGCTGCTGATGGTCGGTATCGCCAATCCTGTTTATGTGGCGGTTGGCTGGCTGTATGCGCTGTTCTTCCTGGCTACTTATGGTCTGCCTACGATGGGCATTTTGCTGATCGCTGCAAGCGAAGGTGGCAAAGTGTCTGACCTGGCGGGCCTGTCGCACCGTCGTCCGCTGGCTGCCGCCTGCCTGGCGGTATTTGCTTTGTCGCTGATTGGCATCCCGCCTCTCGTGGGATTTTTTGGTAAGTTCTTCATTGCGCTGGTCGGGATTGCGGGCAGCTTGCTGTGGGGCGTCATCCTGATGGTCTTAGTCAGTGCGATATCGGCGTTCTATTACCTTCGCCTGATCAAGGCGGCCTTTTTTGATAAGCCTGAGTCGGCGGAGGCCGGTGCGCAGGCTGATGCTGGCGCGCAGGTTGAGGCCAGCGCGCAGGCGGCGCTTCCGGACGGGGCAGACGCCGCGAGCGAAGAACAGCTCTTTGGGCGTCTTCTGCAGGAGTCAGACGAGGCGTTGGCGCTGGACGCAGCTGAGGCAGGGCAGGAGGCCGAGGAGGCTGCTGTGGCGCCGCCGTCTGTCCGGGTTTCCCGGGGGGCAGAATTCGCGATAGTGCTGTGCGCGCTTTTGGTCTTTTTGGCAGGCCCAGCCGCTGGCTTTATCTCTGCCTGGCTGAGCAATCCGCCCTACTGAGAGCTGCAGGTTGCGGCAGGCCACGGCGCCAATCCGAGGCAGAATTAATCAAAAACAGGCGCTTGGCCCGGTGACCAGATTGTGTTGCTAATCTTTACCCATCATGGACAAACTGTGAAAGCTGCTGCCTGTTCTGGGGCCGGGTTGTATCGTTTATGTGTGGCGTTAGCGCGCCTTGTTGTTGATCGAGGAAGGATTTGTCTCCATGGATAACACTCGTCCTAATGAATTTGCTCCGCTTGACGGCGACCAATTGGTCCCGCCTGTAGCGCCGATGTCTTTGCCGGACCGTCCGCTTCCGGTTGCGACGCCGATTCCTGCGGCTCCGGAACCGGCGCCTGCGCCAGCTCCCGCAGCGCCGATTCCTGCAGCTGCCCCGCTGGAGCCCGCGTCCGCACCGGCCTTTGTGACCCCTGAGCCCGCAGCGCCGATTCCTGCGGCGCCTGCGCCTGTACCTGCGGCTGTGCCAGAACCCCTGTTTGCGCCGACCCCTGTGGCGCCAGGGCCCGTGGCAGACGGGCCCATCACGCAGCCGGCGCCGCCCGCGGCGCCCGCCCCCATGGCCCCCGTGCCCGGCATGCCGCCTGTCCCGGCGCCGCCAACCGCCCCCACTCCTCCTCCGGCAATGCCGGCAGCGCCCTTCCCGGCGCGGCAGAAAAAGCAGCCCTCAGGGCCAAAAACCTGGGTGCTCGTGTTGATCGCGGCTGTGGTTAGCGCGCTGGTGGGGGCTGCGGTAGCGTTTGGCGTTGTTACGATACTGGCAAAGACGAACACGGGCACAGGCCCACTCTCTCCCTCGTCCTCGGAGTCAAGTATTACGGTTAACGGCGAGTCAGGCACCCTGTCTGAGGCGGTCGCAAAAAAGGCCCTGCCTTCAGTTGTCAGCATCACAGTTGATGTTACGGGCCAGTCCGACCCCTTCTCGGGCACCGCGCAGACTTCGCAGGAAAGCGGGTCCGGCGTTATTATCAAGTCTGATGGCTATATCATCACCAACAACCATGTTATTTCTGGCGGTACCAAGATAGTGGTAAATGCCGGCGGTAAGAACTATACGGCGAAGCTTGTCGGCACTGATACGGGTACCGATATTGCCGTGCTCAAGATCGATGCGACGGGGCTGCCCGCTATCGAGATCGGTACGTCTAAGGATCTGGCGGTCGGCCAGTATGTTATGGCGATTGGTTGTCCTTTTGGTTTGGAGAAGTCGGCCAGCACGGGTATTATCTCGGGTCTGGGGCGCAGTGACCTGATGGCTACGCAGACCTATGTGACGGCCTACACTGATCTGATCCAGACTGATGCTGCTATCAACCCCGGTAATTCTGGCGGCGCGCTGGTGGACCAGAACGCCCGACTGATCGGCATCAACGCGCTGATCAACTCGACGTCCGGGAGCTCGGCTGGCGTTGGCTTTGCCATCCCGATCGATACGGCCACCGATATCGCAAACCAGATCATGACCACGGGCAAAGTAGTGCATCCATTTTTGGGTGTCAGCACTCAAACCGTAACCAGTAATGTCGCGCAGGCCTATGGCATGCCGGTCGAAGAAGGCGCCTACGTCACCAGCGTGAGCAGCGGGTCTCCTGCGGCGACGGCCGGGCTCAAGCAAAGCGATATTATTACGCAGATAAACGATACCAAGATTACCGGTTCAGAAGATGTGTTTACCGCGGTGCGCTCCCACAAGATCGGCGACACCATAACCATCACGTATTACCGGGATAACAAGAAGCAGACGACGACTGCCAAGCTGGCTTCAGACGCCGCGAGCCAGGCGCAACAGCAGCAGCAGGGCTCGTCGGGTACAAACAGCCAGGGCAGCGGCGGAAATGGGAGCAGTAGCTCGACCGACCCGCACCAGGGCCTTTCCCAGCAGGAACTTCAGGACCTGCTGAAGCAATACGGCCTGGGTGGAAATTAGGCCCAGACCCGCGTGCAGCATAACGGGTGTCGCGCGCAGCTGAGAGCAGCTGAGACAGTGACCCCATTCAGGCATGGCTCCCTGGGATAAGCAGGGGAAGTTGCCTCCAGAAAAAAGGCCGGATGTGATATCCGGCCTTTTTAGTATCTGGAAGATAAGCGTTGCGCTGTCGCGCTATCTTAGCTTCGCGTTGTCTTCCTGGTGGAAGTGTTGTGACAGGCTTTCTGCCATCGTAACAAATTCGCTTGGCATGAGTACGATCGTCGTCGAGTTCTGCTCGGCGCCGACCTCCTGGATCATCTGCATACGGCGCAGCTCCAGGCCCAGCGGGTTTTTGGCGATAAGCTCGGACGCCTCGGCAAGTTTTGCGGAGGCCTCGAACTCGGCGTCTGCCTTGATGACGCGGGCGCGGCGCTCACGGACGGCCTGGGCCTCCTGCGCCATGGCGCGCTGCATGCCGGTGGGGATCTCGACGTCCTTCATCTCGACGGACTCAACCTTGACGCCCCAGGGCTCGGTACTCTCATCGACCATGGCCTGCAGGGCCTGGTTGATCGTGGTGCGCTCTTTTAGCACCTCGTCAAGCTGGTGCTGACCAATGATGTTGCGCAGCGCGGTCAAAGCGATCTGATAGGAGGCGCTGTAATAGTCAGCCACCTCAACGATCGACTTGACCGGATCGACGATCTTAAGCCATACCACCGCGTTGACCTTGACCGTGACCGAGTCCTTGGTGATGGACTCCTGTGACTCCATCGCGATGGTCTTGGTACGCAGGTCAACCTTGCGTTGGCGCTCGATGCCAAAGGGGATCAGCAGGTACAGGCCCGGCCCCCTCACGCCCTTCAGGCGCCCAAAACGAAAGATCACTGCACGCTCATATTCATTGGCCACCCGGATGCTGCTGAACAGCATGATCAGGACAATGAAGATGACGAAAACAATGAATCCCGTGAAAACTCCAGCGAGTGTTCCCATAATGTCATTTCTCCTTTCTTGCGGCATTGCTGCCGCTTCCTGATTAGCTATGATACTCTGAAACGATGAAAACAACCATCATTGCCATAGGAAAACTTAAAGAGCGCTACTGGCGTGAAGCGTGCGCGGAATACGCAAAGCGCTTGTCGGGGTCTGCGACGCTTGCTGTGGTCGAGTTGCCCGACTGCGATCCGGCGCGCCTGGGGGTGCAGCGGGCGCTTTGGACAGAGGGCGCTGCAGTGCTCAAAGCGCTGCCAGCACAAGCCTGGGTGATTGCGCTGGCTATCCGCGCGCCGCAGTATACGAGCGAGGAATTCTCCGCGCGCCTTGACGCGTTGAAGCTTGCCGGCCACAGCCATCTGTGTTTTGTGATTGGCTCGTCGCACGGGCTGGCGCCCGAGGTCCTGGAGCGTGCCAACGAACAACTCTCCTTTGGCCCGATCACCCTGCCGCACAACCTGGCGCGCGTAGTCCTGCTGGAACAACTCTACCGCGCCGCAACTATATCGCAGAAAGGACCGTACCACAAATGACTACTGATCGTCATCGCGAGGAGCGACGTTCTCGGCGCCCCGCCTCTTGCGCCCGGCAATGACTTTGTAGGTTGCGGAGCGCCCGGAAAACAGTCCAGCGGACTGTTTTCAGCGAAGCAAGCGCTAGCCCCGCGACGACCTCGGCGCGCCTTGCTCGGGCTGGCAACCGCCCTGTAGGTTGCGGAGTGCCCGGAAAACAGTCCAGTGGACTGTTTCCAGCGGAGCAAGCGCAAGATAAGTAAGATACAGAGAAGAAAGGAACCCCCCATGGCCCATCACATCATCCCCAAAGACCCGGCAACGCCGGACAACAAGACCGCCTATGACCTGATGACTATCCTGCCGCATTCGGCGGAAGTCATTGGCGGTCATCTGTGGATCGGCGGGATGGACACCGTTGAGCTGGCGCACGAGACGGGCACGGCGGTCTATGTGATGGACGAGGACCATCTGCGCGCCCGTCTGCGCGACTATCACGACTGGTTTACGCGGCTCGATCCTTCCAGCGAGGTCATCTATGCGGGCAAGGCCTTCTGCTGCAAGGCGATGCTGCGTCTGGTGGCAGAAGAGCAGTGCTGCCTGGACGTATCCAGCGGCGGGGAGCTGGCCTTTGCCCAGGCTGCGGGATTTCCGCTCGCCAACGTCTATGTGCACGGTAACAACAAGACCGAAGACGAGCTGCGCGAGTGCCTGGCGGCCCACGTGGGCCACATCGTGGTCGACAGCTTCGAGGAGCTGGAGCGGCTCTCGCGCCTGGCGGTCGAGGCGCATGCCACCCAGCCGGTCCTGATCCGCGTGACGCCGGGTATCGAGGCCGACACCCATGACTTCATCAAAACCGGCGCCGAGGACTCGAAGTTTGGCTTCGGGCTCAATCAGGGCCTGGCCCTTGAGGCGGTCAAGCGCACGCTCAGCCTGCCCGGTCTGGACTTCGAGGGTGTCCACATGCACATCGGCAGCCAGATATTTGCGCTGCACAGCTTTAAGGCGGCCATCGACGTGATGGTTGACTTTATCGAGCAGATTCACCACGAGACCGGCGCTGCGGTGCGCATCTTAGACACCGGTGGCGGCCTGGGTGTCGCCTACGGGGTCGCCGACGAGCCTTCGACCATCGAGGAATACGCCGAGGTCATCACCGGTGGCATCCGCGCGGACTGCGAGGCGCGCAGCTTGAGCGTTCCGCGCATCGCCGTCGAGCCGGGTCGCTCGATCGTGGCCAACGCGGGCGTGACGCTCTACACGGTCGGCACGATCAAGGAG
>Ga0123357_10001658_pt1 | contig 23929 bp, 19 predicted proteins | sample TergutEmb28metaG_FD_89873 | JGI IMG/M metagenome (GOLD analysis project Ga0123357, IMG submission 89873) | Embiratermes neotenicus P4 segment gut microbial communities from Petit-Saut dam, French Guiana - Emb289 P4 | ecosystem: Host-associated > Arthropoda: Insects > Digestive system > Gut ... | reverse complement strand
TCGCCCCTGGACTCCCACTCTCCTTCCCACCCACGCGTGAACAAAATGGCCTTGACTCCAATCACACCTGCTTCCCCCGGCCTCGTGCTCGTCAGGGCCGAAGCGGCCCTTCCTGCGCGCGGGGCTGGGGAAGGCTATTCCGGTCCGCTCCTCGGCCCCGCCGCGAACCCCGAGCAGGTTGCGGACCGAGTATTTTGGCCGAGTTCTGAGCAGCGCGAGGCGCGCCGACGAGAGCTGCTGGTGCAGCTCGAGGAGGAGCAACGAAGGGATGCGATGGGAATCGGTCAAAAGACGACGGGAGCAACCTTCGAGGGGTTCGAAACCTCGCGTCAACTTGAAAGCGGTCCGTGTAGAGCTTCACCGTCGAGCGCGCGCGGACCGCGTCGTGCATTGCATGCGCGTATGGCTTGTCATGATATCCATGTCGACGCAGGCGATACGCCGCGTGACGAAGAGCGAACAACGAATCATTGGAAACGAAGATTAGGGTCCGCGCCGTGCGTGCTCGGGCTTGGGTTTCTCGCAGTGGGCGCAATTGTCATTGTGTCCGCGGGATGTTCCGAGTCGGTGAGTGATCCAACGCAGACGTGTTCTGGCGGACTCGATATCGGACATGTGAATCTCTCCGGAACGTCGCTTCCCGCAAAGACGCTCGCGCTCACGTTCGATGACGGACCCGGACTTCGGACTTCCGAGCTCTCGAGTTATCTCAAATCGCAAGGCATTCGCGCGACCTTCTTTATCAACGGGCGCATGATCACGAATGGCACCGACATCCTCGCGCAACTCGCGGACGACGGTCACCTCATCGGCAATCACACCCAGAATCACGTCTCCTTCACCGGGCAATCGACCAACACGTCGCACCTCGGTGCCGCTGATATCGTAGATGAGATCACGCAGACCGACACCCTCATCGCGCCGTTCGTCTCGGACAATCATTTCCTTTTCCGCGCGCCGTACGGTGATTTCGACGAGGAGGCTGCGGACGCCATCAATGCGTCACCCATGGCGAAGTACGTCGGGCCCATCAACTGGGACATCGGCTCTCAAATGGGCGCCGAACAAGCCGCCGATTGGGCCTGCTGGCACCCCCCGGCCGACGACGCCGGCGTCGTTGGCCCCACGACGTCTCCAAAGGACTGCGGCGACCTGTACGCCATGGAAATCGACGCGGTTGGACACGGCATCGTGCTCATGCACGATCCGTATTTCATCAACGACGATCCCGCCCAAGGCGGCACCGTGGACATGGTCCAATATCTCGTGCCTATCCTCAAGGCGAAGGGCTATCAGTTCGTGCGCGCCGACGAAGTGCCAGATATCGCTGCGCTCCTGCCGGCCGACGCATCCGATGCCGGGGCAGACCAGGACGCCGCACCGATCATCGAAGCGGATGCCGGGGCGCGCGGTGACAACCCTGATCCTTGTCCGGCTTCGCCACAGAACGACACGCACTATGCCAGCGGGGAAAGCGGGAATCTTCGTCTGCGGTGACGGAAAAGGGCCCCTAATTGTGTGTATTCCGCACGTATAGCCACGCTCGGCACGCGACTCGCTAACTCGGCGCTGACACACTTCGAGTCGATTGCGACGGGCCGTCGCCGCTCGAGGCCAGCGTAGAACCACGCGCCGTCAGGCGCGACAAATTCCGGCCTTGCCGGCATGATCTTCAACCACGGAGTCTAAGATGAAACGGTATTTGCCAATCATGATCATCCTGCCGCTCGGCATCTACGGAGTTGCCTGTTCGAGTTCGTCGAATGGCCAGGACGAGGCAAATAATCCGGCCGATCCTGGCAGCGGCGGTGACAATCCCAGCGGCGGCGGCGCCCCGACCCCGGACGCTGGCGTCGACCTCACTGTGAACCCCATCGACGGGATCGATCCCGCCGTCTCCGTACTCGAGACGGACGCGTACACCGACGGCGCCGCATGGCATATCGGACAGCAGGTGCTCTATTTCACGACGCCGCTAGGGACGGGCGCGCTCTATCGCATGCGCGTGGATGGCAGCGTCATGAAGGTTGCCGACGGCGACGCGACCACGGGCGACTTTCCGATTGGCAACGCCGTGGACACCAACGACAACGGCAACCTTTACATGGTCAATGCGTTCGATATCACGCGCACCAACCCGATGGCCGATTCAGGCGCACCGGAGATGATCGCAAACGGGTATATGGTGGGCGGGGTCCTGACCAAATTCGATTCGCTGAAAGCCGCCGTCGTGCGCAAAGATGGCACGATTTACGCAACCGATCCGGGCTATGCCTCGGTGGACGGACCGGCTCAGAATCGCATCTACCAGATCACGCCGGACAAACAGGTGAACGTGGCGGACTCCTTCGACGACATTCCGCGCCCGAACGGCATCGCGCTGAGCCCGGATCAGACCGAGCTTTATGTCGGCTTCACGGAGCCGCAGTCCGGATCCTTGCCGTACATCCGCAAATACCACCTCAACGACGACGGCACGCTCGGCGAATCGCTCAAGTGGACGGAGATGGATGCGTTGGACTCGACCCCTGACGGCGTAGAGGTGGACCAGGGGGGCAACGTTTACGTTGCAACCCAGGCCGGTATCGCGGTTTACAAGTCGGATGGCACGAAAATCGGCGTCATCGCGGTCCCAGAATGGCCAACGACGATGGCCTTTGGCGGCCCGGATCTGAAGACCATGTTCATCACTACCCAGAACTCGAAGATCTGGAAGGTTACCATCAACATCCCCGGCATTGCGCAATAGCAATGGATGCGAGAGTTGGCAAAGCAAGAGAGGCATGACATGAGAGAACAACTGATAAAGCACACTCTGCCCATCGCTATGGTTCTTGCGTCCTGCGCATGGATCTACGCGTGCGGGAGTGACGACGACAACAACAACAACAACAACAACAACCAGCCCCAACCAAATATCGATAGCGGCTCCGACGCTGACGCAGGCATGCAGCCCGACGCGGACTCGGGTCAAGACGCCACCCCTCAAGCGCAAAATCCCATTGAAGGCGTGGCCGCGGCAACGCCGGTGGATGCGCTCAACAACATCGGCTACGTCGACGGGCTCGTGTGGGCGAACAATTCCCTCTATTTCACGCAGCCCAATCTCGATACCCCCGTCATCGTGCAATTTACGCCGCCCGACGTGACGACGGAATACGTTGACGTCAATCAGGGCCAGCCGCTCGGCATCACGTTCGACCCCCATGCAAACAACCTTCTCTTTGCCGTCTCGCCCGTTGGCAGCCCCGGCACCCTGATGCGCGTGGACGTGGGTGCCACGCCAACGCCGGTGACCCCCACCACGCTAACCCCCCTCCAGTCGCCACCCTGGCAGTCGCCGAACGACGTGGTGGTGCGCCCCACGGACGGCATGATGTACGTGACCGATCCGGGCTACCAGGCGTCGAGCTCGGCGAACGGCGTCTACCGCGTGGATCCCACCACGGGCGTCGTGACGCCGGTTGCCACCTTCGACGGTGACAATCCGAATGGGATTGCGCTCTCGCCCGACAACGGCACACTCTATGTTTCGCTCACGGAGCCGCAGCCGCCACCCGATGGTGCGAAAACACCGAGCATTGTAAAGTTCACGGTGAATGAAGACGGATCGACGAGTGACACTCCGGTGAAGTTCGTCGACATTCCGCCCAACGACTCTCTTCTCGACGGCCTCACGGTGGACACCGCGGGCAACCTCTACGTGTCCACGAAGGCAGGCGTCCAGGTCTTCGCGCCGGACGGCACGCAATGGGGCACCATCACGGTTCCCGCACCCGCGACAACGGTGACGAACCTCGCCTTCGGAGGCGGCGATTCCAAGACGCTCTATATCTCAACCGACACGGGCGTCTTCACTGCGCCCGTGAACGTCGCCGGCGTGCAAAAGTAGATTCCGCAGTTAAGCGGCCCCATCCGCGCAGCTCGCTTCGCTCGCTTGCGCCGCCTTCCCCTTGTCACGTGCTCGTCGGCCGGCTTCGCCGTCCTCCTGCGCACGGACGGGGAAGGCCCGTGAACGTCGCCGGCGTGCAAAAGTAGATTCCGCAGAGCACGCCATCGAACACGCGAGCGCCGCGACCACCATCGCGGCGTTCGTTTTTTTGTGGACCCACCGCGCTTAAGTGGACCCCACCGCGCGTCTCGCCTACGTCTCGCCGGCGCGTGCTCCCCTTGGGCGGTGCTCGTCGGCCGGGCAAAGCCCCGGCCTCCTGCGCGCCGCCAGGGGAGCCCGTTGCTGCTATGTACCGCGGTTCACTGCTGAGATTCCCCCCTTTAGAGCGTGTTCGACAGCCGTTGCGAGCGAATCGAGGCTAGGGCGGAGCGCGAGGAGCCCGCGAAAGCGTACTTGTCGTACGTGCGCAGGCACCGCAGCGCCCAACCGACGTATCGATTCGCGCAGCAGGCTGGCGAACACGCTCTTAGAGTGACGCGCGGTTCGTTCGTTCGATCGTTCGCCAATCGCGCGGCGTGCGGTGCTAGGATGCTGGCACTATGAAGCGCATTCTACCTTTTGCTCTCATTCTTGTTTCCGGTGCATGGATGTACGCGTGCTCGAGCAGTTCGAGCGGAGATTCACCTCCGGCGAACAATGAGCAGCAGGGGGATGCCACAACAGACGGCAACACAAACGGCGGGGACACCAAGGGGGACGCGGGGGACAGTGGCGCGGACGTAGATGTTGCGCCCGCGCAGAATCCCATTGAGGGGGCAGTGGCCGAATCCGTCGATGGATTTCCCTCTATCTATGGCCTCATCTGGAATGGCGATTCGCTCTACTTCTCATCGCCGGACCTCACGGACACTACGACGAAGCCGGCAACACCGACGCCAGTAGTTATAAGATACAAGCCAGGCAGCAATCTGGATGGTAATGGCTATCCCACAGCTTGGTACGTTGACACCACGTCAGTCGCTACCAAGTCGTTCTATCCACTCGGTATTGCCAACGACGAGAAAGGAAACTTGCTCTTCGTTAGCTCGCCTGCGGATACCTCGGGCACTTTGAGGCACGTGGCGGCAGGCTCCGCAACGATGCCAGTCGCGGTGGGGAACGTATCAGCCATGACTCTCACATTCACGACCCCTCCCCCGGGCAGAGCAACGTGGTATTCGCCCAAAAATGCTGTGGTGCGCGCATCTGACGGCACGATTTATGTGACCGATCCAGGATATCAATGGGCGCAAGATCCTTTGAATGCCATTTACCGCGTGACCCCCGGTAATCCGAACACCACGGGCACCGTCACAACCATCGATACGTTTCCTGGTGGCGATCGGCCTAACGGTATTGCCCTTTCGCCAAAGGCCGATATTCTCTACGTTTCGCTCACGGAAAATCAGCCCTCGATCGTGAAGTACGCGGTCAAGGACGACGGTACGGTTGATTCGAATTCAAAGACCACGTTTGGCACTCTTCTCCCTGCGGGCTCACAGCCGGATGGCCTTGCTGTCGACACCGCCGGCAACGTTTATGTAGCAATGAAAGAGGCTGTCCAGGTCTTTGCGCCGGACGGCACGCAGTGGGCGGGCACCATCACGTTGCCAGCCGGCGTTGCGGCAACAACCGTCGCGTTCGGCGGTTCCGAGGGTACGACGCTCTACATCGGTACTGACACAGGGGGTGGAAACTTCAGTGGGCTCTACACGGCCACGGTGAAGGTTAAGGGTTTGTAGCAGTTAGCTGTCTCACAGCACGCGATCAAAACACGATCAAACAGGCGAGCGTCGCGACCCACCATCGCGACGCTCGCAGTGTTTTGTAGACCGGACACGACCCCTGACTGCTGCGCATTCGCCGACACGGGATTTTTTCAGGAATGTTGTGACGTGCGTTCATTCGCTCATTTCGCCAAATGCGGCAACGGGCGATGCTAGAATTCCGCGCTATGAAGCGCATTCTGTCTTTTGCTCTAATTTTTTGTTTCCACCGCGTGGATGTACGCGTGTTCAAGCAGCTCGAGTGGGGATTCACCCCCGGCGAACGAGAAGCAGCAAGGGCATGCATCAACGGATGCAAACGACGGCGGGGGTACCAAGGGGGGGCCCGGCACGAATGCGCAGAATCCTATTGAGGGGGCAGTGGCTGTATCCATCGATAAAATTCCGCCTATCGATGGTCTCACCTGGAATGGTGATTCCCTCTACTTCACATCCATACTAGGGCCCATCTTTAGGTATCAACCGACCCTGGGTGATCTAAATTACTATGTCACCTCTACGGCGGTCGCAGTCCACCCGCTCGGCATTACCAATGATGGAAAAGCGGGAGACCTGCTCTTCGTTAATTCGCTCCCGAACTACACAGGCATCTTGATGCGCGTGCCGCCAGGCTCCGCGACGATGCCGGTCAGCATGGGGGCCGTAACGGGCATGACGCTCACCTTCCCAAACGACACAAAATGGTATTCGCCAAAAAACGCTGTGGTGCGCGCGTCTGACGGCATGATTTACGTAACGGATCCAGGATATCAAACTACCACGGATCCATTGAACGCCATCTACCGCGTAACTCCTAGTACAAACGCCACGGGTACCGTCACAACCATCGATACATTTCCCAACGGTGATCGGCCCAACGGTATTGCCCTTTCGCCGAACACCGACATCCTCTATGTTTCACTCACGCAAGATTTAGGGACAGGGATCAAGCCCTCGATCGTGAAGTACGCGGTCAAGGACGATGGTACGGTTAATCCGAAGACCACGTTCGTCGATCTCCCCGAGGATTCACAGCCGGATGGCCTTGCCGTTGACAGTGATGGTAACGTTTACGTTGCAACGGCTACGTTAGGCGTCGTTGTCTACGCTCCGGACAATACGAAATGGGGCGCAATCGCAATGCCGGTCGGTGTGGCGGCAACGAACGTTGCTTTCGGGGGCGACGGCCTCATGACACTTTACATAGGGACCGACGGAGGCCCCAAGAATCCCGACGACTCGTCGACCTACTCGGGACTCTACTCCGCACCCGTGAAGGTTGCCGGTTTGCAGCAATGAGCTTTCCCGCAGTACGCGATCAAGACACGATCAAACAAGCGAGTGTCGCGACCCCCATCGCGACGCTCGCAGTGGTTTGTGGCCAGCGATTTGGCAGGGTGGGGATGGATGTTCAGGGGGTTGATGGAGTCAGCATGCGGATCCTATGGCCGAAGGGTTCGGTAACGTAAACAACACCGCTTTTCTCTATGGCTATGTCCCGAGGTTGGTAGAACGTGGCTGTGTTGCCTGGGCCATCGTCGGCGCCTGCCTCGCCAGTTCCCGCGATCGTTGTGACGTTGCCGGTTATCGAAACTTTGCGTACTGCATTGTTGTAGGAGTCAGCCACATAGAGGTTGCCATAGCCGTCGATCGCCATGCCATATGGCCGGCAAAAAATGGCATTGGTCCCCAAACCATCGGTCAAGGTACAGCTACTAACGGTCGGATTATAGGGTGAGCCGGCCAGTGTGCTCACGGCGCCTTTAGCGATCTCGCGAATATCGTCGTACTCGGCGACGTACAAGGCACCTGTTGTTTCATCCACCGAGATGCCCGTCGGTTTGGTGAAGTTCGCGTTTGTGCCACCGTTAGTGTTGCCGGCAGTGCCGTTGCCAGCAACGGTGGAGACGTTACCATCGAGTGTCGTCACCATTCGGATCTTGTTATTGATTGTGTCTGTGACATACAGATTGCCTGATGCGTCCAGAGTCAGGTACTCCGGTTGATAAAAGGTAGCTGCTGTCGTTTTTCCGTCGGCAGAACCAGCGGTTCCGTTCCCCGCCAGGGTGCTGACCTGGCAAGAGGTTGGCGTGACCGTGATCTGGCGGATCGCATTATTCCCAGTGTCAGCCACGTAAATGTTGCCGGTTGCGTCCACGGTGATGCCCATGGGGACGGAGAAGATCGCGCTTGCGCAGTCGCCGTTCACTATGCCGACTGATTGGCCTGTGCCTGCCAGGGTGCTGACCGTACCGTCGACGGTAATCTTGCGGATCTTGCTGTTGTCAGTAACGTAGAGACTGCCGTCCGGTCGCGAAGGCGATCCCCTCCGGAGTGTCAAAGGTGCCCGCCAATGTCGTAACGGTGTAAGTTGGCCGAACGGGTGGGTAGACGTAGTACGGCTCACTGTCCGATGCATCCGCGCCTGCATCCAAGTCGGCGACGGTGAACTTGGCGCATGCCGCAGCAGGCAGCCATGCTGCGGCATACAACACGGAAAGAACAACCCAGTAGAAATAACGTCGCATATCGATCTCCTGTACCCCCTCAATCGGTCGCGCGTTCTGGGGGTTGCTCGATTTTTGATCTTATAATTTGCAACGGTGCGGCTTGTCGAACACTCTTGCCGCGCAGGCGTAGGCAATGAGGGCGCGCTGGACCGTTGTATGATCGAGTAGCAGATAGTAGGCTCAAGACTCACCAGGCCTCTCTCGATTTGCCGAGATCTTCTCGTTGGGACCTGCGTTTGCGGCCCTCAAAGCCAAAGTAAGCTATTCTAGTTTGCTTCCTTGGCTCCGCTCTGACATCGCGTCAAACTGGCCTCCTCCGCCCAACGCAACAACCGACTAGCCGAACACTCTCATGAAAAACCGCATCTTTGCAAAACGAACGCACGCCGCGCGGGGGTGGGCACTAAAATGACTCGACACTTCAACACCGCAGGCCCCAATCACTCGGCGGAGCACTACAGCGTCGACTCCTTCGAGCGAATCGACTGGCCTGAGATTCAGCAGCTCATAGACCAGAAAAAGTACTTCGTCCTGCACGCACCACGGCAGAGCGGGAAGACAACGCTGCTCCAAGCGATCGTCGACCGGCTCAACGGCGAGGGGCGCTACGACACCCTGCGGATGAACGTCGAAATCGCCCAGGCCGCGCGCGACGACGTCGCGATGGGGGATCAATTGATCGCCACGCAGCTAATCGATCAGGCAGACATCTGGTTTCCCGAGAGCTGGATCGCCAGCGAAGGAACCTCGTTCTGCGCGTCTCGTCAACCGGGAGCGCTTCTGAACGGTCTGCTGACCCAGTGGGCCCGCCACGCTCCGAAACCGATCGTTTTGCTGATCGATGAGATCGACTCGTTGGTTGGCGACACGCTCATCTCCGTCCTTCGACAGCTCCGGAATGGCTACGTCGGTCGTCCCGCCCCCTTTCCCCATTCCATCATGCTCTGCGGCGTGCGCGACGTGCGCGATTATCGAATCCATATCTCGACGGGCGAAATCATCACGGGGGGCAGTTGTTTCAATATCAAGACCGAGTCGCTGACGCTGGGAAACTTCGTAGAGACCGAAGTGTGCGCGCTCTACGGCCAGCACACGGCCGAGACGGGACAAGTCTTCGAGGAGGTTGTCTTTCCGCGCGTCATGGCACTTACCGGGGGGCAGCCCTGGCTCGTCAACGCATTGGCTCGTGAATTGACAGAGAAAATGCCGGCGCTCCAAGACCGTTCGCACCCCATCACACTCGAGGATGTGGACGACGCCAAAGAGCGGCTCATCCTCCGGCGCGACACCCACCTCGATCAGCTCGTAGACAAGCTCAGGGAAAAACGAGTCCGGAGCGTTATTGAGCCGATGCTCAATGGAGGAGAATGGAGTAAGTCCGCGGCTTCGGACGAAGATCGCCAATACGTCGCCGACTTGGGGCTCATCGTGGAGCAACGCCCCGAGGGAGCCCGCATTGCCAACGAGATCTATCGGGAGATCATCCCCCGGGCGCTTACCTCCATCCTCGAGAGCGACTTCGCGGCTCAGGTGCCGAGTACGGCCTTCCACCTCCCCGACGGCCGCCTCGATTTCCGAGCACTCCTTGCAGGTTTCCAACAATTCTACCGAGAGAATTCCGAGGTTTGGAGCAAGCGAGCGATCTACGAAGAGGCAGCACCGCAGCTCCTTTTGCAGGCATGGTTGCAGCGCGTAGTCAATGGTGGGGGGCGGATCGAACGGGAGTACGCGCTGGGAAGAGGGCGTGCAGATCTCTTCGTGCGCTTTTTCTATTGGGAAAACGGCGAGCGCAAAGAGCAGCGGTTCGTGGTGGAGATGAAGGTGAAGTACGAGCGGCGCACGCTGGAGGCAACCATCGAAGAGGGGTTGAAGCAGACGGCAGGTTATGCCGACCAGTGCCACCCGGAGGAGGCCCATCTGATCGTCGTGGACCCCACCCCTGCCAAGGAGCGGAGTTGGGAGGAGAAGGTCTTCGTCCAAGAACGCAGCGCCGGCGGCCGCCCCATCACGGTCTGGGGGATGTAGTTCCCATGGTTCGTCGCCGTCGCGGTCAACGATCAGGTCAACGTCAACGACTCGTTTTCCCAGAAGTCCCGCTTTTTCTGGTTCGTGCACACGTGCGCCGCACACGCAAGATCGTTCGAAGCGCATGTGCGTCTGAGGGGAAGAAGGATGCGCTGGGCTGCTCTCACGTCAAGTCAATCTTTCCCGCAAGCGCGGGCGATGAGATCGCGCGAAGCATGGCGCCCGAGAGGTGACTTCGCGTTAGTCTTGGTTGTCCCCGAGAGCCCTCTACTTTATTTCGAATCACGCGATGAGCGCGCACCGCCAACCGCCGGACCCGTCCGACGAAACCCTGATGCTCCGGTATCAGCACGGGGATCGCGCGTCCTTCGCGCAACTCGTCCGGCGCCATCAAGGGCCGCTCTACAACTTCGCGCTTCGCCAGGTGCACGTGACCCACGTTGCGGAGGACATCGTACAGGAGGCATTCGTGCGAGTCGTGCAGAATGCACGCGACTTCAAGCACGAAGCTCGCTTTACCACCTGGGTCTACACGATCACGCGAAACCTCTGCATCGATCAGCTCCGAAAGCGTGCATTGCGCAAGCATCCGTCGCTCGACCACTCGAGCAGCGCAGAAGGAGAGGGACCAACCTTGGGTGAGCAAACAGCCGATCCACGCTCGAGCGTCGAGCGCAGTGCAGCGACCACCGAGCTCAAGGAACGCATGCTCCGTGCGATCGAAAAGCTGCCGCACGATCAGCGCGAGGTCTTTTTGATGCGCGAAGTATCGAACTTGCCATTCAAGGAAATCGCCGAAATCGTTGGCATCCCCGAGAACTCCGTGAAGAGCCGGATGCGCTATGCACTCGAGCGTCTTCAAGAAGCCCTATCTGAGTACGAGGATTACGCCCGCGCGCTACGCTGAAGGTCACGCGAGTGTCCCGCAGACCGAAAGAGTGTCCCACAGACCGAAAGAATCAGACCGAGAGATCACTTTGATGGAATGCGAGAAGTTCGAACCCCTGCTGCTCGACGAGCTCTATGACGAGCTCGACGAGGTGACGAGCGCGGCGGTCAAGCGCCACGTCGCAGGGTGCTCGCGCTGCGCGTCCATCTTGAACGGGATGCGTTCAACGCGGCGGCTTGTGGATATTCCGATGGTCGAACCGCCGCCCGAACTCGAAGATCGCATTCTCGCGGCGGCGCGTGATGCGCGGCAAACCCAGAGACCGCACTCGATTTGGCGCGAGGTCTTCTCGCGCGCGGGTAGCTGGGCAATGCGCCCGCAAACCGCGATGGCAGCGGTCTTCTTGCTCATGATCGGCTCGAGCGCATTTCTCTTGCGCTCGAGCCGGGATGCTCGCCCGCCTGAAGCCGAGGTCTCCGTCGTCGTTCGCGGCGAGCCTGCGAAAGCCGCGGCTGACCACGATTCACTCGACGAGAAGGCCGCGGCCGCAGCCCACGGACCAACGGTGCCCGCAGGCGGCGCTGCGCCAGGCATGGTTCCGACCCCCACGGCGCCCGCAGCCGCTGCGGACAAGACGGCCAGCGGCGCATACGATCTCGCGCCAAAGCAGGCGCCAAGTCCCGAAGCGCTCGCCACGGCCGAAGCTCCGGCCGCAGTCGCAAACGAAAAGGTCATGAAGCGGAGCGCGCCCGCCCTCATGCCGCCCGTGCGCGCAGAAATCCCTGTATCCGATCAAGGGCAAGAGGCATTTTCGAATGGAATGACCGCATACCGCGCGCGCAACCTCGGCGAAGCCACGCGCCAGTTCGATCTCGCGGCGGCGCAGAACGGCGATCAGAACGCAGCGATCTGGGCCGCGCGCAGCACGAAGGACCAGAACGGGTGCGCAGCCGCTCTTGGCCGTTACGACGCCGTGGCCCAGAACGCAGCAGGAACGCAATCGGGCAACGACGCTCTCTTCGAAGCTGCAAACTGCCAGATCGCGCTCGGTCAGACGGATGCTGCGCGGGCCAAACTTCAGCGGCTGCTCGCCGTGCCGGAATACGAGGCACGCGCACGACAGGCACTCGAGAACCTCGATTCGCCCGCCGCGCGAAAGTCGAAATCGCCCGCCGCTCCCGATCGCCCGAAGAAGTAAGGAGTTGATATGGCGAACGTCGCCACGCCACTAGCCCGGATCATTCATGACGTGATTTCTGCAGACGGCCGAGGCTTCCGCGGCGCCTTCGGCGCTGTCGGCCCGCCTTCGGCGGGACCTCAGGGCGAGAAGGGCGCACGCCGTACCGCAGGACCGAGGCGTACTGTACGTACGCCGCAGGTCCGAGGAGCGCCGTACGTCCTTCGCAGCAAGTGGATCGGCTCGTCTGAGTGGAGTCGTCGTGAATTATCCGGGCTAGACCGCTTTCAAGTTGACGTGAGGTCGAGGCGGGGCCGAGGAGCGGACCGGAACAGCCTTGCATGGCTTTGAGGACCGCACCGCAGGCCCCAACGATGAAATCACGTCAAATCGAAAGCGGTCTCGCATCCTTGCTCGAAGAGTGGCAAAGCGCCGATGATCTGCGCGCGATCCTTCCTGCGGATCATGCGGCCATACGAGCCGCCGAGGTGCCGCGAGCCCTCGTGATCGAGCTCTTGTCACGTCGAGAGTCGAATGCGCGCGATCTCTACAACGCGTGCGCGCGCCTCGGTCGATCTCTTGCCGATGCCGGCGCCTCGCCGTCGCTCGCAGCAACCACGCTCGACGGTGCCGTCTCGGCGCTTCGGCGCGCAAGCATCGATCTCGACAGCGCCGAAGCTGCCGCCGCACGCGCGTCGCTGATCGAAGGCTACGTCGCTGCGATCCTCGACGCAGAGCGAAGTGCGCAGAAAAAAGTTTGGGAGTACCCAGCGTGTTCGGTTCGCCTCGACGAAAAGACACTGGCCATCGTCGCGGCCTATCCCGATGACGATCTCGAGAGCCTGGCGAACTGGGCCGCGCGCGTCGCGCTCGGTGCTCACCGAGACGGCGTCGAGCGCGTCATCGTCGGCGGATCCAAGGCAGTGCAATCCGAGCTCGCACACACGCTCGGCCTCATTGGCATCACCGTGGCCGATCGACTGCCAGCACGCGGCTGGCTCCGCATTCCGTTTTGGAAAATCCCCCGGTCGTGACCGCCCCTCGAGGATCTCGAACCGCAAGCCCCCCGGGTGGCGACCCCATCGCTCTGCGGTTGGACTAGTCAGAGGGGTCGCGAACGTACGCGATCGTTCGGATCACGTTGACGAGGCGCTCGCGTTCGTTTGGCCGCAAGTCCACGAAGCGTACGCCCATGCCGGGGTTCGGGTTGTCGCCGTTCAGGCGCACGCGGTTGATCCATGCGACGGCGCCGTCGAGCGAGAATGGGTCGATTCCGGGAGGTTCGAAAGACAGGCGCATGCGCGTGCCGACGGGCGGCGGATGGATGGTGCTCACGAAGATGCCCATCTGGCTGATGTTCGTGATGGACGCAAAGAGGAACGTGTCGTCCTGCGCGATGCAGTCGACCGACCATTCAACATCGTAGCGATCGAACGTACGCCGCTCGACGACGGACGACTTTCCATTCTGTGCCGCTCGTCGTTCGTCTTTGCCCATTGGGGAGGCCCGTAGCCCGATCTAGTCATTGGCGCCAGGTAAAAAATGCAGGCCCCAACGATGAGATCGCGTCAAATCGAAAGCGGTTATTGTACGCGGATGATGCCGCCATTGATTCGATTGTCCGAATCTGTCGGACCGGATTTGACCTTCATGCGCGTATCGCCAGAAAAGAGACCGAAGTAGAGCGTGTACGTGCCGGAGCTGAAATTCGGCTCGAGGGTGAACTCGTAGTCGTCCATGAGGACGTCGTCCTTCAGCCAGAGCGATATTGGATATTTGCCTTCGGCCAACTTGTGATCGCCGTTATGCCGTTTGTGAGATCCATCGATATGGATGAACATCTCCCACTCGGTCTGAATGGGCGCCGCGAGGACCTTGAAGTACGTCCGAATATGGAATTTTTTGCCCGTTGCAATGGATTCCACGTGCCTTCCATTCGCGTCCGCGACGTCGTAGCCAAGCACGGCGAGCTTGTCGTCCAGGTTGACGTCGAGTTTGTGCTGTGGCGTGGGTGCTTTGGACAGCACGATGCGCTCGAGCGGATTTTCATTCTTCTCGCCCGGACGCAGCGATGAGGTAACGAGCAAGATCTGGCTCGATCGCGCGTCGACCACGGGCAGGTTTTGCCTCGAGCGCTCGCGGTGACCGCGATTCAGACGCGCGAGTTCCTCCGATCGCGCAGCGAGGAAGCGCCGTGACGCCGGCTCGCTTGCCATGAGCCAATCGTAAGCGGCATTCGTGTCGTGCAAGATGGTTGGCTGACCACCCGCGTAATACGCGGCGGTACGGCCGCCGACGCCGAAGAGCGCGAGCGGCTCGTCGTTCGTGCGAAGGTGCTTATAGCTCTCGAAGACTTCTTTGGGTGAGAGTTGGTTGGCGAGCGCGGGGTAGTACGACAGGCACAAGATGCCGGAGACGATGGCGGCCCACCCAACGAGAAATGCGGCCCGGCTGCCGCGAAGCACGTCGCCAATCACTCCAAGAACGAGAAAGAGAATCACGCCGGAAGGGAGCGCGATTGCCGCCGCTTGGATCGTCCCCATGCCGGCGCGAGTGAGTCCCAGGAACACGAGGACCGGCACCTGCAGGAACATGAGCGGCGCGAGGATGAGAAGCGCCGTGATTCCAATGCCGTCATCGAGGTTGTCCGGGCTCACCGAGCCCGTGCCTGCAACGAACTCGGGGATCGTCGTTCTCAGCCGCCCTGCCTTGATGTGCCCAAGGAGCTCCTCGAATGGCTCGAAGCCACGGGTGAACGATTGCCGCGACAACGGGCGCGCGCCTTCGAAGGTCCAGAGCCACACGTCGCACCAGAAGAAAGCGCCGAAGATGATCGCGAGGGGCACGAATGCCGTAAACCACCACGCATTGAGCGCCAGATCATGCATTGGCGAGGAGAGCACCGGCAGCCAGCGCGCATGGATGCGCAGTCCGATCCACACCACCAGACCTGCAAGCGAGGTCCCCGCCACCGCGGCAAAGTACGCAAGCGAGAGGATCCCATCCCACGCGTCGCGAAGCGCAAGGAGCACGCGCAAGTAAACCTTTGGGTCGAACGGTCTTCTGGCGGGCTCGTCGAGCTTCGCGGTGAGCCGCGCAACGAGCTCGTTTCGCTGCGAGCGATAGCGCTCGACGAACGTGAGGATCACGATGCCCGCGAAACCCCCGAGCACGATCCACCACAGCGTGAGCGCCTCCGCTTTGAAGCCCTCAGGAAAGGTCGCGGAGGTCACACCGAAGGCGTTGAAGTCCTTCTCCGGCATGTGGTGAAGTTCATGGTGCAAGAGCGCGAGCAGCACCGCCGTGCCAACGCCCACGGCGAGCGACGGATGCGCGCCCCGCTCGTAGTCACGCAAGGCGATCCCCGAGCCAGCCGCGAGCGCCGCGGGCGCCGCAAATGCGATGAGATCGGTGCGCGCCGCGAGCCAGCCATGAGCGAAGAACGCGACACCTGCGGCGATGAGCAGCGCCATCCGCGTCCCGCTCTCGCGGAAGAAGGCATCTTGCGAGCGCGTGCTCGGAGCCATGAAGAGGCGGCCGAACGCAAACGGGACGAACGCGCTCCACGGAGCGAGTGCTTCCGCGATATGTCCGATCTCGAAGTCGAACGTGGGATACTTCGTCGGCGGCCTGATCATGGCGCCGATGAACGGGCTGAGATCCGCGGATGACGGCCACAGAAGCGCCGAGAAACCCTTCCAGGCGAAGATGCCTCCGACAACAAGCGCGCCTGCACCAGCAAGATGGGCGATCGCGTCGAAGCTGCGTCGTCCATTCGCGACGATGACGCCGTAAGCGAGACCGACCGAGAGCGCCGGGGCGGCCACGCCGAGGATTCCTCCGCGCGTGTAGTAACCGCTGACGAGACCAACGACGCCAAGGAGGAGCCAGCCGATGCGTTCCCGCTCGCCGACGTGCGCGGATTTCGCGTCCGAGCAGCCCAGCACGGCGACGAGAAGGCCGCCGAACGCCATGGCGAATGCGCTCATCATGACGACGTCGCCGAGCATGGTGCGCGCTCCTACGAAGTAGAGCGGCATCGTCGTCAGGGCGATCGCGGAGAAGAGTCCCGCGCGGCGATCGACGAGACGCGCGACGAAACCGTAGGTCGCGAGCACGCCGGCGAGGCCCCAGATGGCGAGCGGCGCGCGGCCGGCCCACTCGTGAAGGCCGAAGAACTTGAAGCCGAGAGCGATAGACGTGAAGGGGAGCTGTGGGCGCCCGAGATCATTGAGATGGGGAAGCGAGTTGTCGGCTCCCTCGAGCGCGAGATTGGTTGCACCATGCAGGTTCAGCGCGATACGCCGAGCGAGATCCGCGACGTTGAGTTCGTTCGGGTCCCACAATCCGGCGCGCGTGAGCGGCGGAAGCACGAAGAAGAAAAGGATGGGCAGACCCGCGGCGATCGCGAGCGGCCACCACCGCCCCGACGTTGCGACGGCTTCTTCATCGTCGTCGGTGGACGGCGGCTCGGACTTCGACGTACTTGGATCGGCCATGGAGGGCTTCACTTACGGTCTGCCGACTCTCGAAGCAAGAGTCGCGTCGGTCGCGCGGGCGAGCCGTCCCACTGATGATGCCTAGCGAACGCTGCGTCGTTGCCTGAAGTCCGCAACTAAGTTGTTGAGGGTCTCCGTTTCAATCAGGAAGGAGTCGTGTCCATGGGGGGCGTCGATGTGGGCCAGCTCCGCATGCGGCATCAATTGGGCAAGCTCGCGCTGCTCCTCGGGCGGATAGAGGATGTCCGACGTAATGGATACGACGAGCGCAGGTTGGCGTAGCTGGCGAAGGACAACGGCGTAGTCGCCTCTTCCGCGCCCGAGATCGTGCGTGTCCATTGCGCGGGTGAGCGTGAGGTACGTATTGGCGTCGAAGCGGCTCACGAGCTTCGCGCCTTGATATTGGAGATAGCCTTCGATCTCGAAGACACCTTGCGCCGTGCGGTTGCGGCCAAAGCGCGATTCGAAGCTGGGCCAGCCCCGGTACATGCACATGGCAACCATGCGTGCCGCAGCGAGCCCGGCCGCAGGCGGCTCTTCAGGCGAGTAGTGCCCCCCCTTCCACAAAGGATCGGCGAAAATGGCCTGACGCTGCGCCTCGGAGAGCCCGATACACCAGGCCGAGTGGCGGCCCGACGCGGCAACAGGCACGATCATCTCGACGAGCTCAGGGTACATGGCAGCCCACTCGAGCGCCTGCATGCCCCCCATGGAACCACCGATGACCATGCGGACGCGGGTGATGCCAAGATGGGCTGCCAGCGCCGCCTGCACCTTGACCATGTCGCGGATGGTGACCTGCGGAAACACGGGTCCCCAGCGGCGCCCCGTTTCCGGGTGAAGCGACGTGGGGCCGGTCGTGCCGTAACAGCCGCCGAGCACGTTGCTACAGAGGATGAAGTCGCGCCCCGGATCGAGCGCTCGGTGGGTACCACAAAGAGGGCCCCACCAATCCACTGCGTCGGAGTTCCCCGTCAACGCATGGCAAACTACCACTGCATTGTCGCCGGCAGCACTCAGCCGACCCCAAGAGTGGTAGGCAACCTCGAGCGATTGGAGCTCTGCGCCGTTCTCGAGCAGAAAGGGTCCGGACAGCGTTGCAACGTGCGGACCTCCGTCAGAAAGGGGGCTCATCTGCAGGTTCTGGTTAGTCGCGAGCGAGGGCAAACGCCTCCTCAAAATCTTCCTTGATATCGTCGATGTGTTCGAGCCCGACCGATACGCGGATTTGCGTTGGCGTCACGCCGGCGGCCAACTGATCTTGCTCGCTGAGTTGCTGATGGGTGGTGGAGGCGGGGTGAATGACGAGCGTCTTGGCATCTCCAACGTTTGCCAGGTGGCTGGCCAGCTTCACGCCGTTGATGAAGCGGCGGCCGGCCTCGAGGCCACCCTTGATCTCGAAGGCGAGCACACCGCCGAAGCCATGCTTCAAATAGCGGCGAGCAAGCGCATGGTACGGGTGGGTCCCGAGGCCTGGGTAGCTTACGGATGCGACCTGCGGATGCTTTGCAAGCCACTCTGCAAGCGCTTTCGTATTGTCGACATGTCGCTGCACCCGCAAGGAGAGCGTCTCGAGGCCCTGGAGCAACAGAAAGGCATTGAAGGGGCTGAGCGCGGGTCCGAGATCACGCAATCCTTCGACACGGGCCCGCACGATGAACGCAATGTTGCCAAAGGAGCTGCTCGTGCCGAATGCGTCCCAGAAGCGCAGCCCGTGGTAGCCGGGGGACGGTTCGGTGAAGATTGGGAATTTGCCACTTCCCCAATCGAAGCGACCCGAATCGACGATGATGCCGCCAATGGACGTTCCATGGCCTCCAATCCACTTGGTGGCGGAAGCCACGACGATGTCTGCCCCATGATCGATAGGCCGGACGAGGTATCCAGCGGCGCCAAACGTATTGTCGACAATGAAGGGGATGCCGTTGTCGTGAGCCAGGCGTGCAAGGGCCTCGAAGTCGGGAATGTTGAAGCGCGGATTGCCAATGCTCTCCACGTAGAGCGCCTTCGTACGCCCGTCGATGGCGCGGCGGAAGCGGTCAGGGTCGTCACCCTCGACGAGCCGTACGTCGATGCCGAGGCGCGGCAACGTCACCTTGAACTGATTGTAGGTTCCTCCGTAGAGATAGCTGGTGGACACGATGTTCTCACCGGCCTGCGCGATGGTGCTGAGGGCAAGGAACTGCGCCGACATTCCGCTCGAGGTCGCGAGCCCGGCCACGCCCCCTTCGAGCGCGGCAACCCGCTTCTCGAAGACGTCCGTGGTGGGATTCATCATGCGCGTATAGATGTTCCCGAATTGTTCGAGCGCGAAGAGGCGGGCGCCGTGATCCGCGCTGTCGAAGGTGTAGGAGGACGTTTGGTGGATGGGCACCGCCCGCGAATTCGTCCCGGCCGCGGGCTCCTGCCCGGCATGGATCTGAAGTGTTTCAAAACGAAGAGTGCGAGGAAATGACATGTGCGAAAAACCTTATCTATGCCGAGCCGCTCCTTGGGAGAATGGACTGGGCGAGCCTGCGATCTCCGAGCGGTTGGGAAGACGGCCGAAACCCTCTGCCCACCGAATACCGGGGTCACGGAGCCGGCTAGCGCTGGCGCTGGACTGAATTGAAGACTCGTCCTGCCTACGCCGCCGGCCACATACACATGCACGCGGCCGCGCGATGCAGGCTGCAACAACGGAGAAAGCACTCGGACGAAAAGCACATGCGGCCGATCGCCCTTACTGCCTATGCTCGCCGCGGTCAAGATATCTTGAATGCGATCTAACACTCCTGCCGGAACTTCGTTCCGGGCTGCGCGTTTCCGCTACGCGGAAACCCGTCGTGTTCCCTTGTCTCAAGGGGGCGCGGCGCCCCCTCTTGCCCGCTTTCGCGGGCAATTCACCCCTCCGAAAAGCCGCTCCCGCGGCTTTGCTAGCACTCCTGCCGGAATACTTCCGGCAGGAGTGCTAACGGCTCTCGGCTTCTTCGCTCTCGGCAATTCCGCGTGCCCCAGCCTCCTCGATCGCCGTCGATCGATGGGGTCGGCGGCTGCATTGGAGGATCTGCTTCCGAACGCGCACCGCATCCGGCGTCACCTCGACCAGCTCGTCCGCGTCAATCCACTCCATGGCGGTCTCGATGGTCAGCGTGCGCGGGACGGCCAGCATCACGTTTTCGTCTTTGCCGTGATTGCGCACGTTCGTCTGCTTCTTCTCTTTGACGAAGTTGACGTCGGCGTCGGCCGGGCGGTTGTGCTCGCCCACGATCATGCCTTCGTAAACTTCCACACCCGGCGAGATGAAGAAGACGCCGCGGGCTTGAAGGTGATTCATCGCATACGGCGTCGCGGCGCCCATGCGATCGGACACAATCGCGCCGAGTTGACGCTTCGGCATCACGCCGCCCCACGGCTCCCAGCCATCGAAGAGCGTCGTCAAGAGCCCGGTGCCCCGCGTCGCCGTGAGAAACTCGCCGCGCAGACCGATGAGGCCGCGGCTGGGAATGCGGAATTCGAGGCGCGCGCGGCCGTGACCGTGATTGGCCATCTTCGTCATCCGACCGCGGCGCGTGCCGAGTCGTTCGGTGACGATGCCGATATATGCTTCGGGCACGTCGATGACCGCGAGCTCGTAGGGTTCATGCGCGACGCCGTCGATGATCCGCGTGACGACTTCCGGGTTGCCTAGCTGCATCTCGTAGCCTTCGCGGCGCATCGTCTCGACCAAGATCGCGAGCTGCAACTCGCCGCGGCCGAGAACGACGAACGTGTCTGGCGAGTCCGTGTCTTCGAAGCGCAGCGCGAGGTTCTTGCGCGTCTCTTTGACGAGACGCTCGCGGAGCTTTCTGCTCGTGAGAAACTTCGATGCTTTGCATTTTCCAGCGAAGGGCGACGTGTTGACGCCGACGCGCATCTTGATGGTCGGCTGCTCGACGACGATGCGTGGCAGCGCGCGATCTTCCCAACCCTCCGACAGATCGACGATGGTGTCGCCGACGTCGATTTCATCGATGCCCGCGATGGCGATGATCTCGCCCGCCTGCGCCTCCTGCGTGGTCGCGCGCTTGAGGCCCTCGAACGTCGAAAGAACCTTGATGGCCGCTTTTGCGCGCTCGCCGTCCTTGAGAATACCAACCGGCTGGTTCGCGCGGATCGTGCCCGAGCCGATACGCCCGATCGCGAGGCGGCCGACGTAATCGTCGTGATCGAGATTGTTGACGAGGATCTGTAGCGGCGCGTTCGGATCGCCCTTTGGCGCCGGCACCTTCGCAAGGATCGTCTCGAAGAGCGGCGCCAGATTCGTGTTCGGATCGTCGAGCGAGTGCTTCGCGATCCCTTCGCGTCCAATGGCGTAGAGCACGGGGAAATCCGTCTGCGCGTCGGAGGCTTCGAGATCGATGAACAGATCGAAGACCTCGTTCAACACTTCGGTGGGGCGAGCGTCGCTGCGATCGATTTTGTTGATGACGACGATGATCGGAAAACCGAGCTCGAGGCACTTTCGAAGCACGAAGCGCGTCTGAGGAAGCGGACCTTCGGCTGCGTCCACGAGAAGGATGGCGCCGTCGGCCATCATCAGCGTGCGCTCCACCTCGCCACCGAAGTCAGCGTGACCCGGGGTATCGACGACATTGATCTTCGTGATGTCGCCGTCGGGCGAACGCCAGCGGACGGAGGTGTTCTTCGCGAGGATCGTGATGCCGCGCTCACGTTCGAGATCGTTCGAGTCCATGACGCGCTCAGCAACGGTCTCGTTCTCGCGGAACGTCCCGGCTTGCTTGAGCATGTGGTCGACGAGCGTTGTCTTGCCGTGGTCGACGTGGGCAACAATCGCCACGTTTCGGAGCTGCATGGGGGTGCCGCTCTTTAGTCGTCAGCAAGCTACGCGGCAAGCGACTGTCCTCGCGCGGTGCCCGGCCATTCGATGATCGCATTCGAGGCGCTGATTCCGAGTACCCACGGCACAGTGTGCGACACCCTTGGAAAGAGCTTATCGAGCGCCGTTTGCACGCGCTTTCGCTCTGCCTCGATCGGTTGCAGGTGCAACCTGTGGCAAAGCTCGTCGAGATCGTCGTCGTCAGGCATGAACGTGATCGGCCGCTCGGTCCCCTCGATGATCCGCAGGTTCGCTGCGTATCCGAGCTGGTGAAGCAGCGCCAGCGCCTCGAGCGCGGCTGGCCGCGGTGAGCGCGCCACGCCGTGCACCTCGCGCCAGAGAGGAGCGAGGCGGTCGGCGGGTGCGCGCAATCCGAGCAAGAGTTTGCACGTGCGCCGCGCCGAACGCGTCATGTGCTCCAGGAAGGCGACCGGATCGGCGACGACGTACAGGACATGGGACGAGTAGACGAGATCGACCGGAGGCATCTCGCAGGGCCAGCTCTCGGCGATGACTGTTACGCGTGCACCGTCCTCATCGACACGTGCTTGCAGTCGCGCGCGCATCGACGGCGACGGCTCGACGGCGACGACCTCTCTGCAGTGACGAGCCATCGGCACGGCGTGCCGGCCCGTGCCTGCGCCGATGTCGGCGACAACGTCTGTCGGGAGAACGCCCGCGCGCAGTTGGTCAACCGCGATGTCAGCAGATTGGCGGCCAACACGATCGAAGTGCAAAGCTCGGTGCTGCCACGGATCTGCGCTTTCCACTTCGCCGTGTGTCTCGGCCGTCCTCATCATCTCTCGCCATTGATCGATCCAGTCGACACCACCCGCACGGACGCCCATGGTGACGTCACTGTTCGCACGGCGCGGACGATGGCGTCAACGAACGTCTCGAGCGCGCCGTCATCACCCACTTCCAAGTCCGCCACGGCGTCTTCGAGCTCGAACTTCTCCACTACGGCGAAGAGTTGGTCGGCGCGTACGACCAAGATCGCGAGCGCGTGACCGGCGAGCGCATCGCGAATCGCGTCGTGATGTCCGCCGCCGGAGACTTCGAGCTTGCTGACTTCGTCGACGATGACGATGTCACATGCGCTCATCGCTTGGCGAACCCATGTGCCCGCAGTGGCGAAAGCGTCGTCGTCGAAGACGAGCGAACAGAATTCGCGTAGCGCGTTGGTCTTCGCTCCTTCGGGCGGTGCACCGCGACGCGCAATGATGACACCGCTCTTCGAGTTGCCGACGCGGTGTGCGCGATACGCAATGCGCTCGCCGTTTTCGTGTACCGCTTCTTGGATCACGCCTCCAACGGCGATGCCGCGAGAGGTAAGCATGTCCGCGACGCGCGCGGCCGTAGTCGACTTGCCCGTGCCTTTCCCACCCACGATGAGTGCCCATCGCTTCGTCGGGTTGTTCGTCATGCAGACTCCTCGTGGTCAGTCGACGATGCGAGATCTTGCGCGATGTTCTCGGCAAGATTCGCTGCGTGTTCGATCGCAAACACGATGGTGTTGAAGAGGCGCCAAGGGATGCGCGACCATCCGGGATTTCGAGTGGCGATATCGGCGTACCCTTGGCGAAGCGCGTCGATCAGCGAGGGCAGGAGATTGAAGGCGATGAGCAGGACTTCGCCGACACGCTTGAACCGCTTTCCGGTGAGCCGCCGAATGGCGCGTGCGGGCGGGTAGATCGCCATCACGCTCCTCGAGAGACCCACGAGGCCAAAGGCTCGCGCGATCATGGTCGTTGCTGCAAGCGCGCCGCTGAACGAGAGAGCGAGCCCCCAAACGGTTCCTTCTTTTTTTCCAAGAACGGCCCCGAGCACGGCAAGCACCACGAGAGCGATGAGCCATCGACGAAAATTGCCGAGGCCCCGCCGCAACGTAGGCGCAAGGATCCGCGCAAGCGCAAACGACCCGACCCACGCGACGAAGTGCCATTGCGCGGGCGTAGCGAACACGAAGACGAGCAGCGCGGCGGACAACAGGAGCACGAGGATGTGCTGATACCGTTCGCTCATGACGCCCTCTGCTTGCGGACGAGGCGTCCCGCACGATGCCCTGCTATTGCCGCTGAGACGCCGATGGCAGCCACGATGGTTGCGAATGGCAGCACGACGAGCACGCCACCCGAGCGTGGCAACGACAGCCATGCCTCGGCGCGCGAGAGCAGCTCGCGGTAGAGAGCGAGCATAGGCGCACCGTAGAGCACGATCTGCGTGATCACTTTTTGCGAGATCGCCCAGAGCGTGGCGAGGCCACCACCGATT
>Ga0123357_10001657_pt1 | contig 23932 bp, 25 predicted proteins | sample TergutEmb28metaG_FD_89873 | JGI IMG/M metagenome (GOLD analysis project Ga0123357, IMG submission 89873) | Embiratermes neotenicus P4 segment gut microbial communities from Petit-Saut dam, French Guiana - Emb289 P4 | ecosystem: Host-associated > Arthropoda: Insects > Digestive system > Gut ... | reverse complement strand
TTGAGTGCTCCGGCGGTTTCAAACATCGCCAGTTTATCGCCGACCAATGAGTCCATAAAATCGAAGGCATCTGCGTTCTGGAATACGCGGTAATCTTTACTCACGATGCCGAGGATGGAGCGGGTGTCATCGCGAACGTTCGCAACGTGATCGGGGTCGGATACTGAGTGCCAAGAGGTCGGGTCGGTGGCGTTGATGGGCCACTGACCAACGTGCCAGTTGAGACCGGCGAGGTTGATCGCCTCCGCGCTGGTTGCGGCGTGTTCGATGGTTTTACCGAGATGATGCCATGCGGGGGTGCCGGTGACGAAGATGGCGGCTTGGCCGGTGCTGGTGTCGATTTCATGCGGCATAGGAAAAATCCTTTCGTTTGAAAACGTTGATTATGAAAGAACATTGCGTACAGAAATTACGATGCAGGAATTACGGTGCGGGAATGACACGCGGCTTGCGGTGAAGCTGGTTGAGCCACCGGGGATCACGAAGCCAGCGGCGGGCAACACGGCCTTTTCTGCGGGGTAGGATGTTGTTGCCAAGCTCGCGGCAATCACTGGTGCTGAGCTGAGACATCAGAACGATAGACATAAAAATCTCCTTCCCACCTGAGGTGGGGCAAAAAGGTTAAGGTTTAGGATCAAAAAACAATGGATGAGTTTCTTGCGATGGGTCCGGCGGCGTAGGAGCCGGTCGGGAAAGATGCTCATCGCACTCTGGCGTTTACGTACTTTCGGCCCGGACCGGGACTACCCGGACCCCTGCCTTTGCCCGCCAGCCCCCGAAGAAACGCGAGTGCTCCCACAAGAAGGAAGGTGGCAATGATCCACACGACGGCCATGAAAATGTTGTGACACGCTCGTTCAAGATGCTGCGCGATATGTGATAGGCTTCGAGACAAACTCATCAGTCCCATGAAAACCGGCACCAGAAGCCAGACCGCTCCGGCCAGAACCAATAGTGGTACCGCGATAAAGAGGAGGACTCGCAGCCCGAGGATAATCCATGCCCGAAGCCAGCCGTTAGGACCGAGCCGGTACTCCACCACCCCCGCGAAGTATCCGAGCGACGCGATCATTCTTCGCGTCATGCCGAAGTTGTCGAAGTCGTCAGGCATGGCCGGGGGCGTCAGCGGGTGCAGGTCACAGGTCACGACTGAGCGGATCATGGTGTGTAAGGTTTTCCTGGCCTGCGGCTTAACGGCGAGGGCGGCATCATTTTCGTCCGGCGTCATCACGGTCCCTCCTGTCCGGGCTGCCGATTTGCGTGTGCCCGGCGAGCCGTGCTTCCGATGGCCGTTCCGGCTACGACGCCGACCAAAGTACCCAAAGGAATGCCCAACCACGCGATGCCTCGCCATCTCGCGGAGGCCCGTTGTTCCGTCAGCAGTTCCTCACGCACACTGGCGACCGCCTTCCGCTCATCTTCGAGTACCTGTTTGATTTCGGGGTTGGACTGTCGGAGCATTTCGAGTTCAGCGCGTGCCACGTCACGCTCCCGCACGACGGCGTAGTAGGTCGAATCGAAGGTGAGAGCCTTCGCGGACGGCAGAAAAACCGCCATGAGGCAGCACGTCACTGCCACAAATTGAAATACGTTGATTCGTAACATGATTTAGTCTCCTGAGTTGATGCCGGTGTACCGGGGGCACAGGTTTGAGACGACCGGGGAGACGGCCTCAAACCTGTGCCCGGGGAGAGGGAGGACGCGGATGGTTTATCTGCCGCCGCAAGCGGAACATCGGCTGCGGTAGGGGCAGGTCGTGCAGTTCATCGGGTGAGGTGCGGCGTAGAAGTTACCCGCGACGATGGCCGACCACGTTTGGACGGCGGATTCGGTCATCGCGGCGATGCGGTCGGGATCGGTTGGGACTGGCAGAATTTGGACCTTCGGCGACTTCGCCTTCGTCAAGATCGCAAACGCCAGCTTCACCGGCAGCGCCATTTGCTCGGCTATGTCCGCCGCCGCCGAAGCATAAATCTGTAGTTGTTCGCTCGATTCCTGGGCCTTTTCTGGCGTCCATTTACTGCGACTTGTCTTAAAATCTGTCACGAAAAGAGCGACATCGGAACAGGTCACGAGGTCCACCCGCGCCAACACGTCCGGTAGGTCGGGATGAAGGACGATCCGAAGCTCTTCCTCGATTCCGAGCACGGTGCCCTTCGGGGTCGCCAGCGGACTCTCCAAAAACGCGGCGATAGTGCGATCCGCGAGGGCGTGTACGGCGGCTTCGTCTTCCTTCGCCCCGTACTTAACCGGCACACCTTCACCCGCCTGCTCCACGTTCTCCTCCCACGCCAGCCGGTACGCTACCTTCATCTCGTCCGCCGAGAGGGTCAGCCCTTCCAGCCGAGCACGGTAGAACGATTCAAGGCTGGCATGAAGGGAGCCACCGTAGATGAGACTGACGGGCAGAAAATCCTTCGGGGCGTTCTGGACATACTGAAATTCAAACTTTTTCGGGCAGGACCGCATAAGGCTAAGCTGGGAATAGCTGACATATGGTCGTCCGGTGATCTGTGTTGCGATCTGATTCGGTGGTCGTTGCGGGAGCGGCGTTGGCGCAGAGGCCCGCCGGTCCACAGTCATCGTGGTCATAGTGGTTCCTTTTTTTTAGATGTTGAAAACGAAACGCTGAGGGAAGACGGAACGGAGGCGACTATCACCTCGCGGCGGACCAGCGACGAGAGTGACCGTTTTGCGTCGGAGCCTGCGACTTGAGGTGGTCGATGAGTTCACTGGCCTGTTTGATGCTCAGTTCGTCCAGCGACACGCCGAAAAGATCGTGGGCTTCTTGCGAGGGATCGAGACCGGCACGGTCGGCAATACTTTCAATGGCACGCGCCTGGGACTTCGTGACGCCGCCGCCGTTGTGGTTGCCGTTGGTACGACCGTTACCGTTCGCGTAGCCGTTGCCGCTGCCGTTGGCGTGACCGTTGCCGTTTACGGGACCGCAGTGATGGCTTCCGCCGTTCATCCTCCCCGCAGTGTTCGCGGGCATCGCTTCCGCCGCATGAGCGTTCACCTGACGATTGATCGCGTCCTCGGCCTGTGCATAAAGCCCGTCGATCTGCGACTGCAACTCACCGGGCTTCGCGAGAAGCGCCTGGTCAAGTTCCGCTGTGACGTTGATCGAGTAGCCGGTGCTCTGATAGTCTTTGCTGGCCTTCCGCGATAGACCGACGTTAATGGAAAGAGGCATAGTGTCTCCTTTGCCCTGAAGGGCGGTAAAAGTATGAAATGCTCGGGAAAACGATAAAACGGAACCGGCACACACCGATCCGTTCAAGCGGAACCGCTAAGCTGTCCCACCATATATTCTGACGCGTTTAGATGCGTTATTTAGCCGTCGCCCGACGAGATGAGGGAGGAGCCAGGTGCCGGGCTGTCGCTGGGGTTTTGACGTTGGAGCGGGGGCTTGGCATTGATCTCAGCGTGGATATAGAATGACCTCATCCGTGCCGTGGAGCAGAGGCATCCCGGCTGATTTCGGTTGACCTTTTATGGAGAAATACCGCTGTAGTAAACGAAAACAAAAACGTCACCGCGTAGGTCGGCGTCATAACTTGGGAACCGGCAGAAATCTACGAAATTCAAGTCGTTCCCCATTGGAGATTCACCCAGGCGTCCTTCGGGATGCTTGTGTGTGTGTTTCTCCAATGGGCTTTTCGTAGAGCCTCTGCCGGGACGCATGGCAAGCGTCCCCTTTTTTATTGCCATCGCGTCAACAACGACACGGATCAGCCCGAATCCTCTGTGATTCGGGCTTTTTTAATGGAGAAAACCATGACGAAACATATTCTGCAAACCGTTCTCTTGCTCGGCATTCTGCTGACCACGAACCTCATCGCGTTCGGACAGGCAGCCGCCAAGCCTACCTTCAAGTCCCCCGACGCCGTCGCCGCCGTCAAAGCCTACGAAGCCGCCGAAGCGAAGGCCAAGGCCGACTACGAGAAGGCCGTGGCGACAGCGAGGACTACCGCGATCAAGTCGCTGACGGCTGCTATGGAGAAGGCGACGAAGGCCGGGAGCCTTGATGAGGCCGTGGCGATCCGCGACAAGATCGCCGAGTTGAAGGCGGAGGAAGAGGCGGGGACGCCGAAGCCGTTCGTTGCCGCGATTGTCGGAACGTGGCGAGACCCCGGCGGCGATACTTGGGTCTTCACCGAGGACGGCAAGTTCGAGTCGCGGCGATGGGGTGCAAACGGTACATGGACGGTTACAGCGACTGCCCTGCAAATAACCTTTACCAGCACCAATCACCGAGGACGTGTTGATACGTTCCAGTCGCGGGACGGCGACACGATCAAAGGTAAGTCATCATGGGGGCAAGCCGTAACACTGAAAAAGGACGCTGAGAAGTGATGAACATCTACGTCCTAGCCGTCAAGTCCCGTCAGCCGGTCATCACGAACTACCTGCACATGATCGGCTTACCGTTTGAGATCGCTGATTTTGAAAGCGACACCCGAATTGACCACCTTGCTATATGAGGAGAAAACCATGCTTGATACACTGAAAAATGTGAGCGCCATCTCGTTGCTGTTGGTCATCGTAGGCGTTTTGGGGTGGTGTAAACTAACAGACACTCCTGAAGCCTGGGTGAAGAAACGCGGTGGTGATGTTAACAAGATCAACGCGGGAGTAAACGGCGCTGACTATACTTTGATGCATCGGGCCGCTATAGAGGGACGTGTGGATGTGCTTACTTGGTTAAAGGAACGAGGCGCGGATGTAAACGTCAAGGACGGGATGGGCTGGACACCCATGCATTGGGCGGCTTTTTTTGGCAAAGTCGATGTTATGGAGTGGCTACGAGCACAAGGTGCTGTTGTAAACGTCAAGGACAAGGATGGCGTTACGCCCATGTCTTTGGCAAGGCAGCGAGGTCATGTTGAGGTCGTGAAGTGGGTGAAAGAGACTGCCGCTCGTCCAACTGACCAAGGGCTGGCGGACTGGGCGAAGGGAACTCGCGTGGTGTACAAGGAAGGGATGATTTATCATGATTATTGGGATGTTGAAGCCAGCCAAGTGAGTGATCTCAATGTGGAAAGCGTGTCGATCGGTACTAATGACCTGTACGAAATCACCTATAATTTCAAGGCGCTTGCCGAAGGTAAAGGCGTATATATAAGAGTTCTCGTGCGTTATTATGAAGAGGAGAATAATAAACTTAAATTCCACGACTTAACGGTCCTTGACCATAAAACGATTAGGTAACGCAAATTCGAGAGAACTTTCGGCAGGTGGCCACCGTTTCTACGGGATGACGACCGAACCGAGGCAGGAATCGCCCTTCGACCACTGGGACGTGGCGGGGAGTGTGAGGCGGGACGGTTAAAACATGAGGAGGTGCCATACGGACTACCTCGACGAAATCAAACAGCGTGTGACAACTTTTCTTGCCAGACAACTTGATCGCGATACCTTTTGTGTAAGCATCGTCGCGGACGACATGATTATACCGTCTGCTCGCTTTTGCCGGGCAGGCAATGCGCCGGGTCAACCTCTTTGCCGCATTCGCCGCAGGCGGCACTTCAGCCCGGAAGAATCCAGCCGGTGCGGGCGATTTGCGGGGCGTTTGATCGTGGCGGTTCCAAGTACCGCCACGACCTCTGGCATCGCTTGGTGAGGCTTTCTCCGGCCTCCTACGCCTTCCCCTCCTCCTTCCCCGCCAGCAGCCGTCACACCGCTTCAGCTTTCCGTTGACGGGCGATGTCCATCTTCCGGGCGATCAGGCGGTCGATTTGCGGTGAGGTCGATTAAGATGTCGAACCGTTACCCGTCGTGACCTACCGGGTGCCGCAGTCGCCGCCGGTGGCACTTCACACCGTTGGCCCTCTTCGTCGTGCCGTGCCCACCGAGAGCGTGGCGCGTGGTTTCTGTGCGTTCCTGGCTGTTTTACGTCGGAGCATTCGAAGGCCGATATCACGCAAATTTATGCCGAGTTCAGCTTGGACAAAACCATCGAAATCGTGAGAATGACCAGCTGAGCTTACAGCCGATCATGCGAAGAGCGTTTTTTACGATGAGCCAGAGCTACGAACATCCTTATCTCCGTGAAGCCGCAGAGTTCTTCCGGGAGAAGGCGGGCGAGATGCAAGAGTCGATGAACGAGAAAAAGGAAATGCTTTCGAAAAAGGAAACGCTGACGTTGATGAACGGGTTGCGGGAGTTGAAGAAAAAGTTTGCTCGTAATCTCGGTTTCGCTGTTTCGGAATTACGACGCATAGTATCCGACAAAGCAGTATACGACAAAGCATTACGTGAGCTTCTATGGTGGAATCATCCGCTGCGTTCTCCAGACGACGACGCACTCCGACAAGCAATCACCGATCCCGATGGCATTCCCAGCCGATGGCCTACCTGGGAGATAGGGTACAACGACTTCCTCTTTGATGCGGGGCGATACGTGCTACGAGCCTCGCGTCACTACGGCGTATGGAAGGCTCTCACCGACGATTTCCCCTCTGAGACGCCCTGCGATGATGCCGATGACAATGCCTGTCGAGCATATTGGGAGGAGACCGTTCTTCCGCAGAGTAAGCGGAGATTTAAGCAGGATTTTACATCGAAGGACAGTCCGGAGGCCGATCTGTGGCGATGTGTCATTGATCGCATTGATGCTTTTAAGCTATGGGCGAAGCTGATCGAAGATCATATCAACGCGACTCCGCCTGCGACTGACGGCGGCGAAAAGCCGGTATCCTCTGAACCTACGCCGGTGACAACCAAGCCAGAACAAGGGAATGCGTCGGGAGATCAGGACGCCGCAATCAACGAACGCCAACAAAAAATCCTGATCGCCATGTTCGAGCTAAAAGCGTTCGATAGCGATTCCCGCTGTAGCACCGAGAAGATTGCCAAGCACACTGACAAGTTCGCAACCCCGAAGAGCTACAAACAACCGATGGCGGATTTGGGAAGGCACGGTCTGGTCAATAAGAAGCGAGGTTCCGGCGGCGGTTGCTGGTTATCTGAGAAGGGACAAGAGCGAGCCGAACAGCTCAAAGGAAAGGTGTAACACCTTTTACACCTTTTTTGCACCATTCCAGTCCTGTTTAACACCTTTATAACTGCATACTGTTTCTTGTTATGACCGTCATGTAGGCGGCCACAAACTTTCCTCGTGTAAGGAGTATAAGTGATGGGTCTGTCAGTGTCATCTAAGAGCAACAAAAAGGAGCAGTATGTTTAACCAGAACAGAAATGCACAGGATATCCCGGCCCTGCTGACCAAGGCGCTAATTCGCAAGCATTACATTCCAGCGGGAGAGCGCACGTTGGACCGCTGGATTGCATCGGGGACATTCCCCCACCCGGATATTGCCATCGGCGGCAAGGTACGCTACTGGAAGCGCGAGACAGTCGAGGCGTGGATTGATGCGCAGGCACAAGGGGATGCGTATGGTGGAACTGTTATGCAATGGGCATAACCGAGGAATGAGCGTGATAGACGGAAAGACGGTGAAGGGAATGCGATACTTGATGAATAGTCATGTATGCGGTAAGATGCCGAGCATGAGCAAGATTCTCGACGCGATTCGGAAAGCTATCGAAGCCGGTGATAAGACCCGGTATCAGCTATCAAAGGAAACCGGGCTCGACCAAGCCCAGCTTTCACGGCTGATGAGCGGGGCTGGCGCGATGAGCTATGAAAATTTGGAACGTCTGGCCGATGCTTTAGGGTTGGAAATCATCATCCGGCCAATGAAGGTGAAAGCCGGTAAGGTAAAGAGAGGTTAATTATGGCAAGTATCTTTAAGCGGGGGCGGTGGGTGGATGCTGACGGGAAGGTTTGTAAAAAAGGGACGCTGGGAGCGACGCTGCAAAAATCCCGTTACTGGATGGTCAAATACTACATCGATGGCAAGCCCCAGTTCGTCAAGGGTTACACCGACCGGCAGGCGTCGGAACAACTGGGCGCGAAGCTGGAGCGTGCCAAAGCACACGGCGAGCAAGGTTTAATTGACCCGTACAAGGACCATCGTGCCCGCCCGCTTGCCGAGCATATCGACGATTACCTTGCTGATCTGCGGACGCTGGGACGCGATGACATGTATGTGTACAACATCGAAAAACGTCTGGCGAAGCTGTTGTCTCTTTGCGGGTGGACGAAGTTGGGCGACATTACTGCTGATTCGTTCTGCCGATGGCGTGAAATGCCAATCGAGCAGCAGCAGGTCGCGGGGGAGGACAAGCGGATCGGCCCCAACACATTAAACCAATATTTGGAGACGCTGCGGACATTTTGCGGCTGGGCTGTGAAGCGGAAGCGTATGGCGACCAATCCCCTTGTGGATGTGGAGAAGATGGACGACTCTGCCGACATCCGCCGGGAACGACGATCGCTGACGCCAGAACAAATCGCTTCACTGCTGGCGGTTGTACCAGCACACCACCGGATCGTTTATCGTTTAATTTTGTCCACCGGGCTTCGCCGACAGGAAGCCATGGACTTGCGGTGGGGTGATGTACGTTTTGGTTCGTCGAAGTCATTCCTGCAACTGCGAGCCGAGGCGACCAAGAATCATCGTGCCGCCATGCAGCCTTTACTGAGCAGCGTGGCGGCGGGTCTGCGAAGGCTACGGGGCGATGCCGGTGATAATGACAGCGTGTTCCCTTCGATCCCAAGCATATATATCCACCGCAAATATCTGGCGGCGGCGGGCATTCCGTGGAAGGATGAGGATGGACGCCAAGCCGACTTCCACGCCCTGCGACATACCTTCGGCACACTGCTCAGTAACGCGGGCGTACCGCCCCGCGTCGTTATGGAGCTGATGCGGCATTCAGACATGCGGCTGACAATGAAGACGTATACCGACCCGTGTGCTCTTGATACTGTCGGGGCGGTAGAGAAGCTGCCACTGCCAACCGGCGACGATTCGTTTGCCGTTTCCGCGACGGGGGCCGATGGCGAAATAGTGGACTCTGCGCGCACCTTTTGCGTTACCTATCCACAGGCTGAAATAGGGATATGTTCGGCTGCCATCGGCGACTACAGCATCGACGCAACAAGTGACGTAACTCTTGTAATTGGCGGCAATTGGCAACAAAAAACCCCTTCCGGCGAGGAAGGGGTCACTAGCTGGGGGACTAGGATTCGAACCTAGACAGGCAGAGTCAGAGTCTGCAGTGCTACCGTTACACCATCCCCCAGTGTCTCGGTCGGGTTTCACAGTTTATCCGATTACACCACTTACTTCAATTTGCTTCAATTCCTTCCTTTCCACAAGGGCGAGCCCGTTTTTTCAGGGCGAGTCAGTTTCGATGGTCAAAGGCATTTTGCCAGTAGTGGTTCCAGAGGCCGGTGCTTTGGTAGAGGGCTTCCAAGGCCATCAAGGATTCGGCGTTGTCGAGGTCCCAGCGGCGGCCACGACCTTTGATGCGGTCCGTTGTCACACCACTCATCGACTCCATCGGGCCGCTGCCGACGTCCCAGCCATGAACATCGCACTGGTCGTAACCTGCTTCCGCGTGACTCCCACCAGTCGATGTTCCTGAGACTGATCATAAAAAATAGTGACATAGACCTGCTTATAACGCTGGTCCGACCCTCGCTTAACACCGGGCAATCGCTTGAGCTTCCCTCGCTTGCCACGAGGCGTGGCCTTAGACGGGGGTTTGAACATACAAGCCACGAGACGAAGATCACGAAAAAGAGCTATCAATCCAAAAATCTTCGTGCGTCTTCGTTTCTTCGTGGCTTCGTGGTAAATTTTGGCAAGATAGAAAGGAGTGGCGCGATAGTAGTACAAACAGCCACAGACAGAATTTGGGTTGCCAATTCCTTCGTCTGTCTGTGCTTGTCTGTGTCTGTCGGTGGCTAATTTCAGCTATACTTGGTGGTTATGGCTCGGACAATGCTTTTTTCTGTAGGGCATCGGGGAGCATCCGCGTATGCGCCGGAAAATACGATCGCGGCATTCGAAGAAGCGATCCGATTGGGCGCCAAGGGCGTCGAATTCGATCTGCGAATCACGGCAGATGGCGTCATGGTCGCACTCCACGATGAAACCGTCGACCGAACAACACACGGAACAGGAAAGGTTGCCGAGCTGACGTGGCACCACCTGCGGCAACTGGATGCGGGTTCGCAACTGCATCCGCGCTTTACAAGAGGGAGGGGGGTGCGGATCCCGTCGCTGCAGGAGGCGCTTTTGGCGATCGGCCCTTACGCCCGGCCGGTGATCGAACTGAAAACAGAGCTGCCCTGGGCTGAACTCGTGGCGATGCTGCGGCGCTTCGACCTGGAGAAAAAGGCGATGGTGATCAGCTTCGAAGGCAGATGGCTCTCGGGCGTTCGGAAAGCATCGCGGGAGGTGCCACTGGGGCTGCTTGCCCAGCGATGGTATGAGAATTTGCCCGATCTGGCACGAGGACTGGACGCGGAGGCACTTTTGTTGCATACTGACATTCTGGGGACGAGTCAGGTAGCGGCCGCGACTGCCCGGGGACTGGAGACTTGGGCCTGGACAGTCAATGATATAGGCGTCGTGGCGGCGAGTGCGGCGATGGGCGTCACCGGAATCATCACCGATCAACCGGATCTCATCCGCACGCGGTAAGGCCTGAATAAACGGTAGTTTGATTTTCGATTTTCAATTTTCAATTTTCGATTTGATGCCGAAATTGAAAATCGAAAATCGAAAATCACTTCTTTTCATTTTGGATGGATGACACTTGCCAGAGAACAAACACCACGATCGGCCCCAGACGATGGGGATGCTGGAAATCACCGACAAGGGGCACGGATACCTGCGGATGGCTGAGCGCCGCTTCCGTCCGCAACCGCTGGACCCGTATGTGCCCACGGATGTGATCAAGCGGACGCAATTGCGCGCGGGATTGATGCTGAATGTGAACACGGGGCCAAACAAGCGGGGACCTGGGCCGTTGGTGACGTATGTCAATACGGTGGAAGGGCGGTCGTTGCGGGAGTATCTGCATACGCCCTATTTTCAGGATTTGACGGTGATCGACCCGCGGGAGCGGCTGCGCCTGGAAACGCCCGGCGGACCGGCGTCCATGCGGATCATGGAATTGCTCACCCCGATCGGACGTGGCCAGCGCGGACTGATCGTCGCACCGCCCAAGACGGGAAAAACAACGCTGCTCAAGCAGATCGCCGAAGCGACGGCCAAGAATTACCCGGACATCAAAGTCTTTGTCCTGCTGATCGACGAACGCCCGGAGGAAGTGACCGACTTCCGCCGAAGCCTCCCCATGTGCGAAGTCTGGGCAAGCAATACCGACGAAGATATCGATTCGCACGTCCGCACGGCACGGATGGTCATCGAACGAGCCCGGCGACTGGTAGAGTTCGGACAGCACGTCATGGTCATCCTCGACTCGATCACCCGCGTAGGCCGAGCGTTCAACCATTTCGTCGGAAGCTCCGGCCGAACCATGTCCGGCGGCATCGACGCCCAGGCCATGCAGGAACCCCGCTCCATGTTCGGCTCCGCACGAAACATCGAACACAAAGGCAGCCTGACGATCATCGCATCCGCCCTGATCGACACCGGCTCACGCATGGACGAACTGATCTTCCAGGAATTCAAGGGAACAGGGAACATGGAACTGGTACTGAGCAAGAAGCTCGCGGAACGCCGTATCTGGCCGGCGATCGATCTGCCGGCATCGGGCACGCGAAAAGAAGCCCTGCTGCTCGGATCGGAAGTGGAACGCAAGGTAGCCTTGTTACGGCGAGACCTGGCGAGCCGAGATCCCGTGCAGGCGATGGAAGCGCTGCTCAAAGCAATATCGAAGTTCCCGACCAACGAACAATTTTTGGCGAGCTTCTAAAGCATTTTTCACTCGCCCGTAGCGTTTTGGAGCCCCGCATGGCAATGCGGGGCTTTGGCTCTCGCTTCCTGCGCATGTCATCACGCCTCGACCACATGAAAAATGCTCTAAAAAAAGGCCCGTTTGATGTAACGCAGGCATCTTGCCTGCTGTGCCGCGGGCATCTTGCCCGCGTTACATGGTCAGGAGCAGTGACGCGGGCAAGATGCCCGCGGCACGGCGGGTGAGACGCCCGCGTTACATCGAACTGACGTTAAAAAAAGCCCAGGGACTGCAGTCCCTGGGCTTGTGCGACTTCATGGTTGCGTTCATGTCGGGGGGCGAGCGTCAATGGGAGCGGCGGCGATAGAACATCGCCAGGCCGCCCAGGCCCAGCAGCATCAGGCTTGCCGGTTCCGGCGTCGCTAGAGGGCTACCGATGGTCAGGAGGATCGTGTTGTCTTTGACCGAGAACATGTAGTTCATGCTGCTGAGTTCGAAGCCCGCCGGGGTGTCGCCGATGGCGAACTCATCGTTGAGGTTGCCATAGAAGTTCAGGGTGTTGAAGGTGAAGAGCGTGTAGGAGCCTTCCCCAATCGAGCCTAGACCGTTGGCTTCCGCGTTGTCGATCAGGTTCAGCGTGATCTTGCCGGTTTCCGGCAAGGTCAAGGTCCCGTCGACGGCCAACATATCGCTGTGTCCCATGGATCCGAACTCGAAGTCCAGGACGCTTCCGTTCTCAAAGGTCACATTTTCGCCGGTGAGGGTGCCGATGGAGTTTCCCGGAGCGAGGTGCGAATATTCCAGGAAGGTCACGTCGCCGATGATTTTGCCGGTTCCGCCGATGATTTGGTTTTGGTGCACTTGGAATCCGTCTTGGACGCCGCTGACATCGAGTTGTCCGCCGACGATGATTTTCTGGACGTCGAGCACGCCGCCGTTGAGGATATTCAACGACACTTGGCCATAGCCGCAATTGATTTGGCGAGCGGAGAGCGTTCCGCCATTGAGGGTTAAGTTCGCGGTGCCGTACTCCGCAAGTGTGACGGTGTCACTGGTGACCAGCCCGCCATGGGTGATATTCAACACGCCTTTTCCCGAGTCGCCGACGGTCAGGTTGCCGGTCAGTGCCCACTCTGAGCCTCTGCCGCTGACCGTCACCGTTCCAACGGCCTCGGTGCTGCTGTAGCCGCCCAGGTACCCATCGGCACTATTGACCTTTCCGCCATGAGTGATGTTCACCGTGCTGGTACCGCCGCCGCCGTATCCGACGATCAGGCTTCCGGTCATGGTCCAGGTCGAGCCCCGCCCGTCCACCGTCACTGCGCCGGCGCCGCCACCATAGGTGTAGCCCAGGTAGCTATTGGCGTTGTTCACAGTGCCGCCATTAATAATGTTCAAGGATGCGGTGCTCACGTCGCCGACAATCAGGTCGCCGGTCATGGTCCATTCGGAGCCGTGCCCTTGTACCGTCACCGTGCCTGTACTGCCGCCGGCATATCCCAGGTATCCGGCAGCACTGTTGACTTTTCCGCCATGGGTGATTTCGAGTGTGCCCGTACCGTAGTATCCCACGATCAGGTTTCCCTCGACCTGCCACTCGGAGCCGTGACCTTGCACCGTAACTGTACCGGAGCCCATGGAGTTGTATCCGATGTAGCTATCGGCATTACTGACCTTTCCGCCGTTGATGATTTTCAGCGAGCCGACGTTGGATTCGCCCACCGTCAAGGCGCCTTGCATCGTCCAGGTACCGGCTACTTCCGCGGACCCGGCGGCATTCACGCCCAATTCGGCGTTATTGGTTCCTGTTCCTGTCAGCGTGCTGCCGCTGTGGATTCTCAACGCGCCATCGCCGCTGACGTCCCCCTGCTTGTCGACGCCGACGGACAATCCCCCGCCATAGCTGACTGTCCCGCCATTGCGGATGTCCAATACGCCGGCGCCAAGGTCGCCCACGGCCAGGTTGTTGGTGATCTGCCAGCTTGAATTGACGCCGTCGACCGTGACGTTGCCGCTACTGCCGCCGTTGGAGCCGAGGTAGCCATTGGTATTGATGACTGTGCCGCCGTTGGTGATGTTCAAAGTGCCGGTGCCGTAGTTGCCCACCACCAGGTTGCCCAGCATCGTCCAGGTCGAACCTGTACCGTTCACCGTCAACGTGCCATCGCTGCCTGCGTACTGGCCCAGCGAGGTGTTTTGCGTTGTGACGACGGCGCCGACGTCGAGGAGGACGGAGCCGGATTGGTTGGGGTTGTTACCGATAACCACGTCGGTGTCGCTGGTCCAGGCGTTTCCATGATTAGGTGGCGTGACGTCGCCGACGATGGTAACGTCTGCCCGCGCCGACAGGGCGGTCATGCCCAGCACTGCCAGGGCCATCGGATGAATCACGGAAAACTTGCGGATACTCATGCTCGTCCCTCGTTGAAAAGATAGTTGAATGGATTGACCACTTTTTTACCGGGCATCAAACACTGATACCCGGTCGCCTGCGGCAAAGGCGATCGCCCCCCGCTACGCGGTTGAATGTTACCCTCATATATGCCACAGATATCGCGGGATGCAAATATTTTTTCTATTTTTTCAGCTCGATGCCTGATATTTTTAAGCGTACGGAATGCTGGGAATCATGGGGAAAATAGGAAGTCGCCGGTTTTTGAAAAAACTCGAAAAACGCCGGATATTTTGAGACCTATGTTATTTTCATTATGAGACCACTGCACATGATTATAAGACCGCCGCCAATTTTTGGTTTAGAGCATTTTTCACTCGCCTGTAGCGTTTTGGAGCCCCGCATGGCAATGCGGGGCTTTGGCTCTCGCTTCCTGCGCATGTCATCACGCCTCGACCACATGAAAAATGCTCTAATTCCCGTCGTTTCGATCATTTGAACATTTGAATTTGCTTCGAATTTCGAACTTCGAGTTTCGAATTTCTTCTGGCTGCTGGCTTCTCACTTCGTGCCGGTGTATTTGCTCACAAGTTTTTGGATCACGGGCTGATCGGGGTTGACTTTGAGGGATCGGTCCCAATAGCCGAGTGCTTCGCGCGCAGCATCGAGGTCGGGCGGCGAGGAGGCGATGGACTGCGTCATCGCGACGACGCCCATCCCGTTGAGAGCCGGCGTGTAGTCGGGGTCTTGGCGAAGCGAGTCGCTGAAGGCTTCGCGGGCGGCGTTGTAGTCCTTGAGCTTGTAGCAGGCCAGACCCAGACGCTCGGAGACGACGGGCGAAGGCGCAAGTTCGCGGGCCGTCTTCAGCGTGTTGCGAGCCAGGTCGAACTTGTTGAGCTTGATGTATTCCTGCCCGAGATTGATGTACACCTCCGGCTGGCGGTCGTTGAGCTCGATGGCACGCTTCAGCGAATCGATCGCGTTCTGCGAGTAGCCCATCTGGGCGTAGAGGGTGCCGAGATTCGCGTTGTTGGCGGCAGATTCGGTGTTGCCCTGGACCGCACGCTGAGCATAGGGTAGCCCACGCAGAGGCTGCCCCATCTCCGTGTAAACCATCGCAAGGTTCATGTTCGCCTGCGGATCCAGCGGCCGTATCTCGACCGCCTTCTGATAAGCCACGACAGCCTCCGCAAAACGCTTCAAATACTGGCACATCAACCCAAACTGATAGTTGGCGTTGAAGTTGTACGGTTCGAGAACGGTGGCCCTTTTGAAGTCGGTGGCAGCTTTTTCATAGTCGCCCTTCTTCTTGTAAACGTCGCCGCGAGCGATGTAAGCCAAACCCAGCGAGGGATTCTTGTCGATGGCGCTGGAGAGGGAAGCGAGTGCGGCGTCAAGCCGGCCAGACTCAGACTCGAGCTGACCCTTGAGATAGAGGTCCACGGAGGAGTTTTGGACTGCAGGTGCGCAGGCGGTAGCGAAGGCAGCAAGAATGACGAACAGCGGAATACGGAAATATTTCATAGCATTGTCTTCCCATTTGGATGCATTCATGGGGGGATTATCTATTTTTGGAGAGCAAATGCCAAGCGACCGCTAGCCTTGCGTGGAAACGTCGGAGCATGACTTCACTCCAGGCGCCTAACTGACATCAACTCGTAAAATTCGTAAAGTTCGTAAAATCCGTGGTGGGGTTCATGGCACTCGACAAGTTTAGCCGCGAGCCGACAGGCGAGCGTTTTTCCACGAATTTTACGAATTTTACGAGTTGATGTCAGATGGACACCTCATGTGTCATGCTCCTTGGAAACGCAAGGCCATTGGCTCTTGCAAAAAAATCCGCGCCCCCAATTGGGCGCGGATCTTGTTGGATTTTGGCAAGGTACTGCGTCTTATGAAGAGAACGCCTTAATTGTTTGGAACCGGGCGCTTGCTGAGCCAGCTCGAGCGATCGACGAGGCCGACGGTTTGCATGTCGTCGACCATTTGTTTGCCGTTGGTGTCGATGGCGCGAGCCATGCGATTGAAATTTTCACCCGGGGTATCAGTGAGGGTCGAACAGCCGACCTGGGGAAACGCGAGGAGCGAACAAGCCATCGTGAACAACAGTGCTTTCATGACGATCTCCGTGAAATTAAACCACGCCGAACTTCGTTACTCCTATTGGTATCCGCTTTGGCGTGTTGTGTCAATCGCCAGATGGGTTGATTTCCGTGAAGGGGGTGCATCCAGAATGAGTGGCAATCCCAAAAAGGTGCCCGTAACGACCCCGCTTTGCGGGGTGGCAGGTGGGAAGAATGCTTGGTGCATCCAGAATTGCCGCTCATTCTGGATGCACCTCTCTTTACCTTGTCACCCTGTCACCCCTTCACCTTGTCACCTTGTCACCTTATCATTGCCCCTTGACAGGTTCGAAGCTGGGCTGTATTTCCACAGGACTTTTTGGTTCGGAGAGTTTTATGAATCGTCCGGCAGACATTATTGTAGAGCGATTGACCAAGACGTATGGGCCGTTGGTGGCGGTCGATCGGGTTTCGTTTGAAGTGCCTAAAGGGGAGGTCGTGGGGTTTCTGGGACCAAACGGCGCGGGGAAGACCACGACGATTCGGATGCTGACCTGTTACATGCCGCCGACGTCGGGGAGCGCGAAGGTGGCGGGTTTTGATGTGTTTCATGAATCGCTGCAGGTACGGGAGCATATTGGCTACTTGCCGGAGTCAACGCCGCTGTATCACGAGATGCGGGTGAGCGAGTACCTGGATTTTCGGGCGAAATTGCGGGGGTTGGATCGCAAGACGCGTCGAAAGCGGATCGCAGAGGTGGCGGCCAGAACATGGCTGACCGACCGACTCCGAAGTCCGATTCACACGCTGTCGAAAGGATATCGTCAGCGTGTTGGGATCGCCGAGGTGCTGCTGCACAATCCGCCGGTGCTGGTGATGGACGAGCCGACCGTCGGGCTCGATCCGTCGCAGATTCGCGAAGCCCGGCGTCTGATCTCGGAACTCGCGGGGGATCACACCGTGCTGCTCTCGACGCACATCCTCCAGGAAGTGGAAATGGTCTGTCAGAAAGTGATCATCATGGCGCAGGGGCGGATCGTGGCGCAGGGGACGCCGGAGGAATTGAAGAATCGCACGGGAACAGGGATTCGCGTGGAGGTTCGTGGCCCGGCGGACCAGGTACGCTCGGCCATCAATGCGATCAACGGCGTCGACAAAGTGGAAATGGTCAGTGGGAGTGGTGCTGCGATTTGCGTACTCAACGTTCGCGGGAAAATAACGCCGGAGTTGCGGGAGGCGATCGCGACAACGGTCGCCCAGCGTGGATGGTCGCTGCGCGAAATGCGCCAGGAAGGGGCAACACTGGAAGAGTTCTTTATCAGGATCACGGATCCGGGTTCAATCGCGGCGTAACGCAGACGAAATGAGACGAAAATAGACTAAAACAAACAAACAGAGGGTTTATGAGTATGAGTCGGACATTGACGATAGCCAGGCGGGAGTTTACGTCGCTGTTTTATTTGCCGGTGGCGTATCTGGTGCTGTTTCTCTTTTTGTTGTACATGGGCATTTTGTTTGGGATGTTCATTTTTTATCCCGGTGCGCCTTCAGAGTTGCGAGGGGTGATCGACTTTTCGCGATTCGGGCTGTTTATCATCGTACCGTTGATGACGATGTCGTTCTTTGCCGACGAGTACAGTTCGGGTCGGATCGAGATGCTGCGGACGAGTCCGATCACGGAGTTTCAGCTGGTGTTGGGGAAGTTCATCGGCGCGTCGCTGTTTTACCTGGTGCTGGTGGCCTCGACGCTCATTTACGTGGGACTGCTGGCGATATACGGCCATCCGGACTGGCTCCAAACAGCCGCGTCGTACCTGGGACTGATCCTGATGGGCTGCATGTTCGTGTCGATCGGATTGTTCTTCTCGGCCTGCACGCAGAACCAGTTCGTGGCAGCGACGGCGAGCATCCTGACTCTGGGGGTCTTCAGCATCATCAGCGAACTCTCGACGCGGCTCTGGGGCGAAATTTCGATTTTCAACTGGTTCAGCATTCCGTTGCGGGCGCCGCTGTATTACCTGGGCGTCGGGCCGCACATCGCGGATTTTTCCAAGGGCGTCGTGGATACGTCGCACCTGGCTTATTTCCTGGTCTTCACGGGACTGTTCTTGTTTTTGACGTACCTGCTGCTGGAGAGCAAAAAATGGCGGTAAACGAAGAAGCCAGAAGCCAGAAGGTTTCAGGTTGATGGCTGATTCAAATCTTCTGGCTTCTGGCTTCTAGCTACTGGCTTCTTCATAGGAAAAGGTAAGTATTATGGCTGAGATTTCACATACAAAGCGGCATTGGTTGTACGGATTCAACGCGGTGGTGCTGGTGGCGATCGCGGTGGCGATCCTGGTGCTGGTGAGCTACCTGACGCAGAAGTGGCGGACGAGTTTCGACTGGACGTCCGGCGGACTCTACTCGCTCTCGGGCTCGACGAAGAGCCTGCTCAAGGAGGCCGAGGCGAAACAGCAGAGCTATGAATTACTCTCCATGTACCGTCCAGGCGAGCGCTCCCAGCGTGTGATGGATCTGCTCAACGAATATGCCCGGCAATCGAAGGCGATCAAGGCAACAGACGTGTCGGACGTTTCGCTGGAGGAGACGGAGCGTCGGATTCGGTCGTTGTATACGGAGGAGATCAAGCCTTACGAGACGACGATCGGCGGTTTTGAGCCGTTGGCGGAGGAGTTGACGAAGTTTTTCAAGCAGGAAGGGGCCAATGTCGGGGCTCTGGCGCAAAAGCCCGGGGCGAGCGAAGCGCTGAAGCGTGCGGCGGCGGAGACGCAGGGGGCGTTTACCAAGGTCTTGCCGGAGAAACTGGCCTATATTGCCAACATGCTGCGGAAGTTGACCGAGTCGACGTCGCCCGAGTGGTCATCGGCCGCCAGTCTGCTGAAAACAGGGGTCGCCACCAACGAGGTTCCATCGATCGACATGTTGGAAACGACGCTGAAAATTTACGTGGATCCCGCCAAGCGAAAGGACGCTTTACCCGAAGAGTTGCTGCCGTATTTCGCGTCGGCGGAGGGGCGGTTCAAGGACATTCTGGCAAAGGTAACGGCATACCGGGAACAGCTCGATAAATTGCAGCCGCTGAAAGTGCAGGAGGTTCTGGATGCGATCGGGGAACGGTCGGTGGTGGTGATTGGGCCGCAGGCGGTGAAGGTGATTTCGCACGAAGAGCTGTTCAAGCGACAACCCGGGTCGGATACGGAAGAGGAGTTTAATGGGGAGCAGGCGGTGAGTTCGGCGATTCTGTCGCTGGCGCGTCCGGAGAAGGTGAAGGTGGTGTTTGTGACGGTGACGCCGCAGCGACTGACGGGGCCGGGCGGGCCGTTCAGCGACATGATTAGTACGCTAGAGCAGAGCAATTTTGAGGTGATGGAGTGGTCTCCGCCGTCGGCGACGCCCAATCCTCAGGCTCCGCCGCCGAGTCCGACGCCGCCGGCCCAGGGCGCAGGCGTGGTCTGGGTGGTATTTCCGCCGGATCCGCCGAATCCGCAGATGATGATGATGGGCATGCCGCCGCCGGATCCGCAGCCGGTGATCGGCGCGACTCGGCAGCACATGGCCGCGGGCGGACAGGTGCTGTTCCTCTCCGAAGCAAGCTCCGGAATGATGGGCATGATGGGCTTGTCCGGTTATCCGTATGCGGACCTGGTGAAGGATTTCGGCGTGGAGGTGCAATCGCAGTATACGGTGGTGCAGCGGTTTCAACGGGAAGGGCAGGACGGGGAGCTGGTGGCCTTTGTGATACCGGCGGTGCTAGTGCAGCGTTATCCGGAGACCGAGATCACCCGACCGATGCAGGGGTTGCAGACGCTGTTCCGCTACGTTTCCGGCCAGATGGGCCCGATGGGGATGCCGACGGTGGTAGGGCCGGCCAAGACATTACCCGAAGGCGCCAACGTGAAGGTGTTGGTGGAAACGCCCAAGAGCCCGGATGTCTGGGGCGAGTCGAACTTCTCGGAAAAAATGGAGAAGTCGACGTTCGACAAGGGCCAGGATTTGGCCTCGCCGCTGCCGATGGCGGTGTCGGCGACGCGCGGGGGAGTGGCGGGGGGGGGGGGGAAAGAGAGCCGGATTGTGGTGATCGGGAGCAAATTCTTTGCGATGAATCCGACGCAGGATGAGGTGCAGCTTGTCTGGACCGGCCGCGAAGTGCAACGGATTCTGCGGTATCCCGGGAACCAGGAGTTGTTCCGGAACTCGGTGCTGTGGCTGGCGGGCTACGAGAACATGATCGCGGTAAGCGCGAAAGCGAACGCGGCGCTGCGGATCGGAGATATCTCGCCGGGAACGCTCACGGCCATTCGCTGGGGCGTCTTATTCCTCGGCGTACCGTTTGCAACACTGGTCATCGGCGGAATTGTGTGGTTCATCAGGCGAAAATAATCATCGATACAATGCAAGCCCAGGGACTGCAGTCCCTGGGCTTATTGATGCGAAGGAAAATGTTGATATGAATTTCAAATTGACGTTTGCTCTGGTGCTGGTGCTGCTGGTGATCACCAGCGTTTTTGTGTTGCTCAGCAATCGCACGCCGCCGGACAAGAGGGCGGTCAAGTCCGAAACAACGCCGCTGTTCGCCGCGGCTCCGAAAGCAATCAAAACCATCAGCTATCAGCGGGACGGCAAATTGCAGATGACGTTCGCCAGGGAAGGGGGGGAGTGGGGAAAGTGGCAGTTGACGCATCCGATGAAAGCGGCGGCGGAGGATGCCAAGCTGGACGACATCGCCCATTCGCTGACCGATCTGAGTTACAAGGAAAAATTCGAGCCGACGAGCACGGGACCCCGCAGTGCGGTGGATACCGGGACGCAATCGCCGCGGTATCTCGTCACGTTCACGGATGAGGCCGGGAAGCAGTACACGCTGGGACTGGGCAAGCGGACGGTCGGCGGCGTGTTTGCGACGCTCAACGGGGAGAAAACGATTTACGTGCTGGCGTGGAATCCGCTCGAGGAGCTGGATAAGGATCCGCAGGCGTTGCGGGAGAAGCACCTTCTGGATGTGCCGCAGGAGAATGTAAGGACGCTGATGGTGAAACATGCGGATCAGACGGTGGGGCTGACGAAGTTGCCGGGGAGATCGACGGATGGCTCACATTTGGAGCAATCGGCATGGATGATCATCTCGCCGATCACGGCTCGCGCCGCGGAAGCGACGGTGACGGAGATGCTCAAGGCGATCAGCAGGATCAATGCGTCGAGCTTTTCGGACATGACCAAAGACATGCCGGCGACGGGACTGACGCCGCCCGTGGTGTCGGTGACGGCGGAGTTCACGGAAAAATCGCCGCCGGAGCAGACAACACCAACAACGGTGGCCTCGCAGCCCGCAACGAAAACCGTGACGCTGGAGCTCGGATATTTCACGGACCTGACGAACAAGAAATACGTGTATGCGTCACTGGCGGGCAGTTCGCAGGTCTTCACGCTTCCGGCGGAAGCGCTCAAATCGCTGAACCGGCAATTGAAGGATTTGCGTGATCCGGCCGTAACGCCGGCGGCGGTGGGCGATGCGGCAAACGTCAAGATCACTTCGGTGGATCCCACGCACACGCTGGAACTCTCGCGGAAAGATGGCCATTGGCAGATCGCGAGCCTGGCGACGCCGGTGAAGGCGGGGGATTTGGAAGTTGGCAATTTTCTCGGCGACGTGCGGAATCTGCGAGCGATCAACTTTTCGGACAACGCGGGTGATTTGAAGGTGATCGGTCTGGACCCGCCGCAGACGACGATTGAATTGACGCTTCCGCATCAGAGTCAGCACGAGATGATCTTGATTGGGAAGCCTGAGACGGCGGACAAGGTAACGCCGATGATGAGGCAGGGCGAGCCGACGGTGTACATGGTACGGACGGCGGATGTTGAAGGGCTTTTGCCGACGGCACTGACGCTGCGCGACAAGGAAGTAGAGCGACTGCCGTCGGAGCGAATCAAGACGATCGCGATCAGCGGCGCAGGGGCGACGGGCGGGGGTGTGACGTTGCAACGCGAAGGAACGGTGTGGAAAGCAACCAGCGGCGGTAAGAGCTTGGTTGCGGATGATGAGAAGATCACGTCGCTGCTGGCGGAGTTTACGCCGTTGACGGCAGCGAAGTATTTGTCACAGGACGCCTCGACGAGCGGTACGCCGGAGGTGACGGTGGCGGTGACGTTCACGGAAGTGGCCACCACCTCACCAGCAATGGGTCCGACGACGGCACCTGCAAGTGCGCCGGCGCCGGCAAAGGAAACCGTCGTGACGCGAACGCTGAAAATATTCAAGGTGGCAAAGGAAAACGGGACATCGTGGAAGGCGGTTTGGGACGGGCCGGGGAAGCAGTGGACGTTTGAGCCGATCGCGGAGCTGATGACTGCCCTGACGAAAACGGTTTACGGCATGGAGGCCACGACGGAGCCGAGAACGACGGAGCCGAGTCCGCCGACAACGGAAGCGAAGTAGCCATCGTTTGAATGACGAAATTCGAATTGGATTCGTCATTCGAATTTCGTCATTCAACTCATGTTTTGATCGAGTCGAGCATGACGATGGAGATGGGTCCGAAGATCAGCACGGGGAGCCAGGCGGCCAGGAGCGGGCTGAGAGTCTTGCCGTTCATTGAGAAGAGCACAAATGTCGCGGCGAAGACCACCGCGGTCACGCCGACGCAGTAGATCATGTTATGGATCAGACGTGCGGGTTCACGGGTCAGCAGGAACGGAATGCCGATGAGGAGCATGATGATGTTCATCAGCGGCTGCGTGAAGCGAAGATACATCACCTTGTAAAGCGGCCCTTTGTTCACTTCCATGGGGTTGGCGGCAAGGTCGCGAACCTGCCTGCTGGAAAGATAATCGACCGCCTTCCGCTGAAGGATCAACTCGAGCTGCTGAGGCGTGATGCTCGTCTGGTGGGTCATCATCGGAACGATGCCCGCGACCTGCTTGGCAGGATCGACCTGGCTCACGTCGTCGATCTGCATCACGTTCTGCATGATCCAGTGCTCGGTGGTTTCGCCCGGCGGGACCGCCCAGGTCGCAATGTCTGCCATGATCCAGCGTTTCAAACGATTGTGTTCGTCGCGGACTTCGATGGAAATCCCCTTCATCTGCTGCTTGCGGCGATCGTAGGAGACGGCGCTCAAAAGCGAGTTATCGTTGTCGCGGATGAAGTCGATGCGGTCGTTGCGAAGTGAGGACTCCACTTCGCCGTGCTGGCGGAGGAGCTTTTGCACCACGAAATCCTGCGGGATGATGACTTCCTGATTGAAGATGCTGAGCATGGAGAAGGCGACAGAGACCAGGACGATCGGAACGGCAACGCGGAAGAGCGAAACGCCCGAGGCGAGCATCGCGGTCAGTTCGTTGTGCCGCGTCATGCGGACCATCGTGAAGCCGGCCGCCAGCAGCGGAATGGCCCCGGAAACCTGCTGAAAGATGATGAGGAACTGATACGCATAGTAATCCGCGATGCCGGCGAGAACGTTCCACGCCGTCGGCGGGATGACATCGGCGGCCGTGGGAGGCTTGGTGAAACTGTCGAAATTGACGATCAGGTCCAAAAGAATGTACATGCCAACGAGCACGGCAAGCGCCAGCAGGTAGTTCACCAGGAAGGATCGGACGATGTAACGGTCAAGGATTCGCATGATCCATTCAATGTCGCAAAAGCTTGGAATAAACGACGCCGATGAAGGCGACGATGATCGCGTTG
>Ga0123357_10001656_pt1 | contig 23939 bp, 14 predicted proteins | sample TergutEmb28metaG_FD_89873 | JGI IMG/M metagenome (GOLD analysis project Ga0123357, IMG submission 89873) | Embiratermes neotenicus P4 segment gut microbial communities from Petit-Saut dam, French Guiana - Emb289 P4 | ecosystem: Host-associated > Arthropoda: Insects > Digestive system > Gut ... | reverse complement strand
TTATAACCATTACATTACTTAAAAACGTACACGACACAATTACTGAGGAGGAAGTTAATGGGCCTGAATTTGAAATTTATAATTTTTGTGTTCCCTGTAATGTATGAATTTCAATACTCTACGATCACATAATCTGCTATTAAATGTTTTACGCTTGGTTAGAATTTTCAGTACTATTGAATGTAGGACGATGACGTCAATACATCTATATCTGTGTGCTTGACAGAGATATATACTTTGAATATACTGTCGGAACTATGTTCTGGGCGAGCTCAGAGAAACTATGTTTGTTTGTGGAAGTAATATTTTGAAGTTTTATACAAAAGATAAATCATAATTTGCGTAAGTATACTGTGAGTTACAGATGTGCGGGTGTTGGTGTATTTTTCTGTGATTACTGACACAAGCCTAGTGAAATTTTGTTGTTTCTCCAGTAGTTGCCGTTAAAGAAGCAGAAGGACCGTTAATTACTTCACTCTATACTGAATCTATTGAAAGTGAACACTAGACTGTTCTTCTATTGTGCGTCTGAGTACAACCATAGCGTTCCTCCGCAGAATTTTCTGATTTGCCTACTTTTGGGGAATTGAGTCTCGTGCGTCACGTTCTGAAACATTACAATCGATGAGAAAACTTATAATTCTGGGGAAGCAGTGAAAAAGAAAGACGTTTGTCAATACTGAAAGTATAACATAGAAATGTCCGTAACTGGCCAAACTTGCTTAAAACAGGAGTGAACAAAATTTTGAGAGCGCACTGTTGGTAATAGAGAATTATTGTCCTATACGAATTTCACAATTTGATATTCCTTTTTAACATTTCGGCTCCAACTGACACAAGGCAGTTTATTTTGATCCTATAGGCTGTTTAATGCCCCTGTATACAGAACGATCCAAAGCACATTTATCTGTTGCTACGAACTGTACTGCATGCTTTAGCGCTCGCAGTAATAGCAAAGATGCAGGTTTAGGAAAATGTGGGGCCACAGAATTACATTTAAATGCTGCCCAGAAATTTCTGCCGGAGATCACTGGACTGTGTGCATGGAATGTGGGGCATGGCGTCTGTTATGACAAAATTACATGCAATTGACCGGTGCAAGTTAAAGAATCAGACTTTTCTGCTTCACCCCATTGATTCGGCGCAACCGAAATGTTGCCTTTCAAGGGTTTCTCCTCGGCTGTCACAACAGATTTTTATGCGCTCTGGTATAGATGCAGAGACCAATTTGCTTTATGTTCGTCCGCCTGTCCGCATGTATCAAGGCGGCTTTCATTGGAGATATTTCCATGTAATTTTATATTGGAGACTTGCATTTAATATCTAAATTTGGTTAAAATCGGGCAGAAATATGGAGAACTTTACATAAAGACCTAAGTACGTTTCACTGCTAGCAGCGACACTAAATCTCTACAGAGTCGGTCCCATTGACAGAAGTGGTATCAGGTTTTATAAGTAGGAAGAAATGTAAACACTACGGGAATTCAACATAATGCAGCTTTTTGCGTATGTTTCCTATCTTGTTACGTTCAAATGATCAGACTGGGAGCTAATAAAGTTTCAATATTATCAACAGGAAGCTTGTCCAAATTGGTCGGTATTTCTGTCAACAGGCGGCGTCACAACGGATGTTTGTCCAAACGAGCGTTTCGTTGCTTTTTTTTTTGTTTTGCTAATGACCGCACCCGTGTTTGTTTTTTCTGTACTGCCGTTCCGCCTTTAGTAAATGCCCTTACCAATGATAAAAATTTACTTACACATTTTTAACTTGCATATTAGAATACGTTAACGTTACTTTTACTTGCAATATATATATATATATACACATATATATATATGTGTGTGTGTGTGCATATATTTTAAATATCTTCATTAGATTAAAATCATTGTTTAGTTTGAAAAGTAAACATTTTCTTTTAATATTTCGCAATAAGCTCAGTGTTTTCCTTAGGCCTGATAAACACTTGCAAGATTCTGAATATCCGGTGAAATTGTAGGCTGATCTGTCCTCAGAAAAGGAAGGCGGTTGGCTACTTTAGACAGCAAATAAATCACCCAGATGGAACCAGATTCAATTAGAGGGGATGTGGGAACAACAATAAATTAAAATTTATCTTCTGTACTGCGGAGATGTAGGGGAGAATGGAACCTTTAATTCAGTTTCAAATTTGAAATAATTCATTCAGGAAGTGAAGTTCCGGTGGCCCACTCAGTTGATATTCTGGCCTCTTAGAAAATTTGCATGGCCCTCTCTGCGTCATATGACTAAATTCGAGAACCAGTGGTCTGGAGGAAGAGGGCCGCACTGGAGAAAGTAAGGTAAAATTTTCCAAGTACAGTCCTGTCACAAAATACAGAAGATTCCAAGAGTTTGAGAATCCCATATTCCTGGAAAATCGACATGTGAAATTAATAAAGTTGTCAGCCCTGCGCACCAGCCGCCTTTTCCTCTAGGAAATATTTCTGGTACTCATTTCGGCTGGAGGCTGGTTCGGTCGCAGTGTCATAGTACGGCCGGAAGGAATATGTAAATAAAAAATTCCAATGACTCTATCGGGAATAGAATCTGTTTCTTTCCGTCTTTTAGTGCAATGTCTCAACCAACTGCGCCTCCGCGTACTGGAAGAAAAAAGCACTTATTTTTTTCAAAAATTTATTTAATCAACGTTACCAACCTTCCGAAATTTAGCATTGTAATACTTATCAATATGATAGCTACGGCAAGGCGATGTTCAACACAGCAAGCTGCATGTTCGTACCGACTGCTTACAGCAGATCAGGGCACTGGCAGTGATCTGTCCATTTGTTTGCTGTTACGTCACGTGTATTGCCTCCTACAGAACATAAAATCAATAAGAGAACTTGTAATGTTTAAAGATAAGAAATGGTAGTGTAGGGCATCGAAACTTTCTGTGACGAAGGGGTGAACAAAGTTGTAATGGCACAAATTTAGTAATACAGGGTGTTTTAGAAAGACTTTTGTATCTTGGGAAACTGATAGCCAACATTTTATTTGTAATTCGCATGTTTCGTTACCTTGTTATAACAGCCCGAAACCTGTCCGAAATGTCCAGTCCAAACATTTCATAATTTATCCCGTGTACGTCTAGACTCTGAAGCTGTCAGCTTTGTTTAGGTACTCTTATCAAAATTCTTTAAAGATTTCTCTTTTGTACCACGTAGTTTTGATGAAAAGAACATTGACTTTTAGTTAGATTTTCTTGACCTGGTTCACCATATCCCGTCTTCGTTGCACATTTGACAACAGAACTAAAATGACGAAACTTTTTGGTTTCATGACAATGTAATTTTAACCACCTGACACTATATTTGTTGTAACTGCATTGCGCAAAGTGCAAGTTTGTAATCATGAGGGGAATTTTTGTCAATGTGCATCCCTTTCTTTCTTCCTTAGTTCGACCTCTTCTATCAAATCGTTTCAAATTTTGAAAGTTCATTTTGCACCTGATCACACTCACTGACACACACACACACACACACACACACACACATTCGATAGGAACCCTCTGTATGAGGGATTGGCCCCTCGAAGTTCAAAAAATTGACATGAGAAACATCCATAACACAGGCCATATTCGAACTCGCATTGCCAGCAACCAAGCTGCCGCAGACCTACGCCTTTGATCGCGCTGCCACCGGAGTTGTCGACTGTGGAGTTACAAGCTTGAAATTGACAGATTGAGAGGGGGAGTTTGATAGTGAAATGAGTATTGCTATTGAACTGAGGAAGGCTATTTGTGTGCACATTAATGGAGTGCAGTTACCGTACTTATGTTTTGTAAACAGATTGTGTTCTGTATTATCCTCACACAGTGCGAGTCTGAAGGTACCGCACTGCGACAATGTGACAGTGTTACTTGTAGGTTTGACTTAGTGAGAGCGTCCTTTCTAGGTTCGATCCCTTCAACGGACTTCCTTGAGCTGTGTGCATTTTATTTGACACATATATAAATTATTCATAAATTTTTGCCTAGGCAAGACGACAGTCTGTCTGCTCACAATGTCACTTCACCTCATGTCACCAGCCTAGCGACACACTGTTGCAGGTGTGTGACGTGTGAGAGAGATACGGTGATCATGTGCCAGAGATGAATGTCGGATGGCCAATAGAATTATTTATATGTGTGTGAGACTTGGCATATTTTAACCAACTGGGATCTCTACAGACATCGTGGTATACTAGTCTGAGCTGGAGTTTAGTCGAAGTTGTCCACGTGTATTGTTAGGATTATCGAAGCAGCCACGGCACGTGTGTGTGTGTGTGTGTGTGTGTGTGTGTGAGCGCGCGCACGCGCGTATCAAATCTACTGCAGTGAATAACTTTCGGTTAAATTTTGTAATTTATAATAACAGTATTGTGATTAAACCAAAGATCTTGAAAATAAAACTTAGTACCATTGTACATCCCCTGCGGAACCAGGTCGCACCCCGTTCTATGTAGGCCTTCCGTCTGCGTGGGCCTGCGCGGACGGCGACTGTTTGTTTTCCCTTGTTTTATGGTAGAGGTCCTAGATGGGGACTCCGTGAGAAATGAGTGGGATGAATGAATGAAGGAATAAACGCGGATTGAATGAATCCAACAATTGCTCTGGAAACTGAGCATCTCTTTTTGTAGGAACTCGCAGAGGGAACCTACAGTAGATTGAAAATGTCAATTTTTTTTTTTTTTTTTGTAGAATCGGAAGTTAATCCATGAAGCCTGCATATAATTTGCAGCCGTTTATATTTCTATTTTTCTATTCAGGGAAGGTCGGATTCTTGTGCAAAAGGGTCCTATGGAAGTCCAAGTGCTTTTCTGGTTTACAGACAAATTTGTGGGAGAATATGGAACGTATTGGGATTTACGATCCTAAAGCGAAACTCTTAATTTCAGTCGGTAAATATGTATTGAAAAGGAGGCTTTGGAAAAGGTCCTGTATCTTCCATTCAGACTTTTTTTTGGGGGTGGGATGTAGGAGGGGTATTTTTACCGTGAACGTTGAGAGATGGTCGATATTTTAATATTATCACGACACCTAGTTATTTAGAAATTCCGAGAAGTGTACGTAAAAAAACTTTGGAAACTGGTACGCCTACCATTGGGGGAAACTTGAGGTGGGGTATTTTTTGTCGGTGACTCTAAGAAGCAGGTAAAATTGGAGCCTCGAAACGAAATTTCTTTCAATTTATCTAGGAGTTGCGTAAGGAGATACTAGGGGTTCTCCTTTACTGGTTACTCTGAAAGATCAAAGAACACTTTGAAAGTGGAGCTTCTCTGTCTTCATAGCGGTGCTGTGAGGGAAACTCGGGAGAGAGGGCTGCATAATGACGGTTCCGTGAGACATGTATCAAAAGGCTCCGCAATCGGAGCATATATTTTAATTGGGGCTCCATAAGGGTCACGTTAAAGAATTTAAGAAGTGAGGGCTTGGTAAATTTATTTGTTTGGGGCGTAACGTATACTTGCTCTATTCTTCTGCTACATGTAACTTGAGGTGTAGTGGGTTGTGTTGGGCCACAACTCTCTATGAAATTATCTGCATTTCGTTATCTCAGATGTAGGAGATATTTCTCTCTGGTCTGTGTTATGCTGGCCCGAGAGGTTACTGGGAGAACTCCTACGAGGTTAATCCTGGACATTAATAAGGAACTGGATTTCTTTATAGAGAAAAATATAGAGAATAAAGTGACACAATGTTCCCGTTTATAAGAAGGCATACTTACATCGGGTCTTTAGGGACTCGAAATTATTATATACTCTACTCTTCTCTTCTACCAGTGCATGTCATAAAATAGGACCGCTGTGTTTGATAGTTAAACTTTCAATTTAAATTCTCAACCTTAATTTTGGAATTACGATCAGTTTACCTTCAGAGGACAACAGGCAATTTTCACGAAAAGCAACTTCGATGACCTGTTTCACCAGTCACCTCCCATTCCCTTCATATATACCCTGAGAAAGGAATAGGATCAAGCACCGCTGACTGTAACAGTGAGTAATCAAGACCCGGTACCCAGCCTGTGTTTGGCCAGTGAAATCCTCAAGCTGTAGGCTAGGAGCTAGTCACTTGTATAGCGACATCATCAGGTTTGGTCTATTTCAGTGGTTGCCCATTGTGTTCCGCGGATCCCAAGTGATCCACTGATACATAGCTCTAATAGCGATTAAAAATTTGCAGTGTTGGCGGCATTCTCTCCCAACGACCATCACGTTTCGATGCTCTTTGTCGTCACTACTGGTTTGCCCCCAACTCCACTGATTGGTGCTTCCTTTTTAGTACTTCAGTTTCGTTTGAATACGGTTGCAGTTACCGGCTTGTGTGGTTCTGCTTCTAAATTTGTGTTTTTGTCAGGTTTTTAAGAAATTGTGGGCCCGGGTCCTGGCTGGGTTACCCGAATCTGAAGTTTTGTGTTTTTCGACTGCGTTCACGCAACGTTATGAGTGCTTGTGTCAATTAAATTTGGAGCGTTCTTACAATTATGTTAGTGTGTACGTTACCATTGATATTGTGTGTTGGTTATATTGTGTTTGATTCAACAGATGATTGTAAGTACTGTGTTTATTTCCTTTGAATTATTTATAATTAACATTGTTTGTATTAGTTAATGGTCCTTTCTTATCGATCGTCTTTAGTGCTTCCTCCCCTCCAGTGTGTGCACTTCCATGTTGGAATGTTGCTGCTGGCCTTGCGTCGAGTTCGGATAGTGGGTGGTGGTGGTGGTGGTCGCACTGAAAGTGTGACACGCCTTGTGCAGAAATTCCTGTGTTCATTCGGTAGAAAACGGTTTAATGTTTCTACTAGCAATGAACGGTTGGTTACGGATATGTAAAGAAACTGATATGCAATGTAGTGTGGCTAAAAATGCAGATACCCTGACATTTTTAACTCGCAGTGTTCCATGTTCATTTACGACGACACTAGACGCTGACCCCGTCAGCCGTGGCCTCTGCAACACTCGTTGTTCTGTAGTATGTAAAAGTGCCTGGTAACTTGTCTTTTGGTATTCGAACGCTCTATTTGAACAGGAACGGCTGTCTGTGTCGTTCAGTTTAGCGTTGCTCAATTTACAGCTATCCGTCAAAGACTGTTTCTGTGAAACTGTAACTGTGTGCCATACCGTGCAGACTGTTTCGTGTTATTGCAGGTAGTTTGGCAATGTAGTCCCTTTGGCCGCTACTTGTGAACCCAATATTTACGTATTTTACTAGCGATGGAGCGGGGTGGATGTTTGTGTTACGTAATGCGAGCTACATTGACTGTTCGTCGGCTGTATGATAAAATCCTTGTGTACCTGATCTGAAAATATGTCCGAGTATAGCTGGTACGTCCTGTTGCTGGAAGGCTTGATGGCGTGGGGGGTTTGAGTTTAAGTTGGGCGGCAGAATGCCCCAAAATATTCTGATGTGAAATAGTTACATTTTCTTGCCGCTCGCTCCTTTACACATCACATTTATATGTGTTTAGTAATAATCAACTTGAACTTATTTATTTTATTCGAAGTAGTAGTAAAAATTGCGGGGTGATATTTCATTCAAATGGCATTACTTGATTTAAAAAAAACACGCACAACGTAAATGATAATACTTCTTTCTCTTAGCACGGTACTTGGGATATTATTTTTGGGAATGTTTTCCAGCACCTACCCAAAACATTCCGTCTTCACTACTTTTATCTGGAAATATCAGTGTTACATTACAAATAATGCTACTTTCTTCCATGGTCCAGAGGTATAAACACATGTAACTTAAGTCAATATGATGGCCACATTATGTGATTTGGTGTACTTGGCGTAGACAGAAAATGATTTGGACGTGTGTGAGAGAGAAAGAGAGAGAGGGATGGGAATTAATTATTATATAGTGAAAGACATAAGGTGAAACTTAGTAATTTGTTGCCTTCACTGACCCGATTGTTATGTCTGTGTGTGTGTAAATAAATATGGTTTCTATATACACAGTTTAATATGTGGCCAAACATGTTTCTTGTGTTTTGAGTCCCTTTCAACATATACAGTGTTCAGTACGCAACGCGGAGCTAGTGTATAAAATATCTGCAGTTTCACGTTCGTTTGAAACGTCAGTTAATTTCGTTTAGACATGCAAAAATATTTTCCTTCGACTGTCATCATAAATAAAAGACCTTCATTATTCTTTATGACATATTGGCAATGAAATAAATTTTCAATTTTTTTTATTTTGTCGCGTTTATCTTGTGTTATCGTTTGTGTTGCGTTCAAAACACGTCAGTTTATGTTAACATATAAACATCTGGTTATTTTTCTTTACCCCCAGTCTCTGTGCTGTAATATTGCTTACATTTTACCTAATGCACTGTAATGTAGACTTGGAATTGAAACCTGTTTTGAGATGGGATGTGTTGGTCTGTATTAGAATGCACGAGCAGGACTGAACGTGAATGTAATCCTGTTGCTTGTTTGGATAAGCAGCAGTAGGCATCATGAAGCATCGAACGTACTGATGAAATGTTCTTCTTTAGTAATTTGAAACAGGGCCTACGTCATAATGTATGAACGTGTGTGTGTGTGTGTGTGTGTGTGTGTGTGTGTGTATGTGTGTGTGTATGTGTGCGTGCGTGCGTGCGTGTGTATTAATCTTAAGTGGTTGTTTTGGTTCGACATTTCACGGCCACTTACTGTAATCAGATCGGTTGCTTTATTTTATATGCGGATACTCAATAGTTACGGACAATTTTGGTTCTGACATTTTTAAATGATTTGTGATAAGCTGTTAGCCTTTGTTGTCACCTCTTGTTACCAGTTGACGAAATCTTGTTCGTGTGAGTGTGCATGTAATGTTTTGTCTACATGACAGTAGGAGAAACTTTTGTTGTACTTAGGCACATGTTACGTTGAAAATTTAATTACACGTGTTTTTACAGTGAAACTACAATAATTGTGTTAAGAAGTTACTTAATATTATATTAATATATCGTTGTTTTCTGCTTTTTATAATCGAAATATTACTTTCTTTTGCCACTACTTTTTGTCTTGTTAAAATCTTTTTAATTAGATAACTTGGAAATATTCTGATTTAATACCAATGAGATGGACTTCACTCCGCAAATCTGTGCTTCATTTGTATTAAGACGTATATATGATTGTTCAACATTTAAGATACTGCACGGTAATCGATAATTACGATGTGTATCTGCAGTGTGAAACTCTGTACGTAATCGGGCTGAATGTATTAAACACATTGACTTACTTCAAAATGTCATAGAAGATACATGAATGCGTGGTGTTAATAATATAGTTTTAGCCATGAATATAAAGACAGATATTGACTAAGACACAAGGGGTGACGATATGTCTCAATATGTATTTACACTCAGAATGCAGGACAATAACCCCAAACTGTTCTCATATTACAGAGAAGGTTTTACAGTACGATTTTCCAATTACCAATCTTTTAGAAATTAATCCATTTTTACAAGTTATAAAGGGCTACAAATGTCACCTAAATTTCACTGAAATGCCTGTCAGAAATCAATATGTTTATAACCAGCGTCCTTTATTTCGTGTACAAATATCGTCTAGAAACTTCGTATCACATTTCAAGTAGAATTGCCATTAAACAGGGGCTTCTTTCTACCAAATATTCCCAACTTATGTTCTTTTATCGAATGAATGCAAAGAGTGACAGTAGGGACACGGACAGTTTTAGTGTTGATATGATATACCGCTAGCAACTAAATGTGAATATAATATTATACAATTAATGTGTGTGATGTAGTGTTATTTAACGTGCACTGCCATATGCTCTATTGGTTAAAACTATAAGAATGTAGAGTCACACGCTTCGATGTGTATGAACGTTTTTTTGTCTGTCTTCGTCATTGCACCTGTTTCTTTTCTTCTTTCTTGTCTTTCACGTGAAGCAGAAACATGAAGAAAGACAGCGTGTCTTTCATTATCTGCGACAGACAAATTCTGCGTTAGCGACAGACACGTTTATATATGTCAAATTTTAAGAGACTTGTGGAACTGGAATTAGATATGTACAATCCTGAGTCTTTACTAAAGATACCGGATGTGTGTCGTAATGTGTGAGTCGCCAGAGTGAGTAATAAATCTATGATTATTGTTCCATTAATTTTATTATATGTTATATTTGTTATATTAATTATTAACGTTAATTAGATGCTCATAATTATTTACACTTAATAAGTAGTATTGAAATACTGTGAAATATTTAGAGGTTTTAGTCTATGTGGATGATTGTTAGGCACGTTGTGATTTTTCAAACTGCGGTAGTGTCATTTATGGAAAATAATCTTCCACACAAAACTAAATGAATACTTTACATATAAAAGTACTTAAATTTTCGTTCAACATATTTTAACCACGGAAGTACCTAAGAGATACAAAGCCACATTAAACTGCTACTCCGAAATCTTAAATGCTGGCGTGGCAGCAAAATTGCATATTAAGAATTGGGGTCGATGGTGTCCTCGAATGCCATTCAACATCATTTTAGTCCACTTTAGTTTAGGTGTATTTCAAAGCCCGTAAATTTCTTTCAAGTCGTTACGAACCACAAGGTCTTATATATTTACACGTAATTGAGTTTAATACTAATAGCCAACTGGCTGCTGGTATGCTGTAAGTCGTTATCAGGCAAGCATGTATGTTCATATTTACAAGAACGGACAGACGAATTAAAATTCCGCTTGAGAGAAATGAGTGAGGCTAAAGTATGAGAGTGAACGATCCATCGGTAGAAAGTGTGAGATTACATTTCTTGCGAATAAAGAATTCAACCTATCTAATTGCAATAATTGCGTATGGTTACAATGCTTTAATTTCGGTCCTACAACGAAGTCACCCGGGGATTCCATTCCTCGAACTACTCTGTTCACACCCGGAGATTAACCTGTGCATTAACTGGGCTTTCAGCTGTTAAAATTTAAACAGACAAAGCAGTGCGTAAGGAACTTAGTTACATAGAAAAGTTTCTGGCAGATTGTAGGCATTATTCTTGGTGTCTGTTACGAAGTTAAATAACATCTGCACCATGGTACCTTCGCGTTGATGGGAAAGAAATTTAATTTCCCGGTCAGGCTTAAGCGCCTCTCAGTGGCTGATGTCTGCTGTTTTATTCAATCGTTGAGGTAATTTAATTTCATTCTCATGAAAAATTATATAAAATCGTGTCAAACATTACCCATTCTCTTACATATTTGAATTGAAACATACATACATTCAATGTGGTCACATTTGACACCGGAAAAATCTTTCCCGCTGTCAGCTGGAACCCCTTGTTAGCTGCAGAAATAATGAATTTCAGACATCGCTGGAATGGGATAGGGCTTCCCACCCAGTCACACCCGAATGCCGCATCTCTAACACTCTCCGCCTGAAAGATTTCACAGTTAATGTACCTTTGAACTGTGTAGCAGTACATTCAATGTACCGGTTGCCTTGCAATCTGGATTTGCTGTCAGGTAGTGACAATCTAAAAAGTATCCCCAATGCAGTAATTTCGTGACTAAATTTCGAGACTACACATCAGCTCATAGGATCTGACCAAATTGGCCTTCTGCATTATGATCTTCTTGTAGGAAATTTTCGTTACGTTGTTCTTGCATTAAAACGATATTTGCCTACATTTTTCTGCCATTATATTATGTTTCGTGGAGTGGTAGATATACTGCATGCTGTGCGTCACTTTCTGCATGCAGATTTACCCATTCATTCTATGACTTAGGTGGCCAGACATTTGGACTCAGTTATCTGCTTTAAAAACAGAATTTGTTTGGCGATAGGAAATAATATATTTATATGTGAACTAGGCAAACAAGTGTAAAGTAACTTATTAACTTCCCTAGTATATAATTAAAGTTGTTTCATTTATTAAAAATCGATCTTTTCATAATGAAACAAATTAACATAATTAAATTTTCTTCATTAACCTTCCTATCGCGAAGTTGGTGTGTGACATTGCATATCTTGCGACAACCTTTTGAAAGAAATTCCTGTTTATTCTGAAATAAGTGAATACAGTATTTTCCATTTTCTTTTGTTACACGACATCGGTATTTTGATTTAAAAATGTTATTGTAGTTGAAGGCTGTTTCCCAGAGGGTGCTTGATCAAAATATTGCTGTCAAACGGAGAGCTAGTGCTAGTTCTGAGGAGGCAAATCAAATTTTGTTGGAGAATAAAATGCGGCTGCCATCGACGGAACAACTGTATCATATCTTGTAGTACCTTACGCGTTTGCTGTAGTTCCATCAAACTGCTGTGCAGCTAGCCGGGTTCAAACCCCGCTAGGCACAGTTGTTTAACTGATACAACATCGTACGTTGTAGTAACATTCCCAGGGGTTTTAATTTAAAATTATTCTACAGTCTCATTTGTTTCCCACTTACAGCAACACTTGTTCAGATCGTTATGTGGTTAGACTGCTGACATTGATCTTTGACAGTGCGGTCTGATCTACTTAAAATAATGTACTGAATGTTGTACTGAATAGTAGAATTGTTAAAATTGCCGTAATATATAGAGGAGATATGCAAATTGTGGTCAGAGGTCCGTATTTCGTAGTGCACGACATTATAATCGACAAGAATAAGAATCTTCCATAGTCCTGATGTTGAAGTAAACTAGCCTTTATTTAAACGCTTTAGGATTGCGATATTCGTGAAGAGTGCATAGTGCACACAGAGGCTCATCACACGTCCGACATTCATGAACCAGCGTTACAATAAACGTCTCTTTCTTTTATGTGCTGACACACAAAAGAACTGTGTTGTTGCTGTGGAGGGTATGGGCTTGGGAATGTGCCGTCCAGAGGTCTTGGGAAGTTTTCTGGTGAAGAAGTTCGAATTCCTTTCGATTTTATTCGCTTCAATTCTGTAGTTTCCGTTACATAGGAATAAAGACATCTGCGAGGCCGCAGATTTTTTCAGAATTTAATATGCCAGATATAAGAAACTTTAGATAGAATATCGCCATCAATGTAATTGTAATTTGACAAAGAAAGTTGTTTATAATATGTAAATTAGTGAAATATAATTTAGAATGGTGATTCGTGTTTCTGGCCAAAGAGGTTTAGAAGACTCAAATCATAATTAAATGCGTAATTTGGTACTAAAATGGAAAAAAATTGTCTTTCATTTCAGGACTAAAGTTTAGGAAATGGTAAAATGTTTAAAAAGAAATTCTTATTTGTGACCAAACATTTTGCACAGCAAATCAGAATTAAGTTTGTGATTTACATAAAAGTTTAAAGTAATTTAAATATTTTGAATGATTAACGTTTAGTAAATCGTCAGATAGTAACAAACCCGTTTTCCATTTCTGACAAAGTTTATGTAGTGTAGAACGCCTTGGAAGGCTGAAGAATTCTCAGTACTCAAATAAGGCCATAATTTCTTAAATTATATGAGGCTACACACACACATTATGAACGTAATGTGTTTAAAAAGTCAGCAGCAATAACAACAAGCCACTTTGTCTTACGTGTTGTGTCAGCTGAGTTCCAAACCAGCAGATCAGAAGCACGTCAGAAACAAACCAGACGTAAATTACAACTGCTTGACTAATATCAGCATGATTTCCCCAGTTCTGTAAAAGAATATATGTAACATCTAAAGCACAGGAAGAATAGAATATTAAAAATAACAAACCTATATAAGGTATTATAGCGTTATGCAGATGTGTTTGATTTTGTATGGGTATTTTAAGCTCGTTCGTAAATTTGCGAAAACGTCTATTGGCTGCACCAAGTTTGTGTGTCTTTCTGTCCGTCTGTCCGCATGGAAAAACTTGGCTCCTAGTGAAAAGATTCTTTGAAAATTTATACTTTTCACAAATCTGTTGAGAATACACTTTTTTTTTTTAATCTTGCAAAACTAAAAGGCACTTTACATGTAAATGCGTATAAATTTGTTATAATGCGTCGCCAATTTCTTCTTACAATACATGTTCCGGACAAAGGTTTCAGCGAAAAAGGAAAGACATTTTATTTCCAATCACGTTTCAGAAAATCGTGCTTTTTTTGGATAATATGTGATAATATTTCATTGCCAGACAAGTATCAGATATCAGTGTTATCTTTGGCAAGGTAATGTAATAAAGTCAGAAATATATGTCTATTTATTTATATGAGGAACACCTGATTTTCTATTTATTCGAGAATTTTCAATTCTAACTTCAACATCAAATTGCGTGACTTCCATTTCTTATTCTCTTCAAGCCATTCTAAGAAAAACGTTAGTAACATTAACCTGAGTGACTTCTTGCACTCAATTTTTTTATATTTGTCTTGAAATATTACTACATATATTCCTCCATTCCTTGGCGTTCCCCCGTACTATTGCAGTTGGATTATGTTTCTGTGAACATGTACGGTTTATCTGACAACTGATCACAAATCTTGTGCACAGTGCGGAACTGCCGGCACTATGAATGTCCGGCGATCGGAATTTTGAACTGTGACAAAGCCCTTCGGATCTGAAAAAAGACTTGATATTTTTTAGAAGAAATGCACAATTTCGTTTAAGATCTTCTAAAATCAAAACATTATAAGGCGTTTACAACGATTACAAATTTCGAATTTAGAGAAGTCTAAATATTTAGAAAGGCTTGGGGCAAATACAACGCAGATGTTTTCTATAAATCGTGTATTTCCAAATGTGTCCGGCTGACAGTGTGACTACCATTCCGTGTGACTGCTACAGAGTATGGCTGCAACAAAGTGTGACTGCTACACCGTGTGACAGCGACACAGTGTGAGAGTTATGCATTGTGATTGCTAAACCATGTGACAGCTACATAGTGTAACACACACAATATGACGGCCACACAGTGTGACAGCTACACTTTGTGATAGCTATATTTTTTTATTGCTACACAGTGTGATAGCTACACATTGTGACAACTACACAACGTGACAGCTAAACAATGTGTTGCACACAACACAGCGAACAGTACACACACCATACCTATGACATGCTGCCACACCACCGATCAGTACACACACCATACCTATGACATGCTGCCACACCACCGAACAGCACACACTCCATACCTATGACATGCTGCCACACCACCGCACAGCACACACTCCATACCTATGACATGCTGCCACACCACCGAACAGTACACACACCATACCTATGACATGCTGCCACACCACCGAACAGCACACACACCATACCTATGACATGCTGCCACACCACCGAACAGTACACACACCATACCTATGACATGCTGCCACACCACCGAACAGTACACACACCATACCTATGACATGCTGCCACACCACCGCATAACATAAAACGGCGTAGTTTTTACCGAATCTTAACCTAAATGTGACTTTAGTTATGCTCTAGTGAAGGCTCCCTGGTGGTGGTCTTAGATCGAAACATATAGGAGCAAGTCGAAGTGATTTTTAATGCAAATTTTAAAACTTTGTGAAATTTAATGAAGATTCAATTTGTTGCTGTATGAACTTTATATTTATCATTGGATTTCAGGGTCACATAATAACCATACTTATTTCGTTCATTGTAATGGAGAAACGAAACAAGAATGTGTTAAGCATTTAAAACCTTTTTACTGATTGCAAATTCATGAATGCCTTAACAAGAAATATATGAAACAAACAAAAACAGATCCTATTTAGTCACTTCTATTGACTGATGTACTTGGCAAAAAAGTACTGCTTTCGTTTCTGAACTTGTAACATATCTTTATATGAAACGTGACATGTAACATGATATATGTTCTGCGTATTGGAAATAACTGCAATAAAAAAGAAGTTATTTTGTGTGTCTTCTGTACCTAGTAACGATATTCTAAGTTCTTTCTACAAACCGGCTTATGAAATATAGGTAGGCTGCCTTAGCCCAAATATCGATAATTTATCTACCTGGAAAACTGGGGCAGGATGGTAATGCACAACTACCAGACTACAAAGCGTACATTTCAGCAGTCAGTGCCATTTATTGTAAAAATATACAACAGTTGTTTTACTGTACCGTAACTACAGATAAAGCAGAGAAGCACATTGCGGCCAGCAAAATGAGGAAATGACCGCATAGAGAGACATTCAGTGCATCTTCCAGTTGCTGCATGAATCTGTAAAAGTGAAGGAGAGTTGTATAGAACATATCAAACGTTGATTTGTAGCGGAGATTTTATCCTTGTATAATATGAGGCACATTTTTGTGTTTTATTTATCTGAATGAAAATACAGAGCGACTATTTTCCTGACGATTTGTGTTTTTAATTTTTGGAATACGAGTAATTATTAGAGAGGTAAAATTAATTACCCTTTTCATCTGTCGTTACATAAGTGTCTTATATATTTGTTTTAAACTTACCCAATTATTTCCTGATGATGTCGAATGCAGGCATTTAACTTAACTTGCAATTCGCAGTTAGCAATTTTATGAACTTGTTCATTTTCCTGCCCGCGTTGAATCGGAATATGTTGCTGTCTGATATCCTGTATTGCCGCCGTTAGCTTATCGAACTGAGTAAAAGCCACAGCGATCATAGTGGTAACCAGAGACATGTAACCACATCCAGTACCCAGTGCAAGCAGTGTTGCGAAACACTGCAAGGAAGTGATCATTGACAACAGAAATTTACGTTAAAAGGAAGCAATTAGTGAACTGTGATACGAACAGTTTTGTTCTACTCTAATAACTATATGGAAATCATCAGTCTGAATTATATTCTTGTTTTTCAAATTTTATATTTCGTTCATGGAAGGTAAATTCACATTCAATCGATAATGGCCTGACTTTGTAAATGGATTGAGTTAAGCACTTTACAGGTATGAATTTCAAACACCGCAGCATATCGGTTTTATCTTTACACTGTCACACTAAATTAACTGGTGAGAAATCCGGTATCGCGATATGAATAGCATAGAAACGACGGTATATGTATGGAAATGTCGACATACTGCGGAATTAGACTTTTGGTGGAAACGATTTTTTAAAGAATAAAACACATACGATGTGTTCTATTACAGGACATAAATTTGTTTCATCGTGCAATTTGATTTAATTATGAGAATTACTGATTTCTTTTCACTGTCTTGTGCCTTATTTTGTTGCTCCAGTAACTACTGTTCGGATATACTTCGAATCGCCAGGTGGAATGAGTATAAACTGATGAGCCGATCGCCTTGGCCTTGTGGTCGAAGGCTTGAGATGCGGATGCCGTCTTGACGGGATTGTGGATTTGAATCCCACCGAGGGGGTGGATGTATCTATTTTGTGATTGTTTTGTGGCCGAGCTGATCACTCACCCGTCGGGAGTCCTACCGAGTGTGATGTGACTCTGTGATCTCGAAGCTTTGTGAAAGGATAGGCCATGACCGGAACAGGAGTGAAATGCCACAGAAAAGGAAAGAAATATAATTAACGCTTTGAACGTACAATAATATTTCAAGTGCCTGATAGTTACTAACAGTTGCATGTAATAAATCAAAATAAACTGTTGTACTGACGGTATATTACTTGCAATACGATTGACTTCCCTTTTTTCACATGTGTCAGTCTGCATGTGGCTTTATGTAGATATCTGGTTTTGGGGGAAGGGGGTTTCAAATTTTGTGGAAAATTGACAAATAAAATGTGATAATGCGAAGAATGGGTGCAATAATCTTTGTGGACGAGATAATCATGAATGGTATCGTTGGCCTTGATGTATAACCTGATCCTTTTCACTGACATCTGTCTCCTATTATCATTAACAATTATCCTTCCTAAACACGACACAACGTTAAATCACGTAATGACACAACCGCTAATTTGAAGAGAATGTACTGTTTTGGCGCTATGGATTTGTATTAACTGGGTGCCGGCCGATACAACGGATATACCGAAAGTTTTCATTTTTTCTCTCACTTCTGCAGAGAAATTCAGACTCAGTGACACTATGGACATTATGGACACAACCGATCAACGCTCTGTAGTCGAACAGCATCATAACAAATAAGGAGGAAGTAGTACAGAAAAAAAAGGAAAAGAATATTGCAATGAGCTATGTCTGTTAAATTAAGACTAGTATAAGAAGAGATAGGGGAGAATTCTATCTTAGAAATTGTTACCTGTGAGATGTTAACCAGTTCATAGAACGGTGAAACAGTCCAGTCGAAAGGATACCACACAACGATTATAGTCTCGTGTTTTGTCACGATGCGTACTGCTGACTGGACGGTATGAAATAATATCATCGCAGTAGCTGTCCACATACTGAACTTGTTAATCCTCGGGATCCAACCTGCCGCTGTCAAGTGCCCGGTGTCAGCGTCTCTGGTCGGCAGATCTTCCCACGTGAAGCTGTCTGTTAGGTCCATCGCACGTTCAATACTGCGTTGTCGCAATCTGAAACAAAGGAACCAAACCGTTATGTCAGGTTCATTAAATGTGGGAAAGTAGTCAAAGGACAGCAGGAAGATTTGGATCTGGATTTTAAAAAAAAATTATATGTTCTGCTGCTGTGGAAGCCATTAATGTTTTTGGTTTTAAAAGGCTGTATACTTTCAACGTTCAAGAAACTTTGTCACTGATATCGAAATCTGACATTTGAACAACACACAAGTTCTGTTCCGGAACATCGCTTTCTCATTACGTTAGCTACTGAATTACAATCAATGTTTTGCTAAATGTAACGTTTCATCCCCTTTGTATATTCTACGCTGATGTATTTCCACAAAATGTGGTAGACGCGTATCGGGTAAGAATATAGATGTGTATATGTTCTCTCCTTTTACATAAAACCATCAAGTTTTTTTATTATTTGGTGTAACTGGACTAAACATAAGTAGTGGATATGTGAATTATACAGAGTTCCGTTCAGGTCACAACTTCTGTAATATATTTTGGATAATTCTTCATCACACTTATGATACTGCAGAAATGACAGCCATTGTGTTACTTACCTGCAGTTTGAAAATATCCACAGGTAATTTGCAAACGAAATAAAAGCACGCACTGTCGTCATGGCACGTCCCAAATCATCCCTGTGAATGTACACATCCAAGAACATACCTATAAACATGCTGCAACTACATATAATCACTGTTATCATGTACACAACATAACTAGTGGATATTTTCTTCAGCTTAAACGGAATTCCCGCTAATCTGAAGAGGAAAATAATCGAAGCGAATCGAATATCCAATAGTCCATTTCGTTTTGTTTCTTCTTTATTCATGTTGAAATAATGTACTTTAATGAGATGTAACAAATAGTTTAAAATACTGCTCGAAGCTTTGGACGGTTCAGGTTTGTTGAGTATTTGTCACCGTCTCTCCGCTCTGTATGTCTCTGTGTGTCAGCAGAATCTGCTTGAAACTGAGCTACACTCTGCTGCTGAACATAGGTCATATATTTATGGCGAAATTGTGATCAATACTTTGTTAAATTGCATTATTAATAAGACACGAAGGTTGGTATTAAGGAACCGGAAATTTGTTTTTTAATAACTGGGGGCAGCCACGGGACGGCGTATGTATGGAAGATGATATGTTGGAACTTTGTAGAAGGATGGAATTATACCGCTGGTGCCAATAATTAATTAGCTGTGTGGGGAAGTTTTGCTGATTATGAAGCAGATGTAATATTTTCAATTTATATACATTCTGTGAATAGGCAAATACTAGAAAAGTAAAATAATTCTGAGAGATACTATCATTAATGAGCATAAAGCTTCATGTAAAACATCGTTTTGCTTCTCAGATTTCAGTCAAACTTTAATTTTCTCGACAGATTTGTGAAAGTTCCTCCAATAGAAACCCACGAAAATCTGTCCTTTGGCAGTCCGGTTGTTTCATACGGACGGACAGACATGAAGCAACAGCCGCTTATCGCAATTTTTTGAAACCTCAGTAAAATTAACGTTAATATATTGAAAATGTAATTTAATTTTAAAATCATTTTATGATGAAGACGCACTAGATTTATTCATATATTGATTTAATCCACTCGTTCCGCCAGTACTGAAAAGATGTTATACAAGTACAGGTGTTGAAACTCGTTCCGTGCTAGTAGTGAACAAATTGCAAGACCAAACTTTCTTTCTTGTCACTCGATCAAGGAACTTCCTACTCGAATTTGTTTTTTTATGAACGTTTATTTTTATGTTATTGCCGGAGTGTCAGTGTATAGTAATGATATCGAGAACCTGTTATGTAAAAAAGTCCTAATCAAAAACTCTGAGCAGACAGATGACCTAGACAATCAGAATTCTTGGAACATTTGGGAAGCCTAATACGGAGCACAGGAGTTCGAGATAAAAATAACGTATCTTTGCTACTCTATGGTTTGCCTTGCAAAGAAAAAGTGATCAACCTGAAGATGGCCAGTGGAATGGCCGAAACGTGTCTTTGGGAAAGCTGTTTTATTACATTTTAGTAATAAAATATTAATGAAGTTGTGTTTGACTACATTTTACCTATATATTTTGTGATTCTATAGAACACAACGGGGATGTTGCACCGGAATATCAGCGCTGAAAAACATCCCAGAATAGCGCAGACATCTACGTTTCGCGTAGTATAGCGTAAAGTTGTTAGGACAGCCGAAGGTGTATACACATCACGCAGGAGGGTAACAGTGTTATGTTATGTATGGTATACTGTCTATCTTCTTTTACTCAAGTGACTTGTGGTCCTCGTAAAGTTTGTGTACCTGTCAAACGGAAACTATTTCTGGGTCAGCGGAATTTTGCGAATCGAACGTGTTAACAATGGATGATTTTCTAAAACACAGTGTGAATTACACCAGTTAATGCTCTACAAAACATCATTTAGTCAATGTTGTCAGCTTTCCGAAGTGTTGAAATCAAACATTAACCATTTTGCAAATTATGCCGAATTTATATTCTATACAAAACTGCATTCCTTAAAGACTGCTTATAGCATTACATTCGTTGAAAACGCAGAAAACTTGCCATCTGGTTTTGCAATAATTGAACAAAAACACTAAAAATTATGTGATCCAAATTCCTAAATATAATGCACTAGATCAAAAGATTGAAACTGATCCATCCTTTTTTTATTCCATAGCGTATTTTGTCTCGTAAAAAATCAATAAAGGAGTTGTAATGTTTAGAAATAACGAACGATACGGCAGGCCGTATCTCATATTTAAAGTAGGACACAGACATTTATATAATGAAGGAAACTTTCTGTGAAAAGGAGTGAACAAAGTTGTGACAGCACACCGTTTGTAATATAAGGTTGTTTTATAATATTTGTTTCGCAATTTTAATTGAGTAGGTTTTGAGGGCCCTTACTCACATCGACCAAACACGAATTTAATTATGACGTCGCTGTTGTGTTGAATGAGGGCAGTCACGTGCCGCTGGGTGCTGCTTGCTACCGTGATGTGGCCTTCTGTGTTCCTACTGAGGACTGTGGCGCCACATGCACTGTTGTGTTACGTCACAATGTGAAACGGCTTCTGAAGACTTGAAATTTGAAGTAGATTTGTTGCCTCAGCGTAATTAGGTTGACATGACAGCAATTGTTGCAGTAAGCTCTATAACCGTTACGTGAGTTTAGACGTACAAGGCTCAATTACTGAGGAGGAAGTTGATTGACCTGAATATAAAATTTTTGTGTTCCTTGTAATGTGGGATTTTACAGTACTGTACTTTCAGATAATCTGCTTTTATATCTTTTACGCTTGGTTCGAATTTTCAATACTATTGAATATAGGAAGATGACGTCAATATGACTGTACCTCTGTGCTTAACAGAGATATATACTTCGAATATACTTTCTGAAGTAGGTTCAAGTCGAGCTGAGAGAAAGTATATTTGTTTATGGGAGTAATATTTTGAAGAATTATAGAAAAGGAAATCACACTTTTTACAAAAGTGTACCTTGAGTTACCGATTTGCGGGTTTTCGTGTTTGTTTTCTGTGATTGCTGGCATAAGTCTAATGAAATTTTAAAAATATTCATTTCCCAAAATAGACCTTAACCACAAAATGAACAGCCTCTAACTGCATTCTCCCTTATTTCCCGTTAAACAAGCAGAAAGACCGTTACTTACTTCTCTAAATACTGAATCTGTTGAAAGTTAACCCTCGACTGTTCTTCAGCTGTACTTCTGAGTTCAAGCATATTGTCCTTTGCAGAATTTTCTGATTAGCCTACTTAGGGAATTGAGCCTCCTGCTTCTCATTTTGAAACTTTGAAATCGATGTGAAACCTTGTCATAATTCAGGGCAAGCAGTGAAAAAGAATTCGCTTGTCAATACTGAAAGTAGAGCGCAGAAATTTACGTAACTGGCCAAATTTGCTCTAACTCAGGAGTGGACAATATATTGAGAGCGCACTGTTGACAATAGATAATTATTGTAGGATATGAATTTCACAATTTGTTATTCCTCTTTGAAATTTGTGCTCAAAATTATAGAATGCAGTTCATTTAGATCCTAGAGCCTTCTTAATGGCCCAGTATACAAAATGATCCAATGCAGACTTAACTGTTGCTACGGAATGAACTCTTTCCTTTAGCTCTCTCAGTAAGAGCAACGATGCAGATTTAGGAAAATGTGGGCCACAGAAGTACATTTAAATCCTGCTCAGAAATTTCTGCCGGAGATCACTGGACTGTCTGCACGAAATGTGGACCATGGCGTTTGTGTGACAAAATTGCATGCATTAGACATGTGCAAACATCCTTTAGGACTCCTAGTGGCAAGTAATGAAACAGAATTTGCTTCTTGACACCAATGATTTAGCGCAACGGAGATGTTGCCTTGTAATTCTTCCTTCTCGCCTGTCACAATAGATTTTTATGCGCTCTGGTATGGTCGCAGAAACACACATTTGCTTTATTTTCGTCCGTCTGTCCGCATGTAACAGGACGGCTTTCATTGGACAGATTTCCATGTAATATTATATGGAGACGTGCATTAAAATAATTCTAAGGAATCTAAATTTGGTTAAAATCGAGCAGAAACACGGGACTCTTGACATAAAGCCCTAATTACGTTTTATTGGTAACGGCGACACTAAATCTGTTTTTAATCTGTCGCATTGACGAGTGGTATCAGTTTTTATAAGTTACAAGTTGTGTACACACTACAGGAATCAACACTGTGCCACTTTGTGCGTATGTTGCCTATCTTATTACTTACCAATGACGAAATTGGAACCAATAAATTTTGGATCTTATCAACATGAAGCTTTACCAAATTAGTCGGTACTTTTATCAACAGACCGCGTCACACCTGATGTTTGTCTAAACGAGTGTTTCTCAAGTTTTTTTTCCTTAATGATCTTCCCCCTGCTTGTTTTATTTATGTTGCCTCTCCAACTATCTTAGACGCTTTACTTACGAAAAAGGATACATAATTTCCACATTGTTGACTTGAATATTAGAATAAATTTACGTTGCCTTTTCCTACAGTATTATATTTTTGAAAATGTTTTTTTTTAATATGACCTAACGTATTGTTCACTTATACAAGTAGAAATATTCTGTTAATAATAGTCATTATACTCAGTGTTTTCCTTAGACCTGATAAGCACTTGCAAATTTTTTAATGTCCGGTTGAAGTGTAGAATGTTCTTCGGCCCTCAGGAAATTAAGGCGTTTGCCTACTTATGACAGCAAATAATTCACCCAGATGCAACCAGATTCAAATAGAGGGAACGGCAATAAATTTAGCCTTACCTCCTATGCTGCTCGGATTGCAGGGTAGAAGAGAAACTTTCATTCAGGTTTAAATTTGAAATATTTCATTCAGGCAGTGAAGTTTCGGTGGCCCACTCAGAAGTTATTCTGGCCCCTTAAAAAGTTGGCGTGGCCCTCTCGGGGGCCATATGGCCAACTTTGAGAACCATTGGTCTTTAGGAATAGGATCTCACTGGAGAAAATAAGGTAAAAAACCCCATTACAGTCCTGTTACAGGCTCAGAGGGTTCCAGGGGTT
>Ga0123357_10001655_pt1 | contig 23940 bp, 19 predicted proteins | sample TergutEmb28metaG_FD_89873 | JGI IMG/M metagenome (GOLD analysis project Ga0123357, IMG submission 89873) | Embiratermes neotenicus P4 segment gut microbial communities from Petit-Saut dam, French Guiana - Emb289 P4 | ecosystem: Host-associated > Arthropoda: Insects > Digestive system > Gut ... | reverse complement strand
CGGCTGTGCCGAATCCGGTTGCGAAAACATCAGTTTGCGGGACGACCGCCTTCCTGCCAAGATCAAAACCGGGAGCGAAGCGGCTTGAGGCAGCGGCGGAGGCCCGTTACCCCATCTGAAATCTGAAATCGAAAGGGGAGCGGCTTCCACATCGGCTGCGGTGCGGTGGCTGTCCGAAAATCGTGGTGACGCTGGAAGAGCCTGCAGCGGCCCACCGCAGGGGCTCACAGGGGGGGATTGGCGCCCGTGTGCGCGAATCGGGCAGCGCTTCTGCATAACAACTGCGCAGCCAGAACCCATTTCAGTCGCAATCGGCCAGCACCTGAGGGGAGGCACTGGCAGGGGACAGCGATGATCACGCGGCGCAGATTTCTTGGCACGATCGGCGGGGTTGCTGCCACCGGGTTCTCAACCGCGGCCTATGGCGTTGCGGTTGAACCGGCGTGTCTTGCCGTCACCCATTACCACCCCACCCCGCGCCAGTGGCCCTCCGATTTTCCGCTGCGCATCGCGGTGCTCAGCGATCTTCACGTCTGCGATCCCTGGATGTCGCTGGCGCGTGTCGCCGGGATCGTGGCGCGCACCAATGCGCTTCGTCCCGATGTGGTGGTGCTGCTCGGGGACTATGCCGCCGGGCATCACCGCGTCACCGGCTTTATTCCCGCGTCTGAATGGGCGGCGGTGCTGGCGACGCTGAGGGCGCCGCTCGGGGTCTATGCGGTGCTGGGCAACCACGATTACTGGGTGGATCTCGCCCTGCAGAAGGCCGGGCGCGGGAAACCGGCAATTCAGCGTGCGATGGAGGCGGCGGGCATTCCCGTCCTTGTCAATTCCACGGTCCGGCTGAACAAAGAGGGGCGGGCCTTCTGGCTGGCGGGGCTTGGCGACCAGATGGCTTTTGCTCCAGCCTGGCGCCGTGGCGTGGTGTCGCGTTCCGGGATCGATGATCTCAATGGCACCCTGGCCAGGGTCAGGGACAAGGCGCCGGTGATTCTGCTGGCGCATGAGCCTTTTATCGCGCCAAGGGTGCCATCACGAGTGGCGCTGCAATTATCCGGCCACACCCACGGCGGTCAGGTGCGTCTGTTCGGCTGGGCGCCGGCCCTGCGCGGGCAAATGGGGGCGGATTTCGCCTATGGGCATTTTCCGGCCCGGGAGGTGGAGACGCTGCGCCACCAGGGCAGGGACAGAAAGGAACGGGCGGCGCTCAGATGTGATCTCGTGGTCTCGGGCGGCCTTGGCTGCAGCATCCTGCCGGTGCGCCTCGGGGTGCCCCCGGAAATCGTGCTGGTAACTGTGGGGGAAGCGGCCAGCGCCGAGGGCTGAGCGGCTTGCGCTGGCGCGTGATTTGCGAAAGAAGGCGTGGCGCGCGCAAGGCGGGGAAGGCGATGACATCATCCGATATCGATGGCGAGATCCGTGACGGACGCCATCACATGCAGATCCGGGTCTATTTTGAGGATACCGATGCCGGGCAGATCGTCTATCACGCCAATTTTCTGCGCTTCATGGAACGCGGCCGCACCAATTTTCTGCGCCTGCTCGGCACCAGCCAGCGGGAACTTTTGCAGGAGGCGGAGCAGGACGCGCCGGGCTTTGCCTTTGTGGTGCGCTCGATGCAGCTCGATTTCCTCAAATTCGCGGTTCTGGACGATGTGATCGAGGTCGTCACCATCCCCGACGAGATCAAGGGGGCCTCGGTGACGCTCTTGCAGGAATGCCGGCGCGGCGAGGATCTGCTGGTGACCGGGCGGGTCAAGGTGGCCTTCATCTCCGGGGGCAGGGCGCAGCGCATTCCAAAATCCCTGCGGCTTGCCATGTCTGCAGGGAATATGGCTCAGGGGGAAAATGGCTCAGGGAAAACAGACCCCTGAAGCGTTCAAACCGTCCATTTGGTCCGTCACGACAAAGTGAGGGCGCAAGGGTCATCACGGGTCACCCCGCCAGCCCGCAGGGGCGTGCCGCTGCCTCAAATGCCCGAAATCAGGGGGAAGCCGGGCATTGCCGCGGGTTCCCGATGCCAGGCCGCATGGCCGCAGCTGTGTTTCCGATCCGAGCCGCGAGGGCGAGAAAACGAATGCCTTCACAGGGACTTGGGAACAGAAGCGCGAGGGCTGGCGGGCAGCCGTGCCTGTGCTCGGCAGATGTCACTGCAGCGCCATGGGCAGGCCTTGCGCTAACCAATCGTTAACGATCGGGGCGTCAGGTTGGATGGCCGGGAAAGTGGGACCTTGAGGATTTCTACCTTGCGCAGGGGAAACGGAACCCTTGATTGGCCCCTCGAACCTGGCCCCTTGAAGTCGGCCACCGGAATCCTGACCTTGGAAGGGACCTTGCGCGGGCTGAAGACAGGCGGGGAATCGGGAAGGATCGGGGTCTTCCCGGGTCTGACTTTCTTTGGTCACGAATCATCTGCATCGTTGGCGCGTCTTTTTTGACGACGTGTTCAGCGCGGTCGAGGGGCGTCGCGGCAGGCGCCTGGGGGTCGCGTCGGGAAATCAGGGCTCAGGACGGGGAAAGATCACAGGTGAAGCGGGCAGGTTCAAACAGTGTCGTGAGAGGATATTTCTGATGGGAGATGTGGCCCAGTCGTCGCTTGCGGCTGCCACCAGCGATCTGTCCCTGTGGACGCTGTTCTGGCAGGCGCACTGGATCGTCAAGCTGGTGATTGGCGGGCTTCTGTTCTGCTCGGTCTGGGTGTGGGCGATCGCGATCGACAAGATCTTTCTCTATGGCCGCACCCGGCGCGCCATGGACAATTTTGAGCGCGCCTTCTGGTCCGGCGAGTCGATTGAGGAACTCTATCGCAATCTTGCCAAGAAGCCGACTTATTCGATGGCAGCCTGTTTCGTTGCGGCAATGCGGGAATGGAAGCGCTCTTTCGAGGGCCAGGCGCGCTCCTTCGCCGGGCTCCAGGTGCGGATTGAGAAGGTGATGAGCGTGTCGATCGCGCGCGAGATCGAGCGGCTGGAGCGCCGGCTCCTGGTGCTGGCGACGGTGGGCTCGGCCAGCCCCTTCGTCGGTCTGTTCGGCACGGTGTGGGGCATCATGTCGAGCTTCCAGTCGATCGCGGCGTCCAAGAACACCTCGCTGGCAGTGGTTGCCCCAGGCATTGCGGAAGCGCTGTTTGCTACTGCGATCGGTCTTGTCGCCGCTATCCCCGCCACGATTTTCTACAACAAGTTCGCCTCCGAGGTGAACCGCCAGGCGCAGCGGCTGGAAGGCTTTGCCGATGAGTTCTCGGCGATCCTGTCGCGTCAGATCGATGAACGGGCGTAACCCGATGACGGAGCGTGGTGCAACATGGGCATGAGTGCCGCAGGCGCCTCGGGGGGCGGTCGTCGCCGAGGTCGCAGCCAGCGCAAGGCGGTGATGGCGGAGATCAACGTCACCCCGATGGTGGACGTGATGCTGGTGCTGTTGATCATTTTCATGGTGTCGGCACCGCTGTTGACCGCGGGGGTGCCGCTGGATCTGCCGCAGACCAAAGGCAGGAGCCTCGATCACGACGATCAGAAACCGCTGCGCCTGTCGGTCGATGTCAGTGGCAAGGTGTATATCGACGACAGCGAGGTCGATTTCGGCGAATTGATCCCGAAACTGAAGGCGATCACGGAAACGCGGGGCACCGGCACCGAGGAGCGCCTGTTCATGCGGGCCGACAAGAAGGCGGATTATGGCACGGTCGCCAGGGTGATGGGCCTTTTGTCCGGCGCCGGGTTCAAGCATCTGGCCCTGGTGACCGAAATGGAGCAGGGACCCTAGAGAGCGTGAGCGAGAAGCCCGACAGAAGCCGGATCACCTCGATTGCCCTCCGTGTCGTTGCCACCGGGTGGGTGCTGTCGCTTGCCCTCCATCTCGGAGGGCTCGGATGGGCGGGGTGGGGTTTCGGCTCGAATGTGGTGGCGATCCCACCGCAGGAATCGCTGCCGGTCGATATCATCTCGAACGAACAGTTCTCGCAGATGACCAGGGGCATCAAGAGCGGCGACCAGAAAATCCGCACCCCCAAGGTGGACAAGGTTGCCGAAGCCACCCCGGTTGATGATGCGGTCGGCGACGTCACCGAAAAAAAAGAGACCATCACCACTTCCGTAGCGCCGCCACCCAGTCCTCCTGAGAAAAAGCCTCCGGAGAAAAAGCCTCCGGAGAAAAAACCGGTAGAGAAAAAGCCCGATCCACCGAAGCCGGTGGTCGAGAACAAGCCGAAGGACAAACCCAGAGATCCACCGAAGCCGGAGAAGAAGCCGGAGCCGGAGGACGTCATCGCCGAGGCGATCAAGCGCCAGGATGCCCGAAAGCCGAAGCCGGAGACCCATAGCGCGCAGGCCCAGCCCGCCCGGCCGCAGGCCGCGCCGAAAGCCCGGGAGCGGACCTATGACGCCAACGCCATTGCGGCTCTGCTCGACCATCGCAATCCGACCCGGCAGGCACTGACCGGGCAGACCGTGAATGCGTCGGCCTCACTGGGCACGGCGCATGGCACCGCGACCACTTTGTCGCAGTCTGAATTCGACGCGATGATTGCACGCCTGCGCGATCTGTGGCTCATCCCCCCTGTCCGGGAGCATATGGAGGAGCAGCGGGTTTCGATCGCTATCCGCCTTGGCCGTGACCGTCGTCTCATCGGCTCCCCCGTGGTGGTCAGGCGCGGCAAAAGCCAGGTCGCGCAGGTTGCCGCCGAGGCTGCGATTCGTGCGCTGCTGCAGGGCCAGCCCTATAATATGCTGCGTGACGAGACCTATGAGAGCTGGAAAAACATGGAAATCGACTTCGATCCAGAGATGATGCTGGCGCGATGATGTTGCGCAGCTGATACGAGAGAGAATGCGAATGTCGATGCGCGTTGCTGATCGCCGCCGGATTCTGCACAGTGTCGCTGCGGCGGCCGCGGCACTGCTGGTGCCGACCGGGCGGACGCTGGCAGAGACAGGGAATGGCGCCACGTTGCCGGGGGTGACATCGGAGGCCACGACGCGCCTGTCGCAATCCGAATTTGACGCCATGATCGCGCGCCTGCGCGATCTGTGGAAGATCCCGGACGCCACTGGGGCGCATGCCAGGGAGCTGCGGGTCACGATTCGAATCCGCCTCGGCCGGGACCGTCGTCTGGCTGCGCCTCCGGTGGTGACCAAAGGCGGCAAGACCCAGCTGGCGCAGGCCGCTGCCGAGGCGGCGATTCCGCGCGGTCCTGATCGGCCAGCCCTACGACATGCTGCGAGACGAGAGCCGGGAGGCCTGGAAAGAGATGGAACTCGACTTCGATCCAGAGATGATGCTGGCGCGATGATGTTGCGCAGCTGATACGAGAGAGAATGCGAATGCCGATGTCCTTTATGCCCGATCGCCGACGGATTCTGCTCGGTGCCGCCGGTGCGGCCGCCGGACTGCTGCTGCCGGGATCGGCGCGGGCGCAGACCCGACTCACCATCACCCAGGGCAGTGTGGCGCCGATCCCGATCGCGATCACCAATTTTGTGCCCGGCTCGCCCTCCGACACCGAGGCTGGAAGGAGCGTGAGCCAGGTCATCACCAATAATCTCAGGCGTTCCGGCATCTTCAATCCCATCGACCAGGCGGCCTTCATTGAGCGCATCAGCAATATCGATGTGGCGCCGCAGTTCCAGAGCTGGCAGACCATCAACGCCCAGGCGGTGGTCACCGGACGCATGACGCGGCAGAATGACGGGCGGCTCAAGGCCGAGTTCCGGCTGTGGGATGTCGCCTCGGGCCAGCAGCTGACCGGCCAGCAATATTTCACGTCGCCGGAATACTGGCGCCGTATCGCCCACATCATCTCCGACCAGATCTATGAGCGTCTCACCGGCGACAAGGGCTATTTCGACAGCCGTGTCGTGTTCATCGACGAAAGCGGGCCCAAGGAACGCCGGGTCAAGCGGCTCGCGATTATGGATCAGGATGGCGAAAATGTGCGCTATCTGACCCGGGGATCGGATCTCGTGCTGACGCCGCGCTTTTCGCCGAATTCCCAGGAAATCACCTATATGGAATTCGGCCAGGGCGATCCGCGGGTCTATCTTTATAATATCGAGACCGGCCAGCGCGAGATCGTCGGCAATTTTCCCGGCATGACCTTTGCCCCGCGGTTTTCGCCCGACGGTCAGCGCGTCATTATGAGTCTGCAGCAGGGCGGCAATGCCAATCTCTTCGTGATGGACCTGCGTTCGCGCGCCACCACGCGGCTTACCGACACCCCGGCGATCGACACCTCGCCGTCCTATTCCCCCGACGGCAGCCGCATCTGTTTTGAATCGGACCGTGGTGGCAAGCCGCAGATCTATGTCATGGCGGCAAGCGGCGGCTCCGCCCAGCGCATCTCGTTTTCGAAAGACGATACGAACGGCACCTATTCGACGCCGGTGTGGTCGCCGCGCGGCGACTATATCGCCTTCACCAAACAGGGAGGGGGGCAGTTTGCGATCGGCATCATGAAACCGGACGGTTCCGGCGAGCGCATTCTGACCGCAGGATACCACAATGAGGGGCCGACTTTTGCGCCCAACGGTCGTGTGGTGATGTTCTTCCGTGACCCCGGCGGCAACAGCGGACCGTCGCTGTATACGGTCGATATCACCGGGCGCAATGAGCAGCGGGTGCCGACCCCGGGCTTTGCCTCCGACCCGGCGTGGTCGCCGCTTCTGTCGTCAACCTCAGGCTGAAAGGCGCACAGCGGTTCTCGTCCTGCAGAGGATCGCAAGGCGGCGCCCGTGAAGGGGAGCCGCGCGCGCGCTTTGCGGTATTGCCGGACCGGCAACGCGGGAGCGGATCAAAAGCTCCTGCCGGGGCAGGGCGCGGTGCAGCGACACTGCGCAAAAGGCGGGGGGGCACATCCAGGCTGCCGCCCGGGCGGAATTTGCCGCGCGCTGCGGGCAGCAGTGCCTGGCCGCAAATCGCTGGCGATCGTGGTTTACAACATGCTACATCAGGGAGCGGGTCATGTCTGCGACGTCCGTGCACGCAAGCCCGCCGATTGCTCCAGATTGACGGGTTGTGGTTTCGCTGGCAGCAGCCTGTGCGATCAGAGGACAGAATTCAGGTTCAGGCGAAGCGTGTGGCGCGACCCGCGTTCATGGCACCCGGCTCCGGGGGGCCACAGCATCCGGCGCCGGTTCTTCGGCCCGGGTTGCGCAGTGGTTTGAGGCACCAACCATTCAACCAAGGGTAGAGCACGAGGTCCCCGGACAAAAGGGCCTGCCCGGCCGGGATGGTCGCGGCAGCGCTCCCTGTCGACGGTCAGGGGGCGACCCGCAACCGGCAGCGAAGGCGCCGGGGGATGCCGCAGGGCGAAAAAAGGGCGGCCCGTCAGGCCCGGGTGCGGTCTGCGCCACCTGAACGGGAGCCGCAGACCAGGCCTGCCAGGCTGGATCTCCTGGAGCAACTTTAGCGTGTTTTTGCGACCGAAGGCAATCATGGGTTGCGCAACCTGAGCGTGCGTTTTCGGCGCGGCGCGATAGGTTCACGTCAAATCATATCAATGACTTAGATGGGCCGGCCAGGCTTCCAGCCCGGGGCCGGGAGTGTCAGGCCCGCACCTGGGGCCTTGCGGATGTGGCATCTGCGCAGTTCCAGCCTGGCAGGAAATCGCAACCGCAAAGATGATTTAATCATAAAAAAAGGTTCCAATCGGCGTTCAATACACTCAGAATTGCTGCATTTCGCTGCCAAGCGAGGGCACCGAACCGAGTGGATGCCGCTTCACATGTATGGCGCGAATCAGGAAAATGATGCCGATCGAGCGCCACTGTCGCCGAGCGTTGCAACAGCTCTGATTGACGCGCTGTTCGAAACCCCGGGCCCTCTGCTTGCGGGTCTGCTGACGGCCCCGATCGGCGCCGCAATCTCGGCCTACGAGTGCGCCTCGTTGCCACTGTGGTGCTGTTCGGGGGGGCTCGTCCTGATCGCATTGCTGCGTGTGTTCAGCATATGGAAATTTCGCCAGCACCGGGCGGTGGCGGTGGCGGGCACCAACGTGCCGTGGCAGCGACGCCATACGATTGGAGCTGTCATCCAGGCGGCCGGGCTCGGGGTATGGGCGGCGGTGACGCTGCTGTGTGTCCAGGAGGTGGCTGCCCACATGGTCTGCCTGGTGCTGTGTACCGCGATCGCGGCCGGGGGTGCCGGCCGGTCCTATGGGCAGCCGAAGCTGTTGCAGATCCAGGTTCTCCTGGTCTTCGTTCCCATCGTCATCGGGCTGTCATCGTGGGGGACCTTCAGCTATCTGGGGCTGGCGCTGTTCGGCATCGTCTTCATTGTCTCGATGGTGCGCATCTCCAACAACCTGCATACGATCTTCCTGCAGGCGCTGACCGCCCGGGAACGCGCTGCGGCGCTTGCCGAACAGTTCCATGCGGCATTGAACAACATGCCGCATGGACTGTGCATGTTCCATGCCGATGGTGGGGTCGCGGTGACGAACCGCCGCTTCAAAGAGTTGATGAATCTGCCGGAACACGCCGCCCGCGAGGGCTTCAACCTCTCCGACGTGATTGCCGCCGGTATCGGCAGCGGCTCGATTTCGTCGGCGATCGGCAAGCGCGTGGAGGCCGAGATCGGGCAGATTCAGGCGAAAAGAGGGGCAGGTGGTGGGGAGGACGGCAGAAGTGGCGCGGACGAGGAGGCGAGGGGGACGTCGGTGCCTCGACCCGGCCCGAGGAATATCACAACCGGCGGCGGCGACGAGCACAAAGGCCGTTCGCTGGCATGGTCGGTGCAGCCGGTGGCCGATGGCGGGGTGGTGGTGCTGGTGCAGGACGTTACCGAGAGCCGCCTCGCCGAGGAAAGGATCGGGCGGCTCGCGCGTTATGATGATCTGACGGGTCTGCCCAACCGTGCCAACTTCCGCGACGAGATCGAATCGGCCCTGGCCCAGTGCCAGCGCAGGGCCTCGCTGTCGTCGCTGCTGTTTGTGGACCTTGATCACTTCAAACAGGTCAACGATGCCCTCGGTCATCCCCGCGGCGACCAGTTGCTGTGCCAGGTGGCCAACCGCATGCGGGGAATCCTGCGCCGTGAGGAGTTTGTCGCACGTTTCGGCGGGGACGAATTCGTGGTCTTCCAGCGTGACATCAATTCGCCGGTGGATGCGGCAACGCTGGCGCGCCGGATCATTTCCTGTCTCAGCGCGCCCTACTGGATCGAGGACCACCTGGTCGAAATCCGGGCCAGCGTCGGGATCGCGCTCACCTCACCGGGCACGACCAGCTTCGACACCATGCTCAAGAATGCCGATATGGCGCTCTACCGTGCCAAGACAGAAGGCCGCGGCACCTATTGTTTCTTCCGTGAGGAGATGGCGGCGAGCGTCAAGGCCCAGCTGATCTTCGAGATCGAGCTGCGCAAAGCGCTCGTCAATGAGGAGTTCGACCTGTTCTATCAGCCGCTGGTCAATCTGGAATCAGGCAAAATCACGGCCTGTGAGGCGCTGCTGCGCTGGAACCATCCCCGGCGGGGTGTGGTGCCGCCGGCTGAAATCATTCCCGTGGTTGAGGATCTGGGGCTGATCGCGGATCTGGGGCGGTGGGTTCTGCACCATGCCTGCATGGAATGCATGAACTGGCCCGAGGAGGTCAGTGTCGCCGTAAATGTGTCGCCCCGCCAGTTCCACAAGCGGGGGTTGCCCAACGAGATCCGCCGGGCCCTCGAGGTTTCGGGCCTGCCCGCGGAGCGGCTCGAAATCGAGATCACCGAGTCGTCGCTGCTGCGCAATGTCCAGATGACCGATGACATCCTGTCGCGCCTGCGCGCGCTCGGCGTGCGCATCTCGCTCGATGATTTCGGCACCGGTTATTCCAGTTTGAGCTACCTGCACAGCTTCCCGCTCCAGCGCATCAAAATCGACCGCTGTTTCCTCGACGGCATCGAGAGTGACCGGCCGCTTCGCCTGTTGCGCGGGATTACGCGGCTGTCGGCGGATCTCGGCATGTCGGTGGTCGTGGAAGGCATTGAAACCAGTGAGCAGCTCGAACTGATCGCCGCCGATGGAACCGTGACCGAGGGGCAGGGCTTTCTCTTCGGTCCGCCCCTGCCCTCGTTCCGTGTCCGGGAACTGCTGTGGCAGGGCGGCGTCTGGAAACCGCGGTCTGCGACCGAATAGAAGAGCAGGCCGTGGCAGCGTTGCGAAAACGGGTGCCGCTGTCACCTTCGAAGAGAACTTCGCGGCAGGCCTCTCCCTTCGGGGGTGTCGGGGAGCGGTGGAAGAAGAGCCGCTTCCGGACCGGCTTTCGAGTCCGCCTGCCGGATGGAAGCCGGCGTTGGTCGGGGAGCGCCTGCCTTCATTTCTGCCAGGCTTTCCGGGAACCCTGCGCAAGGTGTCAGACCTCTCTCGCCCGCCCCGTTTGCGTTCCGGCCAGCGCGAGGCGCTGGCCGCTTCCGGGGAATTGGGGGCGGGTGGGGGGCCTCCAGGCGGCTGAAAGAAGGACGTGGCTGCGGATTTGCACTGGTCATCCACCGGTTGCTCCACAGCCGTCACAACCGGAAGCTGCGAATCACCCAGAGGCTTTGCGCGAATCACGGATGGGGGGGCATCGGTGGGAAGTGATTCGGGAGTTCCGCGTCGGGAGGACACGCGCCTTTATTGCAACATTATTGGTGGCTGCGGCGATTGCCTGTACCTGAAGGGGTTCGCGTGCAACTCACGATGATCGCCGCTTTTCTGCCGCAGTATAGTCGCAAATCTCGCTGCGAGTTGCGACATCTGTTGGGTCCTGCGATCGGAGGGCACCGGCTCCCTGTCGTGCAAAAAAAAATCTGAGGAAATGGTGTGCGCGAAGCCCTCCGTCCGCTGCGACGGCCGGACCGGAGGTGCGGCAGGGAGCATCCCGGCGTCGCGAAATCAGAACTCAGTGGTTCCCTGCTGCCCTCCAAGCAATTTGAAAGCTTGACGAAATCCGCGCGCGCGAGGTCCTGCGGAGATGCCGCAGCGGTTCGTCCGCGCGTTCCTGATGCTGCGGAATCGTGTTCGACAGGATCCTGGACGTGTAGTTGAAAAGGGAGCGGCGATGGTTGTGGCCGTCTTGCGTGCCAGCCTGAGAAGATCTATGTTTTGTCAACTTATTGTCATCTGCCGGCGCCGAGTATCTGCGGATCATGTTCCGTGTAGCGAGTGAGGCTTGGAGGGATCCTTGTTGGAGGCAGCCAGAGCTGCGGTGCATAGCTGTGCGCCGGTCGGGTCGCGTGTTCCGCGCCGGATGGATGTCTGGTGCCGATGGTGCCGTCCGGCGCTGTCGCAGCTTCCGTGACGGCGCCATGTATGCCGGTGACGGGTGGGGGCCAGGCGCGCCCCGGGGCGTGGAACCCGGGAGCCGGCGGCGGGCAGGGGTCCTGGACCATGGCGGGGCGGGTGTTTCGGCCACGACGGCGAATTTCGAACGGGCGGCGCGGGCGCGGTGGGAATCGTCGGCCGTCGTCATCTGTCGTGCAGGATGGTGCGTGCGGAAAACGCTTGTGCCGGCGCAACGCCGGCGCGGACGTCTGCCTGGACGGGATCGACTTCCTGCGGCGGGAGTCGGGATTGTCATTACTGGAACAGATAATTCAGGGCTGCTGAGGTGCTGCGCCGACGGTGCAGCGCGGCAGAGGAGCGCGATCCCGCTGCTTGTGAAGCGGATTCGCCTCGCGCGTCATGCGGGTCGGGACCCGGGCGACGCAGTCCACACTCCTTGTGGTGCCGTGAGAAAGCAGGCGGTTGCGGCTGCACGGCTCCCTGGGGAACGAAGAGGTGATTTCTGGCGTGTGGCGAGCCTGGCGGGCGGGGTTATGGCCCGCGGGCGGGCAGGTGGAAGACCAAAGTCGACGGTTGGTGTTGGTGGGCCGGGGGCGCAGAGCGGTTTTCGATCCGATTCGAACACATTGGTTGCAGCAGGGTAACCGTTCCATCGTGCCGAAGCGATTGCGTCGGCACCTCGTGCACAGGCCGGAAGTGCAGATACCAGACTGTGAACTGGTGTCAGAGAAAACCGCTCTGATTTTTGGAGGGGAATAGGATGACGTCGTGTGCTGAGTCGGTCTTGCCGCAACCTGTTGTGGGAGCGTCGCTTCTTGATCGTGTCGATTACTGTCTGGTTGAAACTGCGGAACAGCGGGAGCGGATCGCAGCGCTGCGCTATCGGGGTTATCGCAAGGCAGGCCTGATCGCGCCGCGCACCAGCGAACATTTCTTCGATGAAGAAGACGATGCGGTCAATGCCTGGACTTTTGCCATCCATGTCGACGGCGAATTGTGCAGCTCGGTGCGCATTCATGTCCTGACATCGGAATGGCGGACCTCAATGGCCTGTGGCCTGTTTGGTGATGTGCTGCATCCGCGGCTTGACCGCGGGGAGGTGTTCATCGATCCCGGACGCCTGGTCGCCGACCCGGAAATGGCCAGACGCTTCCCGGCACTGCCCTATCTGACCCTGCGGCTGGCATTCATGGCCTGTGGCTATTTCGAGGCCCATACGGCTCTGGCGCTGGTGCGCAAGGCGCATGAGGCGTTCTATCAGCGCGTGTTCCTGCACGAGGTGATCGCGGGACCGCGTCGCAGCGAGGGGATCTCGGCACCGATGTGTCTGCTGGCGACGAATTACCGCCGCGACCGGGAGAAGGCCTTTGCCCGCTTCCCGATCATGCGTTCGAGCGCATTTGAGCGGCGCATGCTGTTTGACCGCAAGAGCGAACTCAAGGCGGTGTCGCGGCCGGTGCTGGTGGGAACCGAGCGCGCGTGATGTCCCGGGCGTGGACAGGTTCCGGCCCGCAGGGAGTGGCAGCGCTGAGGTTGCCGGTGCCGGCTCCTTCGCGCTGCCGTCAGATCGGAATTTGAGCGAAAGTAACTGCCCAGGTCGAACGAAGGCGGTTCCCACCCGGCTCGAAATCCGGAAAAATTGCGCCGCTCCAACCGGGATGGTCATCCATTCGCCACGAATCACCTCCATCAGGGAGCGCGGCTGGGCCTCCACAGCGTCAAAAGAGGGGCTCAGTCAGTCGCTCCAGAAATGGAACGTGGGGAGAAACGAGCGAAAGAAAACGCCAGCCGCGGAAAAGGCGGAAATCGCGACCATGAGCAGCGAAGCTTCCAGCCGCTGCGGCGAGGCGGGTGCAGATGGCAATAGCGATCGAATGGCGGGCGAATTCACGCCTCACGCGCTTCGCGCCTTCCCGATCTTGGGTATGGGATCGGAGCGGGTCGGGTGCGCAGGATTGAGAATTCGTCAGCCGCTGGCCCGGGGTGGCGGGATTTCCAGCGAGGCGGCTTGGTGCCATCCACGGGCCTGTCGCGTGCGACGGGCCGGTGCTGCTTTGTCCGGAACCGGCACCTGGCGGAGATAAGGATATGCGCAGAGGGGGCCGGCGGGGAATCGGACCTGCATGGAATTCGGGTATAAGGGCGAGGCTGGTCCCTGAGGGTGCTTGCGATTTGCCGGGGCGGCACCACATTCAGGATCCATTAACTGTCACCACGGTTTTCAGCCGTGTGGCGGCATTTGAGACGTTCCGGCAAGGTCTCATAAAGGTTGACGGAAGGTTCCGTTAACCAGCGCCCTGTAGACCGCGAAGCAGAGGCAAGTTTGAGTGGAGGCTTCCGAATATGACAAATCCCATGCGCATCCTCCCTGGATTGAAGCTGGTCGCGGTGCTCGCAGTTGCGCTGTCGGTCGGTGCCTGTGCCAACAGGTCAGGGGTGCTGGGGGGGGCAGGGGGCCCCGGGGGGCCCGGTGGTTATGGCACGGACGGCCTCGGCGGCATTGCCGCCGCACCCGGCAGTCAGCAGGATTTTGTCGTCAATGTCGGCGATCGTGTCTTCTTTGAGAGCGACCAGACCGAACTGACGCCACAGGCGGTGGCGACACTGGAGAAGCAGGTGCAGTGGCTGCAGATGTATCCACGCTACAGCTTTACCATTGAGGGCCATGCCGACGAGCGCGGGACGCGTGAATATAATATCGCGCTCGGTGCCCGTCGCGCCCAGTCGGTGCGCAGCTTCCTGGTGTCGCGCGGCATCAGCGGCAATCGCATGCGTACGATCTCCTACGGCAAGGAGCGTCCGGTGGCGGTGTGTAACGACATCTCCTGCTGGTCGCAGAATCGCCGCGCGGTCACCGTGCTGGATGCAAGTTCATGAGGAGGCCTCAGGGGGGCCGGTCACATTGGTGTGAGGACAGGCCGGCGTCCTCGCGCGAATGCTACAAAAATGGCGGCAGGGAATGTGTCATCCGGGCCTGGGCCTGTGACGTCAAAGGCTGATCGGTGCCGTGAAGGGACGCCGTGAAGCGGATGGCAGGCAGGATCGCAATTGCTGTCCTGCGCGGGATTTCGGCAGCACCCGCTCGAACCGGCCCTGATGGAGGAGGACGGCTGTAACGCCAGGCGCTGTTCTCCGGGGTGAGGGAACGACGCTGGCTGTCGTGCGCCGGGTCAAAGCGAGGCAATATGTCATCCAGGTTTCAGGTACTTCTCGGTTCGGTTGCAACTGCCGCGCTGCTTGCGCTGACGCAGCCTTCCGGTGCGCAGATGCAGGAGCTTGATCCCGAGATGCGGATCGAGCGGCTGGAAAATCGCCTGCGCCAGCTCACCGGCGAGAACGAGGAGCTGCAATATCGCAATCACCAGCTTGAAGAGCGCATCCGGCAGCTGGAAAGCGGTGTTCAGGCCGGCGAGGTGCACGGGCAGGTCGCAATGGTGCCGCCGGGCGCGCCTCCGATGCAATCCGCTCCAGCAGCGCGCCCAGCGATGCAGTCGGGGAGCAGTGGCCCGGGGGCCGGGGAGCCGCTTGATCTCTCCAGGCCGGGCTATCCGCCACAGGGTGGCTATCCGCAGCCGCAGGGTGGCTATGTGCCGACTCAAGGCGCGGCACCGCAGGGTGGCTATGTGCCGCCTCAAGGTGCGGCACCGCAGGCGGAAGGCGGCTATCCGTCGCCGCAGGGCGCGGCACCTCTGGCGGAAGGCGGTTACCCGCCGCCAGGCGCGGCACCGCAACCGCAGGGCGGGTATCAGGAACCGCCTCCGGCTCCGTCCTATCGTCAGCCGCCGCCGCAAGCCGCGGGGCAGGCGCCGATCGCGGAGGGCGCAGCGCCTCCGCCTCAGGGCGGGCGCCACCGTGGTGATGCCTTCGATCCCGCCAGCAACCCGGGCGCTCCCGGCGCGCCCCGTCCTCTCGGGGGAGGTCAGATGCCGATGCAGCAGTCGCAAAGCGCCGCGGCACCCACGCCGCAGGGCGGGTATCCGCAGCCCCAAGGGGGTGGGTATGTGCAGCCCCAAGGGGGTGGGTATGCCCAGCCGCAGGGCGCCGAAAGCGAGACGCTGCCGCCGTCGCAGTCCCCGCGTGATGCCTTCGATCTCGGCATCGGCTATATGCAGCGCAAGGACTATGCGCTTGCCGAACGGACCATGAAGAATTTCACACAGCGTTTTCCTGAGGATCCGATGGTGGGCGACGCGCAATACTGGCTTGGCGAGAGCCATTTTCAGCGCCAGCAGTATCGCGAGGCCGCCGAGGTCTTTCTCGCCGTGAACAGCAGATACGACAGGTCCGCCAAGGCTCCCGATGCCCTGCTGCGGCTTGGACAGTCGCTTGCCGCACTCAGGGAGAAGGAGGCGGCCTGCGCCGCTTTCGGCGAGGTCGGGCGCAAATATCCCCGCGCTGCGGCCGGGGTGAAGGCTGCGGTCGAGCGTGAACTGAAACGGGTGAAATGCTGATCAGCAGGCGATGAGCGACCAGGACAGCGCGATCGGTGCGCTTGAGGCCAGAGGTCTGTTTGCCGATTTGAGGGGCGCGCCGGCAATTGTGCTGGCGGTGTCCGGCGGGCCGGATTCGGTGGCGCTGCTGTGGCTGGTGGCACGCTGGCGTCGGGCCCTCGTGCGAGGGCCGGAACTGGTGGCGGTGACCGTCGATCACGGCCTGCGCGCCGAGGCGGCCGCAGAGGCGCGTGCCGTCAAGGAACTGGCGCGCCAGCTCGGCGTGGTCCACCACACAAGGCGCTGGAGCGGCGACAAGCCGAAAACGGGGATACCAGCCGCAGCGCGTGAGGCGCGCTATCGCCTGTTGATGGCTCACGCCCGCCGCCAGGGGGCGAGCCATGTCCTTACCGCCCATACCAGCGATGACCAGGCCGAGACCTTCCTGATGCGGCTTCTGCGCGGCAGCGGCATCCGTGGGCTCGGCGCCATGGCCCGGATCACGGACTGCGACGGGATCCTGCTGACACGTCCCCTGCTTGATGTGCCCAAGGCGCGGCTGATCGCAACCCTGGAGCGTGCCGGGGTCGGTTTTGCGGTGGATCCGACCAACCATGACCCGGCTTACACCCGGGCGCGGCTGCGGGCTCTGTGGCCGATGCTGTGTGAGGAAGGGTTAAGCAGCGCCAGTCTGGCGCGGCTGGCCGCCCGGCTGGGGCGAGCCGACGCTGCCCTGGAAGTGCTGGCCGATGGTGCCGAGCGCTTTCTTGCGCTGATCGATGACCAGGAGGCCTCGCCCCGCCGTGGCTTCGATGGCGGCGCCTTTGCCGCGCTGCCGGAGGAAATCCGCCTGCGCCTGCTGATGCGGGCGATCAACGCGCAGGGGCACGAGGGGCCGGCCGAGCTTGGCAAGGTCGAGGCCCTGCTGACGGTGCTTGATGCAGCGAGAGAGCAGAGCGGGGAGGTCAAACGCAGCCTTGCCGGGGCGGTCATCCAGTTGCACCGCGGGCGGCTTTCCGTCGCCCCGGCGCCGCGGCGGCGGCAAAAGGGTACGAAAGCCTGACAGAGAGGTTGCCTGAATGGCGAAAAAACGGGGTGGCTTCGCCATCAAAATAACGGGAATTTGCCTTAAGGCCGATCATAGTTGGCTTGAATCGTGGCTGATTGTCTTGGCAGAAGTGTCCGCTCTCCCTAAATAGGGCGAGGCTGGGGCCCTTTCCGTCAGTCAGGCGACAGCACCTCGCGGGAAGAAAGAGCGACGGCACCCGCGAAGGATCATGGCCTCTTCAAGGATCCGCGCGACCAGTTCAAGGAAGATCTATGCCCGCCAATCTGCGCAATTTCGCTCTCTGGGTCATCATTGTCCTGCTGCTGCTGGCATTGTTCGCGATGTTCCAGAACAGCAGCCAGCGCGTGGCCTCGACGGAGATTGCGTTCTCCGAGTTTCTTACCGCGGTCGATCAGGGCCGGGTGCAGGATGTCACCATCCAGGGCTCGGAAGTTCATGGCACGCTCAGCAACGGCCAGAAATTCCAGACCTATGCGCCCAAGGACGAGACCCTGATCAAGCGCCTCACCGACCATAATGTCCGGATTGAGGCCAAGCCGCAGACCGACAACGTGCCGTGGCTGTCGCTGGTCCTGTCCTGGCTGCCTTTCCTGGCCCTGATCGGGGTCTGGGTGTTCCTGTCGCGCCAGATGCAGGGCGGTGCCGGCAAAGCCATGGGCTTCGGCAAATCGCGTGCCAAGATGCTGACCGAGGCCAACGGCCGGGTCACTTTCGAGGATGTCGCCGGTGTCGACGAGGCCAAACAGGATCTCCAGGAGGTGGTGGAATTCCTCCGTGATCCCGGCAAGTTCCAGCGCCTCGGCGGGCGGATTCCGCGCGGCGTGCTGCTGGTCGGCCCTCCCGGCACCGGCAAAACCCTGATTGCACGTGCGGTGGCGGGCGAGGCCAATGTGCCCTTCTTCACCATTTCGGGTTCTGACTTTGTCGAAATGTTCGTCGGTGTCGGTGCCTCCCGGGTGCGCGACATGTTCGAACAGGCGAAGAAGAATGCGCCCTGCATCATCTTCGTTGACGAAATCGATGCGGTCGGCCGTCATCGCGGCGCCGGTCTTGGCGGCGGCAATGACGAGCGCGAACAGACCCTGAATCAGCTCCTGGTCGAGATGGACGGCTTCGAGGCCAATGAAGGCGTGATCCTGATCGCGGCCACCAACCGGCCCGATGTGCTCGATCCGGCGCTGCTGCGTCCCGGTCGGTTCGACCGCCAGGTCGTGGTGCCCAATCCCGATATTGTCGGCCGCGAACAGATCCTCAAAGTCCATGTCCGCAAGGTGCCGCTGGCTCCCGACGTCAACCTCAAGACCATCGCCCGCGGTACGCCCGGTTTCTCCGGCGCCGATCTGATGAATCTGGTCAACGAGGCGGCGCTGACCGCGGCGCGCCGCAACAAGCGCATGGTGACCCAGGCTGAGTTCGAGGAGGCCAAGGACAAGGTGATGATGGGCGCCGAGCGCCGCTCCATGGTGATGACCGAGGAGGAAAAGACGCTGACGGCCTATCACGAGGGTGGCCATGCTCTGGTCGGCCTCAACGTGCCGGCGGCCCATCCCATCCACAAGGCCACCATCATTCCCCGTGGCCGGTCGCTGGGCATGGTGCAGCAATTGCCGGAACGCGATCAGTATTCACAGTCGATGGAACAGCTGACCTCGAGGCTCGCCATCCTGATGGGAGGCCGGGTCGCCGAAGAACTGGTGTTCGGTCGCGAGAAGGTCACCACCGGTGCTGCAGCAGATATCAAAATGGCGACACAGCTGGCACGGGCGATGGTGACCCAGGTCGGCATGTCGGATGAACTCGGCACCGTCGCCTATGGCGAGAACCAGGACGAGGTCTTCCTCGGCATGGCGGTGTCGCGGACCCAGAACGTGTCTGAGGCCACAATGCAGAAGATTGACGGTGAGATAAGGCGCCTGGTCGAGAGTGGCCGCAAGGAGGCGACCCGGATCCTGACCGAGAAACGCGACGATCTCGAGACCCTGGCCAGGGCACTGCTGGAATACGAGACCCTGACCGGAGAGGAGATCATCGATCTGCTCAAAGGCAAGAAACCCAATCGGGAGACTGTGCTGGATCCGCCAACACGGTCCTCGGCAGTGCCGCCAGCGGGCAAGCCGCGATCGCATCCGGATCCGGATCCAGGACTGGCGCCGCAACCCCAGGCGTGATCCCAAGCGCAAAGCCGACTTCGTGCAGGCTCGGCACGGCTTCGGATTTCGAACCGGAAAGCCAGGAAGAAGCGTGCCACCGCTTGCGGTGGCAGCAGCTGGGATCGCTCACTGTCCCTGCGCCAGGCAGAAGCGTCCACCGACGCGAGAGGTGAGCGCAACGATGTGGATGTCACCTGGCAGGATGCCGGGTCCGGTGGATCCAGGCGTTTGCCAGCCAGCGTGTGACCTTCAGCCTCGCATGTCGGCTGTGGATGGGCCGATCAGCGATCAAACCCTGCCTGACGTGCCCTATGTCCACAATCATGCCTGCCCTGGTCTCACGGCAGAGGTCTCTGCACCAGCCGCAGCCTGGGGATCATCTGGCGGTTGTGGATCGGTCCGGCGGATCGAACACAGGCAGGGGGAGAGATGTTGGCCTCCGGGGGCGCGGTTTTGGCGGATCTCAGCCAAGATTGATATCGGATACTGCATCAATATTTATGGCCGATATATTTTGATGGATCATGGACGGCAGGTGCGATATGATATATGATCATGCATCGTTTTACTTTTCGAGGCAGAAACCGGCATCATGTCGTATAAAGGAGAGGAACTGGCTGCGGCCCTGCGCCGGGGCCGCGAAGACAAGGGATTGAGCCAGCGGGGACTGAGTGCACGATCGGGTCTGACCCAGAGCCATATCTCGCAGATTGAGCGGGGCACATTGGAGCCCGGTCTGGGGACGTTGATTGACCTCTCCAGGGCGATTGATCTGGAGCTGGTCCTGGTGCCGAAGCGGCTCTTGCCAGTGGTCAGCGGTCTCATTCAGGGTAGCAAGGCACGGGCTGCGTGGTCGCCCGAAGGCGGGCAGGCGGCGCTGCGGCAGATCCGGCGCGGCGAGCGCCGGGTGGGAAAGCTGAGGGAACTGTACGGCAGTTCCGCCCATCTCGACCGGATTGCGGAGAGCCTGCAGATGCTTCGACGCCTGCCGCTTCGCAACAGAGAGATTTCGCAGGTGACCGCAACGCTTGCCCGGCTGGGGCAGCCGGAGGCGGGCAGGCCGGATGGGGAATTGCTGGCCGATATTGCCGCCACCCTGCAGTCGGTGCGCCACCGTGTCGAGGATCGTCAGGCGGACCGGCAGCGTCCGGCCTATGCGCCTGACGATGATGATGAGGAGGAGGACGATGAGGATGGCGATGCCGGATGTGTCGGTGCTTGATGTCCGTCTTCATGGCCGATCCATCGCCACGCTGACGCGTCACCAGGGCGACCGGACCATCCTTGCTTTCAATCAGTCCTATATCGACGATGTGCGGCGACCGACCCTCAGCCTGTCGTTCCATGACGCGGTTGGTGAGCTGATCACCGATTTCCGTCCCGTCCGCCGTGTCGTTCCTCCCTTCTTCTCCAATCTGCTTCCCGAGGGGCCGTTGCGAAACTACCTGGCGGCGCGGGCCGGGGTGAAGGTGGAGCGTGAATTCTTTCTGCTGTGGGCGCTGGGCGCCGATCTCCCTGGTGCCGTATCGGTTCATTCGATGGATGGCAAAGCGCTGCCGCCTCCGGACGATGGCCGTGCCGACAGGAGGAGCCCGGGCTCTGTGTTGCGTTTTTCCGTCGCCGGGGTGCAGCTGAAATTCTCTGCTGTACGCGACACCGGCAAGGGCGGCGGTCTCACCATTCCGGCCGAAGGTGTCGGCGGTTCCTGGATCGTGAAACTGCCGTCATTTCAGTTCGACGGCGTGCCGGAGAATGAATTCTCGATGATGACCCTGGCTCGCCGGATCGGCATCGATGTCCCCGATCTGCAACTGGTTGATCCCGGGGCCATCGCCGGTCTTCCCGAGGGGCTTGGCGAGGTCAGGGGGCAGGCGCTGGCGATCCGACGCTTCGACCGCGGCGACGATGGCCCGATCCATATTGAAGATCTGGCCCAGGTATTCGGTGTCTACCCGCATGACAAATACGCCAAGGTCAACTACCGCAGCATCGCCTCGCTGCTGGAGGCGGAGACGGGCGAAGCCGACATCGCCGAATTCATCCGTCGTCTCGTTTTCAGCACCCTGATCGGCAACGCCGATCTGCATCTCAAAAACTGGTCGCTGATCTATCCCGACCGACGCCGGCCGGCTCTCGCGCCGGCCTATGATGTGCTCTCGACCATCCCCTATATTGCCGGCGATGCCGCGGCTTTGAACTATTCGCGGACCCGGCGGATGAGCAGGGTCTCAAGAGCCGAATTCGCCCATCTCGCCGCCAAAGCGCGACTGCCGGAAAAGCGGGTGCTGGATACCGTCACCGAGACGGTGGAACGCTTCAAAGATGTCTGGGCCACGGAGAAAACCCGCCTGCCGCTGGCAGCGAAGGTGGTCGATGCGGTCGATGCTCACGCCAGGGGAATTCCGCTCTATCATGGCCTGTGACCCCAACTCCGCAAAAAGAAGCAAAAATGAAATATGCGGTTGTCGCCATGTTGCCTGTTTCCATGCGTCCTGTGCATTAACCGGGGATTTTGTGATCTCGCGCAGGAGACGCCTTCGTCACACATGATGCCGGAAGCAGTGATGAGCGTGGAGTTCCGAAAGTGACTCCTTGCGCAACGCTTGCCGAATCGAAACGGACTTCGCTGTGCAGGTGACCTTTGCCGATTGTCCAGGCCGGCGCAGCCAGATGCATTGCGGCACCGGATCTGGCCGGGGAACGGGATGGCCCTTCGACCTTGACGGTAAAACGTCAGGTCAGCCTGCAGCAGGTGGACTGTGGGCCAGGCGGTTTTCATCGGCCTGCTCGTTATTCGGGGATTCAGGGGGTTGGCGGAGAAAACGGGCCAGGCGGTGGTTGCGTCTCCCTACGGGCTTGCCGCTGAGTGGAGCTACACGCCTGCCGAATTGGCGATGTTCGAGAAAGGCTGCGATTTGCGATTTCTCTGGAGGCGAAACTGTGAACGCGGACAGGATTTCAGGTCTGTTGTGAGAGCGTCGCGGGAATACCGGCTTGGAGGATCGGGCAGGCGGTGTTCTTTGGCCCACAGTGCGCACGTGTGCGGGTCTTTGATCTGCCCCTCTGCAGGTGCATGCAGGGACCGCGCGCGGCTGGAGGAGTTTGATCGCGCAGGCAGCCTTGCCCATCGCACAAGGAGTGCTCCGCAGTGGCTGAAAGCCGCCTGATCAGGGCAGATTGGCCGCCGGGGCGAGCCGGAGATCCGCCGCTGCAAGCGGGAGATCTGCCTTTGTGGCCGTGGTCTGGTCAACACCGTCGCGGATATGGACGACACTGATGTCGTCGCTGTAGAGCCGTTTCCAGCCTTTGATGTGATCCAGAAACTGTGCGGCCGGGGCACCGGCAGGAAGCAGGGTGGCGTCGATGTGGTTGTCGTCGAGCAGATGCAGGAGCTTGTCGATGTTTCTCAGGGATACCGCATTGACCCAGTCGACAACAAAGTCTTAACCATAGAGTTCGGTGCGGCCGTCGATGAAGACCGGGATGTCGCGCCAGATCAGATAGCCACCATAGCCGTATTCGTTGAACACGCGCTTGAGCTGGTGTCGCTCAATGGCGTCGACCGCGGCCACCGGCATGCGGTATTCCGGCACGCGGAAGGGGCGGATGGAGGTGTAGGTGGCGGTGATGGCGAGCGTCGCCAGCACGATTGCGAGCGCCGCCACCCGGGTGGGAGCGGTTGAGGGGACCCCGGTCGTGGGGAGCGGGGCCAGTTCACCGATCGGTTTTGCCAGCACCAGCGGCACCAGGAAGGCGAAGACCTCGACATTGCGGGCATGGTTGAGCGCCATCCACAGAAGTCCCAGCACCAGCAGGATGCGCGGCGGCGACAGACGGATGCGGAAATGGAAGGCGATGGCGATGAGTGCGAGCAGCGCCAGGGCAAACAGCGAAAACGAGCTGAAATTGCTGGGATACCACTCGATGATGACGTTGAGCGCCTTGCCGAGGCTGAGGATGTGGAGGCTGGCGAGCGGGGTGGCATAGCCATAGGGCGTGCAGCAGGAGGCGATCGCGGCGGCGATGCCGAACAGGACCCAGCGGGCAAACAGCGCGACGCGTTCTTCGGCTGCCGCCTCCCACAGTGCAACCAGCGCGATGGGGCCGATCAGCATCAGTCCGAGCACGAAACTGCCATGGAGATTGGCCCACAGCGCCATCAGGGGGAGAAACAGAAGTGAGGGCGTGGTCCTGCGGTCGGCTGCGCGCATCAGCAAGCCGACCCAGGCCACCATCACCGGCAGCGCCAGCATATGCGGACGCGCCAGGAAATGGCCGACGGATTGCGCTGCGGCGAGAATGACAAAGAGCAGAGAGCGGGGAATCTCAAGATGGGCGTTGAGGAACAGGCCGAGAAGGGTGACCGAGAGCGCGATCGCGACCAGCGTGAGGAGGACCGGCCCGGAGACGCCGGCGAGTCCATAGGACAGCGCCAGCAGCACCTGCGACAGCCAGGAGGTCGAAATCCAGGGGGCATTGAGCCGGGTGAAGGAATAGATGTCGGTGCTCGGCAGGGCATGGTGGCCGAGGATCCACTGCCCGACCTTGACCTGCCAGAATGTGTCGGGGTCGTTGAGCATGCCGTCGCCGAGCAGCATCAGGCCGAGGAGAGCAGCGGCGCCGGTCAGAAGCGCTGCCAGAAGCGGTGCATTGAGGCGCGGGAGGCGGGGGACGGAAGGGCTGAGGGTGAGGGACATCGCAGGCCTTGTCGGACGGGAATTTCAAAAAAGCCGGGCGAAAAACCCGGGGCCAACCGGGAAAAGCGCAGGCGTATTGGAGCATGGCGGCAATGACATCAGGTTAAAGCGCTCGACGACTCAATAACCTCAGGTCTGGCGTTTTGCCCTCGCAGGCGCGCTTTGCCCGTTTCCAGGGGAGGCGGAGAGTCTGGCGGCAGTTGGCGGTGCGGGGAGGGGAAGGGAGGGATCTGCGGACCCTGGGGGGATCCGCTCTGCGGACCCTGGGGGGATCCGCTCTGCGGACCCTGGGGGGATCCGCTCTGCGGACCCTGGGGGGATCCGCTCTGCGGACCCTGGGGGGATCCGCTCT
>Ga0123357_10001654_pt1 | contig 23941 bp, 21 predicted proteins | sample TergutEmb28metaG_FD_89873 | JGI IMG/M metagenome (GOLD analysis project Ga0123357, IMG submission 89873) | Embiratermes neotenicus P4 segment gut microbial communities from Petit-Saut dam, French Guiana - Emb289 P4 | ecosystem: Host-associated > Arthropoda: Insects > Digestive system > Gut ... | reverse complement strand
TTAGTTGTGTTTTTGTTTTTTTTTTTTTTTTTTTTTTTGTTTGGGTCCTTTGGGGTTTTTTTTTTTTTTTTTGTGTTTTCTGGAGTCTTCATAGCTGAAGAAGTTGATGGAGTAGGAGTCCAGGTGTTAAGAGGTAGCACAATGACTTATGTACAGATACTCCTGGAGGCCTTTTCAGGCATGTCCCTGAGATCTGCCTGTTTCATGGATGAAGCTTTTTCTGATAAAAAGAACTTCTGGTCTTGAGACCACTCACATCATGTAGTGAATTATCAGATGATGGATTCATGGAATTTTGGTGTATTAGCTGTATTTCCTGATGAGGTGAAATCTAAAACTCAAAATGGCTCTGATTCTGCTCTCTCTGGACACCTTGCTTTAGAGTTTGTTTAAAACAACCAAGGTTGTGTCAATGTAGATATCATTTTCCACAAGAATAAAAATATCACAGAATTTTTAATTATATGCAGTACATTTCATATTACTAATGACCAGTATGCATCAAAACATGGAAGGATAAATTTTAAGTGATATAGGTTGTGAGTAGGGAATTGCAGTTGAGAAACAGTGTGCAAATTAACACTTCCAGATTAGAATATCATTAAGTTCATGAATACCTGTGAATAATAAAATTAAGGCCACAGTCTGTTGGGTCTTTGTATGTTATTTTCAGACTTGCCTTTCTATATGTCCTTCTGTTTCCCAAGTAAATAACCAGTCCCTCTCCATATACACTCATATGTTGTTCCTCCCTTCCATCATTGTTAAGGTAACAGAAACATTCAGGCTGCATGAATCCAAGTTCCTTGGGACATGTGCGAAACTTTTGCATATGTTCTGGCCTGTCACCAGCTATTTAATTTGGGCCACCGTCCAGTTTTAGATGTATTCATTTCATGAACTATTTCTCCTAACATGTGAGTGAGGTTGGTTCAGTCAGTAACGTTTAACATTCTGGCTAAGCATATGCTGGTGTATCAGTTGTCATTACAGCCAGTCGAGTGTTCTGTGTGTAGGTTTCTGCAGCTTCACTTAGCATTGCACTGCAGCAGAATGGTAAAGCATCTTTATGTAAATGTCAGGACCATATGGGGGAATAGAGGTACAGCTTCATGCATTCTTAAACTGGGCACTAAATATGAGTGGCCAGCTTTATTCCCTGGCCACTTACCCCTTGGCAAAGTGCTCTTTGTTCCTAGTGAAGAAGATATTTCTTTTACTATAAAACTAGTGTGGGCATTTTGGAAGAAAAAAATATCCCTTGTTCCTGCCTGGAATTGAACCGTGATTCCTTAGTTCCCTGCACTCTCCTAGTTATTATATGGCCTTCACTGAAAGGTACTGTGCCAAGAACAGCAAGATGTTAGCCCAGGATATTACAGAAGTAATTTCCTTTCAGTCCTGGCTCGTGTGTGTTTATTTTTGTCCAAACCCATGTCCACCACTGTAGTGAGCAACTGCTCACCATATACCCCCTTTGTCAGAATACTGCATAGGTGACTTATGGCACTATGTCGTGTGACATTCTCTTGCTGTTATGTCTGACTGTCCTACATCAAATGATTTTTTTCTTCTGTAGAACGCTCTAATAAGTCAAGTGATGTAAAAAGTAGCTTATGCGCTTGTCCCTGTCTCATAGTTGCATGTGTTGCTGCCATATCTGCAGTTTGCATGTGTGCTGTCATACAAGTACATATCCAAGTCTTATATCACATGTCACATAATTTAGAAATATTCATTCCAAACATTTACGTTTCTTGGGGATGTATTTTAGAAATATTCTTCCCTTGAAAATAACCTATTTCATCAACAGCCATATGTTTCGAACAGGTGTAATAGTTTGAGTATGTGCCATTCAGCATGTGAAATTCAAGTCTTTGCCATAGGTTTGGCTATTATTTTCAGTAGCATTGTCACCGCTTCAAAGGTGGAGAAATCAAAGAATGTGAAGGAGCCGGTCACATCTCATTGTTTTGCTGTACACAAATGTTAGGAGCTGTTCCTTTGTCAACCATTAGTCTTTCCAGGCCATCCATATGTCATGTCATTTGAAAAAATATTATATAATATAAAAACTAATTCAATGACTGGCGTAAATTTCTCACTCTTTCAGTTTATGCATTTTGACGAAATAAATCTCAAAATAACTCCTAACAAAAAATTTTGTTCCTTGATCCAGAAGAAAAGTTCAGAAGAATGGGCTGGGAAAGGGTAAAATTTTATTAGTGTCAGATATAAATTATTAATGCAAGTGTTTGTGCAGATCTTGTGTTGTGGTATTTTTGAAGCATGATATGTTGAAAACTGGAACCTACCAGTTTGTGTGATAACCTTCTGCCCTCGTGGCCTCCCGCTTGGGTTATGCTTGAACGTCATGAGCCAACTGGAATATTCTAGTTAACATGCGTGAAAAGTTCATATCAGTCTGCTGTCACTCAGAACACATCATGAGACTGCAGAGAACCTAATGTACAAATTACACATAAAATTGTGAAACTTTTCTAAATGAATGTTTTGGAACCTTATATTTTGTCCCTTTAGTTGGAAGGCTTCTTTACAAGATCCTTGACTCTATACACTAACATGTCAACTGGGACGTCAGTACACATTCACAGCTGACTAGAAGGGCATGAGACTTAACCTTCTGTGTAGCCTGTTCAAGAGATATATATTGTTAGCACCTTTCTAGCACAATTTTATGTACTTATGGTGGTGTGTGATATTTATAAGGTGGTAATTTCTAGAACCATTAAAAAATCCACCTGTACTACAGAGTTTGCTATGCATATTTGAAAAATACATTTTTACCTTCCACTACTTCACAGCTGTATTACTATTCCTACTTTCACTCTATAATTACCCAAGGTTTAATATTCTGGGGGAACTCCCCAGACAGTATTAAGATTTTCAGGTTGCAAAAGAAGATTATCAGAATCATGATGGGCTGCAGAAGTAGAGAGACTCGTGCAGAAAATTGTTTCTTAACTTGGAAATCCTACCCCTCCCTTCTCAACATATTCTTTCCCTTTTATTGTTCATGGTAAGAAACAAGAACCAGTTCCAGGTAAATTCCGAGATACATCAAATTAACACTAGACAGCATGCAAACTTACACCAACCCTCTGTAAATGCAACAAAATACCAGAAGAGAGTACACTGTATTGGTGTTAAGGTGTTTAACATGCTTCCCTTTTACATAAATGCAGAGGTTGATAATCCTAAAAAATTTAAAGCAGTGTTACAAAAATACTTACATGAAAATTCCTTTTATTACCTAGATGAATATTTTGAACTCCACAGCTAAAATTTGACATATGATCTGAACTGACACATGAAGGCTTTGGGACACATGCTCCTTCTCTTTAATTACAAGTTTGTATTATAAATATGTTTGTATATATCCAACCACTATCTGTAATGAAGGATAATTTCCTACTAAAAGAGTACCTTTAATTGCTTCTAACTTACCCCACTATCTTTATTTTTATCTGTATCTTATTATTATTATTTTACTTTAATTTTTATTTCTATCCTTATTATATTTTATTACACTACACAATTTGTACTGTCCTATTTTATTATATTTATTATACTAAATAACCATGTGATTGTTGTACACACTTGTGTTGATGTCATCCCTTAATCCGAACAAATATGACAATTTCCACATCCATATGGATTATATAATCCTGTATGGATCTACGGAAGGAAAATAAATGATATATGATATAGCCAAACATGTATACAGATGACGAACAGTGTGCTGGAAACAAAGTCTGTGGTAGTGCATAACTTGAACTTGAGAGAATTGTAGTTCTCATGGTGGTGGATGAGAACTATCATCATCTCAGGTGACATTGTGTCATTTTGGAGGATTATGGTGCCTCATTTTTCAGAGAAACATAGGGTATGAAGGCAGCAAATTCCTGCAAAAGTCAGATTAAACCCATCATCTGCAACTGCCTTGGAGTCAATCCATCTTTTACTTCTCAAAGACTGCAAGATCTACAAACGCCTGTAAGCAACTCAGGGAAACAATTGGGCAAGAAATCCGTGTGCCAAAAAACAATTATGCAATAGGTCTGAAATGAGGGAGAAAACTATATTTAGCCATGTTATGGGGAAAAAGTTTGGTCCTAAGCAAGAGGAAGCCTGGACGTATTGCATAGTGATGAGGCTCATGATCCGTTCTCCTGGCCATTCACAGGCGATGAGATGGTACGGGCATATTGCAAGGATGGGCCAGGACAGAAATGTGTACAATTCGCACGCCAAGACATGTGGCTGAAAATGAAGAGTAGTTCTATTGTGCAGGATAGGTTGTACTGAACCGGACCGCAAATTTGCATTCGCACATGGAACGAATTTCGTATTTCCCACGAATATTTGCCTAAGCTCTTATCTGTGCTTGTATTTATTAGTTCGTGTGTGTGTGTTGCAAATTTGGGGGTTATCATTGAACTCCATACCAAATCTGGTCTGTAATTGTGTTACAGTTCCGGAAACGAAACGTGCGTGTTTGTGGAGGATCTCCTCACTCTATGTGCGAACTTTTTACGACGGGAAGTCTGTAAGTGCCCTTTGCTATCAATGTTGATCTTGTTTTCGACCTTAACGTAGTTCCAGTTCATGGGACGATGTATATAAAACCGGATTGACTTGGTAAGATGACCGAGACGTCGTACACTAGCTGTCTGGCAGCAAGAATAGTATTTGATAACGAGGAAGAAACTGTTGACCCTTTTAGTTGATTCCAGACAGCTGTTTTGAACCAAGCGAAAGTATTTAGTGAATATACATTTATCTGTGCACTGTTGAAGGCTACAATGGACACGGCAATTTATAAAGTTTTATTAACAAAATCTGTTCAAATGTTTTCGACACTCAAGACTGCTACCGCTGTGAGGAGTGTGCACATATCCTCCAAAAGGTGAGGTTTTGCATAATGCACCTGTACGGATTTCTGTAGCTAGTGCCCATGCCTCTATAAACTAAGTTGTGTGGTTGCTGCATACTAATTTAACTTCCGAATTTGTTTTTTTTTTTTTTACCAGTGTAGGTTATTTAGTGACATTAACCCTTTAAACGCCGAGTTAAATCCCATTTGCCATTTGCTGGCATTATTAGGAGCTCACCGTATTCTCCACATTAGTAGGATAAGGGTTAAACAGCTTTGTGTATTGCGTAAGTTTGTTATTTGACTTTCCAGTTATTAGATATACTACAGTGAACTGAAATTCAGTCAATTCAAAATTGTGATGAAGTGAAGAAATATAACCATTGTGGCAGGCCATGTAATATGTTCATATTGTGTTGAAATTGTTGAAAGGGGACTGGATTTTCCACCTATTTGCATTCATCAGAAGAATTACATGTGTATTACAATTTCATGTAGTATAAATTCATTTCAATTTATTCATTTCCATCAAATCCATTACAAGTCTAAGAGACCTATTGGATATAGAATTAGTCGTAATACACTATATCAGATACTATATATAAAAATTCAATCCACAAAGTAATAATTATAATTCGTGCTGGTAATAAAATGCCATTAATATATAGGTTATATGATTGATTGCTTTAATTGATATGATTGATCAATCCATTTCCACAATTGCATAGGATACAGGCCTTGTCATAAAAATATATACATCATTCTATATTGTATATTGTACATGGTAAAGGAATAGAACATAGCTTCTTACAGAGACAACTCTCAATTGCTCTGCGTCAAAAATACTGGACAGTATTATCTACCAAATAGCAAGACAATGCAATGCTAAAATATAACAGCATGCATACAGTAATATAAATGCACTATAGTATAGTGTAAAGTGCAAATTTAATATGAATGTAAAACTAAAAGCAGTATGACAAACAATTTTACAAAATTGCATAGTATATGCTAAACAATATGAAAGTACCCATACTGAAATGTCTCTAAAACATCATATATCCCAACACTAGGAGGGGAGGTGTGCTATCCGTTACAGTAACAGTGGAGTTTAATGGGAACACGTCACGGTAGTTTAGTAAAATGAGTAAAATGATGTATAATTGGAGTCCAAAACAAACATTTGATAAAATACAATATAATGCTATGGAATCAGGGTGATTACAAACATAAAAATACTTGGTAATGTATCTAACTATCCTTTCTCTCTTCAAAATGTTTATAATTACCAATTTAGCAGTTTATTTAATATAGGAAATACTCCTCCAATGAATAGAAAGAGTTTAGGTACAAAAACTTTTTCAATCGTAATTCAGAATTCTTAGGGTCATCTGATAACTGTTCGATGTGTGGAGGGATTTTATTGTAAACACTTACTCCTGAGTAGTAGATTGCTTGTTGATATCCTGTCAAATTCGATGTACGTTGATGAAGGTTTGTATGATGTCTAGTGTTTATGTTATGAATCTCTGAATTTACTGTAAATTGGTTTTTGTTTTTTATAATAAACATCATAAGGGAAAGCATGTATTGAGACATCAGAGGTAATATTTTCAATTTCCTAAACAAATTCCTACATGAGACCTTCCTACAGCCCATCGTAATTCTAACTATCCTGTTTTGCATCTTGAAGATTTTTTTGCTCTGGGGTGAGGTGCCCCAAAATGGTAGACCATAATTTATAATTGAATTAAAATTGGAGTCAGCATCTCAAGAGACATGTATGGTTTAATAATTGTTATTGCACAACAAACTGCACTTAATTTTGGAAAAATGTATTCAGTATGATATTTCCAGTTTATTGTATCATTAATATAGATTCCAAGAAATTTTATGTTGGATATTGTTGTGCTTTGTTTATTATCATAAGTAATTTTAATACGAGTTTTGGACTTATTTTTTGTAGTAAATAGAACGTAGTGAGTTTTGTTAAAATTTATGGAAAGTAAATTTGTGTTTAGCCATTCGTTTATAAAATTGAAAGCAGCAGTTATTTTAATTTGGAAGTCGTTTTTGTTTGGACTTGTAATTAATATGCTAGTATCATCTGCAAACAGTTTTGGTATAGATTTGTTGTTTATGGCTTTGGGTAAATCATTGATATAAAAAAGGAAAAACAATGGGTCCAAAATTGATCCCTGCAGAACTCCATGTTTTATTTCTTCCCATGTAGAAAAGTAATTTTGATTAAGCACATTGTTTGTGATTAATATCCTTTGATACCTGTTTCTAAAATATGATTCAAACCATAACTTTGCTTTTCCTTTTACGCCGTAAAATTCCAGTTAGGATAATAAAATGTTGTGGTTGACTCAGTCAAACGCCTTTTCCAAGTCACAAAAAGTGTCTCCTACCATGAATTTATTATTTAAGGCTATTAAAATTTCATTGCTTAGTTTATATATGGCATTATTTGTTGCTAATTTAGTGTAAAGCCAGAGTGTTCTTCTGCTAAGATATTATTTTTACTACTGTGTTCATAGAGTTGTGTAGCACAGCTTTCTCCAGTACCTTCAAGAAGGAAGTTAAGATTGATATATTGAAAGAAGATTTAAATATATTGCCTCTACAAGGCCAGTTGAGATAAATGATTTGCACTTATTTTGTTGTTTTCCTTGCCATGAGTCAAGAAAATGTGTGTGAAAGGTTAAGACTTAATAGTGACCTTTAACAGAGCCAAACTGGTTTGATTTGGTTGGAAGAAACAAACTTCGACTTTGAATGACTTTCAGTTTTATTGTATGTTTTTCCTGTTATGTCTTTATATATGTAAAGGATGGGTAACAAAGTCTGTGATGTACATGGTGCTAGTGTGATTTGGCTGGGGCTAGGTGGAGAGTAACATGGCTTGGTTTCCCAGTCAGAAGTAAAGCTGGGTGCTGCCCATATGCAATACAGGTTTCAGATATTTCTGTAACATCAGTGTGTTAAGTGGTGTGTGGTTTAATGATTAGGATCAGATGTCATAACAGAAAACTTCTGGGCCAGGCGTTAATGTAGGACAAAAATTTGGCCACTTTGTACCCTGCCAGTTACTGATGCTTTCCACTGATCATTGTGATCAAATGAGTAGCACTCTTTCTTTGTGTACAGGAGATTCTGGTTTCAAATCTTGGCCTGGAAAGCTTTTATCCATCAAGTTTGAAGTGTACATGGAATTGCAATATTTACTGCATGTAAGATAAACTACAAGTGAATGCATAAAGCAAATGTAAAGCTTTATTCTGTCAATCACATTCTTCATAGTTCTTGCAGCAGAGATGTTATGTGTGGGATACAGAAACATGCTACATAATGCAGTTCAGTTGCTTTGTTTGCATTCGTTCCAAGCGGTTCATTTTGAACAGATTGTACTAGAAAGGAGGACTGTAAATAAAACCCAGAGAGATCTGCATATTCATATGCTCTGATGCTACCACAGTTAGGCCTGCTCTGATTATCTGATTTGACTATATTAATAACAACTTTACTGGCAACAGATTTACAGATACCAGAAAATTAATTGTAATATAATTTATAATCACAGTGTATCACATTACATGGAATAAACAACATGTTGTTGTTTTCAGACTATGTTTGTAGTTTATTTTAGAAATGCATCAGTGTTCATAATTTTACTTAGGCTCTCAGACAGCTTTTGTTGCTTACTTTCTTGTGAACAACACCTAAGGTTGTGATTGGTACTACTGCTATCCACATAGTAATGGTAATGGTAACATGAACTATGTTGTTGTTGTTGTTGTTGTTGTTGTTGTTGTTGTCATCTTTGTCGCCATCATTGTCCTTGTCATCGTCATCATTTCTGCCACCGCCCCCACTGTTGTTTTAAGCTGGCAGAGATAACTCATAAGTATGGTTTTCACTGGACAGTCATAAAAATTAACCTTAAGCATAAACAGACTAAGTCAGATGATGGTAAAAAAAACACTGAGGTGAAAATTTAAGTAAGAGAATGTGCAAGTCACATGGTAAAGGTAAAGAAGTCTCGTTATAGGCCTGGAGTGGCACAGAGGGTTCCAGGAAGTTAAGGTTCCCAGATTTCATGACAGTGGCATAGGATGGTGGTGGGTTGTCAGCCTTATGCACCGGCCACCTTTACCCCCAGGAAATACTCCTGGTACTCATTTCTGTTAGAGGCTGAGTTGACCCCAGGGCCATGGTGCGATTGGAAGGATTGTATGTGAATGAAAAATCCACTGACACCAGCTGGGATCGAACCAGCGAACTTCCGATTTGTAGCACAGCACCTTAACCACTGTGCTACCGCGGTCCCCGGAAGTCACGTGAGGCAGATAAACTTACATGATGAGGAGCTTCATACTGGCTTGGACATACTAGTCTGAATCACATCAGACCAACACATTGTATTTAGTTTCCCATGTCTCAAGACAACAACAAAATGAGTTAGTAAAACGTCATATTTGAGAAGAACCAAGAGAGTGGGTAAGGTACAAAAGATATTGGCTTAATTATTTTGTGCCTCTGTCAGAAACATTGTACTTTAAGTGAAATATTTGCAACTTTTCTGTATAATCTGTGTAGCTTATGCAGAATTCGGATGACCCGTACCTTATCTTCTGTCCTTAAGGTTATCACTTTATTTGCTGGCCCCATATGTATGCTGATCGTTTTTGTGACTTATCAAGTATGTTATTGCTAACAGAACAAATTTCTATTTAGTAAGATGTTGTCATTGTCTTGTCAGCAGAGACTGTGTTGGGTTTACTGGTAATTTATGTCTCTCAAAAAGATTAAGAGTATTCCAATGTATTTTGCAAATGTTTTCTGTTAAGCTACTAATTGTTATTAAGTAGTAAAGCCCAGGCTTTGGCAGCATGGGTGTGAGTCCTGTATCTCTGGGTGTGGCACACAGAAGAAACATACGGATTCTTTCAAATAACATACATTTCTGTCAATATCCACTGGTTACCATTTATAAGGCAGCCCTTATATTGCAAGCCGAGAAGCAAATTAATGCGCAGTATAAAGAGACAGAACACAAAAGAAAATAATTTTTCACATTATAGGATTAATACGCTCTGGCTGGATACAGGCGCACTTCAACTCATTATGTTTTAACTGGAATACACTGATTACAGGTCATAAATATGTAATTCTGTCTCACTTCCCTGTGAAACCACTGCCACAGTGAAAATCTAAATACTGCATAACCAACACTGGGTAGTTTGAACTGGAAGAACAATTCTTGGATAGATTGATTGTAGAGTTGATGTGGATTTTTATTGCTTCTTCTTCTTCTTCTCCTCTTCCTCCTTCTCCTCCTCCTCCTTATTCTTCTTCTTCTTTTTCTTCTCCTCCTCCCTCTCCTCTTCCTAATCCTCCTCCTTCTCCTCCGTCTTTTCCTCCTCCTCATTCTTCTTCTTCTTCTCCTCCTCCTCTTCCTCCTCTCCTCTCCTTCTCCTCCTTCTTCTTCTTTTCCGTCTTCTTCTTGCTGCTGCTGCCACCGCTGCCCCCATTACTACTACTACTACTACTACTACTACTACTAGTACATTACCATCATCATCCTCTTTCAGATTTAAAGCACAGATCATAGATGGGGCCAGGATTGCTCAAGACATCCGTCGGGAATTGAAAGTAGAGGTAGATGAGTGGGTTGCTCAGGGCAACAGGCGACCTCATTTAACAGCCTTACTAGTTGGGGAAGATCCTGCCAGCGCTACTTATGTTAGGAACAAGATGCAGGCTGCTAGAGAAATTGGTAAGAGACAAATTGCTTAGTTATTGATTGATTGGTTGGTTCATTGAATCATTGATTAATTCATTCTTTCAGTCAACTGTTCAGTCCAACACTGATAATTCGTAAGTTAAATGAAATGTATCCCTTGTTCTGTGTAATGACACCTCCTTATCTGTGTAGGTTGTACAGTTCTGGCTGGCAGAAATGTTGCAAATTGTGGGTTTGGTTGGATCTGAAAACATGGGGTGTTATATGGAGGGAGTTAAGAAAGCCACACAGAAATATAAATTTACATTGCTGGGTTTTGTGCTGTGTTTTATACCAGAGATATGCAAAAGGGATACATAATAGAAAAACAATCTGATTTATGGCTGACATATCACTCTGAATCCATATTTGTTGCAGGGATTGAAAGCAGAACGCTGAAGGTTCCACCAAACATAACCCACAATGAGCTGGTGGACCATATTCAGTTCTTAAATGGAGACTCCCATGTTGATGGAATCCTGGTGCAGCTGCCACTTCCAAAACACATCACAGAACGAGCTATATGTAATGCCATAGCACCCCACAAGGATGTCGATGGTTTCAATATAGTTAATGTGGGGCGTTTCTGCCTTGACATGAATACACTTATTCCTTGCACACCATTAGGTGTCCAGGAGCTTATCAAAAGGACAGGTTTGTACAACTGTAAGAACGTTCACAGTGATTATGCAAATATAATTACAGAAAAGATTAAGTATGTAATATAAAACTCATTTGAAACTAATTATATGTGCATCTGTGATTTGTGTTTGTTCACTAAAGAGGAGGATGAAACTCAGTGTCTGTTTACCCAAGGATATTTGTAAAATTTTCTTTTGGCTACTAAATTCAGAATTTCAGCTTTTGTGTTTTTCCCACAGATTTGTGTTTTGATATAAAATGAAAGTTCTCCATGAAGTTTAAAGATTGACAGTATTATGCATAATGTTAACTTGTCTTCTCCTCTGAACTTACAGAAAGTTCTTTTTTTGGAATGTACGAACAGACTTTGAAACTTAACAGTTTTCTTCAAACTCCAAGTCAGACTGACTCCAGCACATATACACAGTGTTTGTGAAACAGTTGACATTCCAGCCTGATTACTAATGATCAGAATGTTGTTATACTTTTTAACCATTCCAGTACTGCAGTTGGGTTGTGTACCTGACTTCAGTATGCATGTGGAATGAGAATTAACACCTTGGAATCCAGGTTCTGATTCCAGGCCAGTCTGCATGGGATTTGTGATGGACAAAGTGACGCTGGGGCAGATTTTTCTCTGATTAGTGTGGTTTCCTCTAATCAGTATGATTCCAACAGTGCTCCATACTCATTCATGTATCACTAATGCTGTATGATCTTAGCAGTTGACAGTGTTGTAAATTCACACACTTCAAAATAATCCTAGATGGACTGAACTGTTTTATAAAGAATCTGTGGGGGGGGGGATAAATGTTTGCTTTTGTTTTCCATTCAGGTTGACTTTCTTTCCCTTATCACCCCCCACCCCCCCCATAATCCAGTGATATTAGGTAGTATGTTTCTGCTTATATTCACATTTGCTATTTTATTGCAACCAGTTGACTATTTAAAGCCTCAAATTTATCAAAAGAACATTTTAAAAATTAATTTCCTACCTCACAGAAATTATATTGCACTTCCATTACAAAGACCTATCAGTTAATTCTTTATGGGAACATAATCAGTTGATATATGTCTTGAATCTTTGGAGCAACAGAATGCAATGAGATCATCTTGGGCTGACATCTTTGTCAGGTTGTTTAAATCAGCCAGTGTTTTAAGAGACCAACTTTTCTCCATCATAAAAGTCTTGACGTGACTCAACTCCTAGGTTCTCTGGAATATATAGCAATACCAGGCTGGGGCTTGTGAAAGGATGCAGGTCATCTGAAACACAAATACACTATAGGGAACATAAAGAGAGTTTTAATTGTTGTAGAAAGTGGTACATTCATTTAGTAACTTATGCATTAATGGATAAATGAAGTATTTGTTTTCCGATTCATAGGTGTGGAAACATTTGGGAAGCATGCTGTGGTGTGTGGCAGATCAAAGAATGTTGGAATGCCAATTGCAATGCTGCTGCATGCTGATGGGATGGGTAAGTACAGATGTAGTCACCACTTGAGACAGACTTTGTCCAGTAAATTCTGTTGTAAATGAATAAAAAATCCAGTCATGGGAATTTTAGTGTAGAACATAATCAAGAATGGGCAATGTGTGTGTTTAGATTTGTGCTGTACGATGGAGTGCATTATTGTGAAAACTGTTGGCTATCATAAAAGCTTTTTGTTGTCTGTCACATCTCTGTAGTATTTGTAGGTTATTTTACATACAAGCAGAACATCTCTTGTAAAACAATATGCTTTACTGGAAACAGATAGGAAAGGAAATGGTTGTTGCATAATTCTTGATACTGTTCTGGAATTTTCTTGGAAGAACAAAGGCAGATGCCATGTAACGGCAATCAGTATTTCCATTGGTTTAGCAAAGCTTAATTTTCCGGACATTACAGGTCATGGAATAAATTTATGACCAGCTCTTGAAGTGATTTGTATAATGTTTCGATTGTATCTGTCTTGTAGGTGAGACTTCTGCCATGGATGCCACCACAACCATCTGCCATCGTTACACTCCTCCAGATCAGCTTGCCTTGCTTACACGGTCAGCTGATATCATTGTCACTGCAGCCGGTAAATTGAGTTTATTTCTGATATGAAATCGTTCTTATGTTTGCCTTATTAATTGTACAACAATTTTGAGTGTAGAAACAACTTGAAAATTAGTAGATAATTATAAACTTAACTTTCCTTATGCTTTCATGGTTCTAAATTGTGTTTGCTACCCTTGTTTCAGGTGTGCCAAACCTGATCCGAGCTGATATGGTGAAGCCTGGTGCATGTGTAATTGATGTTGGTATCACCAGAATTCGTGACAAGAAGACAGGAAAGTCTAAACTTGTTGGTGATGTGGACTTTAATGGTGAGTGTCACACATAATGATATGACCCAACTGTATGCTTTCACCAATGCATCTGTTAATGCATAATTTCAGTACAAATTGTTTAGTGAAGGAATGTCATTCAGTGAAGGAGAGAATGTTTTGCAGGTCGTTTAACACCATTGTCTGAACTGCACACGGTCATAAACTTGTGTAAGATTTGCAGTTTGGTCATCTGGGTTGACACCATTTATTCTGGTAGGCAAGTACTAGATGTTGATGGATTTGTATTGCCTCTGTACACCTTGGATGTGGGAGTAATATATGCCTGTGAAACACTGGAAATCACCTACCATACTGCATGGTATCATAATTGAGAAGACCAAAACAGAAATTTCTGTTGGTGTGCTAATGTCATATCTTAAATCCAGGAGATCAGGATTCCATTTATCTGGGTTATGATGCTGCACCTGGAACTGTTAACTCAGCAGTGCGTTGTCATAACCTAGAAGAATGGCATCTGCAACCACACCATTGTGAAAACCCCAAAATTTGCAAATTCATGTCATGTATGAATGTGAGCATGAATGGTGAGCTGGATGGTAAAACAGCTATGCCTTGTCCAGAGATTCTTCCTCCACATTCACTTGCAGATACCGAGAAGAACCACATAAAAACTTCTTAAGATTTATTGATTGATGCTGTTTGAGACAAATTATATTCTTAACCTTAACTAGTAACTCTTACACATCAGCATTCAATGGAATAGGGGTCATGGCAATCATGTTAACGTGGGTTGGAGGGTTCCCTCCTCCAGTGTGGATGTGTATTATTCGTTTAAACTTTATTAACTATGAATAGGGAATTTTTTATTTATTGTTACTTTGTGTTTGGAGGCCAGGTTTTAACTTTTTGTAGCCCTTTGTTTCTGGCAAGAAAGGTGGCAGTGCTGTCAAAGCAGAATAGGGGAAAGAGAGGCATTGATTGACACTTATTTGTTGGGATTATATAGTATCAGTAGTAGTTGAATGAAATATGAGTGTGGAATTTTGGTGGAATGATGCTGATAGGAGAGAACTGAAGTACTTGGAGGAAAATGGTGCCCTTTCCCACCACACATCCAACATGGACTGGCTTTGGCTGAATCTGGGCCTGCACAGTGTGAGGCCAGTGACTAACCACCTTAGCCACAGCATGACATAAAAGCAAAGTAGAATACTCCAAGCCTGTTTCCATCCTTGAGTGCTAGTACTATTGCATACTTCTAGAAAAAGGACATGAGGGGTTGGTATTGACACAGTGCAGTGCTTGGCCACCTGGACCTCGTGTGCATTCGTTTCTTTACTGCAGCACATGGCCTTTAGAGGTTAAATTAGGTCTTGTAGTATGATGGCAGTATATATGTACTTGAGTCCTATATAGGTAATTACTGATTTGGGGTAGCATGTTTGGAGATAACACTGGATGTGGTCTGAGGGCCCAGTTGCAGGTGGAGGGATGTAAGTTGTAAGTTTCATGCTTTGGATGCCCATTATCCACAAGGGTAGCTCATCGACTAGGGGCTGAGTAAGTTGAGACTGTGAGATGGTACCATTGGAAACAGTTGATATTTTTAGACTTCTTCCCATGACGAAGAAGAATTATGTTCAGATGGAATGAGGTGTGGCTTGCGAAGAAAACTGTGGGCATTTTCGATGGAATATGCATGAATGTAAATAATTACAAAGTTTGATTAGTCATTGTAATTATTTTCTTCTCTACAGCCAGTCGTATAATCTTGCCTGATGTATGTTGTAACATAAGTGGATGATTGGTGTTAATGTGGTATTCCTGTTTGATCCATGTCAGTATGGGATGAACTGAATTGCTAAATTTGGAGTGGTAATAGAAGTGGCACTGGTTAGTAGCATGTGTTAAGGTACATTCGCGTAGCTGTGAAAAACACCTGTTTTCTTCGTCATGTCCATTCGTCTGACCATATATTTCAATATGGTTCCTAGGGGATGAATTTCCATGAAATTTGACTTGTATGAAAATTGGTCGAGAAAATCTAAACTTGGTTAAAATGAGGCAAAAATATGGGGTACTTTATGTGACATCTAAGTATCCCTGTAAAAGCTTTCTGACTGAAATGTTATCAGGCTGTTAGTCCATCCATCCATCTGTCCATTTGTCCACTTTATCATTGTGGCTCCCACTGGCCTGATTTATGTAAAACTGTATATTGAGAATTTTTTATGAAAATTTGTTGAGAAGTTTCATATTTGGTTAAAAATGGGCAAAAATTTTAGACGCTTTATATAAACCCCTAAGTATATTTCATTGTTGCTGGTGACATTAAATCACCATAAAAGTGCTTGTTCAAGTGAAATGGCATCAGGCTGTTAGGATAGCTGAGGTGATGTAAACATTGTGTGAATGTGCCACAATGTTACAATATGCGTAACTTGTGTGTCCTGTTAAACTATCATGCTGATCAAGTTCTGCAATATACCTACAAACTGCATTAAGAAGACTGTTCGTATGTGTGCAGAAACCAGCATAGATATGTTACAGAATTTGTAACAGTTAAGAATCTTTCTGTCCATTGTATATCATAATTGGAAACATTGGGTTTCCCTCAGCTGTGAGTGAGGTTGCTGGCTACATCACCCCAGTGCCAGGTGGAGTGGGTCCTATGACGGTTGCCATGCTTATGAGGAATACGATGATAGCTGCCAGGAAATCAGTTGTTTACAACATTCTTGAGCCAGGAGCAGTTGTCCACAAGGAGGCTTCTCAGCTCAGGCCGTGAGATCATCACTTGTGGAAAGAATTTTTTATTTTCTGACAGGTTCTTTGTCTTGAAATGCAGTGTTGTGCTTCCTAGAAGTGATGTACAGGAAATTATCTTGAGAGTGTCTGCAGCTGCTGTATATATGTCACTGGAGTTCTTTTGACAGTTTGTTTTGATGTCTTCACCCTTTATTTTGTGATGTTCAGAGTAAACTAGACCATTCAAAAACCCTTTTAATAGCTAGTTTGGCATCACATGGTATTACAGCTGTATCAGGCATCAGACCTTATTTATAGTTGTTCCTTATGTGTCTGTGATATATTTTATTTATTTTTGGTAGTTGTGTTAAACTAAGACAAAAGTATGTGATGATGTTGCTTGTCTATACAATGGTGAGTTCAACCATGTGGGAGGTAACATTATAATATTGTAAATATCTTGTATATAGTACTTGTGTGAAATTAATTGTAATTATAAATTACTGTGAGTAAAAGAACGGAGTGAGATGCAAAGAAAGGGGAAAGCTGATAGATTACTTTAACTCCATTATCTCATCTGCTGCAGCTTTTCGGTCTTGAGAATGCGAACTATGAGTGAGAGCAGTTGGTGGCTTTTTCGAGTAGACCTGTACATAAAGTTACAGAGAGTCTGCATACACACATTTGTTATTATGTTGTATTTTCAATATGTTGTGGTTCCACTTCATTTCTAACAGTTTTTCATTTTAGTGAGTGGAGCTGTACCTCCACTCTGCCATATGTCTTCTTGGAGTGCACAGGGTTGTCATTACTTTACCTTTCCATCTTCAGTCAATATGGTCAAATTATCATGCCTCTGTAACAATGGAACAGTCTTTCTACTTGAATAAGATTTACAAATGACAAACAAGAAATGTCCGTACACATTTATAATGAAGCTTATACAGTTAGACTGTGAATACAATTCTGCCATGGAAATTAATACCACACTAGCATCCAAAACATCAAATCATCTTATCAGCATGGCATACACTGTAAACAAAATTACTCAGCTACAGCTCCTCCACATTTATTCAAATAAACATTCATTTACCAAAAAACTTAAACAAAAATAAAATATTGTTATATAAATAAATATTCTTTATCCATTGGTGAACAGTGTATGTTTACGGTGACAATGAGAGAGGGTGGGGTGGGGTGGAGTGGGGAGAGAAGCAGTATTCTGTGCTTTTCATATGGATTCAACTTTCCTGCACTATGACTCATAACAATATTAGCTCTTGGATTCCTAATGTGAGGAAGGAAGATGTGAATGGTGCTTTAAATATATATTCTATACCAGGTGGAATTAATGGTGTTCAGTAGGTCATGTAACAAGTGCAGAGGGCTTCAGTGATGCTTGTGTTCAGCACCTGTGTAGCTGCATTTCTTGTTTGTGATAGCTGTTTAGCTCTGATTCTATGAAACTTTGACCAGTATGTGTCCTATATAGCCTTCACTAATACAAAATTCCATAACCAAAGAAGAAAGGTTATTTACAGTGTTGTCAAGTGTATGGAAAGAAAATCCAGTGAGGGAGCATTTATAGTTCCTCTCCACCGGTGACTGAAGAGAGTGGTGTTTCACTGTGCACTGCTGAGGTTAGTAAATGAGATGAAAGGGATTCTTGTGCCAGTGAAGGCAGGTACTCCTTACAGATGCTGCCATGAAAACTGTACATGAAGCTGGTAAGTGACATTCTTGACTTTGATACAGCAACAGTTAGAATAATTTACATTTTTTACAAAATGAAGAAAAGTGCTGATATTGTCAGTCTTAAGAACAAAACTTGCTGGATCACTCAGTTTTCATACAGGAAATACAAGTCTCAGGAAAATTAAAAAAAAAAAATGATTTCAGTGGAGTAACAGAAGCAGCAAGGACGTTTCAGAATTAAACCATGGTCTGTGGGAGAAATAGACATCAGTCAGTTTTGGAAAGAAGGCAGAAATATTGTATAAGTCAGCCACTGTCTCTTTCCTGTCATGTGTCAGAAGGCTTCCAAATTTGTAATTTCTCCACACCTCCACCATTACATTTATAAATGTACTGCCACATTTTGATTAGTATGCTGGTGTGACATCTTTGCACTTTATTTTCTTTGACAGATCTTTCAGAATTCATGTATAGAAACAAGAGATGTCTGGAGTTACAATTCAGTACCAAAGTGTGTTCTTTACTAATTTCAGCACAAATTAATTGGTATTTAGGTACAGCGGAGTTGGAAAGGAAAAGGATGGAGAGGGGTTAATATATTTGCAAGTGCCTGAGAAATTCTGGATGTGATCAGGAGCTGTTTTGTTAGGGGCACATATGCATAGTTGTATGAAGTCACTAATGAATTAAATTTGCATTTTTAAAACCCTGTTTTGAAACAAGAACACAATCATACAAACATAACACTATCCTTCATATCACAGTAGAGTTTCAGAAACCCGAACTTAAGGAGTGTGTACTGTCAGGCTGTTTTACTATGGAATCATGTCAAGTGTCATTCACAAATTACAACTCATTTCACACAGAATGCAAGTCACATGCACTGCATCACTTGTTCTTATTCCACATGCTCATGCTGAGCCTCCGCTTCCCTCCAAGTATTTTGGATTGTCTCCACTATCCACTGCCACCATGATGATTTACTGAAGAAAAATACTCCACAGATGAGTATGAAAATCCATGAGAGGGCAAGGCAGTAGTCAGTTTCTTTGACTGGGACACTTGGCACTGGCCCACTGAAGTCTGCTGATGTCACAAACAGCTTGCCCTGTGGCTCCATACCTGCACACATTGAAATCCATTTTAGGTATGGATGGTCATCATAATAAACCACTCTGTAATTGTTAAGTACACATTCATCACAACAGCCCTAAATACAAGTGAAATCTGAATATTTTAGAAGCATTTGAAGAACTGCATTAATAAAACAGCACCTGTAATCACCCAGTGGTCCTTATGAATCTGCTTCAACACACAGAAGTCAAATTTTAATAAGAAGATGTTTATGGGTGCAAAGGAAATTTCTGTATATTCTAGATCTTGGATGTAGATGGAGGTGAGTAGTGAGACCTCCATGCTGTTCCTGGGGAAAGAGTCCCCATTATCCCATGCACAGAAGGCTGTGTGTTATGGTGCCCCTGTCAGGTATCAAACACCAGTCATCCACCCAATTGCTAGCCACATTACTAGGTTAAAAAGTAATGCTTGAGTTACATAAAATTTTAGGTTTTAATGACAGTCAAGATTCATGTTGTGGTCTTTGGGTTATGACACTGCATAGTTGGGTAGGTGGTAAGTACTATAAAGCAGAAAGGTAAAGGTAGAGTTTGCCCTATAACCTGGCATGAAGGCACAGAGGAGGAGTACAGGTATAGCTGTACCCTTTTTAACCTTGGCGCTAGATGGAGGTGGGTTGTTAATGCAACAACCCACCCACTTTACCACCAGGAATGACCTGTAACCATTGTACAGGAGGATGGGTTGGCCCCAGGGCTGGTCTGCATGGGTGCAAAAAATCTTTCCTCCACTGAGATTCAATCCCTGCATGGCCCAGCCAGTAGCAAGTTGCTATAGGGTATGCAATAAAAAGTATTCTTTCCATGCAGGTGACATGGAAAAAAGTCAAGGATATGTTAAAGAGAAAAATCTTTATGTATCTACCAACAATCGAACCGTGGCCATTCAGTTGGCAGCCAGTCATTTTACTACCTGAGCTGCATGGCTTACAGATGTAATAACATATGAAGCTTTACATACCTGTGTATTTGGTTATAAATTCACTGAACATCTCTAAGTTGTATTCTGAATCATTGAACTTTGCAGCTGGTCGGCCATTATGAAACAGCATCACTGTTGGGACTCCAACAATTCCATACTGTGTGTTGAAACTGAAAAATTGCACAACTTTACTTTGACTATTTCCTTTTAGTTCAGATTCATAGTGGGGGAATGGGGGGGGACCAAACTAACTAAGGCTTTGCAACTCCCATTCTCTCCATGAAAATAAAATTGGATATTCTGGCTTGTCATTAAAATTTAAGCCCAAAACTGTACTCTAAAGACATTGACCAGTCATGCCTTACAAGATTTCAGACTTCTGCCATGGTGTAGTTGGGGTCATCCTTCTGGGATGTTGCACAGCGCAGGGTGGTAGTTACTGACGTTTTGGACTCATATGCTGTCTTGAAATGTTCGAAACTGGGTACCATCCTACACCACATAACAACCCAGAATACTGAAGACTTCAATCATGCCCTCTTTGTTATATAAAGCCTTTAAAGTACCATGTTGTTTGTTAAGAGGCCAGAAGGAAAATCAAAAAGGGGCTGGAAAGATAATACTGAGAGGCAAATTATGGAAACAGTTTGTGACGAAGTGAACTCAGATCAGCTGGCTCTGAGGCATGTCCAGTGGCAGGTTTTGGTGTTAGCAATACAGAGGTTTCAGATTCTGTTGCTGGTCACTTGTTCAGTTGAAATGGGGTGGGTAAAAGGTAAAGCAGTCCCATTACAGGCCTAAACAGGCCCAGAGGATTCCAGGAAGTTAAGGTTCCCAGATTTCGTGACAACAGCACAGGATGGTGGTAGGTTGTCAGCCTCACGCACCGGCCGCCTTTACCCCCAGGAAATACTCCTGGTACTCATTTCTGTTAGAGGCCGAGTCAACCCCAGGGCCATAGTGCGATCAGAAGTATTTTATGTCAATGAAAAATCCACTGACACCATCTGGAATCGAACCAGCAACTTTCCGATTTGTAGCACAGCACCTTAACCACTGTGCCACTGCGGTTCCCTCGAAATGGGGTGGGAGGGATGTAAATTAGAAAGTATACCTCTGGATCATATTGAACAGAATTTAACATCTAAGCAACTGACCAATGTTTAACCTTTAGAAGTGTGTTACCTGTGGTATTTCATTGCATCAACAGCTGCCATTTTAATATCTGGGAATGCACGTGATAGAGCATTGAAATGGGGTGCAGCCATGCTGCTGAATGGGCAGTAACGAGCATAGAACAAGAGTACAACACAGTCTGCTGTTGAACGGCGATTTGTGACATTTGGTTCAGTTAACAGAAGATTCAGCAATCTTGTAGAATTCACCAGCTGTGGGTAACAAGCAAAATGAATACAAAAAACATTTTAGTACCTTGTAATCGGTATGAATAAAACCTAAGCATTACTGAAACAAAAACAAAATTAAATCCTTAGAAACTGTAATATAACTGACTGCTTTGTTGGTTAGTATGAACAATACTGTCTTTGAGCAAGGAGAATGGCCTGATTTAAGGGGGAGGCAATATGCCATTAACTACAGTAGTTCACAAACACTATCTGTCACTCATCTCAATAAATTTAATGTATAGGGTTATGCAACAACTAATCTGTTGAATTTTGAATAATATTTGAGCACGGACATTGCATGTTCTTCGCAAAACCTGAAACTAAAGACAATTCTTATTGCTTGTAGATGGTAATTGTAGCCTTTACAAAGGTCAAGGAATTTTACCTGTCATTAAATTCATCTACTGTAATGCCATGAGTCAGTGGAATGCCCAAGAAAGCTGCACACCCAAGACAATTTGCAAACTGCCAAACAGTAGTAAAAGCTACTAGAAAAAGTTACACCAATGATGGAATTTAGCATTTCTATCTGAAATTTAACTGTTCTATGCAGTAATACTTCACGTTCTTACTGACAGTTTATTGTTACGTTAGTATTACATGACATCATATTTATGTGATTATACAGTGATTGGAATTGTTACAATTCTGCTGCCAACTCAGTGATGAATTGTGCATGTGTTATCTAATGAGAACATATGATGGGTGGAGATACAGGTGCAAGACAATGATACCCCAGTATTACATCTGAAAGACCTAATGCAAAGTATTTTATAATATCTTACAACAAGGAAACTTAGTCCCTTTAGAAGTTATCATATCTCAAGTAATAAAATTAACAAAAGCTCGCCTCTACAGGCTGCCCAACTGCCTCTCGTCCAGTAGTACAGGAAATGAGGGTGGATGTCGAATTTGCTGCATTGTCTGGCAAGCCAGTAGCATTGGCTGTGAAATTGCCACTCTCCTGTTGCACACTGATGACTACAGACTGCTGTGCTTCACCATGTGCAATGGTCTGTATGTCATTCTCACCAAGGGTACCAGCATCTCCAATAGTGGCTTCTAAACTTTCCTTAGCAATCTTGGTTTGCTGTTCTTCCTCAAATTGCTTCTGTATGAACAAATGCAGACAGGTACTAGCAATGGACTAGCAATTCATCAGTTAGTCTACTGGAGTGCAATATGCAGGAGGTATTGATGTGCACATAATGGAGAGAAGCATGACAGGAACATGTGTGGTGGTTGTGGTTAAGATAATTTGTGTTGGCGATAGTGATGAGTCTTTTGTCGCTAATATGACACTTGAGAGTCTAATGTTAGTGGATTACATGTTCTGTTTTGATTTTTATGAATGGTGGCAACTATAACTTAAGCTTCTGCAAATGTGTTTGTGTTGGCAACCACAATATAATATGGTGAGAATTCTCTTAACACATAGGGCAAATGGAAGGCAGAAACGAAAGGACTCTACTGTGATTGCATTTGCATATTTACTTATAAAATACTTGTTTGGAGTGTGTAGTATGCAGCTCACATTCCCTATTCATTAAGAGAAGCAGTGAAAGTGAATGTTATGTAACACCCTGTTAACAGAACATGAAGTTTAATTAATGTTACAACAGAAGCCTGTTGTTTAATTCTATCCTTTATTCAGTAACAATAGGCCCTGAAATTACTGAAACACACTTTGGTGAACACTTGACACAAAGACATAAAATGTGGCCTCAGGTTATGATTATTTTCATGTACATTTGATCAAGTCTTCTACTTGCTTTACCCAGGCAAAACTCAACATGGAACTGGATTGGCAGTCATCAAGTAACAGGCAAGAAGCTGGTAAGCATTGCAGTAGATATGTCATTTTGAGAGTTCTGCTATACAGAAAACACGCATGTTCCTGATAAAGTAGTTAGAACTGCAAAACTAGGTGGGATTGCAATACATTGTTTAGACACTGTTACTTCTGAAATCAAGTATGCCTAAAAGAATAAAGAATGCTTACATGTAGTTCATCAATAAATTTGTTCACAGACGCTACTTCCATATCAGCAGACCGCATGTGAGAGTCTATTTCATTAGAAATTTCATCATTTTGTGCGATCATTTCTTCTCTAACAGTTTTTTCCTCCTTGTATAATTCACTGGAAGTCGCATTCTCTATTGCTGAAAATCATTAATGAATGGTAGTTAGTTTTACATAATACGTAAATTAAAAAACTAAATACAACAAAACTAACAGTCTAGACATCATAATTATTCTGAAATGACCAGCCCAAAACAATTTGAAATATAATATTGACAAGCTGACCTAACCTAACAGTTATATATTTCTTACCAATTATAAACAATAGAATATTGATAGTTTTAGGCACCATTATTCTT
>Ga0123357_10001653_pt1 | contig 23942 bp, 8 predicted proteins | sample TergutEmb28metaG_FD_89873 | JGI IMG/M metagenome (GOLD analysis project Ga0123357, IMG submission 89873) | Embiratermes neotenicus P4 segment gut microbial communities from Petit-Saut dam, French Guiana - Emb289 P4 | ecosystem: Host-associated > Arthropoda: Insects > Digestive system > Gut ... | reverse complement strand
ATATAGGAGGATGTAGTGCCAGGAGGGCCCTTAAACCTAATTTCTACTAACCTACCCAGACCATGGTCACCGCGGGAATCCTCCCCTTCAGGGAAAATTCCCACGGTAGAACCGGGAATCAAATCCGGGACCTCATGATAGGAGTCAGAGACTCTGACCACTAGACCATGAGGCTTGTCGGGTTAAGAATGTTTAGAGCTGTATCTTCCACTCCTTCATTTGTTCTCATGGTGTGGTGCTTATTTAAATGTATGTTACATTTACAATTGAACATTAATCTTAAATCTACACCATTACTGTTGGCAAGTCATATGACTCTTCAGGATTCACCATGATTTCACTAACCACTGATATCAAGCATCTAGCTTGTGTGGTAGTGAATGTGCATTAGGGGACATTTTTTTAATGTTTCCAAAATGTAACTTTCAAGATGTCATCCAAACTACTTATCCATTGATAAATTTATTATATGAAGTGAAAATGTGTAGAGTGGTGTTTTGAAGAATCCGGACCTCATTTTATGAGAGAAGAACCTCTAAATAACATTCTCAGTACAGTGATGCAGGCAGTATGCGTACTACAAGGAGGAGTATGAAGTAGACCTTCTTGTTTGTTGCCTGTATCATATGTACACTGGTATATAAGAAACTTACAAAATTGAGCCTGGCAAAAAGCAAACATTTGTTAAAATTGATTCCTGTAAAAATAGGACTGCTGTTGTGTTAAGTGCAGGTGTGTATACAGAATGCACCCTTCATATAAGAACCTGTGTAGATTTATGACCTAGTCACTGCACATACCTTGCAGAAGGCAATCATAATCTCACTCTTACGTTGGTATATTTCTGGAATTGCTCGTAACCCTGGTGGTAACAAAGAAGATCGACATGGTATTCCTTTCTGAAATAGTGTCAGTATTCTCTTAGTTTGCCTTTCTTTTGTTTGAGTGACTTTTGTTGCTGGATTTGATGGTGTGGTTTGTGATGTTGCATTAATAGCATTTGATACTAAGAAACTATCTGGCAGCAGCTTGACTGTACATATTCCAGTTCGTACTCTCTTCCCAACACTACCACACTTGCTACAAGGTGACCATGTTTCCCATGCAGTAAACACCAGTAAATCATGGCCAGGGATGGCTTCTGGAGGCTGACTCTGTTGCCCTTTTGGAGCAGTTGTTGGTCTCACCTGTTGGCCAGAATATATTGTGACAGACCACATGTGATCAGTTTCTGCTTTAGATTAAGTTGTGTCATTGTGAATGCAACAGAATTTGAAGAAATTGTATATCAGAAATGAGATACCAATATCATGATTTCATGATGGAACTGATGTTTAGGGACTGCAGAACCTGCAGCAGATTATCGGATATGTGGCTGTTTAAAAATATTAATACAATTTAAATCAATACTGATAGGTTTTATCTTCATGGAATCTCAGCATTTTCCAGAAATGTTCCTAAAATGCCCCAGATTAATGAGCAGATTGGCGTAGCGGTAACACTGTAGACTCGAATTTTATTTTTGAGGAACCTGATTTGAATTTCAACCAGACTCATGGTAACTGATTTTGATTTTCCTTGGTCTCTTTAGGCAAAGGTTGGGATGGTACTTAAATAGGCCATGACCATATACCAGAACATTGAGTACTCACAATTAATGGTACCAGTAATTATATTATCCCATTCACTGCCATATTCAGTTATTTTTGTAGTCAACACACTGTGTGTGCTACAAAATAATATTCCTTTTTGTATGAGAAAGGTGATTGGATGTACAATACATCTGATCATGAGCATGGTTTTTCACCATATGAAAGAGAAAGAGAAAAATTTTTTTACTGCCTTGACTTTCCACATGTGCCTGCTTTTTTGCCCATGCCATGTCCATATATATATATATGGATAGACAGATAGATATAAAGTACAAGCCCACAGCCATTTATAGCCATATATGTATGGATATAAATGGCTGTGAGCTTATACTTGAAGAGGCTGACAGTCACATAGTTTTAATATTTTAATATCAGAACACTGTAAATTTTTGCTTGTCAACTTTGTGTATTCTCGAATTTTAATGATACCAGTGAGGGAGATCATTACCTGTATTGGTGTGTTGGAAATATATTCCTTTGCTCTAATAGACTCCCTGCGGATGGCACTCCACTGCCAAAATGTATAGGAGTTTGATACTTGTCATTAATTGTATTTTAATGAATGCATTCTTAGTTGATATAGTGAAATCCTTAAGAATTTCTCTTTCATATGAAGATAGCCACACCCTTCTAGTTAGCTTTTTTGGATTTTCACAATAAACCTATTTTAAGATATGGTCATTTTTCTTCTGACATCTGTATAGGTAATATATAATTTCTTATATATCTCTGTCACTGAATCTAATGTTACAGAAACTCTTTTAACTAATACTAGGAATTTCTATCCACACAAAGTTTAATTGGCCTACAGACTTTAAGTGTATTAAAATGCTGTGCTACATAACCTAGTCATTATCTGCAAAACACCAGACATATAAAGCACAGCAAAATACTGTTAATCCAACTGGCACGGGACCGGACAGTTGCCAAATTATTATTGAATATTCCAGATTATCAGATGATATCTACACTGTCATAAGTTCTTATGGGCAATGTGTTGTTACTGCGTCTATATTTGGGCAGAACAAGTAGTCACAGGAGTATTAAATTTGGTTATCTCCTTTGTCTGCTAGTTTAGGGTTATCAGGGTTCTCTTCTCTGCTTTCTGGGAGTCTTTATAGGTGAAGAAGTTGATGGAGTAGGAGATATCAGGTCAGGAGGTACCACAATAATTGATGTGGAGACACTCTAAGTATCCTATTTGAACATGTCTCTGAGATCTTCCTGTTCTTTGATGATGATTTTTTTTTTTTTGGTAAAAAGCAATACTTCTGGTCTTGGGACTACTCTCTTCAAGTGCTGGATTATCCTGCTTTCTGAATTATCAGACAGTGGGTAAAGGAATCTTGTTGTATTATGAAATCAGCATGCCTTTATAGAGAAATGTGTATTCAATAGTTTTTTCCCTGCTCCTACCAGTAGTGCCATCATAAAGCATTTATTATTCCATAACAAAAATTGTCTCTGTGGGTTTTCATTATGTCATACTGAAATGCCCTAACAGTGGCACTATTAAGGGATGTTCTTGCTTGGGGTGGTTTTCTCTAGTATGACAGGAATTGCGTAATGAATGAACTGTCTTTGACTTGAATCGTAAATGGAAATGTAACATTAACAATTTCTCTGAGTTTTCCTGTCCAAAACAATCCATGTTTTTAGTTATATCTCCACTGCCATTATTAGTTGCCAGAATACAGAGCGTAGTGGATGTGCACTGTGAATTATGTGAGTTAATATACGTAGATTCTGTGTGCGTGAAAGATTAATTATGTATGGACTCTAAAGAAGCACAGCAGATGTTGAGCTGTGTGACGTACTACTGTTTAAATGTTGCTGGCAGCAGAAATTGAAATATTTTCTTGTCAGCTTCTTAATTGCTTGTATATTAACATATTGTGATTTAAAAAACTTTTCAAGAATTTCTTACACTGTACAATTTACGAGGTGGATCCACATATGTTAAACATTTTACCTATTTAGGCAGATTTTAACCCATTTTATTTCACTGTTGTATAGTACTTGTTTGTTATTGTCATGATATTGTGTATTGGATACCACCTCCTGACTTCCAGTGAGTGATTTAAATATGTAGTGGTAAAAGAAATTATGTTAGAAGGACATCATTTGATGTGTTTGGTATTGGTGTTGCTTCATAATTATTTTACTGTTCAGTAATGTAAGAATTATCACCAAGACTACCAAATGGAATTAACTGAGAATTTTCCATGCTTTTGCCATGTTGTTTTCAATTATTGAGGAAATTGAGAAATATCAGTTTGGGGTGATCTCCAGTTTTATAACATTCATGTGAAGTTTCTTCAAAATTGGGAATGTAAACATAAATACAGGCAGCATGGGTCTCACATAAACCTACTTTTTTTTGTGTTAAGGCTAAACAGGAACTACAGAATAAGATTTTTAAGTCATTACTTATCACCAAACAAGCAATATCTCTTATGATCTCCATTATGCATTAATTGTATATACCATAAAAAGAGGCATAAACACCTGCCTGTACTGTGGGTTCGTTGTCGTTTACGACTCCCAGGAAGTAGGGTGCCATAACACTGTGGCCAGCCTTGCATAAATATTGGCCAGAGTTCTCTTGTTTAAGATTATGCATATGCAAGACTTTGTCTTGTGACAGTAGCACATGATCATCATACTCAACCTTGACGATTCCACTGGGAGGGATGGAACTGTAGAACCATGTCACATCCTCTTTTGTGTTCTTTGTAGCTGGCGAGATGCATGCTTTGCAGTCCAACCTAAAAAGTACCTTTGTTTTGTATGACTTACACATTCAGTGCATATAGGTTTCAAGAAGTTTCATTACCAAACAAAGTATCACTTATCATATAATGCTATCAGTGTTATTTCACATTTTATAGTAGTCAGATATGGAAAAAAATTATCTCCATACAGTAGGAATTTTGCATAAGTAAACCTCATGTGGTCATGGCTGAAATTTTAGATATTGTCATCTTTGGCTGTGGATTATTGACCAGAGGTGATGTACAACGTCAAAAATTTCAGTCACATCTATGACTGTCTCTTGTTATCACAATTCTTTGAAATTTAATCACACCTCACATGTTTAAAAATGTGGTTATTTTGAACGTGGATATAAAATGTGCATTTCAATGTAATGAAGTTGCTAAATTTCCCACAGGCATTGTGTCTTGATGTGGATTGAAAGTGACACTATAAAACATAAGTCACATATCCTGTGAAATATTTATGTAATAAAATCAGCCATACTGTTTTTCATTCATGCATTAACTAGTTCAAATTTTATGAAATAAATAACCATTCTGCGGATCATGAACAGAGCTTTGATAATGAATGAAAGTGTTGCAGACTAGAAGAAATATCCATTCTTTGCAGGGGATGTGGTTGGATTCCTGGTCTGTATCACAGCATGTAGCTGCTTAAACTCAAATTAAGAAATCAAAGTTTATGCATGTAATAGAAAAGGACACTGGGACATAAATGAAATGGTATTTAAAAGAAAGTGCAGTGTCAACCATTAAGACAGAATTGCAGTGTAGTGTTCCTTAAACTTTGGGACACAAGGGTGACTAAATGTCGTTCCATAATGTAAGGATGAGAAGAAGTTAAAGTATGCCTGCATAATGAAAGAGGAAGTGGCTCGCCCTGCAGCCAAAAGTTTTACCAATTTTTATTTATTTATTTATGACTTTGCTTATTGCTGGGCAACAAACATGTTTAAAAGAGGTGTCTGCAGTTAAATGTTATAATAGCTTTGAGTGTTGTCTGTTAGGTCTATGGTAGGAAGCAGGGAACATGTAAGTTATGCACACACACACACACACATACAGTGTAATTATTTGTTAATGAAATGAATGTTTGATTTAATGGCATTTTTTTATTGCTCCAAAATAAAATATTATTTTGTTACCTCACAGAAGAGCCTTCGAACACCATTATAGCTTCTGGCATCACAGATTTTTGTGGTCCCAATGATTCATATTTCTTTCGCAGGCAAGCATAGTATTTTTGCCATAGTTGCTGTATCTCCCACTGAAGTTGAGGGTCATTGCCAGGGTATTCTAGGCCAAATTCTGAAGGAAAAACTCCTTTTTGTGAATGTGTCTTTCCCTTTAGAAAAGTTTTGAGCTTGTGCTTTATTTCAGGAAAGAGGAATCCATCACATTGTTGGTGTATTAGGGCTAATATAATGCAGTAAATAACCTCAAATTTCATAATGCTGAATTAATGAGTAAATAAATTGTTATGAATCATATGGTTGTGTTACCAGTTACAACAGTCATTCCTCACTGAGTCTGATGAATCTCTGGGCTATTCAAGCACATAAATTTTGTTTATGTTCTGAATTTACAAATAAGTAACTGATTATAATAAAGCATCCAACAGTAATTGTTTAAAGAAGTAATTGTTGATATTAAATTAACCAATGGTTTTGCACTGATTTAGTCACATGCATTCATTTGTCACAAACTGTGGGTATATAGTTACAAGTGGAAATTTTTTTTAATTTTAATCTTGAACCCAAAAGACCACTTTATAAAGGAATGAAATGTTGAAATTCTTTTTCTGTCAGAAGCATAAAAATTACACACATTGTTTAGTACATAAAATAATTGCTACAATTGAGCTTTCAGTGTCATTTAATTAATTTTGAAGTCCATTACATGGGCCTGTTTTATGAATGCAGTAGGACATCTGTATGTTTGGTGATCAGGGGCTGAAATAAGGTTACTTTAATAGCAGATTAATTTTACTTTCCCTGTACTTTCTTGTATGCACAATATAGTAGTATGGTGTGTACAAGAAGATCAGTTTGTGTACAAGCATAACTTCTTTCTTAGAAAACAAGAAACCAACAATCTGTCATTTATCTTTTTTTAGAGTATTCTGTCAGCTGCCACCTTTCTTAGAGCATGAACTATTCCAGCTGACCATTAATTTTGAATTGCACTTTTGGAACTGTTGTCATGCTTTTTGCAATAATAATAATAATGCAGTTACTCTATTATCATACATGGCTCATGAGAAACAGTTTAGGTTTTCCCAACAACATTGTTGACCCACTTTACACTTTTTAAAGAATAATGCTTATGAGTTTTTTTTGACTGTTGCATTGTTTATGATGTACTTTAAAAACTAGCAAGAACACTACAGAAACAAATCCCAGTGGCATGTTGCTTAACTTATTAGCAGCAACAGATGCTCTCATAATTGAAGCCTATAATTAACAGCAATGTGAATAGAAGTAAAATTATTGTCATGTTTCAGTGTTGTTGCATTATGGTCATTTTCTGATTAATATTCTGCTAAAGTATACCGAAGACAATATTTCATCTGTGTATTTTATACATGGGTGAGGCTGTTGTGACGTGAAGTAGAATTGATGTCTTAATGATACTGCTTCTTTGCGTTTACATTGACTACAGATGTAATGAAATGATGATTATTAAAATTATCTTGAAGTTTATAAGCCTCAAACATCAATGATATTAAAAGGTATTTTTTGGACTGTAACATTTATTGTATTAGGATGTGTTGTTCCTCATCTGAATTAATCTGTGCAAGAGTTAATAGTTTCTCTATTGTTAATAGATTCCCTGTCTTTTATAGGACCCAAATGTTTATTTCCTTGCTCAGAAGAGCCTGTGGCTTCTGTGCAATCAACAAGAAGTCGCTTTTGATGTTATTGGTTATTGTGCTAGTGTTTTAAACCTATTTTCTATATCACCCATAAATTGTTTTGTTGAAAGAAATGTGCCTCAAAAGTTCTTAAGAAAAGAGGTGGAAGACTGCACCACTGTGATGTCCTGTGGATGGCAGCAACCTCATCTGAAAATGGACTGAATACTGATGAGTGCAGTTTATTAACCACTTGTAAACAAGTGCGCCATTTTTATGTCTTTAGTTGGAAATAAAGAAACCTAGCAGTGAAAAGGTTAAAGTCTTTATTGTGAATTTTGGACAGGCATTATTGATTTCTTTTGATACAGATAGTGGTAAATATCTTTAACATTTTTGAGTGTTCACCAAAATGTATATTTTACACGTGGTCACCAAAATTATAAAGGTATTACTTTTCACAGTTTTTGTACTGTTTGTTGTGTTACATAACAAGTGCAAACAGTAGAATAAACATTTTCATGTTCCTTTTTGAACAGAAAGCCCATTATAGCAGCATGTACTTGAATCTTAAGACACCTTGCCCAACCAACACAAAGCTGGAAACTGTGTGGGAGGTACCTGTGAACAACTGAGGAGTTAAAATTTTGTTATAGGCTACATATTTTCATTACAAGTGCATTGTAGTTAATGGGGATAAATGCAGATAATAAGTATAACCTTATAATGGAATCTGTTATTGGTGTTTTTGGTTAATACCTGCTTTGTGAAGGCCAAATTGTTACACTTGTAATGATGTGTCATATTAAGTGATAATATACTTTTTGTTCTGTAGGAAACTAGCAATGCATCATATTCAAATCCAGAATTGGACATGATAACCAAAGACATTGAAGGACTTGGAAAGGAAAAGAATTTACTAGAGACTGATATAGCACAGAAAGAAGCTGATATTAAAATAAAGAATGGTGAAATAAAAAGCTTACAGGTAAGTCTTTTATCTTTTTTTATTATAATTAACAGTTTTCTAAATAGGGGCACTTTAGGGCCCTTCTTTTGTTTTACAGACCATTGCAGAACATATTCACATTCGTCTTAAACTGTCGTACACTGTATAAGACTAATATTGGTTTAAATGTTGCATTAGTCAACAAAAAATATTTGTGGTTGTTTGAGTTGAGAGCAGTTTACTGAAGCTCCACGGTAGAGTGTATTTCACACTCATCTTATTGGCACTTTGAAATATTCTCATCCTACTTCACATTTATAATGTAACACACTTTCTTAAGTTGGACTAAAACAGTGGCAACTTGCCTCTGACTGGTCATAGACACCATTTTCCATTGAAATCCCATCTTGTCACCATGGAGACCAAGAATTAAAGTAATATAGTTTTACACTGAAATGGAAATTACGGAGGTTTAGTTCATTGATTATAAAGTATAATTGTTGCAGTGCATATCAGTGACATGAATGGACATAGTGTTATGAGTTGTCAAAAAGATTTATAACATCACTAGCCTGTTTGTCCTATACACACATACACACACACCCACACACACACACACATGCAGGGAAACTTCCGTGGATTGCCCTTATAAACCTTCTCATGATGATAAATTTCTGTCTTCCTGTCTGTGTATACAAAACATAACTTTACCCTGCATATACATTTTTCTTCTTGAGTGTAACAATACACATATTTTTACAGTATGGATTTGGATGTACCTCAGATCAAGTAATGATCTTCTGAAACTGTGTGCAGATGGAATATGAAGTCAGTTTGAAATATTCATGTAAGATCTGAGTAGAGCAATAAGCCTCACGGGGAAAAGAACAATACAGCATGTAGGGAAAAATAAGACAGGACTATGAGTTGACGCTGAGCACATAGAAAACACTGGTCCTCAAAAGTGGGGCTGTGTTGCTGGCAGAGCATGAATAAGAGTTGAGCAAATTAAGTGTACAAAAGGTTTTAAGACAGAAAAATTAGAGAAAAGGTGAATGCAAGATAAATACTAAAAGGGGCAAGTGCCAGTAGGACATGGGTGGGTGTTCAGGATCAAGGAAGTTAAAAAGTAGAAGCCATGGAAGAAGGATAGAAGGTGAAGCCTGTTTTCAGATTGTATATATGTCATTTTGGACGTTAAGTGGGTTTTGCTGTAGGGATGACTTGAAACAAATTTTCAAGTTTTTTATGTTGGCTTGTAATACTTATGTACTTGCTGTTACTGTATATTTGTGAGAAATTTATTGCATTTTGTGGCTGTACAGAGTGAACTTGATACATTAGCAGCAACGCTGAAGCAGCTAGAAAACCAGAAGGGGGAGGCACAAAAGCGCCTGAATGATCTCAAGGGACAGGTAACATACAGAGTTTATACAGTTTGGCACTTGCTTAGTATGCACTGCTTGGAATTATGTTGCTGTTTGATGCTGCATGTACAATATCACCATTAAGGAGATTTGTAAACTTTGTCTTTCTGTTGATACAGCTGTGACTGTAAAATTAAGGTAGTACTGTGTTTAGCCAAATTTTAGGTCACTGGGCAGTAATTTGTATGCATAATTGAGACATTTCCAAGAAAAGAAGTCTTTTGACACTTACAAAACAGCAAAATGTAATGAAGTAACATAATGGCTATATTTTTGTGATCAGTCTTAAAGCCAAGTGTCATGTAGTTACATACTTTTGTTAGTTGAGCACATTTTACATTTATGCAAAATTTCTTGGCTGTTGAAAATTCGTAGGTGAATAACCATGTTCACAAAAACATGTGATTGGATTCTCGTGAGAGAGTTCATTACACTTTACATCCTCACATGCTGTTTTTCAGCAATCTGTTGTAATATTTCTTCCTCATTTATGCATGTGTCTTAATGTGGTTTGTTCACCCCATATTTTCCATCTAAAATTTTATATACATTTTGTACTACCTCCATTTGTGGTACATGATCTGTCCGTTTTGTCCTCCTCCATTTAATTACCCTAAAATATGACATCACCTCATCATCATCTTTTCCACTATTAGGCTGCATGAAGGGAAAATTCATATGAATGTCACAAATCATTATCCTTCCATCATTTAGGAGTATTTCCAAATAATGTTTTGTAGAGTAAATGTAATTTTCTGTGTCCTGCTTTTGCCTCTACTTTTTTTTAAGCCCAAATATTTTAGTGAGTTCTGCTATCTCATACTTCCTTAATCAGAATTGAGAATCCATGTTCCATCCCCATAACAATAGAGGTAACATATAGTTCCATGTACTTTAATCTCTACATTATTAGGAAAGACACTGATGGATGAAATATTTTGAAGTTGTTAGGAAGAAGGCTAAATTGCAAAGGTGACATGATCCAAAGCAACTGATGCTGATAACCTGAATGTTGAAGACGTGAAACTAATATATCTGGAAATAAAAGCTGGAAGGTTAGAAATGTAAAATTAATGAGCTTGCAACAGGCAGTAAGAACAAGAATGTTAAAGACCTTTATAGAGGTATAAATGGATTTAAGAAGGATTACCGGCCTAGAACTGTTGTAGTAAAGATGTGAAGGGTGATGTGCTGGTATGTTCACACAGTATTTTGAATGAGTGGGTGAGTCACTTCTGTCAGTCATTGAATGTACGTGGAGTTGGTGATGCTAGGCAGGCTGGAATACAAACAGGCAAGCAACTGATTGTGTTGAGGTTCAGACGGTTGTTGAAAACTTGAAAAGATACAAATGGCCAGATACTAATCGAATTCCAGCAGAAGACAAAGACTACATTCTGAAAAACATTAACATAGGTTCATGTATCTAATTCTATTTAGAATAAGGAAGAACTGCCTCATCAGTGAAGGAGCTATTAGCTTCTCAAGAAGGACTGTGTTGCTTGGAGGTATTTAATGCAACTTAATTTTCTTGTGATTTATCATTTTTATTTTTTATTATTGTTTTCAGTTATTTGAACTTTGCCAGTTGTTTCTCCTAATATTGTGATTGTGGCACACAATCTGTGTACTTCACATTTATTTCAAGACATAACTTGCTAACAGGCATCTAATAAGTAGAATATGATGTTTATTCATGTTTTATGGAATTCACATTTTCTCCAAATAAATTCACATCAGATGCTGGTGTATTTTATTCATTTCAAATCCTTTAAAATTTTGGTTTTTCCTGGTGGTATTTTCAGAAGAAATGTTGAAATTAGTAACAATGGAGAATTTTTGTTTAGGTTCTTCACCATGGGAAGTGTCCCATCAGATGAATGCTTACATGTACCAACTCTAGTGTGTGTTTCAATAACACAGTTTCATTATCCTCACCAATTTTTCAGGTGAACCAGTTTCAATGATAATGTTGTGTGATATGCTTTGTAGTAGAGTCTTGGACTATTTTCAGCTAACTCCTTAAAGCAGTGTCCTTCTGCAGCTAATTATCTCTTTGGAAGTCAAAGTCAAGAAATTCCTTGTATTTCATAGAATCCGAAGTTCATTACCATGTTCAGGCAGGTGCCTGCCATAGGCCTTCTTAGTTACATGTAGGTAATAGACCTGTACCATTCCATTTTACTTCCATTTCTTTACTGTCTAATGATTGCAGTATCTGACTGGTCTTTTGCATTGAAACCCACACCATTGCTGTCCAATAATTTCACTAGCATGTGGATTTAACTCTGATGGAATAATAAAATGCTCTCTTGTATTAAGTTTTGTGAACATGAGATTTCTTATTAATTGTTGGTCAGTTTTGTCACCATTTTTGTTAATAGGTGCAGTAACAAGTTATAAATTGAGCATTCAAATAGGACTCAACAGAAAGAATTTTTTATGTGTAACAACAGTTACACTTTTACTTAAATTTCACTAGTGGTAATACATAATACTTGTACAAGTCATCTGCTTATGGTGACAGTATCCTGAACAAAGAGCATGGTGCAAATAGTTAATCACATAATGCCAGATTTCTGGGCTATACCACATTTTATACCTATTATTTATCATACCTTTATACAGTTGTGACTCTCTGCCACTGAAATTGTTTTTTTAAACTCTTATAGCATTTTGATTCTTGAACATTGATATCTGTGTTTACACTTCTTTGCTCTGTGTTCCATTGTAATTAAACTGCGGTTTATAAATTAACTGAAGAAGAGGTGATTGGTTCTTATTCTTGGTACAAAATTGGGGTTCATAACTAAAGATGCCATTTTCTCAAGACCATCAGGGAATTAACCTTTTAAATTTGAATAAGTGACATTTGTTTAACTCTGGTGAATTCTGTGATAACCAGCAAAACTCATTTTTCCTGGTTTCACTTGTAACTGTTTGTAGTGCCTACATTATTTAATTTTTAACCCGTTAAAATTTTAGTTCTGTTGCTTGGTTTCTGGGAATGCAAGTTTAACTGTTGTGGGGTGTCTGGTACAAAACTTCTGTTTAATTATGCATGTGGTAGGAGAGGAAGTTGTTAAGCCATGTAAAAGTTAAAATCAGTGATATATTGCATTCGTATTTGTTGAATATAATTGAAAACATTGAGGTCATTGCATATAACTTTTAAGTTGAAACTTGTACAGAGGAAGTATGTTTTTATGAAGATAACCTTAAGGAAAGTGAAAAGTGTTTTTGAAATTTAAAGTTATTTTTAATCTAACCCTTGTTTGTCTGCACACTACACGAGGTTACCGTGTTGTTTTCCATTTTTTGAAAAAGGAATTACGGGACTAAAAGATGTATAAAACTGCCAGATTGAGCAGTGTATTAGTTGTCATGGAAAGTTTATGGGGACTCCACATTACCGCCATTTAAGATGGCAATAAGAAAGAATAGTTGGCTACCCTCCGATGTCATGATCTTTGTGCCTAGTTCCATGAAATTCACAGAGTTTATTCACACTTACTGCTGGCACATACGTGGATAGTATGTATGGTGTTTTACAGCTGTTGAATTCTTATATGTGACTAATTTATCAGGTTTTGTAATTTTGTAAAGTTCATGGATTAAAGCAACACTTTGTTTTATCTGTGCTTAAAATTTAGTCATTTATAGTATACACACTTGTTGAAGATATATTTCGTGGCATATTTCTGTTAATGGTCTTTTCAGTGAAATCCATTTTGGCAATAGAAAATAGGTTAATCAAATCTTCTGAATGTTTCTGGTTGTAACATGTTAAAAAGCATGTAACTGTATGACACATCAGAGCTTCATATTTTAGTGAGAGATTAATATATATCCTTCAAGCTATTTTGTGGACAGTTCTCCTAACATATGTTGTGTGTGTGCATGCACGCGCACGCACATGCAGAGAGCTTTGTGGATATGTTTAACCCCTCACTGTTACTGGGGTGTAAATTCCAACTACTGCCTAGGACAGAGGGGTTTCAAATTTATAGTAAACTTAACATACATTCTGAATGTATTGTGCACCAAGGCTAACTGTCTGAAGAACTGAGTTTGGCATTGAAGGGTTAAATACAGCATTGGCTTGTGGTTTCCATTTTCTTCAACTCTTTCTGTAAATGGCTGTGCATTGCTGCATTTTATGAAGTGCTGTTGTAAAAACAAGCATGGTACTGCCTTTTCTTGGATTGTCTGTGGATGGAGATTACCTGTTTGACATTTTTGTAAATTGCCTTGTTTGTTGTAAGACTGCAGTGTCAGTCCTTAAAACTTGAATTCTGATTGCAGGCTTTTGTGTAATTATCCTGTCAAAATTTTACATTCAAGTTAACTCATTCTGCTGTGCCAGTTAACAAGGTGTTGTGCTTGCAGAGAAAATTTAAATATTCTGTTTCAAGTAATATAGAGAATTTGAAGAAATAACAATCTTCTCTTTCCCATGTGTTGGGTACAGAATTGAATTACTATATAGGGTCATTGTTTTATTAAAAGTTTTAACATCTTGAAAGTGATATAAGTGTAAGCCACAAGTAATTTGATGAAGAATTCCAGAAAAACTGCATAGACTCACATGAAGGCCATTTACACATTGTGTTTGAAATCTGAGTAATCATCATTTAAATGAAAGTGGTAGGTGGAATTTTATAGATCTTCATGATGGAGAATGTAACCAGATTTAGGATTGCATCATGTTGATGATAAGGGTATGTTTGTGTGAATGAATAGTTTAGAGAAATTGTTATGGGAAAGAAAAATGTATAAAATGTTATGCATTTTCTTACAGAAGAATGTTTCTTGTTTAATTGTTAACAATTTTTTTTTGTTCATTGCTCACTGTAACAGCTGTTTTTGGAACTTTAATCATGTCAGAGGTGTTTTATGTTCTGTAATAATTCATTAAGATGATTTGTATTATTAGCAGAATTATACATTTGCAACATGAGTATGTTCTTTCAGACTTGGAAAGAGCTTTGATTTATTTTGTCATGCTTTTTCATTGTTTGCTAGACTCTTAACAGTAGTGATAGCTGTGTCTTGCCATCGAAATAAACCAAGAGAGCATGTGTTTGTATTGACTTTATGTTTGCTTTTATTCTAATTTTGCGTAGAAATCCTCGGTAGAGAAAGAACTTAATGCCATCAAGTTGGAGTTGGAAGAAGAACAAGTTCAGGTAAATGCTCACAAAGCTGAAGCAGATTATATTGTCAGATTTCATGCACTCAAATTATCAAAGCACAGACATTTTGTAGTACACATGTCATTGTGACAGATTTTTGTGCAGTATATTAAGTTATGTTGCATTTATTGTGGTGGTGTTGGTTCAATTGATGGTGTGCATAGTCTGTAGAACATTCAGATCTTGATATGGTTCTTGTATGATTATTTGTCTGTTTGCATGTCTATTATAATGTATAATGTTATATTTTATTTTTAAAATGTTTTAGTAGAGGATCATATTAATTTTCAGAAAGTCTCAAGTCACTCCAGCATTGTATCAAAAGCAAACTTCATATTTTTTTGCTGTGTAAGTCTAGGGTAATGATGGAGCAACCATGATGGATGTCACTACAATTGCATATATTAATCTTCACTAAATGTGGAATGCAGAATATTACCGTAAGCTCTTGGGCTCTGCCATTGTTCGATGAATAGACAGAAAGCCTGGAAACCTAAAACAAATACGAAATGACCATAGTGAACATAAAGCACCCCAGAAAGAAGAGTTGCCCTATTCTCAAGGCACATGGGATTTCCACTGAGGACCTGGAGAAGTCATTCTTTATAACTGAGTTATAAATTTAACACTTATATGTCATTAGTAAAAAAACAAAATAGGATCACAATGAAAAAAATACAGTATGAAGTGTGATATCTGTCACTGGATCTGGAACGCTCTATTAACCAGAAGTTAACTCGTAGGTTATTTGCATAACTGTTCCAATGACCAGCACTGTCCTGCAGCAATTCTGAGATTCTCTCCATGAATTATTGGTGTCGTGTCTTTGTAGATTATATATACATTGTATTATATACTGATGAAAAGGGGCGTCAAAGGATATCAGAGATAATAGGACGGGGCAGTGTATCAAGATATGTTAAATAGTATGGCCTCTGTGTGAAGTTGGTAGGTACACTAAGATTCATGTTAGATATAGTGTTGCATTATCTGAAATATTACAATGTCTGGCAACCCTTTGGTCATGTAGGTGCTAGATATTGCAACTTTTACTGTATTTGTATAAAGTCTTGAGCAGTAGTCTACTACCAGTGAACAGATTCATATAAGTTGAACTCGGACCATGTCTGTTCAGCATCCCATAAGTCTATTCCAATAAAAAACAAGTGTTAGCTTGTAACCGGTATAGTTCTAGTTGCTGCTGTCATTTGGTAGGAACGAAACCAATGTACAGAAAGGCAAGACTTCCATATCCAACTTGAAGAGCTGCAGATTATATCATAGGAATCCATAATACCAGTCAGGTCATCCACTGACATGAAACTATAAAAGTATGAACACATACACACACCCACATATGCGTGCACGCACACACACTGTCCCACATAAAATTGCTTTGCATGAAATCCAAAACTGATATCGAAATGCTGTATTATGTCTGATAATAAAGCAAAAGACTTCCAACTGCAGATCAGTGTAAAAACACCCCAATTAAATTTCTTAGTCCTTTCAAGATAAACATGAGGGGGAGGGAGAAGGTAGGTCATGTGCCCTGGTAACTGCATGATGATATCCAGATTAGCATCTTTCATCACACTATCTTTTTTGTTACTAGATTCCTGTGTTAACATGTTTCCCTTTCACCAGGTCTCCTTCTTCTGAATTCTAACTACTGCTGTGCTGTAATTCCATGTTTGAATCCTGTGATTCAGCAAAGACGTCCAACTCCATTACAAGTGCCCATGAGTCATGGAGTCATGAAGCTTGGTAGACTGTCCTATGAGCCCTGTGACTACAGTGAAAACTGTTAGTGTTGTTGAAACAGCAGATCTGTTGAAGACCTTGGTCCCAACTGTTAACTTTGCTTGAGTCATATAGCTGAGATTAATGTTCCATTGGCCTCTTCTTGCAGCCAACCTGCTGTTCAGCTGCAACTCATAATTTTTTTAGCCATTATCAGTCCCCCCCCTTGCACCTGATGCAGGTAGTCACATGTCACCAAAACATGACTCTTCTTTGCAGGCTGCCCTGTCAGATGGAGCTAAAACCAGATACATAAAAATGTCCCAAATGCACCTAAATCACAGCCAGAAATTTCAACATTATGTAATATACAATATAATACTACAATTTTGTGTTAAGTACTGTATTTGAATTCAGTGTAGCAAAAATGATGGCATTAGTTTTTATTCAAGGAACATGTCTCCCATAGACATTGGCTTGAATAGGTCTCATTTATATTTGGTGGGTCAGTATACAGTTCTTAATAAATCTTTTATTCAGCTGCCCATCTGTCTGCAGTTGTGGTCACAAATTGTGACATATTTTGCAAGCAACGGTACAGGATTGAAGGTTTTGAATTGTGTTTGGTGTTAAGTAAATGGGAAGTATCATTGGTTGTTGTCAGAGAATTGAATTTTTATGAAGTCAGATATTCAAATAATATGTAGGACCCATAACTTTGTATTTTATTAGAGATCTTGTGACTGGTGCAGTGAATGTATGATGAACTGACAGTCTGGTAAAATAAAAGTGCAAGTCTGAGATCTGTGAGTTGTTAACCTGAAGCAGCTTGCAAACAGAATAGTGTCTTATTGTACATTAACTAAAAGTATAATAGTCATATTTTTATACAGTATATGTTTATCCAGTTATGTGGGTGGAAAGAATGTGGTTGTTCATGGCTTGAAATTTTGTAATACAGTAATCAGTAACTTTATATGTTGATTGCAGTAGTTAAATAGCATTTGATAACACTGGCTGTAATTACTTTCTTATTTTACTAATTGTACTGAGTACTGTGATGTTGGGCAGTGTATGTGGTACTGAATTACATCTGACACTACAAAGTACTGATTCTCTAATGTTCGTATAATGGAATTGTAACTACACATTGAATGTTGTAGCCCTTTTCTTGCTATCTACCTTTGAATTTAGACTCACTACAAAATAAGTAACATGAATTACTGGTTCTTATTGGCTTTGGGTATGTGCAAGGTGAAGGATTATATGTGTGTTGACCCATGCATGTGGTGCCTGTGGACATCGGTGTGGTAATGATTGAAAGCTTGTATATAGAGTTCATTGCCCTGGCTTTCATTAAATGCACAGTGAGGTACTTGCAGATAATAGACCATTGAAACATTTTGGTCTAGCATCAGTTATGTTCTCTTTAGGTGAAGGGTTCTATAAAGATGTTTTTGTATCTTTCATTGCAATTGATAGAAGCAGTTAAGTGACATTTGTGATACTAGGTTGAAAAACTGCAACAGCAAGCAGAAGAACAAGAGCAGTCTCTAAAGTCTCAGGAAGATGAATTAAATTCAAAGAAACAAGAGCTAGAAGATTTGAAACAAGAAGAAGCGAAGCTTGAACAGCAGCAGAGAGATTCACGGGATCAATTAGAGAGCCTTACTAAGAACCTGCAAGATACCCAGCTACAAATTAGCCAGGTAATTGGAAAACTTTGAACTACTTGGGAAGGAATTTTGTTACGAAGTGTGGTTTAGAACTAACACTGTATGTCGCAGTTACTTGTTTGGGCACAGAGTTCCTTGTGTAGGTAGTGATACAATTTTCATACTTTCACCATAATATTTGAAAATGTGGAGCATGTGTAACATCCAACTTGCTTCTCAGTAAATTTAAAACACCAACATGCAACTCATCTAGCCTCTTACTTTTTGAGAAATAAGATTTGGCTATGTTTAGTGTCACTTTTGGCTTTAATACATTGAGACCCAGGTACTTCACCTGCAGTGTCCTGTGAACATAATGCATTTGTTAAAAAAAATTAGATTCCGTGTGTAAAGTTATTATCCAGTAATTAATCATTGTACATGTATCTGAGTCATTATGAATTGGTCTACACTGCAGAGGGATATTCCAGGTGCCCATCAGTAGTGTTTTTTTTTCTGTGGGAAATGTGAAGGTTTGTGAAATGCTACAGGTAGTTATTTTACCATGGCATTATTTCTTGTAACCACAACTATTTATTCGTCTATAATACCATGTTTATGTGGCAAAGAAAACAGAAACTTAATTTCCTAATTCTTTGATCAGGCAAATGCTTGAACAGATGAATGAAACCATACTCAGAGACCAAGGATTTTATAATATGTTGCTTGATTGGGGTTATTGCTCACTTTATATGCAGTGACTGATGAATGTGGAGTGATGGTTGAGTGATTAACTAAATGCAATTAATAATAATCATTTGACTTCAGTTGTTACAATGCTTGAGTCTACCTTCTGACACTAGGTTTCTACGGTGTTAGGACAACACCATTTGATACTTATGCATATTTATACTTCTTTTACCTTATTAGCCATTTATATTTAACTTTCTCTAAATATCTGCCTAAATTTATTATCTGATCTTTATTAGTGCATCGTAATGTTTTCTTGTAGGCTGTCTCTTTATTCATATTTAACCATGTTTTATTAAAAAATTTCATTCTCCAATTTCTAGTTTCTAGACAGTCCAGTATTATGTTCGACGTCCTCTTCACCTTAACAAAAATGACATCCTCGTTTATCTGTGTTTCTTCTTATTCCTTCCAACTTCCATACCCCTTCTAGCAACCATGCAATTCCTCTTCTTTCTGTTCCTTAACAGCATTCTTTATTTTATCTTTACCCCAACAGTAGTTCATTTCTTCATGTAGTGTTAATGAGTTTTTCTCTGACAGTTTTGCTATAGTATGTCATCTTTCAGTATCATTACAGCTATCTTTCACTATCTTTATTATTTCTCTCAAGTCACACCCATGTTTCTTCCTCTATGCGAATGCTAATCCATTATTATACAGTTCATCTTTCAACTCCTTAGTCCAACTTCTCACACTCATATAACTCTTCTGCCATTCATAATATTTTTTTGCCGGATCTTCTGTATCCAAACACATAGTCTAATACCAGTATTTTACAATCTGTCCTGTGCACTTGTGTCTGTTCATCTCTCTGCCAAGTTCCATCTCAGCAAGTCCATTGGGTGCACAATTCAGTATACTCGTTAATTTCTTGCAAAATCTCTGTGAGCCGTATATCATTCTCTCCATGCCTCACTCATTCCCCTCACCTCAATTCCATACATAATCTTTGATTCACATACCATTTCATATATGTTCTCTGACATTTGTATCTTTTATATTTAGGTTACTGATGTGCATTGTGTGTAGCTACAGGAACTCAATATCCTTTAGTTTTAGCCAATGTTTTCTTTTTATTCCAACCTCCCATCCTTTCGAATGTCATGTCACTCCTAAATAATTAAATTTATTGACTCTCTCTCATTGTTCCGAACTAAATGGAATTGTATGTTGCTTAGAATCAGCATGGGCCATTAGTCAGACATTGGTGATAAATTACATGAGGTACTAGGGGAGAAAGATGGGTAACATGCTTCTGGACAACAGTATGGGTTCCCGCTGCAGTAAACATGGCAAGGTCTGTTATGTGTTACAGTCCGTATTATTATTATTATTATTATTATTATTACATTTAATGTCAAAAATAGTAAGCACACTGTAGTGTAAAACATAGTATGTATGATAGGTAAGACTGTACGCTTCTGTTCGGTAAATGCTTGTGGTTAATTTTTTTAAAAACCTGCAAGGATAAAAAGTATAGATATGAGTGAGAAATGAGACCAAATACAGCTAAACCTCCATGTGGGAAAACAAGCGGATACATTTGTCAAAGTTGTTTTTATACCCATGAGTACCAAGAATTTTCTTAGTGATACGTAAGGTTTTGTTGCATGAACGTGTGTTGGTATACTTCTTACTTTTTTCATGTACTTGATGAGTTTTGTTTTCACATTTTTTGTTTCTGTCACTGGCCCTGATGTGTTCTTATGTGATGTAACAGATTTTCTGCCTTAGGATATGAAAGTTTCCTTTGCCTTAATTGAATACTGTAACAAACTTGTAACGAAGATAAATTGGATTAATATTTAAGAATGCGTTATTTGTGATGTGACACTGTGTAGTCTGATAGATGATTCCTGTCTCCATCTGTATGGCACTTCTTCCCCTTCTGTCCACAATATTGGTAACCTTCTACCAGACTGCATGGCGGTACATCCCAGAAGACACCATCATAATATTCATTGCCATGAGAATGTCAAATCTGTATGGAGTAGTATCTGTTAAACCTGTTGTTTTATTAATGTAGGCAAAAGCAAAAATTACTCACTTACAAGAGCAGCATCGCCAGATGAAAGATGCAGTTGCCATGTATGATACTGCCGTTTCTTCAGGTGATGCATCTGTAATCAGTGACGCATCTCTCAATATAAAACCAGAGTTCCGGGATCCTGAGTATGCCAGGATAGCAATGGTTAATGGTGGAAGTCATGTGGAACATGTAAGTTAAATAGAAACACTATGGTAACACTATGACTGGTTCCAATATACATCAGAATGTGAGTTGACTTTTGTTTCTGTTTTACGCTTTGATTCATTCTGGATTTGATTCCAGTGTCAGCAGTACAAATATGTGTGATGGTAATGACAAACCTGTCACCTGAACACAGGAATGAGCCACATACTGAAACATCTGTGGACAGTGTTCAGCTTAAGTGTATCATAATTACTTGTAATTCAGGAACAATAAAATGTTCAGTTTTATATGAATTACCATGACCTTTCCAGTTGTATATATTGATTGGTAATAATTAAGTTAATTTACAAAATTCAGGGATCTCAGTCAAGTAAAGGATGAGATACTGACTAGTCTGCCAGAATTCATTTTGTACTAGTAGTATTGGATTTTTCCCAACCCGGTTATGTTAAGAACAGCTCTGGACACATCTACAGTGCATCCACCAATGAATTTGAATGCATTTGTCATTCCCTGCTGTCTGGTGATGTCACCGTGATTCAGTGCCGGTTGCTAACAGCAGTTACCACTGAATTTATTAATATATTCAAGCAAATCAGTGTAACGTCATTGTAGGTACTGGTTGTATTATGTATTGCTAACAGCAGTTGTTGCTGTCATTTTTATACTACAGTGCAGCTAATACCTCAGTTGGTAAAGCTACTTGCTACAGGCCAAATCGTCCATGGATCGAATCCTGGCGGCTGTGAGATTTTGGCCACTCATTCAGACTGGCTCTGGGCCCCACTCAGCCTCATGTACAAAGGGTACCAGGTCACTTTCCCAGGGGTAAGGTAGCTGGGCCATGGCATTGACCACCCATCCCCATGTAGCACTGAGGTTAAAGAAAGAGTAGAGCTGTATCTCTACTACCCATCTGAGCCTTTATGGCCTGTTCTTGCTGTGTCTAACATATCACTGCTGGGTTGTATTACACGTGGATGTTTTAAAAACTCTTCAGGGTGTGTCTTGTGTATGAATTGTATGGTATGTGAAATGTGGTTCTCCTTCAAATATTAGGCGAAATTTTATTCTAAATTTCTGGGGTTCATGGTTCCAAGTGCAACAAACACCCATAAGTCTACTGTTAAACTCAAGTCTGTTGGATCACTGCAGGGCAAGAAACCTTCTGAAAAGTGCACTGTGCTTATCAGAGAAAAACTAGGTGAAGTAGAGATTGGCTTAAAAGACATGCCACCGAAATCACTGAGAAATCCTACATAAGAGAGTGGCATCTTGAAAAACTTCAGTATCCAAACTGAGGAAGCTGGTTAAACTGCAACCATAGCAAACAAATAGTATATGCTTTGCAACCACGTGAAACAGCTAGCAGGATTCATTTCTGAGACTGCATTTTGCAGCCAATGAAGGACCAAAGGCTCATTTCATTTGGCAGTCTGACCCCCCACCCCCAGCAAAGTATTTCATGGATATGTCTGGCCCCAAAATAATGAGTACTGGAATTATGTTAAACCACATTTCTGTCCATGAAGTTCCTCTTCATGTTACAGAAATTGGCTTATGGTGCATAGTATTAAATACATACGAATGTTAAAGATGTAGCTTCAGCATATGTCAGTGCAAGTGTACCTTCTTCAGGGAGCGCAATATACCAGGTTTAAGCCATTTGCCAATGATAAACCTTATTGAATGAAATCATTGCGTTGGTGTAAAGTAAATTGTGCTAAGCATTTTTGAAGGTGTTAATCATCTTTGCTTGTAGAGCATCATTTATGTTAAAGTTGTCCATTCTTTGCATTTTTTATGTCAGTGTATTCAATTTATTGTATGAACCAAGTGCACAGTATTAAATACATATGAATATCAAAGACATAAGTCTGACATGTTTTGGTAGAAGTGTACCTTCTGCAGGGAACACAATATACCAGGTTTAAAACCATTTACAAGTGATGAGTGGATTGAACCAAATCACTGCATTGATTTGAAGTAATTTCTGCTTGGCACTTTCGAAGTTGTTAATCTTCTTTGCTTGATGAGTATCATTTTTTTAAAGTTGGTTCTAAGCCTGGCATATTGTGCCCCCTGAAGATGGTACACTTGTACACAAACATGTGGGAGTTACATCTTTAATATTCATGTGTATTCAATACTGTGCATTTGGTTGGCACAATAAATTGAATAAACTTGTCTAAAAATGCATGGAATGGACAACTTTAAAAAAAAATTTAAATATTGGACCATATTTTATGCAGAAACAGTTAATTCTTATGGGTGCATAAGGCTAGTATTGACAGAATTCTTTGCTCAGCTGACAGCAGAGGAATGATATATGTGTTGCTGCAGCATGCTTCATTATCTCTTCAAACTGCAGACAATTTTATAAGGGACATTTAGTTCCAAATATATTAAGTGGTGCTTTGTTGCCCCCATGTTTGCCTAGTCTTTTCCCAGGTGTCTTGTATTTGTGGAACAGATTTAAGGACAAAGCATTTGTATGTGTGTTTGGGTGGGTGGGTCGGTGTAAAACTCCCACAAGGAAGATGAATCAAAGAAAAATTTCTAGGATTTTTTTTTTTTTTTTTTTTTTTTAATTTTTTTATTAATATTTTTTTTTTTTTTTTTTTTTTCTTTTTTTTTTGGTGGTTACAATTTATCTCTTTGTCCTTTTATCTTTTTTTTTTTTTTTGTTTTTTTTTCTTTTTTTGGTGACTACAATTTAGCACTAGGACCTTATATCTAGTTT
>Ga0123357_10001651_pt1 | contig 23949 bp, 7 predicted proteins | sample TergutEmb28metaG_FD_89873 | JGI IMG/M metagenome (GOLD analysis project Ga0123357, IMG submission 89873) | Embiratermes neotenicus P4 segment gut microbial communities from Petit-Saut dam, French Guiana - Emb289 P4 | ecosystem: Host-associated > Arthropoda: Insects > Digestive system > Gut ... | reverse complement strand
GGGGGTGGGGGTGGTGGTGGGGGGTTTGGGGGTTGGTGGGGGGGGGGGTGGGGGTGGTGGTGGTGATGGTGGTGGTGGTGGTGTGGTGTGAGGGTGGTGCGGTGGTAGTCTTGGTGGTGTTGTTGTGGTGGTGTGGTGGTGGGGTGGGGGGGTGGGGGGGTGGTGGTGGTGGTGGTGGTGGTGGTGGTGGTGGTGGCAGCAGTGGCGGTGGTGATTATGATGATCCGATTATTACAATTACTAACATGATATCTTTCGGGATCTGAGGCTGTCAGAGTGGTGATACTGAGGATAAATGTCTCTGGAATTGGCAATCTGTCACTGTTTTTATTTAAATACTGTATGTACCACACATTGTACAAAAATTAATTTGTATAACCAACTTTACATGCACAAGGAGTTGATAACCACACCATCTGATATTTGTACGTTTTAACTACCAATGTTTCCATTACAGAATTGTAACATGAAACCTGAAACTTTCTGAGTATAAAGGAATACAAGGAACCATCATACAACTGACCTTCAGCAAAAAGCACATGCAGAGCAACAGATCCAAGTTGGCAAGAAAATTACTTCAATAAGCAGTAATGGTTATTGCTGCATAAAGAAAGGTTTTAAATAGAATATATGTCTGAAATAAGAATGACAAATGAACATGTAACAATCTAATGACTTGTTTGTATTAAATTAGAGGAAATACTGTAAAAATGATCCTATGCTCTAAGAAAGCCTAACATGGAAGAAATATCACCATTACTAACATCACAACACTGAAAATGCTGATGTGGTACACACATAAAGAGGGTATTACTCCCTTCACTCATGTACCACAGCTGCTGGCAGCATATGTTGTGTCCAAAATACAGTAACTTACATTGCAAAGTTTCAGTTCCTGACATTTATTTGAAGTATTAAATTTAACCTGTGATTTTTGGACTTTTAAGATTTCGCCAAAAACTCTGTATGCTTTTCCAATATATCATACCTTCAGTGAAGACAATGAGTTTTTCTCAAAGATACAAACACTGTTTCAAGCTTATAACATTGCATTGCCAACTGCATACAGATATGATATAAAAATTCTGCGTATGTACTTCGTTTGTGGGTATCCAATTACTGTTACAATGCTAACATAGACATACTGTAACTTCCTTGTCTCCTCACAACAAACAATATCCTCTACTGTATATACCTTCTGGCACTGACTCTGTCTGCAGATACAACCTGATCAATGGCTGTAAGGTCCTCCAAGCTTTTGGAATAAAGAGATGAGACAGCATGATCCTTTATTTACATGAAATAATGCTACAGTCACAACAAATGTAGAAGTAGCACTACACAAATTCACTGTCTGAAGTGTTTCTCATGACACGTATGCTTACAATTCTGAACACAATTTCCAAATGGTTATACACAAAAGAAGTCCATAACTGCAAGAAGCTTATTTTTGCTGCAAAATATTCATACATCAAAAATTACAAAAGCCCATCACCAGTCTCCATGCACATAAATATGCCAGTTCCCAACGTGCAACCACACCACCACTTCCACCTTCGAAGTGCATTGCCATAACCTCAAAAATGCAACTGATCAAGCCTGAGTATAAAATTTATTATAAATATACATAAAAGCACTACTTATACAAAGATGGGCAGAAAATGTCTGCATTACATTCACAACTTTCTGCATCCAGTCAGTACTGCTTACATACCTTGCATAACCTCAATATGAAGTATATATGGGCTTAAGAGAACTAAAACAAAATTAACCTAATGTCTCTTATACATAAGTATTATCAAGAAGGCGCCGTTGCAGAACCGTTACAATGAGTATGACATGCTAATGGACTTAAAACAACAATGAACAAACTCTCAAGATTGGCAAGTTAATTTGTTGATATATCAGCCTTGTACCCTTTCACTGATTATAACCTCAAAATCAAAAAAGGTAAAGCTGAACAACTATTAAAAGTATGATACCGATAACTTTTTGTCCAAAAATTTCCAAGAACATTACATGTGTACTGATCGTCTCTCACCTGGAACTTGCAATGATCCAGTTGTACCAACTGTACCAAGCATATTTGTTGCAGTGCATGTATATGACCCAGCATCCTCTGCAAACAAAAAAATATAGGCATTTGCTCCTCAATGTCCTCTACTCCAACAGGTGTAACTGTAATGTATCTCAACAGAAACTGTGACTAAAGACTCCTCATGACAAGTTCCTAAACTGTGCTCTGCTAAGTCCAAAGTCCTAACAGTAAGTTTCCAAGTATCCACAAGAACCTTCCCAAATAATTAATTCTAACTTTACAGTTTTTAAGCAAGCAATGCAATGCATTTCATGTCCCTGAATAAAGGACAACTTACACCCACCACTGCAAAAACCTATAAACTGGCAGCAAAACAATGTTATTCAGAGAAACTGCAAGTTCCTTGAAATTCACAGTAAAATACATTGAACTGGGACTCCTACTGCATCTATGCACACTTCTGTGCAGCAACAGTTAAACAATAAGAAAATAAGAAACTGTTGAAATCATGGGTCACAAACCAACTTCATTTCAAACCAATAAATTAAGTCTGATCGTGCCTATTCTTCAAGAGGTTTGACTGTTTTATTTGATTTTATATATTCATAAACATCATCCATCACATTTAATGTTTAATATATTGTATGCTTTATTGGTCCAGTGAAATATCAAATTTTATTCAAAGACAAAGGAAGCCATAGCAAAAGACCTTTTGGGGGAAAAAAAAAACTATCAAATCTTATTCAAAAACAAAGGAAGCCACAGCAAAAGACTTTGGGGGGGGGGGTTAACAGTAATTAAACTATGTACAAAATCTGTAACATAAAATACTCCTGTGTACATTGTTCCCTTCCTTCTGGCCTGTCTGCCTGATGGTTGAGAGGTCAACACAAACGGTCTATTTAGCCTGTTTCAATCCCCTGACATTTGGTAGAACTACTGGAACCTTCACGTGGTGATACAAATAGAAAAAAAATATTAAGATACCACAACAATAACCTGAGTGGAATATGAACTTGTGCAGTTTATATACCGCTAATGCATGAACACCGTGTGTATATAAATCCTACTGACATTACTTCTGGTTTCATGTGATATATAGGCCTACTGTACTTTCCCTATGTTGAACAGCTTAGTCAGTACAGTGACTAGGCTATGGATTGGACAATCTGGGGTTTGATTCACAAGGAGGGGAAAGGTTTTTCTCTTCTCCACAACATTCAGACTGGCTTTGGGGACCACCCCGCTTCTTGTTCAATGGGGTATGGGGGTTAGTGCCCCAGGGGTAAAGTGGCTGGGGAGTGAGGCTGAACACTCACCTCCATCTAGTGTCGAAGTTAAGAATGGGTGCAGTTATACAACTACTCCCCATATGCGCCTTCATGGCACATTACTAAACTTCAATTTACCTTACATACTATACTTTCCCACAAGTAACATTTCATGTAACAATGACACACACTTCACCCTCACTAAGATCATCTACAGAGGAGTCAGCCAGCCATGGATTATGTGTGTCTGAAGAAAAGAAACTGCTCCCAAATTTATTTTGCCTTCTAAACCAACACTTAATGCACTACCTTTCATACACCAAGTCACACTGTTTGACTAATACTCCCAAACATTTCAGCATTCGCTGGTGCCATCTTCAAGGAGTACCATCTCAACTGTTAACTTTTCAACATGTTTTTCAGATGGTTTCAAATAACTCTCTGTCCATGCACTGCAGAAATGCAGTCTGCACTCACGATACACAATTCGTAAAGTTTCATGGTGGCTGCCTCACATTGGTCATTAATATCACCCTCTGATAGTGCATTAAGTGTCAGTTTAATGAAGACAAACTAAATACAATATTAAGATTATGGTCCCACATATTACTGAACAAGATATTGAGAATTTTCTACCAAAAGTTAAGTACCTTACTGCTTTTAGTGCAATGTGGCAATGACATAAATTATGCTTTAGGCAATCCCTTCCTTTTACAGTGGGTGTCAAATCAGCTGTGGATCATGCTGCAGAAACTTCAGATGCTCCTTCAAGCCCTACATATTGTTTTGAGGTTGGGTGCTGCAGAATTACATACAGCAAGCAAGGGTTATCTGGTGTGGAAGGCAGAGCTTAATAAGATGACATCCTGATATTCTAGAACTCTATAATGTTCGTGGCACTACTTGAATAGTGCCACGAATAACTCGAATAAATCCACATGCTGCTCCAATTTACTATGTAACAATTCTCTTTGCCACACATATCCAGTCTACAACAAAGAATCCCAACAGTTCTTCCACATATGCAGCAGATAAAAATATTGTTCAGTAAATCTTATGTTTATTGGACCGTGCATCATCTTGATAGTTGAGTAAAGAGAAACCAACTTGATGCCACTTGTTTTATTATTATAAAATAATAATAATAAAACAAGTAGCATCAAGTTGGTTTCTCTTTACTCAACTATTGTTCAGTAACTTTTAAACAACACAAATTAATGTACTCCCTGATGATGGACAAGTTAGGTCCAAAACATGTAGCAGTACTAATAGCTTTAAAAATTTTATTGTGAACTGACAGACAATAGTGTGCAACTGTTGGTCAAAATTGTGGAAATTCTAAAATTTATCACCTCATAACCCACATTCACTACACTCGTGTGACACTTACCGGGAAATGCTTTGGGTATGGTGAGACGACAAACTCCATTCCTGTACAGGATCTGATAATTTTGTGAATTGTCAATAATTCTACCATTCTTAGACCAAAGGATATTTGGAGGGGGCTCAGCTTGGACGATGCATTCAAACCGGGCATTCTGTCCACTGACAACAGCAATATCACGCAACGGCTGGAAAAAAGTATAACATCTTCAATTTCCTGAGTTCATCTTCATGGAGAACAGAGCATTTCTGTCCCACAAGAATTACAATACCCAAGAGGCTGGTCATTTAGGATCCCAGCAGCCACCAGCATATGCAACATGAACTTGAATCCAGGCAATGGCCATTAATTTTTGTTCACTAATATTCGTTAATGTTATAGCAAAACTTATTGTCCAGGACGACACTACGTGACAACTGCCTGTACAGGATTATTACACTGTGTTGCCCATCCAAGTGTCCATGACACAACTACAGTGGTGTGGAAGGGCAAAAATTCGTGAAATTGGAGGAAGTGGCCAGGACTCATCTGGCTCACAACAGGAAAAAGTTGCAGGCTACTGTGAAATTGGTAACGAACTTCTGGGTCCCATAAAATGTAGGGAATTTTTGGACAAACTGAGGAACTAACAGCTTTCCAAGAAGGATTCTGCTTCATGGAGTCAGTCAGTCAGTCAGTCAGTTAGTCAGTCAGCCAGTTGGTTACTTGTTTGGTCTGTTGGATGGATGGTCATTTGGTCAGCCAGTCAGTTGGTGTACCAATCAGATTTATCCATGCAGGTTCTCATCTCCAGTCTACTATTTAATTAGGTGTGCAATGCAACAATTTAATTTATAAAACAGCTCAATATGCAATTACTTACAGTGATAAAGGTTGGGGGCTTTCTAGGCTGAGTTAAGTGCCCTGCTGCACCATGGACACTACCAGGGGTGCTGGGTGTGCTGGGTGGTGTTGGAGTACTGCCTCGTCCCTGTGAACGTTGTCCTCTACTTGGACTAAGACCCTGCCATGAACCCCCGGGTGATACTGCAAAGTGGAAATGAATTTAAAATACTGTAATGATCAAAATATTGTAATTTGTAGCAACGTTTATGAAGTCCTGTTACACAAGTAGCAAAAGATGATAAATACACCTCAACTGGTGTTTGAAAGAGTATGTACATACATACATAAAAGTATGTAGCTGGAACTGGAATATAAGTGTATGCACAGGGGGATTATCAGAGGCCAGGTCAGCCTGGTCAATATAGTGCCTAGGCTACAGCCTGGACAACCAAGGAATCATGCTTCAATTCCTGTCAGTGGTAAAAGATTTCTCTGGGTATCACCCAGCCTCCTATTCAACGGGTACCATGGGCTCTTGCTGTGGGTGAAGGGCTGGAACATACAGCTGACCATAAAACCTCTGTCCAGCACTGAAGTGGAAATGAGTGGACCTAAGTATTCACTTCCTTGTGCCTTCATGGCATTTAAATTTTACCAAAGCCATGTAAGATTTATGTCATAGCAATGAATAGGACATGCATTTTTATATGGCAACAGTAATTTTGTGTTCAATCAGCAGACCTTAACATCATGTTCATTTGCCTTTTTTTTTTTTTTAACAAGGTCTACCTAGCAACTACAGCCAAACCAGACCATGCATTCCAATACATACAACAAGAATCAAGCTTACCACACTGCTCACATAATCACAATCCAAACAGCATGTTTAACCAGTTCCATATATCACTCAACAAATGCTCTCAATAAAATACAATCAAATACAAATCACAAAGTGCAGTTCATGATAAGTATCAACTCCTACATGTTTTGGCACCAGAGTACCATCTTCAGGGAGTCTACTGAAACAAAGGAACACAGTCCAATATGGCAATCCAGGTACTGATGATGGCACTCCAGTGACAAAACACGTGAGTTGACACATCATCGTGAATTTTATTTAATTATTTGTGTTTTATTGTATTTTACGGAGTGCATTTTGTTGGTTCATACACAGAATATAATAAGATGCATGGTATGAGTATCACAAAATTAGCATATTTAACCTTCACATCAGTGCTATTCCACTGCCCTTGTCTGTCAGCACTATGGATGCTCAGGCATGCCACAAAATCCCAGTGTTCACATCACTGGCACCTCAGCACACATCTCCTCACATTTCCACCCATCCTGGTTGGCATGCCAAGGTCCTACCCATTGCATAACACTAATACCCCTACTGGCTCATCAGCTACTTTCCTTTTACTGCCCTCAGCACCAACACTAACACAAACACTGTCTACCTGTATAGCCTCTCTTCTTGGACTGCCTCACCCTGAGCATGAAGGAACTACAATTCTTTCAAAGCATCAAGAACCACTCAGCCAGTGACACAGTTTCACTACACTTCACCTATGCAAATCTGAACAATTCCATACCCAAGATGAATATACAATGGTATGGATATCAGCATGTAGAGTTGTGGTCCTAAAGGAGACTTACTGACAGCAGTTCTATAGCCCACTTCACTACTACTAGGCTAGCCTCATGGCAAAATTCAGACTGATCGATAAACCAGAATTTCAGACCACCACTGATTATCGACAGACAGCCTGGCATCAGCATAAATCCAACAAGTTACCTTCGTTTTCCTCATTAACACTGCCAATTACAAGTTAAAACGATGCTAAATTTGTACACCACTGAGACCTTCCAGGAAGTGTGGCACAACACACACCACCCAGGACATCTCAGTGAATAAATGATGCACTCTTCAAAACCTACATGGCACTGTACGTGCATTGTGACAGTGATGTCCCAGGATACAACAAAAACCACAACAGAAACAAACTACAAATATTATCATCAAACATTTGTAAGTTCTACATCACACAGTACACATACTGGATGACACACAAAGAACACAAATCTAGTGATACACTCAAGCCCTACATATGTCCTCACTATTATTTAAGTTCTCCAAAGCTACAAAGTTGTTTGAGACTGTAATCTGACACTGTTCCCAAACTTCTACTGCATGTAGGTCACTCTCCACATCAAACTTCTGTGTTATTTGTTTACATACTGACTGTCTCCCCCTCAATTTCGTATACCAGACACCAATCAGTATCAGAGCGCCCATGAGAGACTGGATAACAGGTATATGTTAATGTCATATATATTTGAATACCATCTCCTGTTTATCAACATGCAACCAAGCTGAATGTGAGGTTGGCCATCAGGAGAGGTTCAGGTGTATTTATGAATGTTCTGATGTGAGAACACCATGCTACAAACAACTATTTTTTGACACAACAAAGTTTAAAACTCAAACACCATTATCATTATTACTATTTTCATGCATGCTCTCATACCCAACTGTCAATTTCAGTATATCTTCTCTCCCAGTTCTGTGGAAAAGTGATCAAATTCCTTCTGCAATTCCTTACAGATTCATCACTTTTATCCTCAGTTGGTATATGTGCATTCAGAACAATAATATCACACCAGTGACATCTCAGAACTATATGTGACATCCCATCACCTACAAACTCTACCCTCTTAATTGCTGATGCTAGTCTCTGATGTACAAAAAATCCTGTCCTTAAATAATTTTCACTTACTTGTCCACAGAAAAATGTACAACTTGCCACTTGTTCAGTGCCTCCCTTGTCCGACCTAACCTCCAACAGCAGAATAAAGCTAAGACAAAGGTCATAGAAAAACAAATGTATAAATCTCTATAAAATATGGACTGGGTGCTGTGGAAAAGGATTCAACTGTCTGTCCACAGAAACCTTGTAAAACTTTTAATGCAATCCACAAGTCTAATTACACAGCAGACATGCTGATGAGTTCCGTGCTTGGCTTTGCGTTAGTAGTTACACACACAGCTGTGCCACACACTGAGCACATAAATACTTGTACCTGTCGAATCTACACCAGATGTTGTACCATGAGGACCTTGACCACCATAGTGAGGAGAGAGGCTTGGTAGGCTGGGTGACAGAGACACTGGACTTGGAGAAGCTTGATCCCACTGACATGACTGAGGGATCAAGATGTGAGGAGCTTTCTGGAAACTGCCAACTGGGGGCTGTGGCAGGCTGTGGCGCTTCTTGTGCTGCTGTACAGAGTCTCCTTCAGCCTCAGACATCTCACTTTCTGATACTGGTTCCCATTTCACAGATTTGTAGTGGGAAAACTTCTTGGGTCGGAACTGAGGAACCTTTCCTGAATCTGCACTGGGCTGAGGTCCCACTACCTTCTTCTCTGAGCTACTTGTTTCATGAATTACAGGAACTACAATGTCATCGTCTCGTTTCTCCTCAATTTGAACGTGCTTTCGTTTCTTGTCACCCTCACCAGGAAGTACAATGCCAAATTCGTATCCAAAATCATACTTGAAGTAAATGAGTCCAGTGTCTGGATCAATGTGTTTTGTTCCTAAGAGCATTAAACATTTACAACCTAACCAACAGTTCAGAGCTAAACTAAATCAACAATGTGAAAATACAAGAAACACAGAAGTAGGTCATTATATAAGTTTTACTTACTTACTTACTTACTTACTTACTTACTTACTTACTTACTTACTTACTTACCTTTTAGCATCTTAGTACAACTCTGAAGTGGTCACACAGATTAGATCCCTGTTTCATCAGGAAACTCTCATTTGTCACTTCGTACTGTTACTCTGCCCTGCATGTGAGCAGTCCGCTAAATGAGCTATGTTAATGCAATAAATGACCCGACAGGAAGTAGCAACCAACAATTGTCAGGCAAAATAATGACTACATAAAATGCCTGCATATGGACAGAGAATCTTTCAGTTGTAATACAGAGTTGTTACAAAGTGAAAGTAATATTGCTAAGACAAAAAATCCAACTCAACAGTGACAATGAAATATCCTAACCAAGACATGAACTCAAATGTGGAAAATTTTTTAGTCATTTAACAATATCAACTAGTTTGCGCATGCGCATGGGTGTGTGCGTGTGCACATATGCGCACACACAATCTGACAGAAGGTGGAAAATGATATTTGTCAGGCTAAATAATTACTGTGTGTGTGTGTGTGTGTGCATGCATGCATGTGCATATGCATGTGCATATGCATGTGTGTGTATGTGTGGTGTGTATGTGCACACATACGCGTGCGTGTCCAAGTTGCCAAAGATTAAAAGCACAAAAGGACTTTTACAAAGACTGACTCTGTACATATTAATTTCATGCGCTGTTCCATTCAAGAAATCAAGTGATGTGTTCACACATACATACAGCAGTGTTCAAACAGAAATGTTCATACCATATTCTGAAAATCTAGACTCCTCTCTATAAGCCTGTGGATCAGTTTCTGTAGATGGGATGGGAGCTTTTGGTTTCTCCACATGACCATTTTCCTTTGCAGATTTCACATCTGTCATTATGTCGTCCACAAACCGCTGTGCTTTGGATTTGAATGTGTCTGTCATCTCACTCATATGTTTTGAGGCAACATCTAGAAAGATAATTTATTATGGTTACCTACATTGGTTCTCCGAAAACTCTCAAGTCCTGAAATATGGCCAAAATAGCCCAACTATTATAAATAAAAACATGTCTACACTTTTGCACACATAACCCTTGTAATAACTAAACAGATTGGTTCAACAGTGATATTGATCACACTAATGAGTGATGACAATGGGAAAACGTGGAAAATGCCACCACACAAGAGCAGGTTCATCATCATAAATATATAGTATCCATGCCTTTTTGTGTCAGGTCATTGAGAACCAAGGTCCATGGCTACACACTACAAAACACATGAATTATATTTAACAGAGTGATGTCCGAAAATTCTCAAGCTTCATAGCTTAAAGATACTTTAAACTGGGCAAAGTCTGTTACATTGCAACATTCTTTCTGTGCCCATTTTGGCTCAAACTTTGTATGGCAACAGTAACAGTACATGGAGGCAGAGAATCAGACAACCTCATCAAATCCAGTGGCCTCAGAAACTGGATATTTAAGGCTCCTTGAACATTTATGCTTAACCTTTTAGGGCTTAGTGATTACATTATATACCATAAGGTTTAACATTAAAACATCTATACTTTGCCTACAGAGGACAACTGTCCATTTTGTACTGATTGCAGAACAAACAGAAATGATTTATCTATCCAGTGTTAACCGATTAGACTTTATAATCAGGACAGTGTGTGTTTACTGTGAGGTATGAACTGAATTTTTAAAAACAATTTAGGCTTGGTTTCATTTTATTTTATTTTATAGTCCATCCAGTCACGTGACACTAGACATGTCAGAATCACTACACACTACATACGTGTCTTCAAGCACTAACTTTCATCTTTACGTGGTTCAAGATCAGATGCAGCCATCTTAAAAAATAACTAGAAATTCAATTTAAAATTTGATGCCCTTAATTGTTGGGACAACATGCATTCCAAAGCATTTTACTTTAACAGTCTCTGTAACACCACATCACCTCACTGATGACAGTCTCTGCCTTTCATAGCAGCAACAACAACAACAACAACAACAATAAAATTAGAGAAACAGAGGAACTTTAACAGCTCTTTGTCATGTTAAAACGCACTTCTGAAAGTCAAATATTTCACAAACTGTAGCCATTTAAAACACAGATTCTACTGCTCAGCAACTTCCTGCATTAAAATGTGCATTGTCTAATAATCTACAGTAGAACTATGTTGATGTCTTTATTCACAATATTAAGGCAAAATGTCAATTGTCTTCCAAGCTGCTTAAATTGCAAGTGGTTTTGATACAGATTAGTTATGACAACTCGTTCCAAAACCAAGCCACAGTAAAACATATATCTTGCCTTTACTATTTACAAATTATTTTTAAGTTTTTTTCTCTTCCCACTGGTACATATATATCAAAAATTAAAAATCTGTGCCTAAATAAAAATACAGTTTTAGCTATAATACAGCTACCATCACTGTAATAACCAGGTTTAGATCATTTTCTACAGAAAAGCCAACTGTTCAAGTTTTCAATACAGATTATTAATTTATTATCTCCCTTTTACCATTCAACATCTGCACAGTTTCTGCAGTTTATGAATATGAAGAGTGCTGGCAGGATGAGTATACGAAGGGGACATAAGAAGAAGCAACTCTTTTATACAGTGAAACTGAGTTTTAATATATGGTTCCTTCAAAACACCTCATAAGAGCCCTGAGATCGAGCACTGCCATAATAACAGAAATAAAGAACACTTACATTTTGATATGGTGGCAAAAACAAATTACTTACATGATGCTGATGCTGGCACAAAGCCAAATTCTGGTGGTTCCCCAGGTTTTATAAGTACTTGTTGTGACTCTTGTACAGAAGCAGTGACTGCTGTCTTCTTTTGCACTGACGATGTGGCACCTTTGCTGAATCTATTTCTCAGTTCTTCAACACGCTTTAATCTCTTCTGTTCAGATTCCAAATCCAGGGCACTGACTGACTTTGTTTTGGGCTCTACTGTCACTAGGCTTGGGAGTACTACTGGTTGCGTATCAAATTCCATAGGAGTAGGCACAGAGTCCGATGGTTTAGCAGGAACACTTGTTGATCTAGTAACAGGTGGGGGTCTGACTTTTCGATAATGTGGTTCATCTGTGTCACTGTCACCTGGGGCCCACTTGGGCTTAATTCGGGCTCCTTCATAATCACTCTCATAATCACTCTCACGGAATTCACCTGGTACAAATTTTTTGGGCATAGTGGGGGGGGGACCACTTTTTGGATGTGGACGTTCTGGTTCTGGTTTGAAGGGGAACGGTTCTAGTTTTGGTTCTGGTGGTACCTTCTTCTCCTTGTCTCCAAATTTAATAACTCTTGTTGTCTGCTGAACACTTACAACCCTGTGACTATGCTCAGTTGATTCAGCGAATTTCATCACCTTTGAGGTTTCCATCTGTGTGGCATTTTGATAGGGAACAGTTCTGTGCGGAGGGGGTGCATAAGCCAATTCAGGTGGTGTGCCTGGCTGCAGGGTAACATCTGGTTCCTTTACAGCAGGAGTGGCAACAATCAATTCAATTGGTGACGGAGGTTTTGGAATTACTGCTGTGGGTTTGAAGACCTTCTGAGGTTTTCCTGGTTTTCTAATTTCTGACTTAACTGGAGTGGATAGCTTCTCAATGGGTTCAAATTTTGGTCTGGGAGGGCCTCCAAACTGTGGAGGGCTGTCAAATTCAGTTGGTGGTGTTGGTGTCCTGACCTCCAACGATGCTTGAGAATGACTCTGTCTACCAGTGGGTGTCAGCACAGGTCTTACTGACTTGTATGATGGTTCATCAGCATCTGAATCACATGGACGCCACTTCGCTGGAATCCTGGTATCATAGTCACTTTCATAGTCACTTTCACGAAATTCTCCCTTCACAAATTTTGATGGACTTGGAGGAGGGGGCCCCATAATGCGCTTCACTGTAGGCTGTGGGGGTTCTACCTTAAAAGGGAATGGCTCTAGATTGGATATTTGTTCTTCCTTGTAAACCTGAGTCGTGTGTGTCACATCTGTCACTGCTGTAGGAGTAGGCAGGTCCTGTAAAACAAAACAAAGATATCAGAAAACATTTCAAAGCCAAGTTACAAAAAATGCAATTCCTACTGCCATGCACTGTAGCACTGTACTTAACGTGCATCCAAGGAAAATTTTAAAGTTTGAGATTAATCTGAATAATATATAAAGATTCAGTTCATGTCATGCAGCAAAAATAATGCACCTGGGTAGTAAACCAGTCAGTTAATGCTGCATAGGGTAATAATTGCTGTTTGTTCTGAGATCCAAACAAAAAAGCACATAAATACAGTGTGTGGGCAGAACATTGAATTTTTTTTTTTTGTTAAACGTGGTGGTATACAAAGTAAACAGTTAAGTGAGAAAAAGTAAGGGCCAAATCATAAAATACATACTACACACAATAATGCCAAACCCAGTAACTTGTTCTGCATTCTGCACTCCCACATGGTTCTAGAATATACCGAAATGGGTACAAACCAGTGAACAAGTACTATTGTAATGTACATCAAATACTGAGCAACATTACTACATACACTGTTTTTACACTAGGGAATTAAAACTGATGTCAAAAACAAAACTGTTAGAGGAAGATATACTTGCTGTCATGGAAACAAAAATTTCATACAACTACAGATGTTAAGGATGCTTGAAACCATGTTATTTGATAACACTCATGATTATCAGCTGAAAAAACTACATACAAACACAAAAACAAAACCACATATCAGGGCAGTGAGTGTGGATATTAGTTTCATGACACCACAAGACCTGTAAGAACAGCAACACAACAGCACACTCCGCGCACCTTCTTTGCTTTTGAAACAGCTGTTGTTGAAGATGCCACAGCTTTCTTGTCTGATTTGTGATCAGAATGCCTGTGATGAAATTTAGGTGATGGATGGGGTTTTGTTGGAAGCAGTTTTTCACTTTTCTGTTGTTGATGTTGTTGTTGTTGTTGTTGATGTTGTTGTTGTTGTTGTTGTTGTTGTTGTTGTTGTACTGACTGAGTGCTTTGTTCCGAGATCTCACTGGTGACAACTGTCGTATGCTCAACAGTCATTTTCGAGGATTCTTCATGTTTAAAATGTGAGTATTTGTGGGTGGCCTGCCTTAGATGTCTCGGCTCATCAGTGTCAGCCATGTAGCCACTTTCAGGAAACTCACTTTGGGTTGTCTTTGTTTTGAATTTTGGAGAATCTGGTTTGGTTTTTGGGGATGTCAAAGGTTCCCCTTTCTTTTGATCTGTAGCAGGTTTACCCTCTTCATCTTGTGGAGAATCAGCTGCAGGCTGCACAAAAATGGGAGGAGATCCAGGTGTTAGTGCTGGTGGTGATAGCTTCCTTTTAGATTCAGAAGCATGATGGTGGTGATGGTGGTGTTTTTTAACCTTTTCAGTCTTCATTTCAATCTTTGATGTAACTTTTGAAATTTCAGTCTCAACTTCTTTAACATCTTTTTTACTGGCCTGCACTCTGTCAACTGTTGGTCGCGGTGGTCCAGCAAACTGAGGTGGCTGGTCAAACTTGGAAGGAGGAAGTGGATCTGGTTCAGTGGACTTCGGTCTTCTAGGCTGTTTCAAAGTAGGTGCAACTACTTTCCTGTAGCCTATCACTTCCTCTGTATCACTTTCATATGGCCTCCATTTCAGAGGAATATGTGCTGATTCAATGTCACTCTCATAATCACTGCTAGCAAATTCTCCCTTGACAAACTTTGAAGGTTTCACAGGTGGTGGGCATTTTGCAGGTTTTGATGCTGGTTCATCAGGCTGAAATGGGAACGGTTCTAAGTCCGGGAACCTCTCAAATGGCTTCTCTTTAACAACAGGTTTCTTTGTTTCCTTTTTAAGTGGTGGAAATGCTTTAATTTCTGGCACTTTCTCTTTAGGGGGCAATGGTGGTGGCACAGACTTCTCTTTTGGTGGTAATGGGGGTGGTGCAGTCTTTTCCTTTAGAGGGGGTGAAGGAAGAGTCCTCACAGCTCCTACTATATGCCTTGTTGGCTCTTTCTCTAGATCTCTCTTTATATCCTGCTCTATGGCTTCAACAAGAGACTGCCGCCGTTCAACTGGTGGTGCTGGTGCAAAACCAATTTCTGGAGGAGGGCCTGGCTCTAGAAAAGTTTCACTAGTCACTTCTTGTACTGGTTTTGGTCTAGGCAATATTTCTTTCCTTGGTAGAACATCTTTTAATACGGGAGGCGATTTCAATTCATATTCATCTTTGACACCAGGAGGCCACAGTCTCTTTGCTTCAGAAGGTCGCAGCATTTTTTCTTCCACGACAGAAGGAGAACTGCTGCTTGTTACTGGGAGTGTGGCACAAACTGTTTCTGTATGCTCTGTATTCTGTGACTTCACTTCCGAATGCTCTGTGCTTATGGTTGTAGACTTAACTTCTGTCTCTAACACTGCTGATGAATGAACTACTCGAGCCTCTGCAACATAATGCTGAATATGTGGTGGTGGAGGTGCTGGTGTTGTTTGCATATGTAAGGTACTACTTCTGGCTTCCTCATATAATGTTCTGTGATCTGTTTTCACTTCAGAACTTGTCATCTCTACCTCCTTTACAGGATGCCTCACTATCTTTGTTTCTTCTTGTGGCACTTGAACTTCTTTTTGTGAATCTGAATCAACTTGCTGATGCACAGCCTGCACTGGTTCTAGTGGAGGCCATATTCTTTCAGTGTTTCCTTTCACTGTCCATGGTATAATTGGCTTCTCCTCCACTGGCTGCACAGGAGGCCATGCTTTCTTCAGGGCAGAATCTGGATGCTTATGTGCCCATATTTTATCCATTGCAAGCCCTTCCACTGATGGTTTTGGCGACATGGCCTTTTCAAATTGTGGTGGTGCCGTTGCAACCGGTCTAGTTATTGAATACTCAGGTTCCACTGTTTTATGTGGAGTCCACAGCTTCTCCATAGCAATACCTTCTGCCGAAGGCCTTGGAGATGCAGCTCGTCTTACGTCTGTTTCTTCAACTGATGATTTTGTGATGGTAGACGCTACATACTTCTCCATCGACTCAGTCACGAAGGGTTTAGGTACCTGAATTTCTTTTAAGGGTACAACAACTGGCAAACCAACTACCTCTGGTTCTGGCGTTCGACTAGAAGCCCACAGTTTCTCCATCGCTAGTGCCTCCGCTGAAGGTCTTGGTGACATAGGCCGTAGAGACTCCAAAGTTGATTGCTGTGTTCCAGTTTGCACTGTCTGTGTAAGCCGTGGTGGTTGGACTGCCATGGTGGACACTGGTGAAGCAGCTGGAGCAACACTTGCTGTCTGTGGTTGTGACACTGGTTTGATGGGTGCTGCATGCTGTTCAGTTACTGGCCGTGTTGCAGACAATGGGTGTGGGCAAGTCCAATCTGCAGTTCCTGGCAGTTGGATTTTCTTCTGAACAGACATCTGCTCAAAAATTTCCTTCTTTGTAAGCACTTCCTCAATTACTTTTTCTTTATCTGGCAATGAAATTGTTTGCTGCGTCTCTGTAAACAGTTTATCTTCCGTCCGAAGTTTTGCTTGAGGCTCGAATTTTTCTGCAGTGGGGGTTTCTGGAATTGGTGCTGGAAAAATCCTCACTGCACCTGATGGAATTTCTACTGGTGATAAAACTCTGTGAGATTCTTCAAGTTTCTTCACTCGGCTTGACATATCTAAACGAAGTTTAGCTGGAACTTCTGTTTTAGGTATGTAACCCATCTCTGGTGGTGGTTCAGGCAGAAGATGAAACTCATCTAATGAAGAGGAGTGATGAACATAATGCTGTGTCATGTACTTTTCAGATCTTGATTCTTCGGTGTGAAACTGAGATTTTGAAGACTGAAGTGGAAACGTATTGAACTTCATTGACTGTGGAATGCGAGGTAACTCCTGAATTTGTGTACCTCGTAATGGTGTCTTCGTATCATTCTCACTTTGGATCTCTGATGAGTGCTGTTCTTTTTCTGTCTTTGAAACTAAATATGGCAAGTCTCTAGACAGATCACCAACATGTGGTGTCAAAGGTTTGGGTGTTATGTCTCCAGTGTCATCACTTTTTTCATGTATAATTGGTGCAGAGCAAATGTCAGTATCTTTTGGTCGAAAAAGCTGATCATATTCCTTAAGGTTTCGTTCTTCAAACTGAGAAATATTTTCTTTTACTGATGTTTTCAGGGGTATGACTTCAGGTTCCTTATGTCTGTCCTGTACAATATCGCTTTCCTTCTCGCTTAGTTTTGACACAAAAAAATTCAAAGCAGTTTTCTTGCTAATTGATCCTCTCTCAATTCCTGTCTCTTCCATTTCATGTTCTCTTATGTGTGTCTGTGGTATTTGTTCCAGAAATTGCTCTTCAGTTATTTTTGAATCTTGTATTTCAAAAAAATCTTCCCTGTCAGATTTCTGTTCTTCAGCATGTAGTGGAATTTCTTTTGTTTCTGAAACTGGGGGAGCTGACTGTGGCTTCTTTTCAACGTTGACTGTGGGGGTCTGTACTTCTTGTGTAGCGTGAGCTTCCTCCGTGAGTTTCTGAAATGCAGGTGATGGTGTACGTTCCACTTTGATTGAAAACAGCTTCTCTGTCTTCACGCTCTCTGTTACCGTTGTAGACTCAGTGGTGATGGGTTTTTCAATTGAAGGAGAGGTTCCATGTGGAGACAAGGAGACAGGAGATGTGCCTACCTCGGCGGTGCTTCGTTTTGTGGTCTCTGGCTCTGTCGTAACCTTTGATGATCTGGTCTGGTGGTGATCACTCTGCTGCACACAGCCCAGTGCACATTCAAGCATTAAACAGCTTATGAAATTCAGGTCACAAGGTGATGCAATTAATAATGAAAACAGATTCAGATATTCAGTAACATACTTCCAACTTAGAACTTACACTAAGATTTCACAGTGTTTCTCAAATTGCAGCGTTGAATGACTTGCTATAATATATACGGCATAGAGCTTATGGCACTTGTAGGACTCAGTGGTATAATATGACGGCACATTTTCCAACAAAACATATATAAATAATTAAATAAATAAATACAAATAAACACTATACCGAAGTGTATTAATTTTTCTGAGAACAACTGCAAAATGCAACTATCCACATGGAAGAACCTGGACAGACTTTCACAGATTTTTAAACTGGAAGATTTAGCTTACATTTGTCAAGAAAATTCAAAATCGATAAGTATAATAAGCACTTTACATAAAAACCTATGTATGAGTACTTTGGTTACTATAGTTACCATTGTTGCACCGTTACCAGGGTTACCAATGCGTATATTATTGCTATTTTTAACTCTGCTACACAATTGTCAAGGTCACAAATGTTAACTGACTTCCTGGTTACCGTGGTTACAAATGTTCCTATGTTTATCTTTGCTACCACTGCTACAAAGGTTGCCAGTGTTCATTGGTTGCCATGGTTATGCAAACGCACGACAAGCATTTCACCCTATCATCATTTCCTACCTGTATATTACACTGATTTTTGCTGTTGTCTGTACCAACAGTACATTATTTTCAATAATCTGAATTCTTATTGTTTTCAGAAAACCTAAATATGACCTGCAGGTACCTATCTGTGAAACAACATAGCATCACACTCACTAAAGTTCCTCCAGGGCAACCATCCTGGCTGGTGTTCATGAGATACACGGTTTGAATCTCACACTACCCTTACTGTTTGTTGATGTCATCTGTTTTCTGTCAATCCCAGCAAAACAATGCCAGGACAGTGCCTAAATTAGACCTTGGCATCTTTCTTCTGCATCACTTCAAATAGATTACTCACTAATTATTCCATCACTGCATACTATGTACCATTTAATGCCACATATTCTGAGCTACTGGCAACATCATAAACCATTAAATAATCCTGGGGTTTAAATTCCAGTATGGGGGAGTTTTAAATTTAAGTTACCACACAATGTGCTCACTCAGTACAGCACGCAGAGACTGCGACAAGTGCACAAACACTGGTGCTGAACGTCAATAAACCACAAACAAGTACATAGAATTCCACTCCCACACGCGCTGATCTTGACAATACATCCTACTGTGGCACAGACTCATTTATGAAATACGCTTCTTTAATCAAGGCATTCTTTTGTGACCTTGTCATCCACACCTTCCTTGGCACTGGCTATATCACACTTATTAATGCAAATTCCTGTAAGACTGAGAGCATATTCAATTATAGACTTCATGACTGCTAACTGTAAGTCTACTACATTCATTTGAAACTAAAATTCATATATGTACTTTATGCAACATTATGGCTTCCCAACATTCATAAAAATGGTAACAATACAGATTTTTATACATACCCGCATACCCACACACACACAAACATATCTTAACAACAATAACAATTCTCTGCATTCATTTCCATAAATGAAAACACAGAAAGACTGTAATTTAAATACCTAAATTATCTGAACATAAGACACGAACTGAATCATCTAATTAATTATTGTAACAATAGGGGGAGGGGGGGTCCCCCCAAATAACACACACACAAAGTTAAACATATCCTATATAGATACTTTCCTGAAAATTGAACCTTCGCAGTGAGGGTCACATTACATCACCGTGAATATGGCGAGTCTCATGCCCATCAACAACACACATATGTTAAATATTCCATTCTTTATCTTTTGCAGGTAAAACGAAGGAATAGCAGAGTAGTTATTACACAAATAAGATGAACTTCATTAGTCACCAATCTTACCTGTACTGTTTCTTCCCTTACATCCTTAAATATAACATGTGTCAACATTTGTAAATTTGGTTCTGTCCGTGGTTCTGTTTCCAACACAATAAAGTCTGCAATACATTCCGCTTCACCACCAGCATTCTCAGCTTTAACTCTGTATGTACCAGAATGACTTGGTGCGGCTGTAAACAAAATAATCTTATTGACACAACATCCTATCTATAAACTGAACTAAAGCTTGATCAACACTATAGATATTCTTGAACATCAGCTTGCGATCAGCCCCTAGCCAGGGATTTGGGTAAAGTACTCTCAATGAACATTCCTGTGGCACTTGAGTGTAGCTCATTTTGCTTAAAACATGTTCTAAAGCCAAATCAATTATGCTCTGGCAGTATTCCCATCACTTCTTGGCCAAAAATTCTTTGTAGGAATACCCACTCTCACTTCAGTGCCCTGTCACATAAGCATGACTGTTGGTATGAACAGCTGCATTTAAATACAGGCAAAGAAAATCTTACCTGCTGCACAGCAGACCACGACCTGATCTCATGCATACCTCAGGGCAAATAAAAGTTAAACACACTCCTTTGCAGTCCCTTCCTCACCCCATTACAATTTCCTTACTGTTTGAATTCTAATGCCTGTTTTTGTAAACCAAATCAAGACACCTGCAAAGAAAATAGTGAAACCTGAAACAATAATCTGTGCAAAAGTAATTTTGTTTTGAGTTGACCTCTTCGAAGCATACTCTGGGGAACGTGCGTGGAAGCCTATTGGTGACAGATTACAACGGCCACGCTATCTGAGCAGGGTAGACCATGAAAGGAAATTTAGGAGTAGGAGGAAAAGGACAGATATAGGGAAATATTCTTTTGTAAATAGGACCATCCAACACTGGAACCAGTTACCGGCAGAAGTGTTAGGAACTCTCCCCCACAAACCAATCACTTTTAAAAAGAGGGTAAGGAAAGTGATAATTGAGTTGAATTAAAAGGAAGTAAAGTGTGCTGGAAATCATCGAAAAGTGTAGAGAAGCAGAGTATAGTGAAGTGAAAAGTCTAAAGTGAAGTGAAAAGTTATCTAACGTGGAGTGTAGTAAAGTGCAATAAAGTGAAGTGAAGTGAACGAAGCAAAGTGAAGTGGAATGAGGTGAAGTGAAGTGCAGTATAGGGAGGAGGTGGGAATGAGTCTTTATGGAAAAAGTTTGTAGGAGTAGTAAGTGATGAGAAGTGAAAGACTGGGGTGAAAGCATGAGTGAATTAATGATTGTAAAAAAAAAAAAATACAATTACAAGAAACTGTACACAGTACTGTCTTGCTTGGGTGTTTTTAACTTTTGCACATGCTGTAAAATTCTAATTTGTCTCATGTGTTTTGTTGCTAGTTTTAAGTTGTCTTTTGTGTAATTGTTGTTGGTTGACCGTGTGTATTGTTGTAGTTCTCTTGTGTGTGTTGTTATCTTATGTGTATTTCTTGTACTGTGTGGGCATTGCTTTTTTTTTACTCTAGATGCCAGACTGCTGGCTAGAAGTCAGTAGTCAGAAGGTCCTGCGACTGACCATCTCGACACAGGTGTTTCTTGGTTTCCCTGTGCCTAAAAGCAAATGCTAAAATGGATCCCAAGATTCCAAGTTGCCACTACATGCTTCTCATGTAGCCATCCCGACTTAAATTTAGTAGTAACCAATTTCATGTTTTGTTTACATGTAAAATAACCACTGCCACCGGGTGACAACCCAATTGTAGTTAATAAATATTATTATTATTATCATTACCAGTGCTTTAGAAATGTGGACAGTGACACGGTTAGGAACTTACACACAGCTTGGAAAATTAATTTGTAAGTCATTGTGCACTTTAACATTACAAAAAATAATTACTGACAGTTTCAGAAACAAATGTTAAGGTTTGTGATATTTATGTTCATGACAAAGTTTGGAACAGAATTCAAACAAATAGCCTTCTTCTTACCTTTCTCAATAATGAGAGAATGAGAATTTCCATGGATCTTTGTTGTAAATGGACCCCCAGGAACTGCTCCTAAAATTTTCTGATCGTCTTTGAACCATGTCACAACAGGATCTGGAGTGCCTGTGACTTCCACATTCATTAAGACTCGCTCCCCAGCTTTTGCCACACTTGCTTGCAATCGTCGACCAAATACAGGTGGGAAGATCGTCTCTGCAGATAAATGATAGCAGTTAAACTAAAATATTTCATGTACCCCATACAGGCAGCCTCATTTTATGCCAGGGTTACATTCATGAAGAACACTGTGCAAACTGAACTCGTGCAAACAAAACACAAAATTTGTATTCAAAACAGCACCATATTTTCTGGGGGTTAAGGGACTGGCAACCTCATCCTGTACTGTGTGACTGCATTACTGGTGGACACACAGAGCACTAAAGTGCACATGTACTATACATAAAGAATATACACATTTCTATACAGTGTACATGCATTTCTATGCTATATACTTATACCTAATGCAATAAAAATGTAAGAGACTCACATCCACAATTTCTGGTAAAGTTCATTCTGTTAGGACTGTGGCAATCTTGCTACACAAATAAATACTCCTTGTTTCAGATTGTTGTTAATGTTACCTGAACACTCAGCTCAATCGGTATAGAGACTGACTAGGGGCTGGACGGTCTGGGATTGAATTCCGGTGAGGACCAGATTTTCTGCCCGTCCAGATAAGCCCTGGGACCCACTCAGCCTCCTGTAAAACGGGTATACCGGGTCTTTCCCGGGGGTAAAGTGCGGCCAGGGCATGCTGCTGACCTCTCAATCCTTTCTATGCTGAGGTCATGGAAGAGTAGAGCTATACCTCTACCCACCCTGTGGGCCACACCTGGCCTGTAACGGGATCACTTTACCTCTATCTTTACCTTACAAGTCACTGTCTGCCTGCTAGGCACAAAGCAGTTTTGCCAGAGTCCCACTGCCAATTCTTGCTGACTTGTGTGTCCCTTACACATAAATATACAACAAAAATAAGTGATATATATATTAACAGGAATCAAAGGTTACAAGACGTACAAGTGGAATTGAAAACGAAAGGAAGAAGACTAAAGCGAAAGATGATCCAGTAAAGAATAGCACCAAGTGAAAAAGATGAATGAGGTTATATGAGGAAATGTTGAATAGTGGAGAGAGAAATGTGCAGAAGAGGCATGTTGAAATAAAGATGGCCTGATGCAGCTGAAGTACCCAACTTCTATTTTCATTACAGTGCAGTCTTACTTTTAACAACCACATCAGCAGTACTGCTGGCAGATCCTACAGTATTCACGACCTTGCACGTGTAGCGGCCCGCATCTTTCACCGCAACATTTCGTAGCTCAAGGCTGGCACGGTTCAGTTCCCAACTTATTATTACAGAACCATCTCTTGGACTCAGTTCCTGACCATTTTTATGCCAAGTGACAGTTGGTTGAGGGTAACCTATGGAAAAGACAAAGAGGGACATATCACTCTCAAGCTGGGAATTCCTGAAGTAAATTTTACTATCATAAAATTAAAAAACGCACAAGAAATGTTTCTGCCTTGACCTTCAAAGGTTCTTAAAAATTCTTAAAATAAAAATAAAGTACCTTAAGTTAACTTACTTGCTTACTCCATGGAGCAGAGTCCTTCTTGAGAAGCTAACTGGTTCTGTAGCTAGTCAAGAAATTCCCCTCACTTTATGGCACACAAAAGTTCATCATCATATTCACAAGTGCCCGCCATCTGTCCCTATCCTGAGCCAACTCCAACCAGTCTCCACCCCCTCCCACTTCCCAAAGATCCATCTAAATATTATCCTCCCATCTAAGTCTGGGTCTCCCCAATGGTCTCTTTCCCTCAGGTTTCCCCACTAGAACCCCGTGCACACCTCTCCTCTCCCCCATATGCACCACATGCCCCGCCCATCTCATTCTTCTCGATTTTACCACCCGCACAATATTGGGTAAGGAGTAAAGATCCCTAAGCTCCTCATTATGTAATTTTCTCCATTCCCCTGTTACCTCGTCCC
>Ga0123357_10001650_pt1 | contig 23956 bp, 15 predicted proteins | sample TergutEmb28metaG_FD_89873 | JGI IMG/M metagenome (GOLD analysis project Ga0123357, IMG submission 89873) | Embiratermes neotenicus P4 segment gut microbial communities from Petit-Saut dam, French Guiana - Emb289 P4 | ecosystem: Host-associated > Arthropoda: Insects > Digestive system > Gut ... | reverse complement strand
TTAGGGGCCAAAATGTCCAAAATTTTTTTTGGACACTTTTGCCCCCCCCCCCCCCCCCAAGGATGCAAATCATACTGTCCTGAAACGTCGGTACCTACCCAAACACGTCGCGAAACAAAGCAGAATATCGCAAAACCTGAACTACGAGGCGAAACACGGCATTCTCGCTATGATAATGAATATGTATATGGACTGTCACGCAACTAACGTTACGAAACAGTTCAAGACCAAAATAACCATTCACTTCACATCTTTCATTTCATGCATAACCCCAGAAATTCCCTGAAGTTGTGTGACAGGTTTGGGGGGCCCGTTACACTGCAGGAAGAAGCAACACTTTTACAATGTGCAATATAGGCATACTTCCGATAAAAAGAATTCACTTTACGCGAACTTTTGCTGAGCGCATCTCCTGTGCTACAAGTACGGTACAATGCAGCCCCGATACTTAGTGAAGTCTATACAAAAGTGTCGTCTTCGACTAAGGGTCCACTAATCCCGGGCGCCTCGTCACCCATGCTATCAACTATGAACGATGACCCCTAATATTTTGAGCAGTATTACTGCAGTTCTTACCTCACATACAAGACTGTGTATCAGTTCAAATGCACCGTGCAGAAAGCACCAAATAACAGTGATTAACACGTCACACAAGAAGTTTGGGTCCTCCGTATGGAACTTTCTTGTCTCCCCCTTCGCACGCCTAGAGTTTGTAGGCGGTTCCTAATTTTTTGAAAAATCTGTGGACCCTAGTCTTATCCTCCAAAATTTAGTAATGTACAGTCGCAATGTACCTCGAGATATGAACCATGTCTCTCTCATTCAACTGTATTTTATTCTCCACGGTAAGACAATGACGTACAAGCCTGATGCAATCAAACCGCTCGCGGACAAGACAGCCGGAAAGTGTGTGCAATCATACCGATGTTACAGTACAAGAACAGCATAACAACATTTACCGCATCTGCAAGAAGTTTTTTGTATTATAACTTCTCTCTTCCTACAAATTTCACAACAACGAAGCTACATATGTATTTCTCTGCAGGAAGGTAAAGGTCCCGCTGTCGTCCTTTGTGCTTACCATAAACGCATACGAGGGAACGAAGACAGAGCTCCACTCATCTTTCACCTCGGCGTTAGATGGAGCGAGTATTCAGCTTCACTACCATGACGCTTAATTTCCGAGTCAAGAGCCCCCGGTAAACATCGTGCATGTGGCTGGGTGGGCCCTACAGCCGGTTTTGACGCTGTGGGACCAGAACCACACTATGTCTCTTGCCCCACCAGCAACCTGATTCGTACCGCCTGCTCCTTTGTGACGACACATTTTGATTACCTCTCGTCTCAACAGACTGATGGGTGACCAGTGAAAGCATGAATCGGCTTGGGTACAACCCACGCAGCAAGCCTTACGAGCAACTACATTTGTTTTCAAACCAATCATGGTGCACATTTCTACGTCTCCGGGTTCTGCTCTTATCTGCATCTACAGTGCCATCGAAACTGGACGCTTCAAGAATCACTGGCAATTATAACGGATGTTGCTAGAAAAACGGTATAGATTGTGTGTGGGTGTGTGTGGGGGGGGGGGGAGACCTGAAGGGAAGAGAGCACTTGACTTGGCTCAGGATATGGAGGTCAAGTGGCGGCCCTTGTAAACACGGTAAAGGAACTTCGAATCGCGTAACATGTGGAGAATTTGACTGGCTGAGGAACTACTGGCTTCTCACGGACACTGCTCCATGACGTTTGTCAGCTGGTTGGCACACGCTGTGGTAAAATCGATTGTCAACTGTTATCTTGTATGTCGGCAAACTTAACATCCAAAAGGATGGGCAATGTACGTACAACGAACGTAGAACGGACGGACAAGACAACGCTAATAGGCACTTTTCTCTAATTTGGCATTATTTAACATGTATGTGAGAAACTCCTTAACTTCGCCCAGCTGAAATTTCATACTATTTTTCGTGTTTAAACCCCCCACCGATGGTAATAAAGCAGGCAGATCTGATTGCACAATGTTGTAAAATTTGTCTGAACACACCTTGCTCGGGCTTCGCCGCTACCTTCAGCTACATACTCTACACGCGGGCGGCCGCACGACCACGTAAACTTACAAGGCAACAACCAAAAACTGTTTCTGTACACGCTTATCTGAAAATTCCGTCGAATGTCCGTCTATTATTACAATCGCACACCCTTAGAAACCATACATAAGTACATAAAAGTGACATTTCAAAATAGAACAGGCACAGTTACGGGCAGAATTTACGGCTCCTGCTGTACTTTAAACGCTTTCATCAACTCGTAATTAAATAAAGCACTTATACACAATACCAATGATGTGCCACAAAATGCCAGCCAGTGCTAGCACATACATTTCACTTCCATACAGACATTAAAAGCCTCTATAACGTAACGCCATACCCAGTTATACTAGTTAGCTACGATAAACACAGAATGAGCGACATGTCCCTGTTCACCTGTAGGTCAGTGGAAGCAACGATGAATGCACAGTACCTAAGATTACAATAGCAGCTGGAAGTGATCCCCACACGTGACAAAGGTGTGTGCCACCTGAAATGTTTTATGTATCCACGGTGTTTCCCATATTCCAGCACGCTACGGCAACCACGCTGCACACCTGCACCAACTTTTCGCTCATCCTGTACTACATTCGTCGATTTAAAAAACCCGAATACGAAATATCCATGGCTTACACGTTCCCACTTTTAAACTTAACAGAAACAGACAGCTTCACCAAGTTCTGTACCAAATACCTCTCAGATTCCAATCATACACGCGAAGGAACTAGGTCTGGAAGTATTGCTAAGACGAAACGGTGTAGGCACACACAAACACGCCAAATTCTATTGCACAATTCTGAACATGCACAGTCTGTTTCAGACGTATTCAAATAAACATAACAAAGGAAGTTCAACTAAAAACCGAATCCAGACGTGCGGCAAGCGTTACGGACGACGCGCAGTACACATTATATACACAACATAACTCACCGCACACTCTTACCATACGGTGAACTATATTACATGATGAAATGCTACGCCGTTGACACGGGCCTGCCTGTGGGTTCGGTCTTCAATTGAACTCCCTTTACTGTCAGCCCCTCCAGGAAACGCTAGGATATTACATACAGCAGGTCGCGATCTTGTCCATATCTCTCCCAATTAATCACTCGCAATTATTCGTACAGTCGCCACAACTTAAAAGACAGCCCTGCTCTTATAAAACCCACAAAACAGACGCCCATAAACCGCCTACACAACCGCGCATTCATGAATCTTGCACCCAGCTGTACACATCGGCGTCCGCATTTCAAACGTCCTAATCATATCATCACACTACTGTCTTTAAACAAACAACAGTTCAATTCTGGGAATGGTGACGAAATGTCGGACAATCGATTCGAGGAAGACTGACATGTCAGCTACATAACAAACTTCCTCCCCACTTAACAAACTTCAAATTACAAACTTCCTTGCGCAGATACGTTACTGTGTAATGAAGAACCTTGCTATGCAACGCACATATTCATCACCACCATCACAAAAGCCACTCAATACATCAAACCTACATTCAAGCCTCAACGTATGTTTCTGGTCTCAAATTTATGTAATTCACCCAAACCCTCTTCCACTGACACAGTTCCTATATCTTTGCCACCTAACGCACCCGTTCCGAATTTAGTCTACAAATATTAGGTGAAAAGAACATATTATAAGCAACTCATGGAATTTCTTTCGCCTCCCCAAATTACAATATAGTGCTAATACCTCTATACTTTCGTCTTGAAGCCCGGTAAATCTGTGTTCTAAGCACACTGGCATTAAACTGAAAACTTAATCCGCGCACCGCCGAAAATAATAAAAATGGTGGTGACTGTGTTGATAATAATTAGAACATGGTGTCCAAATATTCCCGACAACACTGGCATATCCTAAACACTTATACCAACAAACACAGAAATTTAATAAGGTGTCCCTGTCCGGTCAACCACGTTCATAAAACTTACCCCTGTCCAGCAGCCACTGTATGCAGTTATCTACAAAAGCCCGGCAACATCGTTCGTTGACATATGGCTCCTGTCATATTTTATGTATCTTAACTTCTCAGCGACAAAGAAACCGGACGCAAGGTATCCTAGTAACAAACACGCTTGAAAACATTAACATGAACAAAACAGAAAACAACTGTGTTAAGAACACATCTCGAATCATAAATCAACCCGACGTATCGCACTATGTAATCACCCATTACACTGTCGCGAAGTAAAATACAGAAGTCAGTCGCTCCTTTGCAAAGAACCCAGCGGGGCTATCGACAGAATTGCCCTGTCACAATGCTACACAATTATAACGCGTAGGATTTGGAAGTCACTACGGAGACAGGGTCTTGATGATGATGGTAACTTCACACGCACGATGTGTTTGTACTGACGTCATCAGTTTTCCAGTCAATGTTCCATTCATCTTTCTTTTATAATCGAGAGTAAACTCAAACGGAAACACATTTACCAAAACAACTTTCCGAAACGGGAGTCGGCACTCAAACACCAAGTTCTAAAATGTGACATAAAACTATATCTCTAGAAAATCGTGTCGATGAAATACACTTCAAACACAACACGAGCTTATATCAACATGTGTAAACAGTTCACCATTACACACAATGCAAATGCTACGCTAAAACGAAGAGGTAACACACAATTGACGGGAAGTCACAGTCAAAGAATTCACACAATGAGAAAAACTATGCTGCATATTACACGCCTCTAGTTCTTCTTTTGTATTATCGGTGGTTTCCTTCCGTATTCCTATTACAGGACTGCAGCATGGCCCTGCCTCCACACTAACTCCATGCACAAATCAGTCGTGTAATTCAAGTTGCTACAAGATGTGGGTGTGAAGATTTAGGCATGCATGTACACACGCACCAGACAATAATGTATAATACACATAAATTATCTAATGTAAACACGCACATAACCAACCACCAATCAGCACAAACATGATCACGTAACAGATAAGTGGGCGGTACCTCATGATACTGATGTCGGAACTAAACCCAAGGGACAGCATGTCCTTACTGCAAATAGCACATCAATTACTATCAAATGGCATTAGTACTTTAAGACGGTAAATCCACAACGCAACACATCTTAAAAAAACCCTTCTACGCATTTTGCAGACAACAATGATCATGAAACCATTAAACGTAAGCAACACACACATACCCCGATCCTATTTCTTGGTAATACTCCTCCTATTTACAATGTTGAATACCGTAGGTATCTCGAGAAACATGCAATGTAATCATTTTCGGCACTAATTACTGCTGGAACGCTCATCATTGCATGCAACAATCACGCAGTATGTTCCTACGCTGTCAATTTTGTCTCGTTCATACCAAAAAAAAACTACACTAATCGTACAGATCTCCAACAAGCCACGTGGGTGTACACATAACTGCACAAAAATTAATCTACACACACGAACACACATACACATTAGATTACAACCGCGTCGATTAACACAACAGAAAACGAAGAACCATAAACAAAAAAACAAAAAACTATAAAACGTAATTACTAAGTATGTAAACGTAATGTCTTTTGCTCGTAGAGAATTACGCCATGTGACTTCAGTGAACAACATGGCGAGAACCCAACAGCTGAGCTGCTCTACCGGCAAGCACGCCACGTCTGGTGACTGCGATATCACCGAAGGTATAAAACCACATTACAGTTTATATTTGTGATGTTATCATTAACACCCACCAATCTCAACAATAAACTGCGTAGATTACAACTTCTATGGTGTTAAAATACAAAACTGCATAGTATTAAAAAGAGCGGAGACAATTTGAAACACCTCAATACCGCCCACTCACAGGGCGGCGCGTCACAAGGCGGGCGGGTTTGCTTACCTGCACAAACTACCGATAACTTCTTCGTCGCGGTGTCTCAGTTCGTCCAAACAACGCTGCTCCTCACCCCGTTTAAATACTGACATATCTTAACACTCCACACTATTGAGTAACTGTATTTGTTTCACACAAACACAAGAAAATTGACACTTCTTCAACACGATAACCCAAGCCACACCGCACATACAACGCCTCACAGCGTTTTGTAATGGCGATCTTTGGCGGGAAACAGCTGAAGTGTATCACAACGTTACTATATATTACTGCGCAAAGGCAGCTCAGTTGTAAACACGTTTCTGAAAAAAAGCTTTTTATAGTATACGCTTATATTTTGGAGCATCGGTATAAAATTACTTTTATACATTGAAACTGGCGAAACTTTACACTTACAGAGCATTTGCAATAAACATATGGAACTACTTTCCCAGGCGCACGTGTTTACGTGCATAATGTAAACCGGTTACCGGGCGGGAAGCCGCCGACAAACATCTGCCAGCTGTTGTCTCTACGCATGTTCATACATAAAATCTAGCAATTATTTCAAAAGTTTGTTACACTGTGTCAATGCACCGCAATTATAAAATTTTACACTGCTTCCTGAAACAAGTAACATTTATAATACTAGGAGAACACATTAGTAAGAATTTCTGGTCAAATTACGAACTATTTCCTCATACCTGCTAAGCAACGCCTCAGCAAAAATCTACTTATTAATACTACATACATACTTCGTAAGTGGAAATCCTTCCCGAAGCTTCGTATGACCAATAATATGCGAATTTATTTCCTTGCAGATCTTTTTTCGGCAACAGGGTATAATCCACGTTCGGTACTACGCACGGTACAAATACATTTCCCTGCCATCTGTTGTGCAATCTCGCATACTACTAGAGCCACAGCACACATAAGCACAACCCGCCACCTTCCCAGCTGTAAAAAATTATTATATGAAAAAACAATCAGGTGGTTTCGAAAAATGCACCTATGTATGACTGAAGAGTGGACGGGGAACGTGCAAAACGTGTACAACCTGCAGGGTTACACAAATGACAAAAGTTTACTCCGTTAGTAAATAGAAAATATAGCTAATGCCTCTTGATTTCATGTAGGTTCTGACATAAAAATTAAAACACTTCAACCTTCTCTGAAACGAAACAGAAACATTCACATACAAAAGAATGGACAATGCAAGTGGGAATACTGCTGTTCCCTACTGCCAATTTCTATTTGCATATTTCACATGTTTACAGCACGTAACAACTTTCTTTAGTGCTTCTAATCCCATTTCTTAATACACTGATACTTCATACTGGTACATACCCATACACATAACAAAAGCCACAGGGACACACATTTCAGGACAGGCCGCACTACAGAAATTTCACTTGCATAGTACTTAGAGGTCATTAAAATGACCAATTCTACTGAAACAGGTTCATTATCTCAAGTAAAAACAGCACAAGCAGATATTAAATGAATCCTTATAAGGCACAATGGTCACTACACATACCGCTAGCTCTAACATTAAAAAATTCATCTTTCTGACTCGGAACAGTTGCTTTCTATAACTACTCGCAAACAGCCTGTGATTCCCTGTGCAGCACCAACAGGTCTTTGTGAGAGAAAATGTCTTTAGTGCAAGAAAAACTCAGTATATATTACATTAAATTTGTGCTTCAAAGCACTCATTTTGAAACATTTTAATCAATGGATACCAATGCTGGTCTCCCATTGGAAAGCAAACATGATTTTTATGTAAAAAAAAAGTGCCACTTGGGTCATGGAAAAGGGAGTTCACTAGTTCTGCCCAGTAACTAATATTTCAACATACGTGTACAAATAAGATGCTTAGACATAGGAAATATTGTACTATATATTCAAAAAGAAATGCACTAAACTGTAGGCATTTCACACAAACAAATTTACTGTTTTTTTTTTTTAAATTAAACTGAACAAAAACTTAAAATTCTGTAGGGTTAAGATGACAGCATATTTACATGCAAGATATAAAGTTTTTAGACTATCCCCATCTAGTGGTCTGAAAACAACACAAGGTTTCATTAACTTGATCTGTTTCCATTCTCAAGTGGATACAGTTGGATGAGACTGAGAACAGTTAAATGTACTGGACCAAACTGCACTGTAACCGATGAATGGAAACATCAAGTTCCTAAAAACCTGTATTTTCTGAACAGAAGACAGAACATGTCCAGCAACCACATGAACACAGGACTGATCATGAACTTCATACACTGATTCTTCAGCAACACCTCTTTGAGAACCTCAGATCTCCAAACTGCATGTATGAAACATGCTAACAGAAAGATACAACCTTGTAGTTATGTGAACCAATTTCTACGAAGTTCCCTTCTGTTGATTAGTGCTTGTTTTCCCTTGATATCCTAACGCAGTATGCAAACATTTAAAACAAAACATCCTAACTAAAACAGTAGGGGGTGTCAAATAATATCACATTGTTTAATGGATTGTCTCACTGTATAGGAATACACAAACGGTATATTCAAACATCATCCACATTATAAAATCCTTCACAATGTATATGATACACACCGTATTATGTCATGCACAAACCTTGCCTCCAAACTGCAAGCTGTGTTGGTCAAGTACATACTCCAACTTTAAACAGAACTCACTGACAGAAACAAACTAACACTTAATTACATCTTTCTTGTATGAAAATAGGATCATTTGTGATACATTGAAAATTAGTTCAGAAAATTTATATAGTCTAAAGTTCAGTACACATGCTGAAAATAAAACCCTTTGACTGAGAATATTTTACATATAGCATTGGTAATGTACCAATATGCCAAATGAAAACAGCTTTGAATCCTGCTGTAACATGGAATGGTACTGCTCGTTTTCTTATAAAACAATCGTGCGGTGTAACTGTGGATCAGAACTGGAAATGTTAACTTTCTTCTACATATCTAAAATGTGGACATAGAACTATGTGCACTTGTACAGTTTCTAATTGCTTACAACCCTAGGAATTTCTTTCAATCATTCATGTATTTATTGATGGTTCATTTAGTGATGCTTGTAAACTCAGATCAAATAGTGGGTTGTGTATAATGAAAGGATGGTGAGGTGACTAAAGTCTCATTTCAGGTAACACCCAGTAACCGTACTTTCCTGCCCGTACAGCGGCCTGACTTACTCGCGCCGGTTTGCATGTCCTATCTCAGGGAATGTTTATACGTGTAGGCTGGATCACACAGACTTCACAATGTCAGCACTAGCAACTGGTAATAGATCATGTATTTTATTTTCACTTATTTCGATTTTTACACCATTCATATAGCATGCCAGCAATCTGAAAATAACAGCGGCGATTCTTTTAGTTACAAGAATTTACGCAACATTCACGTCCCTTGTGCTACTGCTAACGTTGAACACTTAGTCCTCACTGCTCGCCTTCTCGAGTCATATATCCCCCTTCCCTCTGAGAAAGATGATGCAAAATCTCCTGGCAGTCAGCTATGTTCGGACCGCACTCAACTGAGCAAAACCCAAGCTTCGTCTCCCCTCCTGTCCTAAGACTACCAAGGTCCCTCATAAAACTGTCAGTTGGAAACGCTTCCGTCACCCCAGAAACCCAGAGTGTTCTTTTTACGACCTATGCTTTTAGAATCCGAACTGGCCTTCAAAAAACCCAATTTCCCTTCAGTTATAGTGAAGCCCTGGAGGTCTCATAAATCTACGCAAGGACTAATGTATACCCTTATGTCAAGAGAGTTGAACCTAACTAAACTATTACAACCCTGGCTGTTGTCTCAAGGAGATGAAGCTGACTATGAAACATCATCAGGACAGCTGGTCTCAAAGATATAACCTGAACCCAAGACCCCCAGAATACCAAGCAGCAGTGCCAACAACCTGGCCAAAAATTTCAGTCCCAGAAATGGTAATTGCAAACAGAAATGGCATTTCTGGTGTGCAAAAAAGAAACCTGGGTAATGATTTTGAAACACTGTGTACAAATATTTATGCTCAAAAATGCACAAATGAAATACATGGAAGGTGTTTAGGCTGCCTTCAGAGAAAGAGACTGCTACAGAAGTACTCAGGATTATTCCATGTAAGAAATAAGCAGTTACACCTAAAATGTTTTGCACAGTCAATAGTTATATTACAACATCTGTGATCAGTTCAAATCATTTTCACTGCATCCACCTGAGATGTGTACGTGGCAAACTTGTTACCATTTAACATGACCATCTGGTGTTCGAACTACAAGATGGAGAGGTCACAGCCTTAGACCATGCAACCACCAGGTACAGTTCAGTACAATTTCTGTCTTCCTTTTCAATATGACAATTTACTTTGCTACACACAGGTGAAAGTGCAAGACAGAATGGATTAAAAAAAACCAAACATAATTCTCAGAACACTTTAATTTGGTCAATTTAAAACCCAACCACAAAACTGATCATAAAATTATGTAAGAAATTCCACAACACTGCCATTTTAAAAACTTAAACCTGGCAGTAGACAGTAGTTTACAGTTAACACTCACAGGTATGTCCATTTAATGCACACTTCTTTTTATATCCAGTAAAAAGTATTACACACAGACCTATCCAAGCAGTTTGCCCTTTCCTACCTTTTGCATTTATGCAAAAAGAAAACCTGAAAGTAACTAAAAAATGTTTGCATCATGGAGTACTGAAATAATGTCTGCTATAGCACTAATATGCTATCAAAGAGGTGAGTTGAGTTGTCCATATACTGTAGCTGGGACTGCAGTGTTTCATTGCAAACAAGTCTCTCCAGTTGCAGGTCAGTTAGCATTATGCTATTCAGCACAGGAACCATATTACACATGGCATATGCTTGTGTGAAATTTACTGCATACTTAACAAATCTCCATAAGAATGAATTTCAACTCTATTTTAAGGTGAACTGTATGATATATACCAATAAGCAGTCACCATTTTTTGGCAAAAAAACACATGCATGATTGAAATTGTTGAAGTGTGTTACGGATTATAGGGGTGAGCAAATAGCGCAGTTCATAGATTGTAAAAGTAACCGCAGTCAGTGAACTTTGTTTCACTGCCTATGTACTCTGATAGTGACACCCAGAGAAAACATTTCCCTGGTGAAGCAAGGGCACTTTGGTAGTATAAATTTAAATGAATGAAGACACGTCCATATTTCAATACTACTCTGGTGACTGAAACACCTACCAGAATTCCGTATTGTGCTTTTAACACTTAATACATAAAAGCAACTCAGCACCATGAGCTGAATCACATGACAAAGGCTACTAGTCACCGTATCAGACCTACTCATATTAGGCAAAAAAAGATACATTACATGTGTTAACTCTCACACTTGCAAATACTAAGTTCCTTGCCAGTTTCTTTTACCAAAAGTTGGAGTATGTCTTACAATTCAGAAGGAACAAGTAAAAAACAAACTTGTAAATGGCATGGAGCACTTCAGTGCTCCAAATGACTACACAATGGGATTTTAATACCACTCTTTTATCATGCCAACATACAAAACTTCCATGTTTGTTGATCTTAACAGATGATACATTTTGTTTCACAAATTATGTACCAACAGTAAATCAGTCAACACAACCACTTTTATTATGAAGACATTATTTGTTTTTATATAAAACTGCTACATGTATCAAACCATGTGTGTCATCATTATCAGGCACAAATGTGTAAAGGTCCCTGGTGAACATTTAAAATTCTTGTAAGCATGAAAGAGATCACTTCTTACAATCTGTGCTTATTACAATTTTACTATCTGGATTTTAAAACAATAATACAAATGTATAAATACAATTTGTAAATAGGACAGCTTGCTCATAAAAACAAGAAATTTAAATGTTCTTGACTCACATTCCCTTACACATTCTTGCTTGATAATGACCCTCAGGGATTGAAACATGTAGCAATTTTAAATAAAAACAAATAATGTTTCTATAATAAATCTGGCTGTGTTGACTGTTCACTCTAGGTACAAGATTTTTTGTTTGCTTCCACTCCAAGTTGACTCTAAATTTCCTTGCATGTTGGGAATGAAGAATAAGAGGATATACATATAGAGCTGCGATTTATCAAGGGAGGACATCTGTTGGTTTCATAAAATTTTTATACACCAAACAACAAGATGTAGCCTAAGAAACAGGCCAACTTGCACAGACTTCCCTGAACAGTCTGATAAAACCAGTTAAGCCCAGTGTACACATGCGAATAACACAATGATCAATTTAAAACCAACAACCCAAATCTTTCCATCAGTTCCAATGATGATTACTTTTAATTCTTACAAAATTATGCTGCACCCAGTTTGCAAACAGGTAATTTCATCATCACTGTCCATCATCAACTATACTGACCAAGTAAATCAATGCAACAGTGTGCACAAAGAAAACAAAAGACTGGACTGCACACAGTACTTCAGGCACAAGTTTAACACATATGTATGTATGTATGTATGTATGTATGTATGTATGTATGTATGTATGTATGTATGTATGTATGTATGTATGTCGCAAATCTCACACGTGCTTTTACGTGACTAGAAAAAATGGAGGGACCAGTCTAACACATACTGAGGCATTCTGACTGACCTCAAAAATGGCCATAATGACATTTACAATATTTCACTCAGTCAACCCCTACTACAGACTTATTTTGTTATTCTGTAAATTCTGAACCCATTAAAAATCTGCCCCCCCCCCCCACTTGAGTGCTTTACAGTCAGTACTAGTAGCATGACTTGGTATTCATGGGACCTGCATTTCTGAGACAAATGCAGATATAAAAACTCACAAGTAAGTTCATGGACAGGTAAAAACACATCCTTTCATTATACAGCCAATATTTCTTGGACCAATTACTCTGCCTGGTATGAAGTATCAGAACAGTACTGCATGAAACAACACAAAACAATTATTCCAGCTGTGCTATTGCTTTCCTACTTCTGCCTGCAATGGCACAACTGACAATTGCAAAAAAAAATTACTCCATTAGCCTGGACACTCGATTACAATGTCGAAGTTTGTCTTAGCTTAATCGTAGAATGAATAAGGCTATAGGTGTCAAAATGTACTGTTAAGCAACATTAATCACTGAGAGAGAATATGGTTTAATATACTGCCATACAACACATACTTTTGCACCTATCATATATGATGTGTGGCAACAATCAACCATTAATTCTTCAGCATACAATTCCAAGCATACTATGCATACAGGAGATTACGAGATTATTAACAATGTCATGCCCAAAAGGTCACTTCTGGGCAAGAAACCCATTAAAATGTCAAGTGCTTACTTAAGAAAACGAGGACAGAAGAGCACCTTTGCTAGAGCAGTGACCAGTGGTCACTAGCATATCTAGAACAATAGACTCTGGCCTGTTTACATGAACATACAGTCTTACATGAGGATGGGAAACATTCTTTCCCCATAAAAAATCACAGTAATGTCAAAAGATCATTTAAGTTTCTGCATACAAAGAGATTTTAAAACCTTAGTTTCTCTCCTTCACTGAAACCCCCAAAGTGAGATTACCTATTCCACGTTGCAGCACCATTCTGTGTGACAATGCATACCATCACTCCAAACCATTTTCTTTGTGTGATTACATCTAACCACAACAACCTGAAATTAAACGCTTCTACTTCAACTAGCTTCAATCAAATTTCTGAAGATATGCTTCCTCTCTCTGCAGAGAGGGTCAAGGTTTTCACAAATGACAAGACTAGGAACGCTAGACTCAACACATGTACAACTTAACATAACCAACTAAATCTGTGGTCAAAAGACTCAATCATTAGAAATAAATATTGAAACAAATTATTACAACCTACTTAAAATGTAAACTAAATATGCATGTACAGCCAGTCTATATAGATCATATATATATACACACACACAGTAATGCAGATTATGTACAGAGTGATGCAAACTCCACATACATGGAAGTGTTAATATGTGACAATTGACTCTACATGGGTCTACATTACATTATCAAAATAACTATGTTAACTAACCATAGGCTTCCTCAGTTATGTCACATGAACTGTTGCAAGATGTTAAGACTTGTGGCTCACAATGTGGTTCCAAAACACTGAGTTTTCTAGACTGTACCTCTGAGAACCAATGCACTGTGGGTCACGTTGCAATGAGGAGGAGCACCAACCAGACACTTCTGTCCACACATGAAAACGCACTTGCATACTCCCCCCCCAACACACACACATACACACAGTCTCCCAGCACTATGTAATTAGTTATATTAAGCCATCACAAATTTAAATTTGGTGTCACTATGTAAACAATACTACTGTTCTGTTATGACAACTTGTCAGTTCATGTAAGATGCAAAGACTCCCATGCAGAAATACACTCATCCACATACACATACATATGCACACGCACATACACTATGAGACTTAAGGTACAACGAAGGCAGCAAATGTAATATTTATGAATGAAAATGAAGCACTATAACAGTTTCTTTAAACTGGCTTTCATTCTCTCCTGAGCTGGATTGATTTTGATCTTAAGTTGCTGTATCAGATCATAAATTTTCAAAGAAGGTCCAACTTTCATCCCAGTCAGATCAATGATCTGATCTTTGGTAAGTGTAAGAAGCGCTTTACCATCGATTTTCTGAAACACAAAAAAACAGAATGCATAATTACCTCAGTTCCATTCACTTTTTCTCAACCATTCTGTAGAAGAGGCTACCAGAGCTGGTAAACAAACATGAAATGACACAAGACATGCAGGTGCTGAGGAATGGGAGCAGAGTTTTTGTAAGGCACTCTCCAAATAACCAATGGGAGTGTGAGAAAGAGAAACTCTTTTCTGTGCTTTACTATGAATTTGGTTTTCAGATCTAAAAGAGCCAAATCATCCAGCTATAGTCTTCACCATTGTGGCCTGGCCCCTCTCTTCATGCAAAGTGTGAAAACAGTTCCTTTTTAAGGCAGAATTTCAATGACTACCTTCAGCCAAAGTGCATCCTATATATAAGATGGGAATACTGCTACCCCTCAGCAATGGCATGTCATATGTTTAGTCAACAAACAAACTTACTGAATTTTATGAGATATACTGCACAATCTCCACTTTTTTTATCCAAAAAATACTGTGTATTTCATAATGTAAACTATTCTGATTCATACAATACTCATATAATACATAACAGACACACTAGAATTTAAATGTCCAAATTGATCACGAAGGGCTACTCACAAACTATAATAAAGACTGTATTATGTCAAGCCTAACAAAAACCAATTCTATCATGTATTTGTGTTATGCACCATTTGGAAAATAGATCTCTTGGTGATCCAAATAAATGCCATGATAAACCTCTCCCACAACACAAGATTCCACACTACAGCAATGGTAGAAAGTCCTGTATATGCCTCTTCTTACAGCATGTTTTTGAGACTTAACACAATTCATCTTCATGCAACTTAAATTTTGACTTCTGCAGTTTAGCAAAATGGCCTATAATTAAGCGGCCAATTAACACCTCCAGTTCATGATAGGTAAAGGTTGGAAACAGGCAAATACACATTGTTATAATCTTGCCATTTGACTAGAGTACCAACCGACAGCTGTGCTCTCTGGGAGTGAGTTTATGAAGGTGTATTCAATTTATCAGGATATATCTCTGTTGTGGAGGCAGAGAAATGAATTAAACTCTCAAATCTGTAAAAGAGCTCAGAGTAACTCCACTCAGGGCCATACGAGAATTTAAAGAAACTTTAAACAAGGCAACTGTCATATAATCCTTGCATACAAAGTTTCTACAAAGTTGGTCAAAGGTCACCAAATAAAGCGTTCCATTAGGTCCAACGAAATGTCCTACATTTAAACTTTAAATACTTGCAAAAACATTAGGCTAATAGCACTGCACACTAATGGTTTAAAAGAAAAGGGCAAAGGGATAACTGAGCAAACTGGCTCCAGCAGTAAAACTTGTGATTTGTTGGTCTGAAGATGCCAATTTCACATCTCAGCCAGGACACTATCTATCCCCATTTCAGGTTTTCATGGGTTTCCTCATTCTCTCCTGGAAAATACCAGTACACTATCTTCAATTAGGCCACAACTGCTTCCTACCACATCCCTTACAATTCATCACCCACTTGCATATAATCAATCAATACTACACAGTCAGAGGTTCTAACAGCATCACTGCAGTACAAAAAGCCACAGAAAGGGCTGTTACCAAACTCAAAATGACTACACAAAATTTTGTGCAGGTCTCTCATACAAATTTTGAAAAAAAATCTGTGCTGTTTGAACCAAGTTACTAAGACATGCACGCACAGGACAAATCTAACAGGCAAATTTCCCTCCCATTAAATAAATATTCACTCACCCTTCGACTGAAACTGTCACAATACGCTGCACAGTCATTGACTCGCAGAAATTGCGCCACATCAAACACATTCCACTCTGCTGGAATTAGTTCACCAGGTTCACCTACACTGCCTGTTGCATCCACCAGTCTTGGAATTAGTTTTCCACTTGCAGCAGTTGACTGGAAATCATTGTAAAATGAATAAGTAGGGGCAGTCAGAATAATGTGGATTCTCAATTTCCTCAACAAATGTTACTATCTGCTTATACACTTTCAACCACAATTTAAAGATCTTGCATGACATGAGCTGCATGCCAGAATCAAGTAGCAATTCTTGGGCAAATAAAAGACTTGTAAAATTTGCCAAGTGGTTCATACAGTGAAATGCAAGCACCATGAACTGCAGAAGATAAACGTTCAAAGGTGAAAATTTTATGAAAGAAAAGTCAGTCCAATAATGCTACAAATACTGAAAAATGTAATTTAAACCTTCAAGCTCATTTGATGTACACACGTACATTCCTTAACAGCTTTTTCCTCTGGCGGTTTGATGTACAGTTACATTCCCTACACCAGGAAGCCAAATTTAAACCTCGCTTGCAAAGAGGACTCAGCCCCATTGAAATACTGGCTTGAAGGGTTAGATTTAGTTCCACTTGACTATCAAACCCATCAATTTCATGTCCTTCATACATTACATTTTAATATTTTAGCAGAAAAAGGGTCATTTAGATTTACTACTGTATGGTCTACTGTATTAAATGAACATCTGCATGCATGCTGAGTAAATAATGGTGGCCTCACAGATTTGAGGTATGTTACAAGAGAATGCAGATCTGTGCAGAAAAAAAAAATGGGTACAATAATGTGAATGTTAGAACTTTAACTCATCTGCAAGATACAAACTTCTGGGCTGTAAAACAAGTGAAAAAAATTATGACAAAAATAACAATAACAGAATGTACATAATACAGATGAAATTTAAAATAATACATGGATAAATTTCTGCATAAGATATTAAAATATTAAGCAAAAGGGAAATTTAAGTTTGGAAAGTATGTAGGTGGGCTGATAAGTTTTGCCTCCACTGTAATATTTTTATTTATATTAGACATATCTCGATAAAACTGGTTCTGTGTAGTTGCATGGTCTCTCTCTTCCACCATACTTCACCTTTAACACACAGATGTTTACAGTCCTCACCCACTGCACATCAAAATGGAAGAGTATTCAGACTTATGTTTCAAACAGCGTGCAGTTATTGAATTCTTAACCACGGAAAAAGTTCCTCCAGTTGAAATTCACAGGTGAATGCAAGCCATTTATGGTGATTAGTGTGTTGATGTGAGTACAGTAAGATGCTGGGTAAGGAAGTTCAAAGATGGAGAATTGGGGCAAGAAGATTTGAGTGACAAAACACGAAGTGGAAGGCCTGTGACTGCAAGTGATAAGCTTCATCAAGATCGCGTTGAAGAAATGATCCGTGGAAATGGTCGCATCAAACAAAAAAGAAATTGCCATTGCATTAGGAATTTCTAAGAAGAGTGTGGGACACATTATTGGTGTTCTTGGATTCTGAAAAGTTTGTGCCCGATGGGTACCACACATGCTGTCTGACAAAATGAAAGCCGAAAGAGTTTGCATTTCTCGGGAACTCCTGGAATGTTTTGAAAAAGGTGAGGACTTCTTGGGTCCAGAACAAAAGGCAGTCCATAGAATACCGCCATAAGGAATCACCTCAGCTGAAAAAATTCAAAACACAGGCCTCGGGCTGGAAAGGTAATGTTGACTGTTTTTTGGAATTTGGAACGTGTTGCTCTTGCAGACTTTCTTGAAAAAGAAACAATAATAAACACTCAATGTTACATTACAACTCTTACTGCATTAAAAAGAAGAATCAAACAGACTGGAATAAGATATGAAACACTTCAACACGATGCCAGGCCTCACACAAGTGCAGCAACAAGAGATGAAATTCAACAACTGGACTTTTCCAGATCTGGCTCCAAGTGATTTCAACCTGTTCCAAAAATTAAAGGAACACTTGAAGGGCCAGCGCTTCAGCTATGATGAAGAGGTGAAGTCTGCAGTAAGGAAATGGTTTCAAAAACAAAACACCAATGGACAGGTGTGGAAAATATCGGCCCCACCGGGATTTGATCTGCGGACCATCCAGTAGCCAGTCTCTATACAGACTACGCTACCCAGCCCACAGTAGTGGTAGTAATGTAACAATAATACAAGATCTGAATACCTCGAAAACAAAAACCCTTCATAGAAAATTCCCAAACTTACTACAGGAAAAACACAGGGATGAAGAATCCTCCCTACTGTGGCTTTCTGCAGGCTATACCTATTCTGAGACAGAAGGTTTTGCAGTCGCCATCCAGAACTAGATAATCAAAACCAGCAACTATTAGTAGCACTGCTTAGAAATATTAAGTGACCAACAGATGTAGAAAATGTGATAAAGAGGGCAAAACAAGTTAACATGTAATGGCTTGGAGCTCATCACTATCTGAAACTGCGTATCTTGGGAGAGACAACCAACTGACAAAAATAATTAACCAAGAGAGTACAAGGTACTCAACAGAAATTCTCCACTGTACTGTAGATACAAGCCAGAACTGGTGCTGGAATCAGGTAATGTGATTTAATATTGGAACAGGCCTATTATAACTGATGGAATGGCACACTTCAACAGACCTGATATAATATTCAACAGGGAGAATAAAGCAGCATTTGTAACAGATATAATGGTTCCCATGACCCACAACCTTTCCAATGCTAAGGCAGAGAAAATTAGGAAATATGAAAATGCGGCCCTGGAATTCAAAAATATCTGGAAGCTTAACAACATACTTATATGCACCTTAATTACCCGAGTAGAATGAGTGATCGCCAAAAACTTCCTAAAATATATTGAGGATATATACTTATAACAAAAACATCTTACGTGTGGGACAAAAGGCATTACTATTACATATCATACAGTACACAAATTTCTAGGACACACTCTTTAATCTTAGGCGATAAGGTGACTCCTTTCCCAGAGAGACTCTAATCCCATCAACTATCTAGGATAGGTGATGAACTTCCCAGTGGGCAGATGCTGAGATGTGTGACATGATGATGATGATGACGACGACAACAAAGACCCCTATACTTCTGCTGAACATATATTTTTTTTTCCAGATAATCAGCTTTGATATTAAACTCCTCCTTTAGGTAACTGTTAACTGCATTTACAATAAGGAACCAGCTATTTCCCCATTCATTACCCAAGAGTGCATGGACGCAATATGATTTTTGATTGACTGTTTCTTGATGTATAAAAATTTTATTTTGCCCTTTATTAATAATGATCTCTGACAGTAATGGAATCACTAATACCAAATAAAACTTGAGCAGTACATGAGGGAGATCAAATTTAATATGACAAGGATTAATATGGATTCTAGGTTTTGGGATCTACACTGAACTGAATCACTTTAAAATAAGGATACTGCCAATGGTAATGACCCTGTGCAGTCCATTAACATTAAATTTCTTGGATAATTACTGACTACAGCATACTGAAACTAAACAAAAGTGAGAATGACCTTGAAACAAGCACATATGTGAGCTGCAGCACTAGACAGCCTACAGTCAGCATGTTTTGCCATACTTTGTACAGTGGTATACAGGAAGGAAAAGTTATGGTTTATATAGAACACCTATTCAACAACTCACATTAATGTAAGACGTGGCAGTTCTCTCCCGAGGCATAGGAGGCTGTTGCACACTACCAGGTTCCGAGGAAATGGGGAGAGACTGATCGGGACCAGCTGGCTCCTGTCCCATTTCGGGTTCCCGTCCAGGTCCTGGGAGACCATTGCTACCTTCCTTTGGTAAACCATCCGCACTGCTATCTAATGCAGCAAGCTTTGTTGCTTGAGCAGGTTCTCTAAGCATGTGCTCATTAGACGATCCACTGGTTTTAGAGCTAGCAGACATCCCTGCTGCTAAACAATTACATGAACTTTGCCAGTTACCAATTTTCAACAAGATAACAATGACAATCACAGAATAAAACTGAATTATAGGTATGGCCAGAAGTACAAATTACTTATTTGCAAAACAAAATGTGCATCGTATCAGCAGAAACATCAAGGAATACCATGAATGTGAAAGTGATATATCCAACAACAAATTCTTACTGAAAGGACATACACAAGCAGGTCTATTTTACGTCAGGGATATGTTCCTGCAAAAGATACACAAATCAAAACTGCACAAATCGAACTGAAAATTCCAACCTGAACACTGTATTTCATGAGGGTTATGGGATTGACTATCTCATCCTACACAGAGTATGACTATACCAGTAGTGGACACACAGACCTGTAGAGTACATATACAAGGTATGATCAATAAAAGACTGGACTGTTGTAATAAAAGCTGTATGTTGATAGATACAACTTATTCAAGTTTGTCGCCTTCAAAGTAGTTTCCTTTGCTAGCAACACACTGCTCCCAACGTTTCTGCCAACTTTGGAACGCTTCTTTTGGAATGGCGAACAACTCCTTCATCGAATTTTTCTGGATCTCATCAAATGTGTCAAAACGGCGTCCTTTCAAGGTAGACTTCAACTTTGGAAACAGAAAGAGGTCCGCTGGAACCAAATCTGGAGAGTAGGGTGGCTGGGGTAAAACAGTCATTTTATTTTTTGCCAGAAAATTGTGCACAAGGAATGAGTGAGCTGGTGCATTGTCGTGGTGAACACCCAACTCTGGTTCGTCCACAAGTGAGGCCTCTTCCAGCGTACGGCTTCCCTCAAAGGCTTCAGAACTGCTACATAAAACTCCTCGTTTACTGTCTGACCACATGGAACAAATCTGTAGTGGATTACACCTTGCCAGTCAAAGAAAACCACCAACATCACCTTCATGTTGGATCGACTCATTCGAGCTTTCTTCGATCAGGGCGATCCTTGCCCCACCCATTGTGATGATTGAGCCTAGGTTTCAATGTCATAGCCATAAACCCAGGTTTCGTTGCCTATTATGATGGTTTTCAAGAAGTTTTCATCAACGCTGACACGGTCAAGCAGTTCTTGACTTATGTTAACACGGTTTGCTTTCTGGTCCTCGGTCAACACATGGTGCACGAATTTTGTGGCAACGCGATGCAAGTTGAGTTTTTCTGTCAGAATTGCTTGGCATGATCCAAAGCTGATGCCTACATATTCAGCAATCTCTCTGATAGTCAAACGGCGATTCTGGAGAATCAAATCACGAACTCCATCGATGTGAACGTCGTCTGTTGACGTGGAAGGTCGTCCACTTTGGGGATCTTCATCAATCGACATTCTTCCTATTTTGAAACTATTGTACCACTCAAAACACCGCGTTCAGCTCATATATTCATCTCTGAAGGCTTGTTGAAGCATTTTCCACGTTTCAGTAGCAGTTTTCCCGAGTTTGAAGCAAAATTTCACACACACACGTTCTTCCAAGTCCTTCATTTTCACTGCCTAAAAAAATCGCAAGCCGGTCACTGCACTTGTTCACTTCAGTGGCTGTAGCTCTCTTACTGGCAGTGATAGAGTGATGCGGCAAGAAGTGTTGTGTTACCAACGGTTGCCGCTACTCAGCACCGCTAGACGCAGTACGTTCTGTTCACTGGTCTAGGCACAGCGCGCTCAATTCAGTCTTTTATTGATCATACCTTGTATACTGTAAATACAGTATACATATATTTCTATAAAACATATTTATTTATTTATTTCTAATGCAGGAAAACATAAGAGACTCATATCTATAGTTCTTGGTACTGTTCATTCTGATAGGACTGTGGTAGTCTTGCTACACAAACACTCTGGTTTCTGAATTCGCACTTCGTAAATCTATCAGCATTATCACAAATTGTACCTATGCTACAATGAGTGAGTCTAACATTATGACATAACAACTTGTTCACATTTTTCAAGTCAGCTTAATACGCCTAATTTCTCTTTAGCACGGATAGTCTTTCACCCACTTTCATGTGGACTATACCAGGTGATGTAGATTTACATTTCTCACTCATGTTGGTAAGAAAAGTCAATGCTGTAGGAGAGGAAACTAGATGAGCTGTGTGATTATATCACTAACATAATCAATCCATGGACATGATTGATGGCGTGACAGTGACCTCACTCTCTGCTATCCTCCAACATAAGAAAAGTGCGAGCACAGATCATGTATGCCAAATCACGTTAAATTGAAAATTTTCATGCATCACCTATGCTAAATAGCATTACAATGAACATCATCGCATAAATTCAAAATGTGGTGTAAATTTTGAAGTCAAGTTAAAGCAAAATTGTGTGATAAGAGACCTATATCCAAAACTGAAATGCTGCTGCTCTGGTTTCAATCTGAATCACTCACAGGCAATGACCGTGCACTGGTAAGTTAACCTTTTGGCGCCGGAATTATTTTTTTAAATCTTAGCACACCATGTATATAAAATGTGAATGAAACAGGAATCAAATACATTAGAATTATGAAACAAACTGCATTTTGAAGAGGAAAAAACGGTGAGTATAGACCATGTTTAAAATATTCAGTATCTATATTTGTTGAATAAATATATAAAACGCAACGTTTAGAGGTTAGTGGTGCGGTACGACCACTATAGTGGTCGTTAGGTGTCAAAGGGTTAATCTCAGTAAGCACCAGTATCTTCACTCTTAGTCATGAAGCCAGGGAATTTACGCAGAGAAAGACACTTAAGGCACGTTGGCTCTGTTACTGCCCCTTTACGTTAAATTCATGACTAATTTTCATCTATGCAATCATTATTTTAACAAACTATAATATTCCTCTGTTATCTTAGCAACACATTTACAACCAAACATCAAGATATTGTAAGGAAGAAGATTCACAATTTCTCTCTTAAACATTGATACTCGATACTTAACAACTGACCCACTTAACAATATGAAACAGTTTCTTTGGTCTCAGCTCAGCCTCATATAGAACACAACCTGTCTCAGTCATACAAAATGTTGCTTCAGTCTCAGCAAATTCCTCATCAGGAACACAACCTGTCTCAATTAACTAGACGAACCATGGTCAGAGACCATAAATATGTACAGGTTTTCGGATAAAACTCCTGACCCAGTTCAGTGTGGACAAAGCAAACAGGCACTTTCTGCAGATAAATATATCAAACAACGTTATAATAAACAAGACACTTGAAACTAAGATTTATCCTGGGACTCAAACACAAATCCTTTTTCACTTGACAGGTACCTGCAACAGGTATGCAAGTATAATCTGACAGGTGCATACTTTGTGTAACATCAGTCCTTGCTGATACAGTGGAACTATTGCCAGCGCCTTTCTTATTTGGGCCCAAACCACTCGGAGAACCCTTCCCTTTCTTATGCCTTCTACGAGGCTTTTTCTTCACACCCTTTGGAGTCTTCCCTGCAAACAGAGAAGAAAAGAGTTTACTTTCTCTTACTCAAAATTGTTATGTGTATCACATATTAGCTCAGGAAAAAACAGAAGAATCTGCTTCACAAAATCTACTTCCATTCCCAAATGCATGCCAACCACCCCCCCCCCCCCCCCCCCCCCCCCCCAAAAAAAAAAAACA
>Ga0123357_10001649_pt1 | contig 23967 bp, 20 predicted proteins | sample TergutEmb28metaG_FD_89873 | JGI IMG/M metagenome (GOLD analysis project Ga0123357, IMG submission 89873) | Embiratermes neotenicus P4 segment gut microbial communities from Petit-Saut dam, French Guiana - Emb289 P4 | ecosystem: Host-associated > Arthropoda: Insects > Digestive system > Gut ... | reverse complement strand
GGAAACTTGTAAGGTTAATAAAGATGAGTCTGACTGAAACATATAGCAGAGTCCGGGTGGGCAAGAATGTGTCTGACAGGTTCCCTCTTAGGAATGGTTTGAAACAAGGAGACGCTCTATCACAAATGCTTTTTAACTTTGCTTTAGAGTACGCCATTAGGAGGGTTCAGGTAAACCAGGATGGCTTGAAACTAAATGTTACACATCAGCTTCTGGCTTATGCTGATGATGTTAATATACTGGGAGGAAGCATACATATGCTAAAGGAAAATGCAGAAGCTTTAGTAGCTGCTACTGGGGAGACTGGACTGGAAGTAAGTGCTGATAAAACCAAGTACATGGTTATGTCTCGAGATCAGAACACAGGATGAATTCACAGTGTGAGGATTGATAATAGTACCTTTGAGAGGGTGGAGGAGTTTAAATATTTGGGAACAACTTTAACAAATCAAAATTCTGTTGCAGAAGAAATTAAGAGCAGATTGAGCAGGTGAAACTTGGTTGTTGACACTGCTGGAGGAAAGGAAGCTGAGGATGTTTGAGAACATGGTGTTGAGGAGAATATTTGTACCTAGGAGGGACGAGGTAACGGGGGAATGGAGGAGATTGCATAACGAGGAGCTAAATGATTTTTACTCCTCACCCAGTATTGTGCGGGTGATAAAATTGAGAAGAATGAGATGGGCTGGGCATGTGGCGCGTATGGATGAGGAGAGGGAGGTGTATAGGTTGTTGGTGGGGAAACTGGAGGGAAGGAGACCACTGGGGAGACCTAGACATAGATGGGTGGATAATATTAGGATGGATCTCCAGGAGGTGGGATGTGGATTTATGGACTGGATTGGGCTGGCCCAGGATAGAGACAGGTGGCGGATGCTTGTGAGTGCAGTAATGAACCTTCGGGTTCCGTGAAATGCGGGGAATTTCTAGACTAGCTGCAAACCAGTTAGCTTCTCAAGAAGGACTCTGCACCATGGAGTAAGTAAGTATATGATATGCGAGTGTTGGCCTTGCCTGCAACTTAGAAAGTCGCATTATATGGGTGTGGCATTTAGAGATTTACATGTGGAAGATGTGATGTACATGTGTGTCACTAGGTGTGCAGTTGATGTTTACTGACCTTGGCTGGCAGGAGTGTGAGTGTCTTCTGGTGCTTGTCCTGAATGTTCTAAACTGCAGGTCACTTCTGCACGATCATATGATTGTGAGCCTGGATCCTGTTTTCTCCAGATTGATCTCAGTGTCTTCCCATTCCCTTACCAGTCTTCCAGGCAGATGTCACTATTTGCAGAAGCAGCAGGTTTCTGGATTCCATGCTTCAGGCAGTTTTGATCTAGGTGTATGTATTGGTTTCATTTGGAAACAAAATTTCAGTAGTGATAGACATTCCAAGGGCAATGTGGGACTCTTGCAGATCCAGCCTGGTACGTTGTGTCCTAAGCTATATTGCAGGTGGGATAGTGTAGTCAGTATAGAGAGTACAATGTGGATCTTAAATAAATGAAATGGAAGGGCTTAGGACAGGGACATGTGGGTTGTTGAGAATATGGTATTGAACCTTCAGGTTCCGTGAAACATTGGGAATTTCTTGAGGAGCTGTTACTTCTCACCATGGGGTAGTTAGTTCATTTGTCAGTTAGTTAGTTTGTTGGCATAATTCTGTAAAGGTGAAGTTGTCCCTGTGCATGCCATGAAGGCATACAGCGGGGCTGGTGGTATAACTCCACTCATCCTTGATGTCATCATTGGATGGATATGAGTGGTCAGCCTCATGCCCTGACCACTTCATTCCCAGGGAAAGAGCCCCTTTTACCCATTAAAAAGGGGGCTGCATGGACCCTGTGTCCAGTATGGATGTTTTGGATAGGAGAAAATTCTCTTGTCCCTACCAGGATTCGAACACCAGATCATCCACTCCTTAGTGTCATCTTTATAATATGCAAAATCTGCTGGTTCTTTTGTAAACACTTACAATGTAATCATTGACAGTGCCTTTTGTTATATACACAGTAACATTTGGTGTCAGCAGTATGTTACAGTCCATCATGATGTTATGCTATGCTGTCATGAGGACAGAAGCTGTCATGTTTTTAATTTTACAGAGAACAGTTGGAGGTCATTAAAACTCTAGAGAACAATGAATTTCCATCTGCTAAACCAGATAAAAACCCACCTACACCAACAAGGATCAAACTTGTTCCAATGAATGATTCATCTGGATCTGTTCAGTTGCTTCATATGGAGATTGAAAGACTGAAGGAGGAAAATGAAAAGCTTGCCCAATCTGTCAGGGAAACAGCAAACAAGGTAGCTGTTGTGGGATTTTAGGTTCTGACTTCAGTGTCACTGAAGAGTAAATTCTGGGATATGATGCTATATAAATGGGTAAATGGGTGTGCAGTTCCCAGCATTTCAGAGCATCATAGTGCCTCTGGAAATGGGAATCACTGTGAAAATATAAGGTAGGGTAACTGATACAGTGATGCTCAGTGGAAGCTATCTGAAAGTATGGCAGTAGTAGACATGGTCATTTGAACCGTTTTTTAAGGGTAGGAAACCTGTAACATGTTCAGAACTAAAGCTATTGTCTTGTTAATTCACAGTTACCTGTTTAACCCCACAGTTTTCCATATTATTTCAGCAAGGCATTTACCAAACACAACATTGAAAAAGGGTTTCATGTGACAGGAAGTTATTCTAAATGGTATTTTTGGTGAAGATGAATTCTTATCCTCCCATGTCATTGACAGACTTTACAATCAGGTAACAGAACCAGCCAGTGCAACTTCAAGCTGCCAGTATAACAATGAAGAAGGAACATCAGCTGGATTTATGGAAGTGTCGCCTGAAATAATCAGACTGTTCCCTACAGCTGGGGGAAGAAAGGATGGAAAAAAACAGGATCCTGACAGACATGCTACAGAAGACTGATACTGAAAACCAGAAAGCTGAAAAGGGTAAAAGTAAATATTCAGAGAGAACACTTGAGAATAAAACTGTGAGGAAGCGGGTGATTACTGTTGGCAGCTGTGAGGAGGAGCATTGGGAGATTGTTGGCAGCTGTGAGGAGGAGCATTGGGAGATTGTTGGCAGCTGTGAGGAGGAGCATTGAGAGATTGTTGGCAGCTGTGAGGAGGAGCGTTGAGAGATTGTTGGCAGCTGTAAGGAGTAGTGTTGAGAGATTGTTGGCAGCTGTGAGGAGGTGTGTTGAGAGATTGTTGGCAGCTGTAAGGAGAAGCTTTGAGAGATTGTTGGCAGCTGTGAGGAGTGTTGAGAGATTCCGTTTGCAGAAATGAGTGGGGATGATGATGATGATTATGTAGAAGTGAGCAAAAAAGAAATTGTAAATGTTACTGAAGAAAGTTTTGTAGTTTGTGTTATTGCAAGAGGGGATGTCATAAGAGGAGCAGTTCTTGTTACACAGCTGAAGTAACGAATGATCTTAATGGATATGAATGTGAAAATAGGTATTACATATGGCTGGAGAACACCAGTAAATTTATCCTTGAAAAAAAAAAAAAAAAAACCTGTATCAGCATTCTTTGTAGTGACATATTACAGAAGCTTCCATTCCCATTCCTAGGTGGAATGTCCAAATGCTATGCATCACAGCTGCTTTTTCCAGTTGATTTTCATGCATTTTGTGCCCTTTTAGCTGTGCAAAATGTATAAGAGTATATGTAATTGAACTTACTGTAAGTTGGATATAGCTTCTCTTTCACATTTCTCGTTCTGAATTTGTAGATGTATGAAACCAATGTTATTGGAACAATATTGATTGCAAACATTTTTCTCCTGTTAGTCCTGATGACATAAGTTGTTGCATATTAGTGTAGTGCAGTGCAGTGCTGTGCTGTGCTGTGCTGTAGACCCTGAATCCACACAGAGTGTGCAGAATAAATTTACTCTTCACTTTACACTTCTATTGAATTCTGTCCCAAGGTACAACCTTGGTCACTTTACCTTCTCGCCTATAAATGTTAGCAATAGCCAAACACACAAAGCAATGTTGAAACTTGCAACAATGAACATTTTATTGAATAAAAAATATACTTCAGTTGCCAGATAAATGTGCAACATTTTGCAGCATTTTAAACTGTACAACATATAATGCTGTTCACACAGAAAAATTGAAACCAGAAATTGACGCAAGGTACATCATCATACCCTACAGTAGTTAGAAAACTTGTTGGCATTGTGGTCATCTCCTTTGTTATGAGGATGTATGAATAAATCATGTGGATTGGCAATAGATGGAGCAGGATAAATAGAGCAATTATTGTAGAATATTACCAGTGTTTTGGATGAACATGCTGCCATAAATTATGTAAGTAGCTGAATGTGGAATATCATAGCTCATTCTTGCACACAGTTTGGCATAGCATAACCATCTGCTTCTCCATGTGTTTATGTGTGGAGCAACAGATGGCAATGTTGCGGTGGAGGTAAACTTGTTACTCTGCATGCGTGCAGGGATATTGGAGATACAGCTCAGTTTACTAGATGCAGGGGAGTGGTCTGGCCTTGCACGCTGGTTACTTTACACCTAGGGAAAGAAACCCAGGTACCCACTGGGTGGGCCCTGGATCCAGTCTTGATGTCTGGAGAAGAGAAAAATTTTTTGTGTGTGGTGGGAATTGAACCCTGGATCATCCAGCCCATACCTTAGTCATTGTACTGACTATGTTGGCCCCGCTCCCTTAATGGAAAATACATAAGTGAAAATTTTGTCTTTTAGAGAAAGAAACCTTCCATGAAACAGTTATGAGGTGTGTGCCAAAAGCTACATGACATTCTACCAAATGTAATACACCACTGTGTGCTGCTAGGGACTGCTGCCTTAATCTATTGTTAAAACCCTTAGAATTTCATTTTATGCATCAAATTTATTGCATTACAAACATGCTGAATAATTTGTTTTATTTTCCATAGAATGCCATTTATTTCATAATGTATCTTTTTCTGTTCATATAATTCTTGTGCTTTTCATAGGCCATGCTCTGCAATTTACATATTAACCTAGTCATGTAAAACGTAAGTGTATTTGTGTTGATTGTTTCCCTGCAGTTGTTGTAGCCTAGTGGAATGACAGACCTTAAGAAACAGAGGATTTGCATTAAGTTATGTTTTAACTTTTAGAAACCAGCTTCTGATTCTTATGAAACACTTAAAAAATCCTTTCATGAGGAGAACACAGTCCTTTGGATGCTGTTCATGTTTCAAAAGTGGCCAAACTTCAGCAGAGGATTTTGAACATTCATGTCACCTTTCAAATTGGACTGATCAAAATGTGACAAGAGTGTGCCACTTCATCCACTCATGCAATTAATGATGTTTTAACATTCTGGGCCAATTATGTGGTATGTGCTGATGCATTTGAACGGAAGGTTTAAACGTGTGCAGATCACTGCAACATTGTGCCTTATCTGCTGAATGACAACTGGAAACAGAAGTGACTTTCTGGGTGCAAGGACCTGCCTATTCATATCAAAAAGGACAAACTTCCTTTCTAAAGTTATAACAGGAGATGGAAGCTGGGTTTGTGGTTATGACTCAGAAACAAAGGAGCAGCATTCCCAGTGGAAGAGCCCATTGTGTGCATGTCCAGGAATGACAAGGCATGTCAGATCATACTTCTAGAATATGTTGATTGTATCCTTTTTGAGTGAGGGAATTTTTCAAAAGGTGTTTGTTCATCAAGACCAAACTGAATCGTCAGTTCTACATAGAGGTCCTAAGGGGTTTGAGGGAGGATGTCTGGAGAAAATGCCCAGACAAATGGCACACTCAAGACTGGTTATTGCATCATAAGAGTGCACCAGCCCACATGGTTTTTGTCTATTCTATAGCTTTTAACTGAGAACAACATGGTGGTGGTCCCCCACCTAGTTCCTTGAGACTTAGTCATGTTCCCAAAGATGAAAATCCAGTTAAAGGGGCAAAAATTGAAGAATACCACCAATAATGAAGATGAATCACAGACAGTGCTGGAAAGAATCATGGCACAGGGATTATAGAGGTGCTTTCAGCAGTGAGAGAGGTGCTGGCTGCAACTACAAGGGTACAATACCAACCTGTAACCAAGGTAAGTATAACACTGTTGTATCACCCCAGTCCAAATACTTTTGGCTCACATCTTGTATGTGAAATGTCTGTGTGTCATAAAGTCCCATATGGTACAGCATTCCTGAGATTTTCTTGAGTCTTAGGAGTAAAACCTCGTACGCATTTTCATTGGTGACTTCTTATCTTGTACCATACCCCTTTTATATAATAAGCTTCTTAGTGAGTGATTACTTGCTGATAGTTCTGCCAGGTGGCAGTTGTCATTATGAAGCAGTCAGTCAGAAGTACCAATTTTGCAGTTGGCACTGCAGCATCGTACTTTGTTGATGACATCTGTCAGTGAAATTGTGATTTGAGGATTTTGTTCTGTGATATGATGCTGCATCACTGGATGATCATTTCCTGATACGTTTGAACTTGAGGTGTGTGAAGATGAAGGCACTATGGTCTTTCAGAATGTTGGGAACTGCTTACTGAGCATTATGGGATCATATGACACAAGAATGGAATTTTCAACTACACCACTTAAAATCTCAAAACTATATATCCTGTTATCCATGTGGGGCCAAAACATATATGAACAGATCATCGAAATGTTGTCTTGGCTAGAGACACTGTGGAATAGCATGTGAGTGTTATGTTATCAATGCCATATAATGGGGCATGGCTAGTGTTGTACATGACACAACATACAGATTTCTCCATTTAAATGAAACTCATTTATTCCATGCACAGAAAAGTAGTCAAACCAGTCCTTTTGACTCTTTTGACCTGTGCATGATAGTTCATGAAATATATCTAAGATACCTCCTTATGAAGCTGCATGCCACTCAGATAAAGGCTCAGTATTAGTATTGTAAACAGCTGCGTAGTGGTACCTGTTTATTCATTTTGTATTTCATGTTATGTGAGGCATTTTCATCTAACCATATTGCATTGTTTCCTTCAATAGGCAAGTTTGTACCAAGAGGAAATGAACAAGTTCAGGACAGAACTTGAGGCTGCTCAACATGAGGTGTCCACTCTGAAGGAACATGCAGTAAATGCTCCTCAGCCATCACATATTCATGAGGTCCTGAATTTCTTCCTATTGAATTATCAATATAGTGGCCTTTGTTCTCATTAATAAGGACATAACTTCATCTGGCAACTGTTGCTAATCACTTCCCTTTGGCTCACTTAACTCGTTCAAATTTGACATGTAATGAACAGTTCCTGTAAACTGAAGGAAAACATTTTCAGGGCCTTCTTTAAATACATTGGGTATAAACATATTACTTTGTTAACTGCAATACACTGAATTGTGAACATGTGGGTGCTGACTGATGGCAAATTGGCATAGTAGGGAGCATTATGCTGCCTGCTATCACACAAAACATCGAAATGAATTTTGATGCAAATTGTCAGAAAAATGATGTCAGCACAACCCAACAGCATGAGTTGTTGGATAAAATGATGTGGGCACCATTGAACAGTATGAGTAGTCGGATAAAATGATGTGGGCATCACTGAACAGTGTGAGTTGTCGGATAAAATGATGTGGGCACCACTGAACAGTATGAGTTGTCAGATAAAATGATGTCAGCATAACCCAATAATGCAAGTCATCGGATAGAATGATTTCAACACCACTCATGACATATGAACCGTGTGGACCTTCTGTCATTTGCAAGTGGTTGGTTTTTATACATTTTGCATGTTTAGTTTTCTTCTATGCAGGCAACCAGTTTCAGTACAGTCGCATATTTCAGGTTGTGACAAATTGCATCACTTAGGTTTACTAGGTATGTGAAGGTCTAAACCTTTGGGATCTTCATTGTAATAACTTTCCTGGTAATTTAACATTTCAGATGTTTTGCCAAATATCTGAATAGAGGAACTAGAAATGAATGCAGTGATGGTCAACAGATTTTATGAAATCCCATCAATGTACAGTGGTGTACAAAACCCAGCTGCTACTGTATAACAACTTGTGGGTTCTGAAGGTGTAATGCCACATTATTTTAGCACTAAATGATGCTGCATGGTCAAATTATGTATTACTCTTATCGTGCAGGTAATAGCAACCACCAAAAATGCACAATACAGGGAATTCTAGTTTATTAAGTGCATTTGTTGGTTGATGTGTGAATAGCTAAAGGTCAAGTTTAGTGACTTAAAATACTGAATAATATCACAACTGCTGTGTTATTATTGTTTTCTTGGTATAGTGCATCCCATTGTGCAGAATATTTAGTGAAGAAGAAGTTTTTCAATTTGACACAAACCTTCTTTTCTTTTATTACGAGTATAGAGAATCAAAAAATAACAGGCTTCAGCTTGTATGCATTAAGCCATCTTCAAGTCTGACCTAGAAGAGTATATAAAGAAACTTTTCTTTTACAGATACTGTATATGAAAGGTTGAAATCTCAAATATTAGAGTGCTTGTGAGAAATTCAAACATATAAAGTTATGTTGTTATTAATAGGAACTTTAAAAAGGTTTATAATCCGAACTAGATGTGTGACAGCTGTTGGCGTCTGTTAGTGACTGTTCTAAACAGTTGTTGGTTGTCTGCAATTTGGTGTTTGTTGTTATTTCCTTAATAGTTGCACTTTTAAAAATACAGGAGAGGTCCAGATAAGAATAGTGCAGTGCAGAAGCATATGGTGTCAGTTGGATTAGGATTGGCTCTGCATGATTCTTACCTTGATGTCCTAGGTGTTTGTTAAATTTGTAACTTTAACATTTCAGAAGATTGCAACAAATACCACACAAGACATGGTTACATGGTTTTTAATTGGCTGTTAGTAGGGAAAAAGACAACACATACTTTGCTTGGATTTTAACTTTTTAAAGTGTTCTTGTCAACCATTTTACAATCAAGTAATTAATAGCAGTGCAGTTTTATATATGTGTATTTACTGCAAACTCTGCAAAATTTGAGATCTCAATCTGTTATATGTAGTATGTTTAAAACAAAAATTTCTTTCATGTATTCATGTGGGCCAGACCTAAAGATGGGTGGATGTGAACAGGCCAAACGTGTTGTCTGATTCTGTGCATTTGTAATAGAGGAATAAGAAGTTGTTTCAAACTGAAATTATCTTCTTTAGGCACAATCCATTAATTTAGTATCCTCTCTTAAAATAAGGTTTTTATTATACTGCTAGGCATTATTGTTCCCAATTGATGGACAACATGGCACTGGGACAGATGTATCTCCGAGTACTTCGGTTTTCTCCTTTCAGTATTATTCTGTCACTGATTGATACTCATTGATTCATGTATTACTGATACTTTATAATCTTAGCAATTGACAACTCTGCATTAAAGAAGCATTATTATTGATGTTTAAAGGTTGAGAACCAGTTGTGCACAGTAAAAAGCTTACTGGCAACCAGTCTGGAGAAGTCTGCCTCAGAGCAGCAACAGCTTGAATTGGAACTCTCTGCTACCAGAGAGAAAGTGTCTGAAGTCCAGTCTCAGCTCTTGCTTGCAGAACAGGTGGGCTGTAACTGAATTATATTTCATGTTGTCAACATACATTCTATGAAGATAAAAACAAAAACTTTGGTAGTCACTAGTAAGGACACTGGTTTGGAAGGAAATGCTGAGAAGCCTAAGTACATTTTCACATCTCATGAACAGAATGCAGGGCAAAATTATCAACATAAAAGATAGTTAATCACTCTCTTTAAAATGCATCATAGTAAAAAATTTGGGAATGATGCTTAACAAATAAAAATTGCATGGTGTGTGAAGAAATGTGAGCAGATTAAATTCAGGGATTGCCTGCTACCAAAATCTTTGTGTCTTCAGTATGCCATCTAGCAACAAAGTGGCCAACATACAACAAGATTTTTTTTTTTTTTTCATGGAAGTTTATGTTTCACATTAAGGAAGGAACAAACCCCAAAATGCGTTGTAAGATTAGGGTGACGAGGAAGTCACTTTGGCCTAAGAGGGGGAAAATAACAAGAGAATGCAGAAAATTATATAATGATGAGCAGCAGTGATTGTCTGCTGAACATTTAGGGTAAGACGGGCAGGGCATGTGTCACATACAGTGGGAAGAGAAATACATACAGGGTTTTGGTGGGAAAACCTGAAGGTAAGAGACCACTTGTAGAACCTAGGCATAAATGGGAGGATAATATTAAAATGTATGTTAAAGAAATAGATTGGGATGTTATGGACTGGATTAATGTGGCTCAGGACAGGGACAAGTGGTGGCATGTTGTGAACACGGTAGTGAACCGGCGGGTTGCACAAAATGCTGGCAGTGTGACTGTCCAACGAACCATTAGCTGCTCAAGACAGTAGTTACATTAGGTACATGTGACTTTTGTAAACTTGTCATACAATAAGAGAATATTTGACACTTTTTAAATACATTTATATTATTAGCAAGCAGTAACCTTTAGGATTGCAATGAGCTGATCTCTCATCCAGAGGATTCTTACTGACTGGTGCGTCATTGTGTGTGATCTAGAAACCTCGTGAATGAGGAGGCCCTGCCCCACTGGGGGCTGTCAAGCCAAAAACAAACCTGTAAGATTAAATGAGTGTTTCTGTGTTGTTTTGGGGTGGTTTCACAACAAATAGTTGCACAAAGTGCCAAATTGTTTATTACTGTCCATCTTTCCACATGTAACAAGTCCAGTTTCATTTCCATGGCTGTCCATGTGGCTCTTGTGCTGGACAGAGTGGCAGTGGGACAGGTTTTCCTCCAGTCACAGTGATTATCCCACCAATGCTCCATCCTCACATATTCACCCATCGCCACCACTGTATCATCACAGCAGTTGACACAAACAGTCAGTTCGCACCCAATGGATTTTTTTAAATAAGAAAATATACAGGAATGTTTTACATCAGCTAAAATCTGTGTCTCCATTTCAGTTATAATAAAAACTTATTAGATGAAAGTTGTGTTTTTCATACCAGTTTTTCATTTTAAATGCCTCCAATTCTCTTTGCCAGTTTTGGAAGTTGTTTTTGAAACCAGATCTTCATGTTAAATATCATAATGGTATTTCACCACAGTTTTTTCTAAATTGAAAATTCCATGGCCACACAAACTGGGCAAAATTGGAAATAAGCACTTAACAGATAATTTAAATTATTGAATGCATTGCAGGAACTCGAACACAAATTCAGCCAGACAGCCGTATATATCAACATGAAGAAAATCCTGAACAAGAAGAATGAACAAATTAAGGATCTAAGGAAGAAACTGCAGCAGTATGAACCTGATGAAAATGCTGATGAATAATGGGATGAAATTTATGTTCACAATATATATATATATATATATATATTGTATACTGTAATTCTCACAGCAACCTAGTCAAATATCAAGGATGTTCAATAATTAAGGTTCCCTAGTCTTAAAAAAAGGAAGTAATTACATTGGTACAATGTAGCTCATTTATTCCCCTGTAATATCATTATTCTTCAGCATAGTCCCTAAGTACTTTGATGTGTTTCTCCCATATTGGCAACAGTTTAAAAATTCTGTCACAGTAGAAATTTTGCTGTTGAATTTGCAACCCTTTTCAAACAGCCATTTCTGCTTCTTCATTACTGCCAAATCATTGGCCTCCCAAATGTTGCTTCATTCATTTAAAACCAGTTTCCTACATTCATGCTGTGTTCACATGCAACACTGGATTTCCTGGGCTTACCACTGTGACCAACATCATGGATGTGAAACCATTTTAAGCTCTGCACCATTCTTACTATGCCATTACCTCTATGAATGATGAATGTGGAGTAATTTTGAATGGAAGAATATGTTTCACCCCTAAGAAGCAAGTCACACTACCATGACTGAGCTACCATTGTTATTGCCATTGCACATCAATTTATCCCCTGTACAGCATCTGAGTGACGACTGTTATGCCATCTTCTGCATGTTACCCCACTACAAATGCTACCTCATGCCCCCAAAATAAAATTCTAGCAGAAGTTGCAGACTGGGGAGCCTCTCTTGTTGACATGCCTCATATATAGCACAGTGCACCACCATTTGCCTTTTACTTGAGTGATTCCGTCCAGGAATGGTGCCCCATGTCATAGATACAGTTGTAGCAAGATGAAGTGATCTGTGAAACTGGAGACAAAAACTGCAGTTTTACTTTGTGTGTGTTATCAACTTGAAGTGGACGTCAGGTACGCATATTTTATTATACCAATTTAGCCCAGCTTCCTTTGTCATTTTTGTGAATGCTGATAATTTTCAGAAGAAATTTTAAATGAAAATGGCTAGCAGTATAAATTTTTATGAGTTTGGTTCACCCCAAAAACCATGAAGGCTGATCAAAAATATCTGGTACAACATTTTCAACAGAGAAACTACTAATAGCATTTAAGTGAGAACCATGTACTGTTTTTTGCAGCATCTGATGCTGCGTACCAGAGGAGCAGGTGGCAGGATGGCGTGGTCTTGTGCAAGGTGTTTGTCCATTGCAGTGTGAAGTGGATGTGTTGGAGCAACACAGTTTCATTAAATTCTGCTGGAAGCATACAGGTTGCTATGCTACAAGAAGCATTTATAGAAAATTGAGTTGATCCAAGGCAAATTGAGCATTATTCCCATTTTAAGAGTGGCTGGACCTCTAGTGAGATATCAGGAAAATGCCATACTACAATCAGACTTACAGCTGTCTACAGGACAGTTCAGCAATGCCTGTGACATGCAGTTCATCAGAAGTGGCCTCATAAATGGTCTCCAGTACCTGCATACAGCACCTTAACAGTGGTGTCCAGCAGCCCTAAGTATCAGGGAGTTCTTGGCCAAGCACAGCATCCCAGTGGTTCCCCATCTACCTTACTTACCAGATTTGGCACTCTGCAACTTCCTCTCTCAGGCTGAAGGTCACCCTGAAGCGGAAGAGATTTCAGCTCACAGCATAGTTAAGACTAACTACAACTTGGCAGGTGCAGGCCATTCCAGAATAGGACTATGACAGAGTGCTGTAAAGTGGAAGGATTGTTGGAATCAATGCATGGAGTCTGGAGGATCCCATTTTAAGGAAACCACAGTAACTTGAAAATACTTTAGTTTTAACTACGCACATGCGCACGCACACACACGATACTGAAGTGTGCAATTTATGCAGTCACATAATTAAAATAAAATAAATCCTGTATTGATTCCATTTTTCTGGGTTATGACACTGCATCAACAGGTAATTGGATCCCAGCATTTCAAGGTAATGTTGTACCCTCCGTGATAAGGTTCTTCAAGGACCCATCAGCCGTAGGTGAGATCACTGTGCTCCCTTGAAACAGGTTCTGATTTTGCAGCAACACATCATATCCAGGAAGAATGGTGTCTGTAGCCACACTGCTGCACAAATCTTGTAACAATTCACAAACTAAATGGTATTACACTTTTTCAGAACCTTCGGTTTGTACACATAATTTGGTGTTTGTTTTTTGCATTGTATTGACTTTCACATGTCAAGTTAAATGTTACCTGTTATTGTTTACACATATTAAATGCATGTAATAAAAGAAGTCTCATTATTTCAACACAGGTTAAGAACCTGGGTCTTTTATATGAATATTAAAATAAGTATTTCAGCTAAAAGTGTCATGATTTGTACTGCCCACCAAATATTAGGGTGATATGAAGAAGAGAAGTACCTTACGGGGGTTTGGTAGGGAAGCCTGAAGGACTGAGGACAGATGCATTCACTACACTAAATGGCAAGAAATTAAAACGGAATGTAAGTAGGATGTGTGTGGGCTGGATGAATGTGTATCAGGACAGGGGCAAGTGGCAGGGTGTTGTGAAGACAGACCTTCAGGTTCCATGAACTTAGGGAGCATTTTGACTAGCTGAGGCACTGTTAGGTTCACAAGGATCTGCTCCATGGAATTAGTACTTAATACACATAACTCCAAACAGTGCTGGCATACAGAATAAGTGACTTGGCCATCATACCCACACAAGTAACACTATGTCCACATCATGTAGGGCGTGGGATAGTGGAGATGCAACTTCATGGTTTCCTTAGTCTGGCACTAGACATGCAAGTGGTCATTTTCACTGCTGGAGAATGGGGCCCTAATACCGACTCTGTGGGAGGCTGGGGGCCTCGGAAACATGCTGGACAATTTTGTGAACAGAAAAATCTCTTGTCCATTGGAAATCAAACGATTCCATGGTCATTCATCCTGTAGCCTCATCAATAAAATGGAATATGACCCTCACAACTATTGCACACAGCGGCACATGAATGCCTTGAAGATTTAACATTGCACGTTTTCCAAGCACCTATATTACACGCACAAACAAAACCAAATTGTTGCACTGTATTATTTAATTATTGGCTACTTCTCTGACATGTTTTGGCCTTACATAATAGGCCATTTTCAGGGAGACTTCTATATCTGCAGCGTTTGTTTCAACTTTGACTATTAGCACTGCCCACATAGAAGTCTCCCTGAAGGTGGCCTATTTAGTCAAGCTGAAAAATGTCCGAGAACTAATCAACAAATAAATGATACAGTGCAACAAGTTGGTATTGCTTCTTTGTGCACTTTCAAGATCTTTGTGATGGGAAACATCTTTTTCTTAGAGGTAAAAAGGTAGGCTCTCCAAATGACATAGCACCATGTTCCAGAAGACCTGAATCCTCAGATACAATGCTGTGAGAACATAAAAACCTACAGCCTGAAGATGATGGCATGTTGGTCGAAACATGGCTGTAATGCGAATACATACCCATTTATTACTGTGTAGTGGGGATGCACAACAAAGCAGAAACCTATTACTCAGTGGGAGATTGTGATTTTATGACCAGCATGTCGTCTCCCCTTACAGCATTTTTCCACTGCACAACAAACTCCACCCAATGTTGCAAATGCAATTTACTTGGACTGCACTTCTTCCTGATCAACTAACCAACATTCTGACTGATATTATACTTTCAATCATTCTTCGTAAGTCACGAATTACATAAAACGCTGTACAGCACCCTTGAACCTGCTTGAGACCTAGCTTTGAAATCCTCGTAACATGTCCAAGTCTTAGTAAAATATATTTAGATAATTAGCAAAATATACTCATTTAGAACAGAATTTTGTACATGTACTGATATTATTATCCTGAACTTCAAGAAGTGAAAGAGTGCAAACCAAATGAAACAGAGACCAAACTAGGGAAGACAGTGAGTAGAAAAATGTCTGAGAAGAAATATATTATTCTGGAACAGATATTGGGCATGGAATCAGGGCAGCAGCCAACAGACCAACGCACTGTCCTGCAGGACAAGTTGGCTGAAGGCAGGTGCATCTGTGCACTACCGGCCGGCCAGAAGGAAGCAGTCAGTCCTGTGGGAGCTTGCAAACCAACAGGATAGCTTTAAAAGTGGAGGGGAAACAGCTGCAAGGAATGGGGGTAAGGCTGAGGTTCAAATTTTTTAAGGCATGTGAAGAGCAATCATGCTGAATGCAGGAAGTGAAAAGCCTACAGCATGTGTCAAACTCAAGTGTTACCTGACCAAATACTAAGATTACACTGAACATAGCCTAACCAAGACCAGACAATATCAGGCGTTCAATCTGCGTCTCAAAGTTGCCTGGCTAAAAGGCTCAAGTGGAGGAAAGTTGGAAGTTTGGTGAACCTCATGCCACGGCATATCCACTACAGGTCTCCCAAAATCCTTCACGGAACAAACAAAAGACTTCTGACTTCCTCAGGCAGGAGCCATCCTCATGCTTGCACTGTTCAATGCTGTATGAAGGGCCCTCTTGCTGAACTGGTGAGCAGGCACAGCTATGGGGCAAGTTAAATAAATTCTAGTTTCCTAGGTCATAAAACTTAAATGAGAAGTCATTACAACATTAAACATGGCTCTTTTGTTCCAATGAACTACAATTATTTCTCAGCACAATCCTCCAGCAGAATGATGCATTTGTATCATCCTGGTACAAGGTTAACAATTTCAGTGTGGTAGAAATTGAGCTCTTGCATTTGCAACCACTCACCAACAGCAATTTCCACTTCTTCAGTAATGTGGAATCCGCAGTGAAGCAACACTCAGGGGGGTTTGTGATAATAATGAATAATTCCATCGTAATGTAAATTTGGCTCTTACATTTGCAACCATTCATGAAGAGCCATTTCCACTTCTTTATTGTGGCATCAGCACTGAGGCAACTCTGAAGAAGCTGCAAATTCCACAATGAGGAAGTGTAAATGGCTGTTCAATGACTGCAAAAGCAAGCCCAACTTCAACATAATTCTGAAACTTGTACCACCATGGGACAAACATATCAATTAGCACAGATTATGTTAAAAAATTATATTGGCATAAATTACCTCAGGTGAGTATCATAATGACTTGTAATTTAAGTGGTATGACACAGGTAACCTTAACTGAACATCCACATTTGTACGAAGTGTTGCTTCCCCAACCCAGTCTGTGGATCTATTGCCTTTGCACCTAACCTCACCTGCTTCAATAGAAAAAATGGATTTATAAAAATAATAAAACCAATCTTTTTTAATATTTTCTGTTTATATATTTTTACACAAGTCACAGTAATAATAACACAAGCATTAACGTTTCCTGTGCAGCTGCAGTGAATTTCTCCTGAGCCATGCGGCACGTCTTGATCCTCCAATAGTTTGGCTGTAGCGATGTCCTTTACCCAAACCTCGTGATTTGCGACCTGCAGATGTTAAGCCACGTAATTCACGATGCTTCATGACAGACGTGCATATCCAATTGGCCTTGGGATCGTGACGAATGGCCTGCAATAAAAAAAACAACTTTCTAACTTAAAACAACAAAAGTTCTTGATTATCTTGCAAAACAATATCTGTCAGCAGAGAGATGTTCTTAGTTTTGATCTGCTGAAACATGTTCCTCTCCAATATCAGACGGGATAAAAACATACATTTAGCAGTGTGACTTGGTCCCCGACTTCTATGCACTAAGAATCAAATGAACACTGCACAGCACAGCACAGCCTATTAGTGCCAACATCCACAATGGGCCCACATCGGACACCCAGTGCTGTCAATTCAGCTATTACTTGTCCTCACATCGCATTTCCTGCCACAGTGATGGACACGAAGTTAACAAGTATGGCATGCAACATGGGCGAGAGCTGAGTGGAATTTAACACTGAATACAGAGCTAGGCAAGCCACAGAGCTGTTGGATATTCAGAAGATGAGGAAAAACTCTTGCCCCTAGCAGTATTCAGACCCCCCTTGGGGTGCCCACAACACAGCCTGGTCACTGTGCCAACTGAGCTAAAATATCACTGCTGACCCCAACTGGATTGTCCACACCACAGCAAATTTAACATCCTGCCATACTATATATATATATATATATATATATATACACACAATTTTATCATTCTTTTGTTTCAGTAATTTTCATGTTGGACATACAGGAACCCTAAATTCAACTGTCCAACTCCAGCAGTTGAAAGTTATATTCAGCTTGTACAGGTAGTTGAAGTTCTAACTCATCTTGTCTGGCTAGTCATACTGACCTTATGTGATGGGTCCATCAAGATAACTTCATAATATTTGTAGGAAGAATCCTGTGCAACCCAGTATGAATTCAGAACACGCAAACCTCCACATCGTCTGCCAACACGTTCCTGGAAATGCACATTCAAACAGACTGTAATGCCACATCCACAGACAGTATACAGTCAAAGGCATAAGCATATTTGATATCAGACATCCAAGGAAGAATAATGAGTTCATCATCACTCACATATGTTGACATCATCACATATAAAAAACAGTAAAATTCCAACAATAAGGCGAGTGCCAATCACTGGCTTCCGGACTAATGGAGCTGTACCGTACAACATTACTTTAAACCGTGACAGAACAAAAAAACTGCCCAGTATTACTACTCAGTGCCTTATGTCATGATTGAGACACTTAAGTCACCAGTCACTTAAATGTAACGGGCCAAGTATGATCCTAGGCCGTCCTACGTGGCATTTGTGGTGGTCAAAGAACACTGGGTCAAGCTTTTCTCAGAGTGCCTGTTTTCCTGTCAGCATCTTTCAACCAATGCTCTATATTCATTAACTCAACTGCCACTGACAGTACATAACTTTAACAAATCACAGAGCTGCTAAGACATATCCTTACAAAATAATTCAATGAGTGAATCCAGTCAACTGTTTTCCACTGTATAAGGAAATGAAGATCAATGCACAGTTTGAAATAAACAGAGAAAACCTTCTGTCACGGTACAGACTGCAGCAAACTGACACAAGAACAGTCCATTCTACCAACACACAAAACTGTGGAATGGCACATCCTTGGTGTATGAAACAAGCTACATGCATCTGGGCAATGGAGTAACATCTACAGGCACATAACACACGCCTTATGGAACCAGAGGTGTTATCCTTGCCTTCAAACCAGTACTTCTTGTACTCAACAATAACATGAGCCAGATGAATGCAGTCCGCACTTCCACTCATTTTTAACGCAATGCTCAACAGCACCCCCCATTTAAATTCAAGTCTCTTGCAGATCACTATGGCCATTTAAGTCACCATCAAAGGGTTAATGCCCCCACCCCACCCATTTTATCCTTCTTTAATTAATGACCACAATATGTGGTGATCAGCAGAGTACAAGGGGGGACCCAAACATAACCGGAATTATTTTTTTATAATGGTTTATTAGGTTTTATACTATTACAACTCTAGTCTCCTTCAAAGTACTCTCCTTTAGACCCAATACACTTGTACCAACATTTTTTCCCACTGCTGAAAACATTTCTGGAACTCTTCCATGCTGATGTTGTTCAAGACCTCCAGCATTTTCTTTTTCACTTCCCTGACACCAGCAAAACGTTTCCCTTTCATCTGGCCTTTCATACGAGGGAACATGAAAAAGTCGCACAGCGCAAGTCAGGTGAATAGGGAGGATCAGGGATAACCGACATGTTTTTGCCATAAACTGCTGCACACACAAGGCCATGTGAGCAGGGGCATTGTCGTGGTGACGGAACCAATCGCCGCCACTCCACATTTCTGGTCGTTTTTTCCGTACACCAACGCGTAATATTTTGAACACCTTCGAACAAAATTGTTGATTCACAGTTTGTCCGGGAGGAACAAATTCCTTGTGCACAATTCCAGTAGCACCAAATAAACTAATCAACATGAACTAAACATGTCGGGCCTTCATTGCCTTTGGAGAATCAGGAGTATTCCATTGGCTTGATGCTTGTTTTGTTTCCGGGTCGCAACTGTAGCACCAAGTCTCATCTCCAGTCACAACTTTCAAAAGAATCTGTGGGTCATCTCCAACTTGTTCCCTTAAATTGTAACGAACATTCAAACAATTGCTTTTTTAATCCTGTGTCAACAACCGAGTAATGAATTTTGCAGAAATGCATTTCATATTCAAATCTTCCATTAACATTCGCCGACACGAACTCAAAGACAAACCGGTTATCTCAGAAATCTCGTCAATGGTCTGACAACGATCTGCGTTGATTGCGTTGCGAACTTTTTCAAGATTTTCATAATTTCGGCAGGTTGAAGGTCGGCCAGATCTTGGCTGGTCCTCACATGACATTTCACCCCCTTTGAAATGCGAATAGTGCTCGTACACTTCAGTCTTACTTACAGCTTCTTGCACCATTAAAACAGTTTCAGAAGCTGATTTCCCTAACAGAAAACAAAACGTCATGCACAGCCTTTTTTCTTTATTACCAGCCATCATAAGAACTTCCTGGCAGGCACTTAGAAAAAAGCCACAAAAACAATAACAGTCAACCTAGATTGACGCCGCGTGGCAGACTAACAGAGTATTGTGTTGACTCGCAATACCGAGCGGCACATCATGTAACTACTTCTAGTTCATGCGCCATATTTAAATTCCGGTTATTTTTGGGCCCCCCCCTCGTATTAGGTTCCCATTATCATTTCTGGACTGTCCTGTTACTGTCTCTACAAACATAACAGAAGAGAAAGTTCGTTCCTGGAAAATGGCTAGCAACAAACAGAGGCACACAAAAAGATGGAATGAAGTTAAAGGAAAAGTCAAAATACAGAAAGCACAGAAGAAATTATATGCACCAATAGTGAGGAAGATAGACAAGTGTATATTTTGAAGAGAAATGAGGCTAAAATAGTAGTAAGGCACGCAAAAACAGAAGTATGGGAAACTTCGGCTAGGAAAAAGAAGCGAATGACTGGCAAAGTCCAAAATGTATTTGGCACACAGTGATAAACTTGAAAGGAGGTTACAAGAAACAATTAAGGAATGTGAGAGATGGGGACACAATGTAAAAACAAATATTGAGAATATAATAGAAGTATGGAAAGAATATATACAACAGTTTAAAAGAGAATAATAGGGACGAAATATCCATGGTGCTATCCCCAGAGGTATAAATAATAATGATGGATGAAGAAGAAGAGGAGGAGGAGAAGAAAGAAAAAGAGAACACTTGATTACAATACATTGTGAACTGTACACATAAAGCATTCCAGGTTTAACTTGTTCTCTATTCCACATATGATGTTCTCACAGTAGGGTTGCCAAGAATTCAGGAACTCTAGGTGACAAGTAATTACCAATATTGTAGAGGACATATGCTTGACCCATCGAAATGATGGTAAAATGAGCCTCCAAAACACTGGCAGCCACTTGTGTAACAATTAGTGTCTCTTCCCAAGAGACCTCAAGTGTGTGCTCTGCATGTCTTCATGATAACCCACATTTTAATCTGTTAACTTTGGCACACTTCTGAAGGCCATGTCTTCTGTATTATATTTGTCGCACATTCTTGTGGTGAAATGTTTACACACCATCCTCAACAACAGTATGTGACAGTTTCCGTATCCTTTTGTGGTGTGCGTGTGCGCGCACGCATGTATGTTCACCCAACAAATTAACAACAACAGTAGCAACCAAACAGTGTCTTACTCCTACTGCTCATTTTCTCTGTCCTTTTCAATGATGGTTGAACCCTTTGACGCCTAACGATGACTATAGTGGTTGTACCGCACCGCTAACCTCTAAACGTTGCATTTTATATATTTATTCAACAAATATAGGTACTGAATATTTCAAACATGGTATATACTCTCCATTTTTTCCTCTTCAAAATGCAGTTTGTTTCATAAATCTAACATATTTGGTTCCTGTATTATTTACATTTTATATAGAGGTGTGCTAAAATTAAAAAAAATAATTCCGGCACCAAAAGGTTAATGCAGACATGTTGAAAAGCACTGGCAATAAAGCTCTTTGTCTCAGATTATTCTAAATAGGATTACAGATTAAGCAATATATGGAATTAAAATGACCACAAAATCATAAAATTTGACACATTCAAAATGCGGTTTTCATGAGTCTTGGGACACATACAAAATACTGCATCCCAACAAGGCATAACTGATATCTCATTACTATTTGAACAGAAATGTACCTTTCAAATATGACTACTTCAATTGTAAACAAACACATACTGTAGCAGTATATGTTGATGTTTCCTGAATAGACAGACAAAATCACAACACGAAGATGGCTAAAAAATCCTCAAAAATGCAATAAAATACAAATATCTGGGAAAAACAAGAACAAAACAAAACTGTGTACATGAAGAATTTAAGAACAAATTACAATTCTGGGAATGCCCACAACCAATCGCAAAGAATATCTTGTCTTCCCCTTTTCTATGTCCCAGTATAATGATCAGAATGCACAATACTTTGCCTTTTGTTTCACATGGGTATGGAACTTTGTCTCTAAATTTAGGGCAAGAACACAAGAAAAGAGCAGCTGAAAACAGTGCTGAGGAATATATGTGTGCGCCTAACAAGGAAAAAGTAACACGAGACTGGAATAAAACTACATTAGGAGCTTCACGATTTCAACTTCTCACCATGTGTTACTCAGGTAATCAAACCACGGATACAAGCTGTGCCTGTGCCGCGATGGTGGTGAATAAAAAAGCACGCAAGGTTTGGTGCGAAAACCTAAAGCGGCAACCTGGAAGACCTTGATATGTCACGATCTTATCACAACAGATCTTAAGAATTAGAATTGGAGGTGTGGACTGGATGCATATGACTCAGACAATGACAAGTGGTGTGCTCTTGTGAAAACAACAACCAACTTACAGGTTTTACAAAATGCCAATAATGTTTATCAGCTTCTCAAAAGGACCACTGGCCATGAATTATACATACTTCTGCAACAGACTGCAAGTTGCGAGTAGGTTTAAGCTGGTTCACACCATGACTTTTGGGTTTACCAAATGTTGCTCCCTTTGGTACTGGACGCTTACGACCTCCCCGGCGGACACGTACACGGTAGATGACAAAGCCTGGAACACATAACACTCAAGTGGCTCAAATTCTCAGTTTCATGTGTCTGCTCTCAGTGCTGTTCACTTCCATCCACATTTCTGTAACCTCAGCCATACATAATCCTCAATGAAAATATAGGAGTGGTGCATGTACAACTCATCACTGATTTTCTTTATCCGATTCCTTTCACTTTTAATTTCGTATGTAAACATACCTTGCTTGGCTTTATAGCCCATTCTGCGAGCTTTATCTGGACGTGAAGGCCTTGGAGCTCGGTGCATCGTTGTCAACTGGCGATACTGCCAGCATCTGATACGTAGCAAAAATCTCATAACGTCACTTTGTTTCTTACGGTAAAGCTCCTGAATATACTTGTAGGCCCCCATGGCGACGGAGTGGGCCAAATGCTCCGACTACGTAATCTTCACTGAAAATAGCAGTGCATTTACCAAAGCTACAATCCCCAACTTTAAATTTGTAAAACTAAACATACATCACTGCAACATTCAGCATGCCAACAGGGAATATTTTACCGAAATCCAAAGTATAAATAGGCACAACTGGCTCGAAATATCCTAGAAATACTTTAAGATATATATTTAAAATTCCATTACCGAAACCAATTACTTATTAATACTTCAGATTCAAACGATTCACCAGAATGTTTCAACTACACTATTCCACTCACCCACCACACCATGAACACCGGAACGGGAAATAGAGGTGACGCCGGAACTAATAACTACACCACGGTACACAATGGATGTATAACATTCATAGATACAGTTATTAACTCAGCAACATACCAAAAACATCCTTATACCGTAAATTAAGAAAAGATTTCAACCATAATTAATGCTACAAATCTTAAAGCTTTGCTTACATTTAGCAACGTCCAGGTTTTATATATTGACTGTGTCTAAACAAACAGTGGGTTACGTTCCCATTAACGAGATGTATTCACCATAGCCCGCGAAATTCAAGTTTATCGACGTGGCCGTGCGAAGGAGGATACTTATTCCATACAACAGAGTCCTACCTGAGAAGCTAACCGGTTCTCAGCTAGTCATGAAATTTCCAGTATTTTACAAAACCCGAAGATTCATTACCACAGTTAAAATGCACGCCACCTGTCCCTATCCTGAGCCAGATCAATCCAGTCCATGCCCCACTCGCAACTTGTAAATCCATCTTAATATTATCTTCCAATCTATGCCTGGGTCTTCCATATGGTCTCTTTCCTTCAGGTTTTCCCACCACAACCCTCTTCCGTGTTACATACCCCGCGCATCTCATTGAGGCAGAGATAATTTCATCCAGAAAACAATTTTTCTCTCCAAACAAAAATAGTCTTATGTAACGATTCTACATTGCATGCCCATTGCGGTGCTGTGTCCATCCAAATAAGTGATCGAGTCCTAAGAGAGAGCAAGGAAAGCATTATCACAAAGGGATTTTACCTGAAAATGCCACATACCAATTAACTAACGAAATTTTGTATGCACTAAATAATAAACTACAAATAGGCGGTATATTTTGTGATTTGGAAAAGGCGTTTGACTGTGTAAATCACGAAATATTGT